>Ga0137403_10009242_pt1 | contig 10967 bp, 11 predicted proteins | sample CZOMad2_1_16fung_FD_122057 | JGI IMG/M metagenome (GOLD analysis project Ga0137403, IMG submission 122057) | Vadose zone soil fungal communities from Angelo Coast Range Reserve, California, USA - CZOMad2_1_16fungal (Hybrid Assembly) | ecosystem: Environmental > Terrestrial > Soil > Vadose zone...
TAGAAACTTTCCAGATCGATGGCGTCCGGGCAATAGACGGTGACTTGGCCTGCATCGACATAGCCGCTCACAGAGCCGACCAGACCGAAATCTTTGTTCTGGTAATAACTGCCAAAGGACGTCGGAAACAGAATCAACGGAAGTCCGCCCCCGTTTCCGAACGCGAGCATTTCAAACTCGCGGCTTAAATACGGTGTGTACCATTTGATGTAGCGTTCGTTCATTTGGAGGTTGTCATTTCGAGCGAAGTCGGAGGGGAAAGTCGAGAAATCTTTGCAGTGTCGTGGACAAGATCGACATCTTCAACGAAGGCTCTCGTTCTCAATGCCTAAACATACACTCACGGGAACTATCAAAAGGCACCGCGGGTTTCCGTCGAAGATTCTCGGCAACCGGCGCGATGTTCTGGTGTATCTGCCGCCGGGTTACCGACGATTTTCGAGGAAAACTTATCCGGTCTTGTATTTGCATGACGGCCAGAATGTTTTTGATGCTGCGACTGCATTCGCGGGCGTCGAATGGGGGGTGGACGAGACAGCTGAACGATTAATTCGCAAAAAGGTAATCGAGCCACTCATCATCGTAGCGATTGCAAACACAGGCGAAGATCGGGTTCACGAATATGCGCCGACGCGCGGCGTGATCGATACCAGGGCAAAGCGAAAGAAAAGGAGCCGCGGACTCGCGCGCTTGTACGGGCACTTTCTCATGGACGAACTCAAGCCCTACATCGACCGGAAATATCGAACAAAACGCGGGCGCGAATTCACCGGATTGGGCGGTTCATCGCTCGGCGGTCTCGTTACGCTTGCGATCGGAATTTTATACCCGCAAGCTTTCAGCCGGCTCATCGTTATGTCGCCCTCGATCTGGTGGGATGATTTCGCGATTTACCGGCTTGTCGACAGTATCGACCAAAAGCCTCCGCTAAAGATCTGGCTCGATACGGGCACCGCCGAGCCGGGATGGAAACAGGCGCGCGAACTGTGCAATCGTCTCATCAAGAAAGATTGGAGACTTTCCGATGATCTTGCATATCTGGAAGCCGAAGGCGCCGATCACAGCGAAGCAGCCTGGGCCAGGCGGGTCGAGCCCGCGCTGCAATTTCTTTTTCCGCACCATCTGTAGTCGCCGACCTCCGGGCAGCGCGGTGTGCGGGTGCTTCTAGTCTTAGCGCCGCGCTTTGCACAGCAAAGCGGCTACAGTCTACCTTCCGCCGACTGGCGGAACCGGCGGGGGATTGGGCGGCAGCGGTTCAGGAGGCGGCCCCGGGCTCGGCGGAGTTGGCTTGGGTCGTGATGGACTTTCTGGCATTGGTGCTCCCTTACTAGATCGTTTTTACTGCAGCCACTTACCGTAGACCTGGTAAACACGCACGAAGCCTCCGACGAAATCTACATCTTTTTGATAAGCAAAAGCGCGCTCTTTCCCAGACCAGGTAAGCTCACGCGGCGATTCCGGGTGATTGGGATCATAGGCGGCATACCGCTCAATTCCGGCATCTGGGGAGAGAGACTTTCGTTTATAGACCAGAATCGCATGATTGACCGTGATGCGAGGAAAAGTGCTGAGATAACCAACGAATACTTGCCCGCGCGCCAGGGATTCATTCACCTTTGCGTGCATCTCCTCCTGGTATCGGGGGTCGTGCTGGTAAACAATCCGGCCGTTGCTTGGCCGTAAATAAACCGTCCAACCAAGGCCGACGTTTGCCCGTAAAACTTTCCCGCGTGCCTTGCTCATCTCGCGCAGATTGGCATACCCAGGAAACACGACGCGCTCATTCTCCGGGAGAGGAGCAGCCCAGGCCTGTTGTCGCGTAACCGAGCGAATCCGAGCTGCCAGCGCCTTGTCATCCAAGGGAGCGCTGCGTGGATCGAACCGGGCGAATTTGTAAAACTGCGTCGCCGTCCGGCATAAGACGAAACAGCGCCGATTGTACACGTCTCCCCGTTGTTTCGATTTCCGGGCATAGGCGTGTCCTTCTCGATACTCAAAGACGGTTTGGTTGGCGAACGCGAAAGTGTCTCGGTCGAAACGAAAGGCCGTCGTCGTTGTGCTCGGACGCGCCGAGGCGACAGCGACAAATGTGCTGAGCCAGCAAAAACCCGCAGTTGTGTGCCAATTGCGAAGAATCACATCAAGAGCGATCCGAAGCGGCTGTCGTTTTGCTTTCGGTGAAGATGCCGATTCGGCGAAATTTTTCGTAGCGCTTCTTTAGCAGCTCATCAATGGGAATTTTGGAAATGTGTTGCAGATTCCGGCGCAGCGCTCGACTCAAATTCCCGGCGACAGAATTATAATCCCGGTGTGCGCCTCCCTCCGGTTCGGGCACAATTTCGTCGACCACGTCAAGTTTCAACAAATCTTGCGCGGTTAGTTTGAGCGCTTCGGCCGCTTCGGCTGCATGACGCCGATCCCTCCACAAAATCGCGGAACACGCTTCCGGACTGATGACGGAATAGTAGGCATCCTCGAGGATCAACACGCGATCTGCAACACCAATGCCGAGGGCGCCGCCTGATCCGCCTTCGCCAATTACGGCGGCGATAACAGGCACGCGCAGCCTCATCATCTCCCGAAGGTTTACCGCGATCGCCTCCGAAATATGGCGTTCTTCCGATCCAATCCCCGGAAATGCGCCCGGCGTATCGATCAATGAGATCACTGGCATGCCAAATTTTTCTCCCAGTCGCATCAATCGCAACGCCTTGCGATAACCTTCGGGATGGCCGCACCCGAAATTGCGCATCACGTTTTCCTTGGTGTTGCGCCCTTTTTGGTGAGTGATCACGACACAGCGTTGCGTGCCGAGCATGGCGAGACCGCTTGGCATGGCTTTGTCATCGGCAAAACGACGATCGCCGTGCAGTTCAATCCAATTTGTAAAACACCGTTCGATATAATCGAAAGCAAACGGCCGCTGCACGTGTCGTGCGATTTGGACGCGCTGCCAGGCAGTCAGGTTACTGTAGATTTGGCGCCGCGTTTCGCGAAGCTTGCCCTCAACGGCCTTAACCGCCGAATCAAGATCGACGTCATGCTCGTCCGAGTGATCCTTTAGATCCTGCAAACGCCGTTCCAGTTCAAAGACCGGTTTTTCAAAATCGAGCGGCTGCACTTCCATGAGAGGTAAAAGGTTAAAGCGTTGAAGCGTCGAACCGTCAAGTAACCGCGCGAGCTGCCCGCTTCAGCGGTTTACACCCTTCAACGCTTCGACGATTCATCAGTAATGGTGACAGGCGTCTTGTTGTTTACAAGGCTGCTTAGTTCCTCGACATCAGAGGCGGCCAGGCCGAGCCCCGATGGTGGCGGCGGCTGATCGACATTCGGATGCCCGCTATCGGGCGTGGAATACAATGTGTAACCCGCCGCCCCGGCAAGCCGAATCCAGCGAGTGCTGCTAAGGTACTCCTTACTGCCGAGGCCCACGCGTTTTCCATCTTTCCAAGCCATCGTCTCGGCAACCTTCGCCGTGATTGTCGAAGGCTGTTTGGGCGGTAATTTTGCCTCACGCACGTGATACTGTTTAAAGAAGGCGCCATGATTGAGGAGCACAACCAGGTTCGCCTTCCGTTGAATTACCATTGAGAAATCCGGGTTCGAAATGAGCAGGCGTTCGCCAATGCGCAGCATCGTGCCGCTCATATTGTTCATGCGCATGATGAGCTCCGGCGTCGTTTTCAGCTTGCGCGCAATCTTCGCCAGCACGTCTCCAGACTTCACGACGTACTCCGTTTTTTCCGGCGACGGATAACGCGAGAGCAAAATGTCGACGTTCACTTCGCCGAGCGAATCTTTGGCTTCTTCCAGATGCTGCCCGGCAGGATATTTTTGGATAAAGGCGATCAGCGCCTCGCGTGCTTCGGCGTGTTTTCCTTCCTGCCGCAGTTGCGCCGCTGCCTGAAACTCGGGAAGACTAATATCCGGCACTGGTTCAGGAGGAACCTCTCCACGTTGCTCCTTTTTGAACTCGATTTCTTCTTTGACGAAAGTGTTGTAACCAAACCAGGCGGCGCCTCCGAAGATGACCAGCGCCAGCAGCAACACGAGAAGCCACTTCATGGATGGCAGAGCGCGATTGTGAGTCCGAGCGAAATCCGATGCGTGTAAGCGGTCAGCCAATTCCGAGGCGAACCGAAACCTCGTATTTTGCCGGGCAATCGAAGATCCATCACAACAAAAATCGTCCGCGAGCCGTGAATCGCGCCGGTCATCTAACCAGCTATCCTACGAACCTTCCTTGCCAGACTCGAGCCCCGGGAAGAATCGGTGCCAGAGGCGGCCGATCGTCCTTTCTTCCTCGTTGCTCCAGGTAAAATGGCAATCCAGGCAATAAAACTCCTTCGGAATAATCTTGAGCGCACAAAGCACGCCAACCACCGCGGGGGTCATGAATTTGCGAGTCATCTGCGGGTACTCGATGTTTGAAGAGCCGCATTGTGGGCACCGAATCAGGGCGGCGGAAATATCGGGATCCATCGCCTCCCACTCGACCATAAGGCTTTGTGCTTTTTCGAAGTCGGTGTCCTCCACCATTACCTTCGCATTCGCTTGCGGGCGCGACATGAAGCCGACCTGCTGCAACGGCGCTTCATTATGAACGTCGGCTTTCAGCCCTGCATCGTGGAAACGTCGTTTTAGGCGCCGTGCTTTCGCAGGTTCATTAAACGTGGCAATCGTCACCATAAGTTGGTCCTGTCTGCGCAACCGCGCGTGTTCTGATCAAACAACAACTACTGCCCGAGTGCAAGATTTTGGCGTGACGCAGACAATCCTGTCTGCGGCAGTGCTCACCTGTCGATTTGAACATTTGCGGGCAGGATTGCCTGCGGCACAGCCAGTTCGGGATTGCAAAACTTGCCGCTGGCAAACAGAATTCGTGCCTTGTATCGCGGCGAGCCGACATGTTCCCTTCGGCGGCGTTGATTCGCACGGCGAGGTCCGAATCGCCCGGCGGCGGTTGCCACACTGGCAGCAGCCGCGCGTTTCGTACTTCGTCACGTTTCGCCTAGCAGATTCACTTCCGCAGACGCTGCTGCATCAATGGCGAGATGAACGTGCGACCCGGCTGCGATGGCATCCTGAACCGTGGCTCGAAGCGGAGCAACGCGAGTACGAGGAGCGGTTCAGCCGCCGCATACAGGAATGGCTGGACGCCGGCATGGGTGCCTGTCACTTGCGAAGGTCCGATGTGCGTGGAGAGGTCGAGCGTTGTTTGCTGCACGTCGATGGGATGCGCTACGATGTCGATTCGTTCGCCCTGATGCCGAACCATGTACATATTATGATCGCCCCAGCACACCGCTACGATCTCTCAACACTACTCAAAGGAATCAATGGGTGAGCACCAACCGCTGCAACAACTTGCTCGGACGAAAGGGCACTTTTTGGATGGATGAGTCCTACGATCACATCGTGTGCGACTCGAAAGAGCTAGCGGCATTTCGCGATTACATCGTCCAGAACCCGAAGAAGGCGGGGCTCAAACTGGACGAGTACTCGCTGCAACTCAGAAACGTCCTCGTGGCCTGAGCGCAGGAGTTGGCGAGGCGGCAGTGTCCACCTGTCGATTGAATACTTGCAGGCAGGATTGCCTGCTTCACACCGGCGGTGGAAACCATTTGTAGAGCATCAAGTACACAAACACACCTGTGACGGAGACATAAAGCCAGATTGGTATCGTCCAACGGGCAATGCGCCGGTGTCGATCCCACCGGCGACGAAAAACTGGAATGAGCGTCAAAATCACCAGAGGCAACGTGGCAAAGGCGAGCAGAACATGCGAAGCCAATATCGGAAAGTAAATCGCGGCGATCCATCCCGTGTATCCCGACGATTTTTCGCCGACGTGCACGTGATAAGTGACGTAGCCAACGAGAAAAAATGCGGATGAACCCACGGCTGTAATCATGCACGTCATATGACGCCGCCACGCGCCATGCCGGATGAAGTACCAGCCCATTGAAATGAAAACAGTACTCACCAAATTGAGGGAAGCGTTAATTGCTGGAAGATCAGAAATAGAAAACACGTTGAGGCGTTGAGGCGATAGGCCAATTTAACGTTCAACGCTTAAACGCTTCAACGATTTAACGATCTAACGAAAACTATGCTGCCCGTTCTCGAAGTCCCCCAGGTTCGGCCTCCCGCGCAAGATCGACGATCGACTTGGGCGTATCGAATCGCTGTGAGCGTGCTGCGGCTGGTAATTCTCGTCGCAATCTTTGGGATTCTCGGCAGCGGCTGGTATCTGGCAAAAAGAGGCTTCGGCCGGCAGTGGCGCTCGCTGGTGGTGGAGGAACTGCACCAGCGCGGCGTCGAAGCCTCGGTTGAACGATTGACACTGGATCCGTTCCGCGGACTCGTCGCGAAAAATGTGCGAATTTTTGACTATAAGAACCGCGAGAACACGCTGGCCGTCATCAGCGAAATCTCACTCGATATCAATTACGCTGCGCTGATTCATCATGAGTCGTTCCTGAACGCACTCGATGTGCGGAACGCGGAGATCACGCTTCCACTTACGACGGCGGAGGGACGACCCGAGAAGGTCCAACTGAATAATTTCCGCGCCCACATCTATTTTCCACCGGAACAAATTTACGTCAGCCAAGCCGAGGGAACTTTTTGCGGAATTCGGATTTCGGCCAGCGGACAGTTGATCAAGCGCGAGAATTACAAGCCATCACCCCCGATTCCAGAAGAAGAATGGCAAAGGCGAGTCGCAATGGTGCGATGGGTCGTGAATGAACTGGAGAAGTTCGACTTTCCGGCCGCGCCTCCATCGCTGCAGGTGAAGTTCACTGGAGACGTTGCAGAAATCGAGAACGCACGAGTCGAGGCGACGCTGCGCGGCGATCGGTTGCAACGGGGCAATTACGAAATCAGGAACCTTTTTGCCGTCGCCGAGTGGAAGGACCAACATCTGGACGTCACGCAGTGCGAATGGATTGACCACCTGGGCAGTTTTGCCGGCCGCGCTGATTGGAACCAGCAAAGCGGCCGCGCGAACTTTCAAATACGCAGCAGCCTCGATCTCAGACTTTTTCTCGACGCCTTCGAACTTGGCGGTCCGCTCGCGGACGTGACATTTCAGTCACCACCCTTGGTCGAAGTCTCTGGCTCGGTAAATTTCGAGGCGAATCGGCTTCGACCGAAGGTGATCGGTCACGCCGCCTTTGCCCAGTTTACTTACAAAAGCGTGGCGTTTTCTGATCTGACAGCTGATTTTTCGTGGAATGGGGAGCGCGCGTTGCTCCGGGACCTGCGACTGCGACATCAAACCGGCCAGCTCAGCGCCGATCTCTTCGAGGCGCCCGACGATTTTCGGTTAAACGTCGAGAGCACAATGGCTCCAGGTGCAATGCGCGCAATTGTCTCTCCGGAACTCGGTGAATTTCTTCAGCAATGGGAGTGGCAGCGCTCGCCCACCATTCGTCTCGCGATCCGAGGCAAGGATCGCAACCCAGCGAATTGGCGAGGCGATGGAACGATCGCGCTGGACCGGACCCGATTCCGCGGTGCATGGATAAACAGCGCGAGCACGGAAATTCATTTCGCTGATGGCGCCATCACTTGCCAGGATTTTCGTGTAGTGCGGGATGAAGGAACCGGCACTGGCAGCTTCACCTACGATTTCAAAAAACACGAGGTCCGCATCACAAATATCAAAAGCTCGTTGTATCCGGCCGAGGTGATTTTTTGGATCGACCCGAAGCTTTGGAAAAGCGTTCTGCCCTACAAATTTCGGCACCCGCCCACGGTTACCGCCAATGGCCTGTATCAGTTTCGCGGAGGCAAGAACACGCGCCTAGAGATCAAGGTCGATGGCGCCAATGGGATGGATTACGTCTTCCTCGGAAAGACGCTGCTATTCGACCGGATCGCGGGACGATTGCTCTTCACCAACGACCGACTGCAGATTGCCGATCTACGCGGCGGCCTTCTTTCCGGGACGCTGCACGGAAAAGCCGACATCTCACTGGTGCGAAATGATAACCGTTATCAGGCGAATATCTCCGTGAGCGGAATCGATTTTCCGCGGCTGACCGATTTGTACTACAACTACAAGACGGCGCATGGGCAAATGAGCGGCAGTTATGATTTCACCGGGATCGGTAGCGATCCGCGGACAATGCGTGGGCGCGGAAAAGTGGAAGTGACCAATGGTGATGTTTTCGCGATCCCGATCTTCGGGCCGCTCTCAGGAATTCTCAATCACATCGTTCCTGGCAGCGGATACAGCGTTGCCCACGAGGCGAGCGCGACCTTTAAGATCGATGAGGGAATTATCCATACCAACGATTTCGAAGCATCCAGCATGCTCTTCAGCATGCTCGGCCATGGCGATATTCATTTCCTCGATGACAAGCTCGACTTCAATTTACGGCTCAACATGAAGGGCCCTGGCGTGCTGCTCGCACCGGTTTACAAGCTTTTTGAATACACCGGCGGAGGGAGCTTGAAGAAGCCGGACTGGCACCCCAAGAGATTCTGACCGATTGCGGATTGGCGATTGCGGATTGCGGAATGACAAGAGCAAAGAATCGATCGCGCGTTCGTTCCGCAATTCTTTTGGGCGCGCACATGTCGATCGGAGGCGGCGTTCAGATGTCGATTGAGCGCGCTCGTTCGATTGGATGCACCGCGATGCAAATCTTCGTGAAAAACAATATGCAGTGGTTCGCCCGACCACTGACCCTTGAGGAGATTCGCGGTTTTCTCAAACACAGCCAGCGCCACGAATTGTTGTCGATTTTCGCGCACGCGAACTATCTGATCAACCTCGCCGCTATAAATCCGCAATTTCATGCCAACTCGTTGCGGGCACTTTCTGAAGAATTGATTCGCGCCGATCAACTGAAACTGCCGTTTCTGGTGTTGCATCCGGGCGCGCATCTTGGCGCAGGCGAAGAGGCCGGGCTGGAGAAAATCATAGAATCGATTGACTCCGTGCTCTCTGGAATTCCGAAAATGAAGACGCGGATTGCGCTGGAAACGACCGCCGGCCAGGGTTCATGCCTGGGAAGCAAGTTCGAACAGCTCGCTTACATCATCAGCCGAGTTCGTGAGCCGGAGCGGCTCTGTGTTTGTCTCGATACCGCGCATATTTTCGCCGCGGGTTACAATATCGGAAGCGAATCAGCGGTCCGAAACACATTTCGCGAATTTGATCGCGTCATTGGACGCGATCGTCTCGTTGCAATTCATGTCAACGATTCCAAAACTGCTCGCGGCTCGCGCGTCGACCGACACGAACATATCGGCAAGGGCAAGATTGGCCTTGGGGCTTTCCGTTTCATCATGCGCGACCGGCTTTTCCGCGAAATTCCCAAGGTCCTGGAAACGCCGAAGGGCAAAGACTTACGCGAAGACGCGATGAATATGAAAACGCTCCGAGCGCTTGCAGGGAAAATGAATGACGAAGCACAAATGACGAATGACGAATGAAGCCTGAATGCTAAATGACGAACTCAGAGTGCGCGTCTTTTCGTCGTTCGGGTTTCGTCATTTGTGCTTGTCACTCATTTGATCAGCCGAATCGTAATCGGATAGCGATAGAACTTCCCTTCGCTTGCTTGAATCGAGGCAATGATGACGAGAACCGTGTTCAGTACCCAAAGCGCGATCAGAATCGGAATGCCGATAAGCACAATGCAGAGAATTGCGGCAATGGCGTCATAAATCAGCATCGAAATCTGGAAGTTCAGCGATTCTTTTCCATGGGCGTCGACTTCCGGGGAATCCCCGCGTTTCACCAGCCAAACGATGAGGGGGCCCAGGAGATGCCCGAGAAAATGAAAAAATAGTCCGAGCAAAGCTGCGGCGTGGCAAAGCACGCACCAGGTTCGTATATCAGAAGAGGTTGCCGGAGCCGGTGGCGGAGGCGGTAGTGGCTGTTGATCCATAGATTTTATCCTTTCAGGCGGAACGTGAAGCAAGCGTCCGGCTCGCCGCGGAAAAACGCAAGTCAAAGACTCGCGCCACTTTTAGCCTTCACGCGCTCGATGTGTGCGCCGAGCTCGCTCAATTTTTCGTCAAGGTGTTCATAACCACGATCGATATGATAGACGCGGCTCACTTCGGTAATTCCGTCCGCCTTTAATCCGGCAAGAACTAGGGCAGCGGACGCGCGGAGGTCGCTCGCCATGACCTGCGCGCCAAAAAGACGATCGACCCCTTGGATCACGGCAGTTGCGCCTTCCAGCTGCATTTGCGCTCCCATGCGTTTTAGCTCCGCGACATGCATGTAGCGTTGCGGAAAAATATTTTCCGTCACGACGCTGATGCCGTCGCTTGTAGAGAGTAATGCACACATCTGTGCCTGCATGTCGGTGGGAAAGCCCGGATATGGTTCGGTGATTAACTCCAACGCCTTGGCTTCGCCGTTCGGCAAGATCGAAATCGCGTGGTCTGCGATGTTGATTGGAAAACCGCAACTCCCCAGTACGTCCGTGATCGAGCGAACATGCTCCGGCTCGACCCGCTTAACGGTAACTTCTTTGCCGCAAATCGCCCCAGCCACCAGAAATGTCCCCGCTTCAATTCGGTCAGGGATAACAGCATGTTCCACTCCGTGCAGCGCCGCCACCCCTTCAATGATGATCCGGCGCGTTCCGGCGCCTTCGATCTTCGCGCCCATCTTGTTTAAAAAATTGGCAAGATCCACGACTTCGGGTTCTTGTGCCGCCCCTTCGATTACGGTCACGCCCTCGGCGAGCACGGCGGCCATCATGACGTTATCGGTGCCGAGGACGGTCGGACCGAATTTGCCCCGCAGATTGATTACGGCACCGGTCAGCTTCGGTGCAAAAACTTTCACGTTGCCACCCTCCACGCGCACCGCCGCCCCAAGCGCTTCGAAACCTGTCAGATGCAGATCAATCGGTCGATCGCCAATGACGCAACCACCCGGCAAAGAGACCGTCGCCTCTTTGCAGCGCCCCAACAGCGGGCCAAGCACG
>Ga0137403_10009243_pt1 | contig 10967 bp, 12 predicted proteins | sample CZOMad2_1_16fung_FD_122057 | JGI IMG/M metagenome (GOLD analysis project Ga0137403, IMG submission 122057) | Vadose zone soil fungal communities from Angelo Coast Range Reserve, California, USA - CZOMad2_1_16fungal (Hybrid Assembly) | ecosystem: Environmental > Terrestrial > Soil > Vadose zone...
CGCACGTCGGTGGGACGACGATGCAGAGCGGACGCATCGCGGCATGCGCTGATGGGCATGAGCTTCATCAAGTGCATGAGCTTCATCAAGCTAAGTGCGCGCCAGTTGCGCGCCAGTGACCACCCTCTTCCAGCGGTTTCGAGCGGACGAGAGCGGATCCAGTTACGTCTCTGCATTGGGCGAAAAGACCTGCTAACTGGTCGCTTTTCGCTTGGCTAAGAAGTGGAGCGTACCGGGATCGAACCGGTGACCTCCGGCTTGCCGTGGCCAGGGCTCACCGGGTGCGTCTGGGGATGTTATCTGTAGGGAGTGAAGGGGGCGGTTACTGGCGTCTTCTCCTACAGCGGTCGCTTCATCGCCGAGGCGCTGCTGGCGCGCGGTTGGGAGGTTGTCGCCCTGGGCAGAAGGCGGCCAGCGCCCGACGATAGCCTCGCGGGGCTCGTCGACTTCTCTCCGCTGCTCCTTGATGATGAGGAGGCGCTTGTCACCGCCCTTTCTGGCTGTGAGGTGCTCTTTAACACGTATTGGGTGCGCTTCGAGCACGATGGCGCGACCTTCGCCGAGGCGATTGAGCGCAGTAGCCGCCTCTTCGATGCCGCGTCTGGCGCTCGGGTGCGCCGGATCGTCCATCTCAGCGTTAGCAACGCCAGTGCAGACTCGCCGTTCCCGTATTTCCGAGGCAAAGCAGCGGTTGAAGATGCGCTTCGACGCGCCGAGTGCGCGTACGCGATCTTGCGGCCGACGCTGATCTTCGGCGGTCGCGAGGAAGTGCTCGTGAACAACATCGCCTGGCTGCTGCGCCGACTGCCGCTCTTCCTGCTGCCCGCCGGCGGCCGCTGCCGGCTGCAGCCCGTTTCTGTCTTCGACCTGGCACGCATCGCGGCCGATCTCGGCGAGACCGACGGCAATGTGGTACTCGATCTTGCCGGCCCTGAGACCTTCAGCTTCGCCGACTTCGTGGCCCAGATCAAAGACGCCGTCGGCAGTCACGCCCACCTCCTTTCCGCGCCAAGCGGTGTCGTCACGACCTGCTCGGCACTCGCCGGTTTCCTGCTTCGCGACCGGCTACTCACGCGCGACGAACTGGGCGCGCTCACCGACAACCTCCTCGCCTGCGAGACGGCAACAACCGAGATTCGCTTCAGCGACTGGCTCGAGGCGAACGCCTCCTGGCTCGGCAACGACTACGCGAACGAGTTGCGGCGCAACTGGCAACCCGGCGATTCCAACTCTTAAGCGTGTTGCACTTCGACCGAAGGAGCGACCGTGTTCGAGCGCTTAGCCGTCGCGTTTTGGCGGAAACGCGACAAGAACTCGAGGCGTCATGCTAAGGCCGCAAAGAAGGTGCTCGGGCGAGAGCACACTTGCGCACACGAGCAACCTGCACCTGGCTCGGGCCACGCAGTCTGGCGCGGTCGTAGGCTTCTATTCTCCCCTCGTGGGTGTTATCCAGGACTACGACCCATGCTGGCCTGACCGTTACGAGGCTGAGCGAGATCGCGTGCTGATCGCGCTTCAGCAGGAGACCGTGGTCGAGACGCAGCACGTCGGCAGCACCGCTGTCCCCGGTCTCGCAGCTAAGCCGACAATCGATATAGCGGTGGGGGTCCAGCGACTTCCGCCAGATCCAGCCTCGCTTCGTGAGATGGCGCGTATTGGGTATGAATACAAAGGACAAGCGTGGCCCGATGATTGTTTTTTCCGCAGAGGGCCAGACTACCCGGCGCTGTTCGCGGTTCACGTTGTACGCCACGGCAGCGACAGATGGTCCAACCTCGTAGCCATCCGCGAATATCTCCGGACTCATCCTGACGAGGCGGCTCGCTACGAGTCGCTAAAGCGTCGTCTTGCCGAGCAGTACGAAGGACACGAGGTTGAGTCCTACGCGAAACACAAGGCGCCGTTCGTGGAGGAGATGATCGTACGAGCTTCCCACTGGTGGCGGGATCCGCTACGCGGTGACCACTGAGGTACGAGCCGTCCGCCGATCAGACTTCTCGTTCGCTGATCAGTTCTTGCTCGGGTGCCAATGTGGAGGTACGGTGCCAAGGCACATTCTCACGCGTGCCCATGGAATTGGGGCCTTCTGGAGTAACGCGTCTTCGTCGCAGGCCAGACGAACGGACGCCAACGGAAGATTGTGTGGCAAGTCAGCTGCGGCCCAATACGCGAGCGCGGCTACGCCTCCGGGCCACTCGCACATGACTCTGGCGCTAAAGCGAACGCTGCGGCCACGCGATGTTCCGGAAACCGACACCGTAGGCGGCACATTGACGCCACCAACACACGTCGAGCGCATTCGGCCTGGAAAGAGCATCGCCTGCGGGTGCTTCGCGATCATTTGGCACACCGCCGCCCGATTGGGCAGGTCGCCACCGGTTGGATCACAGCGAAGACTGAATCGCTGATCCTTTTCCGCGGACCCGTACCCGCTCACGATCCGCACCGAAAGATCCGCGCCACGGTGACCGCCGTCGCACCCGAGCGCCGCGAGGACGAGAACAGCAACTGCCACCACAGCGGGTAAGCGAATCAGCAGATCCCCGGTGCGTCCTCGGTGAGGCGACGAGGCACTTACTGGCACGCCTCTGCTTGGAGTTGGGAGACACGCGGGTCAGGTGCAGGTAGGCGACGAGTCGCCTTGTCGTCGCTTACTCTCCTCAACGCAAGCGCCACTCGCCGGTCCTCCGCCGCGGAGCGCGCGTAGATCTTCACGACCCGTCCCGCGGTGAAGAGCACGAGGCCGTCATGCCGAACCGTCGGTACACCGAGCAGGCTCGGCCGGCGATGGCAATTGACTGCGAGCCGCCAGTCGCCCGACTTGAAAGGGAAGTGCTGAATCTGTACCGGCACGGAACATCCACCGTCCGCTGGGAGAGCAATGCGACAGGTGCCGTAGGCGATCAGTGCCCGGTCGGGTCCCTCTACCTCGACATCCGTAAGAGGAAGACCGGCGAACGTGCGACCGGCGTAGTAGACGGGAAAGCGTGAAGCGCGGGCCTTCGACAGGCCTCCCTCAACATCTTCCCCGCGCGGGACGGTGACATAGCCGCGGCTACCGCAGCCGCAGGCCAGCAGCACAAGCGCCACTACGGCCAAGCCGATCACTCGTGTGGGAATCATTGCTTTCATAACCCGCCTCTCGAATTCCAGGGCTGCCCGTGGTGTCTGTATAGCAGATCTGCTATAACCGGGCTCGAGCGGGCCTGGTGTCGAACGCTTCGGGTAGTGGTAGTCCGAGTCGAGGTCAGTCCGTCCATGCGGATGACGTTCTCCCAGAGTTGCGGAATCCAGTCTCGGCCCTCTTCGGGCACGGGCCGTCACCGCCCAGCGCTTAAGATCACCGCTGATGCGGTTAATCACCGCTGGTTTCAGGGCCTTTCGTCCCTTCGGTCGTATCTGGGTGTTTCTATTCGCCGTGGCCCTGTTCCTCACGTTTGGCTTCGGTGGAGGAACTCCTAACAGCGCGACCTGGCTGACGATCAAGTTTCTCGTTCTTGGGGTGCTATTGACCAGTCTCCTGGTCGCGCTCGCATCCCAGGTTCGGGACTGGGTGGTGCGTACGAAGTGACTCGCGACAGCGACTCCTCGCCGGTCTGCATCGAACGCTACGCGCAGCCGTAGTCGGCGAGCTCCTCCTCACGGCAGCGGCGCGAACGAGTCACTGCCGCTCGTCCGGTGAGGAAGGCGCACTCGCTTCACCTGTAGCTTCGCGGCGCCCCGCCTCCAGACTGCGACGAATCCCTTCCCGTCGGTCTCTCCGAGAACAACGAGCCGACCGTCCTTCGTCCATTCCATGCTTGTGAACTTCAAATCCACGAACGCCGGCATGCCGGGCAGATGGGTCAGCCCGCCTGTCCGCGTGTCGAGCAACCACACATCCATTACCTGCCGTGACCCGGTCCAGGCGGGATCCCCGAACGCCAGCGCAACAAGGCGCCCCCGGTAATCCGCTCTCGGCTCGTCAAGGCCATAGCGGATGCTCGGCCGTGCCAGTCTCTGCTGCGTTCCGGTCGCGGTATCGACCAGCGTGAAAGCCTTCTTTGGCCCGGCGAGCACCAGGCGCTTTCGTGCTACTGCCAAGACGCCGTAGCGAGTTCTGAGAAGTGTCTGACCGGTCAGCGGGTCGATGACGCGGGTGCGGTTGGAGATCAGGCCAAGCGAGCCGCCAAACTGGATCGTCCCTTTGCAGGCAAACGGCTGCGCTGGTCCGATCTGGTGTCCGTCGAGCGCGACGCGGCGGAGACGACACGCAGACCCGCTCACGCTCTTGATCCAGACTGACCTCCCATCGCCGCTTGGCACCGCATCCCTACCACCGCCCGCGAAGATCGGACGCGCTCCGCGTGTTCGAACCACGTAGATCTGCCCCGGATATCCGGCGACGATGACCCCAGCTTCACCAGCAACAGCCGTCACCGACAACACGCCGCGCTTCATCACAACCGGAGCGGGAATCGGAGTGACGCGCCCCGTATCGACATCCAAGACGAACGGTGGATTGCTCGCCACGAGCAGATGAAGGTGCGAGGCTTCCCTCAGTGGCGTCCCCGCAAGAGGGACGGGATCACGCGTCCCGGATCCGCCGACTCCGACCAGGGCCCCGCCCAGGCCGGCGCTGACGACGAAAGCCATAACAGAGGCAACTACGCGCATCGCTCGACACTTCTACACCCGGGACACCGAACGAGTTCCTTTGCGTTTCACCCGGCGGAATAGGGCGCGACCTCGGGAGGCCGTGGGCGGCGAGCGCCGTCGAGGCGGTTGACCTTCAGGATGGGTTGGCCGTGGAACAAGCGTCGATGAGTGACTACGCAGACCGCGTCGTCGCCGTGGCTCGGACCATGGTCGGCCCGCTTGCACTCTGTGGTTGGAGCATGGGCGGCCTCGTCCTTACGGCCGCTCAGGAGATGCAGCCTCATTCCGTCGTGCTTCTGGAAGCGGGTGGTCCCGCTGAGGTTCAAGGTCGCGACCCCCACGTTCAGCTCGCGAGTGGGACGTTCGACCGAGGCAGAATACGGGGCATTCCCGCCTGGCATCGCCGCGCGGCCAGAGTCACTCCTTGCGGGGCTGAGCGCAAGCGCGGCATCTCCATACCGTCTCTTCCGTGCCCGTCACTCGTGATTGCCTCCGCAGACTTTCCCGACGAGCGCGGCCGCTCTGTGGCTGACCTTTACGGCTCCGAGTTCGTCGAGTTCGCTGAACTCCGACACTTCGACCTAGTGCAAGCGGCTGGTCCCCGCCAGGCAGTTGCTGACTTCCTCGGCGTACGCCTCTAGGGTCTCTACCGCTGACGGCGGACCCATCGACGCAGTACTCGACTTGCGTGGATACGTCGCGTGTCGCGTTCAAGAGCGACTGCAGCGGCACTGTGACGCCCGCAGCTTCGCCGGCCACGGCGTGATGTGACCGGCGCAGACCTCGCCGCCGGGCCGGACCTATGCGCACCCCTCTGGCCGTAATAGAGGGATGGGGCGACCCCGTCTCCTGGGCTTGGTTTTGGTCCTGGTGTTTGCTTCCGGCTGCAGTGGTCTGCGCTCCGGCGGAAAGGGCCCGGCCGAGCGAACCGATAACCGCCTAGACGGTCACGGCGTTAGTGTCCGTCTCCCGCGTGGGTGGAACGGCCGAATTGCCGAGCGCGGCTTCCCGCTCCCCGGCGCAACAGTCGTCTATGCCGCGAGCTTCCCTCTCCCGGCGAAGGACGACGAGCCCGCGAGCAAGGCTCAGCGTGCCGTCAGGAGAGGCGACGTTCTCGTCGTTCTCTCCGAGACGCTGCACAACCTGAGCCTTCCGACCACGACGCCGGCGATCGCGCTCAACACGCGCGAAGCCTCTGTCGACGAGTACTTCATCGTGAATGGCCGGGCGTTCGCCCTCCGTGCCACGTTCGGCTCGAAATCGCCGGCGAAGAAGCTGATACGAAGCGTTAACGCGCTTCTGGCGAGCCTCACTGTCGAGCGACGCAGGCGGCCGCTGACGCCCGCTCCAGATCCGGTGCCGGCAAGCGCACTGGCGCCGGTGCAGCTGTTCGCAACGCCTGCGCGTGTCCTGACCCAATGCCGGCTTGCGCAAGCGCGCTCCCGGTTTCCGATCCTCTGTCCGGCGCGCCTGCCGCGACCCTTCCTCGGCTGGCCGCGAAGCGACCGACTTCCCGAACCTTCCGCGCAGCGCCTTCCGGAACCGGACGCGTCGTGGCGGTCGCGCTCTGATCCGCGCTACCTGAAACGGCAAGCCGGTGGCCTCAGCATCGGTTATGGGGCGCCCTGGGAGCCGGACAGCGGACCCGACTGGCGGCTGCACCTATGGCGCAATCGCCCCTGTTGCTTCCTCCACTTCGAGGTGTTTCGGCGGGCGGAAGGGCGGCAACACATCCCGGCCGGGGCCCGTGCTGCCATGCTCGGCGGGCGTCACGGGTTACTCAAGGACGCGACCTCGTACGGGCTGGCCTCACGTGAGAACGACTATCTCTACTTTCCGAGCCACACGCGTTTCCTCTGGCACGAAAACGGCGTCGCCTACGTCGCGACCCTGCACCGCTTTGGCACGAATCAGGAAACGCGCGCTCTCCTAGGACGGCTGATTCGCGAGCTCCGGCCCGTTCGCAGCGGGCCCAGGTGAAGGTGCGACTGCCACAATCATCCTCATGTTCACCGCGCACTTCGCCTCTTCCGAGGCACTGCGCAGTGCATCTGCGCCCAACCGACAAAGCCGTCCGGTGCGCTCGTTTCCTAGTTGCCGTGCTTGCCATACTCGCGCTCTCCGGGAGCGCACGCGGAGGCGGCTCGATTCGCGGCTTCGTCCTGCTGCCGGCTCAGGGTCGCCTCACGGTCATCGACGTCGATGCCGGGAAGGTGCTGCGGACGGTGCCTGTGCCGCGTGGGTCCGGCCCAGTCGCAGCGTCGATCGACGGCAGCCGCATTCTCGTCGCGAATACGCGCCTTGGCACCGTCACCCAAATCGACGGCCGCACGTATCGGCGCCTGCGCACGTTCACAGGTCTAGGGCGCCCCGTCGATCTCGCCCTCTTGCCGCGGCCCCAGGTTGGACTCGTTCGGTCACGCTACGCGGTCGTCGCCGACGCGCGCGGGTGGGTCGACGTACTCGACCTGGTCGTAGGCCAAGTCGTGCATCGCGTTCCCGTCCCGCATCCGCTCGCACTTGCGCTCAGCGACCCGCAACTCTGGGTGGCGAGCGCGGGCCGCACGACGTTGACACAGATCGACGTCGGCACGCCCGCGAGAGCACACATCATCGCGCGTCCGGACGCGGGCATCGTCCCGGCGGCGCTCGCTCCCGATCCGACTGGGATCGCTGTCGATGCCGGCTCGCGCAACGGAACGCTGATTCGGGTCGAAGCCGTTTCCCTCGTCCGCGAGGTCGTGGGACGCCTCGGCGGAGGCGTTACGCAGCTCCTCACTGGCTACCAGGGCATCGTCTGGGTCACCATGGCCGACGGACGAGTGCTTGGCGTGAAGGCGAGCAACGGACGAATCCTCCACATCATGTACGTGCCGCGTCGCAGCCGAATCGGGATCGTCGGCGGCTGGCTCGCCGCCGCGCACGGCCACTCGCTACGCATGAAGGCGCTCGGGAGTAAGGGACCGGGCAGGGTGGTTTCGCTTCCAGGTGATGCCGGGGCTTTCTGCTTTGCAGTGCCATAGCGAATGCACCTCACTCGTCCCGAGTGCTCTGTGAGACTCGGGGGCATCCGATGATCCCCGTGTGGGTGACCTGCTACCGGCGAGACGTGGCGGCGGTGAGAGCTGTTGAGGCAAGCGCTCCGTGACCGCAGACGACTTGTCGGAAGCGAAGGAGATGAGGTGCACGTTCGTCGGGTGGCGTGACCTCCAGCCAGTACGAGGTCGGCTCGCACGGTCCCTTTTGCCGCTCACCGGGCAGCGGATTGGCCGTCCAGGCCAGGTTGGTTACAGCCCTCATGCCCGGCCGAAGTACGACCCGATGGGGACGAGGGTCGATCTGAAAGTAGGTGCTCCCCCACCGCACACGCGATCGCTGGGGCCGACGGTGGCGGTCTCTGAGGCCAAACCCGACATAGCCGAACACGAAGCATGTGTGCACGCTGCGGTTTCGCAGGGAGACGTCGACGCCGACGTTGCCAAGTCCTGCCCCAATGGGGCCGAGCGAGACGGCTAGCTCAGAAGTGTGGCAGCGCGAAGCCAATGCGACCGCTCTCTCTGCCCGGCCGGCCGCGCTCGCCGCTGGCAATAAGCACAACACCGCCGTCACAGCCGCCAGAACGGGTATCAGACTCTTCACCACCACAACGCTATGCACCATCGATGAGCAAAGAAAAGACGACGCGCCGAGATCGTATGGGCGTGACACCGCTGCGATCTCGCGGCCAGTCTCTCACGCTCGGGGAACTCGAGACGGTTTACCGACGCGACGGCGCGGCGTTCGAACGCGTCGCGATCGCGATCGTGCGCGACGAGCAACTCGGCTGCGACGCCGTCCATGACGCCTTCGTCCTCGCCGTACGGAGCCGCGAGAGCTTCCGCCGCCAAGGTTCTCTCGAGGCCTGGCTGTGGCGAATCGTGATCAATGAGGCACGTAAGCACCGGGCGCACGAGGCCAGGCTGCTGGCGACCGATCCCAATGAACTCGACGGCGGCGTCACTGTTAACGGCACAGACGACGGCACGCGAGTCCGCACACTGGTCGCCTCGCTGCCAGAGCGGCAGCGCCTCACTCTCTTCCTTCGTTACTACGCCGATCTCGACTACGCGACGATCGCGCAAGCGATCGACGTAAAGCCGGGGACGGTTGCCGCGACGCTCAGCGCCGCGCGCGAGCGGCTTGCCGCCCAACTCCAGGAGGTGCCCGAATGGGAGCTCTAGACCCTGTTGTGGAACGGACCCTCGACGAGATGGTTCCTCCGCGACCGCAGCCGGATCGCTGGGCGGCGATCATGGCAGACGCGGACGTGGACAGCGGAGTGGCAAGGCGCCGGCAGCGTCGCTGGCTGATCGGTGCCGTTCCCGCGCTCGGGTTGGTCGCGGCGGTCGTCGTTGTCGCCGTTGCCTGGCCGTTCGGCGGCGGACCGGGAGGTTCGATCCTCGAGCGTGCGGCGGCCGCTATCGGCGACGGGCCTGTGCTGCATGTCGTCGTGCGCAGCGGTTGGGGTGGCACATTGGTCAACCTCGAGAGTGGTAAGCGTTCGCAGCTACATGGTGAAGAGGAGATGTGGTTCGACGCGCAGCGGGGAATTCATCAGGTCTCGCTGTTCGGCGGCGTGCCCCAGGGCGATGCTCTCTACCCACCGGGCCGAGTTTCGTACCTCGATAAGACGCTGGGCGTTTTTGCGAAGGGCTACCGGCGCGCGCTCGAGGATGGCAGCGCACGTGTCATCGGCAAGGGCATCGTCGACAATGAGGCCGTCTATTGGATCCGCGTCGACACACAGATGCTGCCCGACGTCGCCGACAACAAACTGCACGAGTGGGCGCACGACGTCGCCGTCTCCCAGAGCAGCTTCGAACCAGTCGCGACGCGTGAAACCCGCGACGGCGCGATAAGTCCGGATGGGATCTCGACCATCGAGTCGATCGAAACCTTGCCCAAGGGTGGTGGCAACTTCACCCGCATGACGCCGGACAGAAATGGCACGGCGATGATGCACGGTGGGCCGGGCGAAAGACTGACCCCTGCTCAGGCGAATGAGCTTCTCGGAGGTCGCGCCGTTTGGGCTGGGGCGAGCGTCGCGGGCCTCGAGCTCGTCGCCATCTCGAAGGAAGAACGGGCCGAAGGGTACGACCCCCAGACCAAGACCTGGGCCAAGAGGTACTTCAGCGTGACGCTCTCTTACGGCGCTGTCGCAATGTCCGGCCACTCCCAATCGGGGTCATCGGTACAAGTGAGCGAGTCGCCCACGCTCGACTTTGGCTTCCAGCGAGGCGTGATCGGCTACTCGCCGCCGGAGGGGTCGGTCCTGATCGTTGGTGGCCGGATTGGCCTCATGCAACGGAACGGTGTTTACATCGCGCTCGAGGCTTCCGATGATGATTTGCTCCTACCGACCGCGCGCGCCCTTGAGCCCCTACCTCGGTCATAGGCCAAGGAATGGTCTGTCGTGGTCTTCCACTCATTTGCGCGGCCACGATCGCGGCCGTCGCTGGAGTTCTTCTTCGACTCGGCAGGCAACGGGTGTCCCTAACGAGTGGTGTTCTTACGCGCGACGCCGTATACGGTTTCAGACCGTGAAGATCCGCGGGCCTCTCATCGCTCTCATGGTGCTCGTGTTTCTCCTGCCAGCTTGTTCCGGCAAGTCTTCTGTCCTTACGGCCGGCTATGAGCGATTCGGAGGTAAGACTCCCAGCCCGAACGCCGAAAGGGCAAAAGCGCAAGCGGCGATGACGGAACGTGCTTGGGAGCATGAAATCCAGTCGCGTGCGCGGCGCTATCCCGAGAAACGATTCTTCAATCCGCCAAAAGATCAACTGATGGGCGATCTGCGCGCGCTTGCCCAGAAGCACGACTTCGAACTGGTCTCGGCATGGTTGCCAATGCCTCGACAAGTCGCGCCGAAGATCGTTGTCCGCACGAAGGACTACCTCGACCTGGCGCAAGCGACACCCGCAATCCTGCGCCGGATCGACCCACGCACAGCGACCCCACAGGATTCTCGAGGCTGGAAGTACGAAGGGTTCTATTTCGAAGCACAAGACGAACACGGCATTCCGTTCCTGATCGTGTTCAACTTTGAGCGCGGAGCTTCACCAGGAGGGGGACAGTGGGCCAGAAGCGAGCCGTTGTATCCGTACCGACACGGTTGAGTCAGGCGCTTGAAGCCGGATCTCGCCGTCGCGTCGCGCGGCTCTCGTTGCGGCCCGGATAATCCCGGCGGGTGCCACTGGTACGACTGTTCTTGGCGATCAGGATCGCCTACTGGGCAGGGGCAGCGCTTACCAAGGCCGACTGAATCTCCCGAGTGTGTGCGGCGAGCGCGA
>Ga0137403_10009245_pt1 | contig 10966 bp, 7 predicted proteins | sample CZOMad2_1_16fung_FD_122057 | JGI IMG/M metagenome (GOLD analysis project Ga0137403, IMG submission 122057) | Vadose zone soil fungal communities from Angelo Coast Range Reserve, California, USA - CZOMad2_1_16fungal (Hybrid Assembly) | ecosystem: Environmental > Terrestrial > Soil > Vadose zone...
TGCTCGTCCTCCGACATCTGGCGGTGCGTGGTCGAGGCCGGGTGGCAGGCCAGCGATTTCGCGTCGCCCATGTTGACGAGGCGCTTGACGAGCCGCAGCGCGTCGTAGAACTTCTTGCTGGCCTCGAACCCGCCTTTGATCCCGAAGGTCAAGAGCGAGCACGCCCGACCTCCGAGATATCGCTGCGCGAGCTCGTGATAGGGGCTCTCGGGGAATCCCGCATAGTTGACCCACGCCACGCGCGCATCGCCGCGCAGAAATTCGGCGACACGCCTGGCGTTCTCGACATGGCGCTCGACCCGCAACGCCACCGTTTCGATGCCCTGCAGGAGCAGGAAGGCGCTCAGGGGCGGCAACACCGCCCCGGTCGTGCGCTGGTAGACGCTGCGGCAGCGCGCGATGTAGGCGGCTTCCTTGAAGTGCTCGACGTAGATCAGGCCGTGATACGACGCGTCCGGCCGGCTGAACATCGGGAAGCGGTCGGCGTGCTCGCGCCACGGGAACGTGCCGCCGTCGACGATGATCCCGCCCAGAGTAGTGCCGTGCCCGCCCATGAACTTCGTCAGCGAATGCACGACGACGTCGGCGCCGTGGTCGATGGGCTTCAGCAAGATGGGCGTGGCCACGGTGTTGTCGACGATCAGCGGCACGCCATGCCGGTGCGCGACCTCGGCGAGCGCCTCGATGTCGCAGATGTTGCCCGCCGGGTTGCCGACGCTCTCACAAAAGACCGCGCGCGTCTGCGCGTCGATCAAGGGCTCGATGGCGTCGGGCCGATCGGACTCGGCGAAGCGGACGGTGATCCCCTGGCTCGGCAGCACGTGCGCGAAGAGCGTGTAGGTGGTGCCGTACAGCTGGGGGACCGAGACGATGTTGCAACCGAGCTCGCTGACGTTGAGCGCGGCATAGTTGAGCGCCGCCTGCCCGCTGCTCACGCACAGCGCGTCCACGCCGCCCTCGAGGGCCGCCACGCGCCGCTCCAGCACCGCCGTCGTCGGGTTGCTGATGCGGCTGTACCGAAAACCGTCGACCTCGAGGTTGAACAGGGCGGCGCCGTGGTCGGCGCTGTCGAACGCATAGGCGACGGTCTGATAGATCGGGACGGCCACCGCCTTCGTCGTCGGATCGACTTCGTACCCGCTGTGAATGGCGATCGTCGCGTCTCTCATGTCGTCACCTCACGCTGAGCCCGTGTCCCCGCGGAGCGTCACAGACGGATCCCGCCGGTCTGGATGCGGTGGTACAGCGCCGGGTCGAGCTCGACGAAGGCGCCGCGCTCCGGATCGTCGAAGTACACGACGTCGGCGCTGGCCGAAGGGTCATAGGCGTGGCGGACCAGCTCGTGCTTGGCGTGCTTGAACGTGGTCGTCACGTCCAGCTCGCTCCGGATGCGCAGGAACAGCGGGCGCGCGTATCCGGGCAGCCGGTCGGCCAGGTGAGCCCGGAACGCCCCCAGATCCAGCCCGGCGTCGGGCACGACCGCGGCCATGCCGGCGCGGCCGTCGGTGCCCGGCACGGCCACGCCGTAGACGCTGGCCTCCCGGATCCCCGGAAACGCGCAGATCGCCTCGGCGACCTCCAGGGTGGCGACGTTCTCCCCTTTCCAGCGGAAGGTGTCGCCGATGCGGTCGACGAAGTAGTAATAGTCATCCTCGTCGCGCCGCATGAGGTCGCCGGTGCGGAACCAGGCGTCGCCCGGCTCGAACACGTCGCGGAGGATCTTCTGCTCGGACGCCTCCGCGCTCGTGTAGGCCTCGAAGCGGCGGCCGGGGTTCGACGGGTCCTCGAGAATCTTGCCGATCGCTTCGCCCACTTCGTTCGCCCCGCACGGGATGCACCGTCCCTGCGCGTCCCGCGCCGGCGCCTCACGGACGACGTCGAATCGCACCAGCGCCGCCGGGAACCGATGCGCCAGAAAGGGGGGGATGCGACCGATGGCGCCGGGCTTGCCATCGACGTTGAACAGCGACACGTTGCCCTCGGTCGCGGCGTAGAATTCTAAAATTCTGGGAATGGCGAACCGTCGCTTGAAGTCTTCCCAGACGTCGGGCCGCAGCCCGTTGCCGCAGGCGAGCCGGATCCGATGCTCCGCCTCGCACGCCGTCGGCTCGGCGTGCAGGAGGTAGCGGCACAGCTCGCCGATGTACTGGAACAGCGTGCAGTCCCAGCGGACGACGTCGCTCCAGAAGTCGCGGGCCGAGAATCGTTCGCGGAGCACCACCGACCCGCCGCCGACGAGCGCCGCGCCCGGCGCCACCACGCCGCCGACGCTGTGATACATCGGCAGGCAGTCGTACATCCGATCGCCGCCGCGAACGTCCATCAACCCGGCGAACCAGTGGCTCCATTGCATCAACCGGAAGTGGCTGACGCTCGCCGCCTTGGGCAGCCCGGTCGTGCCCGATGTGTAGATGTAGAGCGCCCGATCCTCGATGGTCGGGGGCCGGCGCTCGGCCCGGCCCAGCGGGTCGCCTACGCGGCGCTCGACGTCGAGATCGATGCGCGGGAAGTCGTCGTGGCCGGGGCCGTGGACCCAGATCGTGGCCGCGCCGGCGAGGTGCGGTCGCGCGGTCATGAAGGACGCGACGAGCTCGGCGGCCACGATGATGTGCCGGGGCGCGACGAGGTCGATGCCATGGGCGAGCGAGGTGCCGGCCAGGTTGGTGTTGAGGAGCGCCACCACGCCGCCGACGCGGGTGACGCCGAGCCAGATGGCGAGGTATTCGGGCCGGTTCGGCATGAACAGGGCCACGGCGTCCCCGGGACCGATGCCGTGCTCGAGCGCCCAGCGGCCGTAGCGGCTCGCGCGCGCGGCGAGCGCGCGATAGGTCAGCGACTCGCGGTCGGAGAGCAGCGCCGGCGCCTCGTCGAGGTGCGCCGCGAGCTCCTCGATCACGGTCGGCAAAACGCGATCAGGCGTCCTCGTGATCGGCGCGGTCAGCTCGAGCGCCCGCAACCAGGCCCGGTGGCCGTCGGCCGGGCGTAGGGCCGCGCCGCTCTCGCGCAGCGTCCGTGCCTGAACGGCCTGCCGACCCGGGATCATGCCGTCTCGCCCGCGTCGACGTTACGCATCGCGGCGCACCAGCTTGCCGGTCGCGTTCACGGTCAGGCCGGGAACGAAGTTGATCGCCGCCGGGACCTTGTGCCGCGGCAGGAGCTCCCGGCAGCGCCGCACGATCTCCTGCTCGAGCTCCACCGCCCGCCCGTTCGCGGCGCCGGCCTCGGCGTTCAGCACGACGTCGGCGACCACGAGCGCGCCCGTGATCGGGCTCTTCCGCGTTCGCACGAGCGACATCCGAACGCGTGGGTGGCCGTTGATGACCGCCTCGACCTCTTCCGGATGGACCTTCAGGCCGCCGACGTTGATGATGCCGCCCCGACGGCCGACGAAGTAGTAGCGATCGCCCCGTCGCTCGAGCATGTCTGCCGTGTCGACGAAGCCGTCGGCGTCCACGAGGGCCTCGGCCTGATCGTCGAGGTAGCGGGCGGCGGTGCGGGTCGAGCGGATCCGCAGCGAGCCGTCCTCGACCTTCAGCTCGAGGCCGCCGCCTTGCGGCCCGATCAGGCTCGCCGGAAAGCCCTCCCGACCGTCGCCGACGTCGAAGGCCACGCCGGCCTCCGTTGAGGCGAAGGCGTGGGCGATTCGGGCCTCCGGGTAACAGGCGCGGAGATGGTCGAGGATGGCCTGATCCGCGATCTCCCCCGACAGGCGCACGTACCGAGGCGCGATCCGGTGCGCCGACGGGCTCATCAGGGCCCGGCGCCAGTGGGAGGGCGTCCCCGAGATGTGGGTCACGCCGTGCGCGCCCGCCCGGATCAGGAAGTCCCCCGGCGATTCCCCGGCGCTGGACAGCACCATCGATCCCCCGCCGAGGAGGGCGCGCAAAAAAATCTGCAGGCCGCCATACCGGCGGATGTCGTAGAAGGTCGTCCACACGGCCGGGGTGGCCGCCGTCCCGCCGCCCGTGATCGCGCCGGTCAGGCTCGACAGCGTGTGCACGACCAGCTTCGGTCGTCCGGTCGTCCCCGACGTCAGGAGGATCCACTCCGTCGCGTGTCGTGCGGCTCGGGCACATTCGCCCGGCGCGATCTTCGGACGGCAGGTGACGAACGCCGCCACGCCCGGCGCGTCGATGTCCGGGGTCTCCTGGTCGGACACCACCGCGTCGACCGCCGCCGTCGCCGCGATGTACGGCACGTGCTCGGTCGGCAGATCGGGCGGGCACAGGACGAGCCGGGACGCGACGCCGTCGAGCTCGATCAGCGTCAGGGCCGCCGTGAGCTGATCCCGAGTGGCGACGAGGACCGAGCGATCGCGGAGCTCGTCGAGCCGCCCTCCGAGACTGCTGCCGTCGACGAGATCGCCCAGCGAGACGCTCGCCTCGGCTCCCCACAGGGCGCGGTCGGACAGCGGGCCGGCACCGCTCAACGCGCTCCACAGCGAGGTCCGGTCAGGGGCGATGACGCTGCCTCTCACGGACATGGTCCCGGCCGCGGCTCAGGCGGCGGTCGCCGTTGATTCGGCGGCGTGGCCGACGAGCGGATCGGTGGCGATTGCCTTGCGCTCGGCGTGCTGGGATGCCGCAGCATTGGGATGAATGACGTTCTGGATCAGCGTCCGTAGGATCTCGACGCCCGTGAACAGCGCCGCCGCGGGCTCGATGATCTCGGGGCGGAGCAGCATCAGCTCCGCCTCGAGCGCCCGGAAGAGCCCTTCGGTGTGGACGACGTCGACGACGCCGTGCACGTCGGTATACTCCCGCTCCGCCGAGCCCTGCCGCGCGGCGAGGTCGGCCAGATACGGCATGAACCGGGTGATGAAGCCCTCGAAGAAGGCCATCATCAGCACGATCTTCACCGCCGAGAGCTGGGCGACGAAGAGGCGGACGTTCTCGAGGTTCCGATAGACGGCCAGGGCATCGGAGTCCGTCGGGGCGGCGTGGGCCGCGAGGGCGAACCGTCGCAGCATTCCCGGATGATTGTCGCGGACTTCTTCGCGGAGGTTATCCTCGATGATCGCCTTGGCTTCGTCCGAGGCGACGGCGAGCCGGGCGGCGGTCATCCAGTAGATGAAGTTCCCCTCGAGCACAGCGGCGTAGCGCGCAATGAGCCCTCGGCGTTCGTCCGGAACGAGTCGGTCAACATCCGGAAGTGAGACCATGAGGCCGTCGATGGCGCAGTCGATGGACGCCTGGAGGGGGGCGGTGAGCGATCCCTTCTGGCGGAGCATAAGCGGACACCTCCGGTGCGGCGTCCTGGCCCCCGTGGCGCGTTCCGGGTGCAGGCGCGACTGCATCCACGCTACGCGGGGCCGATGACGGCGCCTACCCGCAGAGAGAGGAATTTTGTCCACCGCACCGGGGAGGCCCGGACCCCCGGATGGGGGGTGCTTCGGGCGGTCGCCCCGCGGCCGGCTGACGATTTCCGGCAGGTGTCGATCCGGGCGCACGCCGTTCGACCTATAGATGGACGCCGCCGGCGGCGGCACAGGGGGAATATGAGGCTCTTCTACGGCTGGATCATCGTGGGCGTGGGGATCGTCGTGACCTGTGTCGGGCTCGGGGCGATGCTCTCGCTCAGCGTCTTCCTGGCGCCCATGTCGGCAGCGATGGGCTGGTCCCGCACGGGGATCTCGATGGCTGCGCTCCTCAACTTCCTCTGCATGGGGATCGGATCGTTCGCCTGGGGCGCGCTGTCCGACCGGTTCGGCACGCGAGCGGTCGTGCTCTGCGGCGGCATCCTCCTGGGCCTCGGCCTGGTGACGGCAAGCCAGGCGGCCACCCTCGGCCAGTTCCAGGTCCTCTTCGGGGTCATCGTCGGCTTCGCGGCAGGCAGCCTCTACACGCCGCTGACGGCGACGACCACCCGCTGGTTCACGCGGCACCGCAGTCTCGCCGTCGCCCTCGTCTCGGCGGGGCTCAGCCTCGGCTCGTCGACGGCGGCGCCGCTCGCGCGCTGGCTCATCACCAGCTACGACTGGCGCTTCGCCATGCTGGTGATCGGCGATCTCGCGTGGCTCGTCATCATTCCCGCGGCGTTGCTCGTGCGCGAGCCGCCGGCGCTGCCGGCCGCGGCCGTCGTCGCGACGAGGGCCGGCGCCGAGGGCGCTGAGCTCACGGTGGCGCAGGCGCTGCGCACGCCGCAGTTCGCCGCCATCGCGCTGACGTTCTTCGCGTGTTGCGCGGCGCACTCGGGGCCGATCTTCCACATGGTCACCTACGCGATCGACCACGGCGTGCCGGCGATGGCCGCGGCCACCGTGCTCAGCGCGGCGGGCCTGGCCTCGCTGGGCGGCAAGATCGTCTGCGGCCTCGTGGCCGACCGGGTCGGCGCCAAGCGGGTGCTGGTCGCCGGCCTCGCGCTGCAGGCGGTTGCCGTCAGCCTCTACCTTTTCACGCGCGAGGCCGCGAGCTTCTATGCGCTCGCCCTGATGTTCGGCTTCGCCTACGGCGGCGTGATGCCGCTCTATGCGATCCTCGTGCGCGAGTACTTCGGCGAGCGGATCATGGGGACCGTCTTCGGGGCGGTCGCCTTCGTGTCCACTCTGGGCATGGCCCTCGGGCCGTGGGCCGGCGGCTGGCTGTACGACGCGTTGGGCAGCTACTTCTGGCTCTACATCGGCTCGTTCGGGATCGGCCTCGGGGCCGTGGCCATCGCGTTCACCTTCCGCGCGCCCCGCCCGCTCGTCGCCGGACTGGCGAGGGCGAGCGCGGCCCACTGAGTCGTCGGGCGCGCGCGGGGCGTGTCAGGCGTCCATCCGCCGCTCCTCGAGGTCGAGCTCGCGCTCGAGCTGTCGCAGCACGTCGTCGTCGATCGCGCCCTCCGCGCGGAGGCGCAGGAGCGCCTCGCGTTCCGAGTCGATGACCGTTCGCTTGATCTCCCGGTGCTCGATGAGCTCTCGATCCTCCCCGTCGGGGGCCGATGGATCGCGCTGCCGGTCCAGGTGCTCGGAACGGTGCCGATACGTGTCGCGTAGCCGATCGAGAAGTGGGCGGTGCCCCGGCCACACCGGATACAGCTGACCGATCCGCCGCGTCGCGGCTTGCAGCAGCCGCTGCCTGGCCCCGGCTTCTTCTTCGCGGACCTCGACATCGGCTCCGAGCCGCAGCGAGCGAATCAGCCACGGCAGGCTCAGTCCCTGTCCGAGCAGCGTGAACACGATGACGGTGAGCGTCACGATCAGCAGCGCTTCTCGCTCGCCGCCGGGGAGGGTCGTCGGAAGCGCGAGGGCGACGGCGAGCGAGACGACTCCTCGCATGCCGGCCCAGGACAGGATGAGCGAGTGCGCGAACAGGTGCGGCACGCGCGGCCGCCCTCGAACGAGCGGCGGCGCGTATGCGGTGCCGAAGATCCAGAGCGTCCGGACGAGCACCAGGACCACGCTGACCGCGATCCCGATGCCGACCAGCTGGATCGCGCGCGAGGGCTCGAGCGCCCGCAGCAGCACCGGCACTTCGAGGCCGGTGACGAGGAAGACGAATCCGTTGAGCAGGAAGGTGATCGTCTCCCACACGGCACGACCCGTCAGCCGGGCATCGGCGCCCATGATGTGAGACCCGCGGCGCCCGAGGTACAGGCCGGCGGTCACTGTCGCGATCACTCCGGAGGCGCCGAGCAGCTCGGCCGGGAGGAAGGCGGCGTACGGGGTCAGGAGCGAGATCGTGATCTCCACCGGCGTATCTTCGAGGCGCGCTCGGATCTGCGCGATGACCCAGCCGACGGCCAGCCCGACCGCACAACCGCCCAGCATGGCGACGGCGAAGGTCGCGACGGCCGTGGTCGGCGAGAACGAGCCCCCGACGGCGACCGCGATGGCGATGCTGTAGATCGTCAGCGCCGTCGCGTCGTTCAGCAGGCTCTCGCCCTCGAGGATCGTCACGATTCTGCGAGGGACGGCGAGCCGCGCGGCGATCGCGGTGGCCGCGATCTCGTCGGGCGGCGCGACGATCGCCCCGAGCGCGAGCGCGACGGCCCACGGCAGACCCGGAATCAGCGCGTGGGCGACGACGGCGGCCGCCAACGCCGTCGCGATGACGAGGCCGATCGCGAGGGAGCCGATGGTGCCGAGATTCGCGTGCAGCCTTCGAAGGGGCGTGAAGAACGCCGCGACGTACAGGAGTGGCGGCAGGACGAGGAGGAAAATGAGATCCGGCTCGATCCGGATCCGCGGCACGCCCGGCACCAGGCCCAGCACGAGACCGCCGATGACGAGAAGGATCGGGTACGCGGTCCCGAGGCGGCGCGCCAGCGTGACCAGCGCGGCGACCGCGATCAGCAAGGCCAGGACGAGCTCGGCGCTCTGCACGTTGCTACCGCTCGGCCGTTGCCGTCTCCGCGAGCACCGTGTGCAGCTGTGCCACCACCGCCGCGCCCTCGCCGATCGCCGCGCCCACCCTCTTGACGGATTCCGAGCGGACGTCGCCCACCGCGAACACGCCGTGGACGCTCGATTCCAGCGGCAACGGCTGTGGATGGCGATCGCCCGATCCCGTGCGAACGAAGCCTTTGGCGTCCAGCGCGACGCCGCAGCCCTGCAGCCACTGCGTCGCGGGATCGGCGCCCACGAACAGGAAGAGGTTGCGGATCGGCAGCTCGGTCTCCTCGCCCGTCGTGGTGCGCCGCCAGCGCACGCGCTCCAGATGCGCTCCGGGCGCGCCGATCAGCGCCACGACTTCCGTCCGGGTCAGGACCTCGATGTTCGGCGTGGCCTCGATCCGGTCGATGAGGTAGCGCGACATGGTCGCGGCGAGACCGTCGCCGCGAACGAGGATCGACACCTTCGCGGCGAAGCCGGAGAGGAACACGGCGGCCTGGCCGGCCGAGTTGCCGCCTCCGACGAGCGCGACCTGCTGCTGCCGGCACAGGCGAGCCTCGATGGGTGAGGCCCAGTACCAGACGCCACGGCCCTCGAACGCCTCGAGGTTCGGGATGGCAGGCCGCCGATAGCGAGCACCGCAGGCCACGACGGCCGTCCGGGCCGTCACGCGGCGGCCGTCCGCCAGCGTGAGGGCCATGGGCATGCCGGCGCAGTCGAGGCGCACGACACGGCTGGGAATCACCATCTCCGCCCCGAACTTCTGCGCCTGCACGTACGCGCGGCCCATGAGATCCTGCCCGGAGATGCCCGCCGGGAATCCGAGGTAGTTCTCGATGCGCGCGCTCGCCGCGGCCTGGCCGCCGAACGCCAGCGCGTCGAAGACGATCACCGACAGGCCCTCGGACGCCGCATACACCGCCGTCGCGAGACCCGCCGGACCGGCGCCGACCACGGCGACATCGTAGGTTCGGTCGGGGTGATCGATGCGCACCATGCCGAGGCAGTCGGCCAGCTCGACCTCGCGGGGGTTCTTGAGGACCGATCCGTTGGTGCACACGACGAGCGGCAGCTCCGAGGGGCCCGGCGCGTACTGCTCGATGAGCGCGGCGGCGTCGCGATCCTCGGCGGGATCGAGCACCTGATAGGGCCAGGCGTTGCGGGCGAGAAAGCCTTGCAGGCGTACGACGTCGGGGCTGTCGGCCGGGCCGATCAGGACCGGGCCGCCGGCCCCGGTCTCGATCAGGCCGACGCGGCGCAGGATGAGCGCGCGTGTGATCCGCTCGCCGACCTCGGCCTCGGCGATCAGCAGGGCCCGCAGCTCGTCGGCGGGCACGAGCAGCGCCTCCACGTCGCTGACCGCGTGAGCGTCGACGAAGGAGGGGCGGCCGGACAGCTGCCCTACCTCGGCGGTGAAGCCGCCCGGCCCCACGTCGACGAGCGGGACGACACGCCCCAGGCCTTCGCGCCGCGTGAGGGCGACGGTGCCGGAGATGATGACGAACATCCCGGGGCTGATCTCGCCTGTCCTGTACAGCGGCTCGCCGGCCCGGTAGTGACGCACGGTCCCGAAGCGGCGGACACGGTCGATCTCCGCCGGGCTGAGCTTCGGGAACATCTGCGCGCGACGAGTCTCGAGCGTCGACATGGCGAAATGGTACAGGCGTTCCGCTGCGGGAGCGCGCGGCACCGCGTACCCGGTCGTGCGTGCTATAGTGCCGCGGCCGATGGACGGCGCAATCGACGTTCTCGTCCGGTACGGTTACCTGGTCGTCTTCGGCTGGGTATTCGCCGAGCAGATCGGGTTGCCGATTCCTGCCGCGCCTGTCCTGCTTGCCGCCGGCGCCCTCGCGGGCACGGGTCGATTGAGCCTCGCGCTCGTCCTTGTCCTGGCCGGGCTCGCCTCGCTCGGCAGCGACATCATCTGGTACTGGATCGGACGCACCGGAGGCGGCCGCGTCCTCCGCTGGCTGTGTCGCATCTCGCTCGAGCCCGACTCGTGCGTGCGCCGCACCGAGGACGCCTTCAGCGTTCACGGGGCGCGCTCGCTGCTGGTCGCGAAGTTCGTGCCGGGCTTCAGCACCGCGGCGCCGCCGCTCGCCGGCATCGTCCGAATGCCGTTGCGCCGTTTCGTCGTGTTCACGGGACTCGGCGGTCTGATCTGGGCCGGCGTGTTCATCGGTGTCGGCTGGGTGTTCAGCCGTCAACTCGAGGTGGCCGCCGACTACGTGGCGCGCCTGGGCAGCTCTGCGGTCGCGCTCCTGGTGGCCGCTCTCGGCGGTTACATCGCCTGGAAGTACGTCGCCCGCCAGCGATTCCTGCGGCGGATCAGGATCGCGCGCATCACGCCCGAAGACCTCAAGGCCAAGCTGGACGCCGGCAACGATGTGATGATCGTCGACCTGCGCGCCCGGATCGATTTCGACGCCGATCCATCGATCATCCCCGGCGCGCTCCACCTGATGACCGAGGAGCTGGAAGCCCGTCATCGGGAGATTCCGCGCGATCGTGACATCGTGCTCTATTGCACGTGACCCAACGAGGCCTCCAGCGCCCGGGCGGCGCTCCTGCTCAGACGGCGCGGGATCCAGCGCGTGCGGCCGCTGGCCGGCGGCCTCTACGCCTGGCGCGATCGTGGCTACGCGCTGAGCA
>Ga0137403_10009246_pt1 | contig 10966 bp, 7 predicted proteins | sample CZOMad2_1_16fung_FD_122057 | JGI IMG/M metagenome (GOLD analysis project Ga0137403, IMG submission 122057) | Vadose zone soil fungal communities from Angelo Coast Range Reserve, California, USA - CZOMad2_1_16fungal (Hybrid Assembly) | ecosystem: Environmental > Terrestrial > Soil > Vadose zone...
ACAACTTTGTCGAGGGCTTCTGGTTGCGCCGCGATCCTACCCCCGACACGCTGGAGAATGAATTCAAAGAAGAACATTACCGCCGCATCGCTTACGCGAATGAGCACTATGCCGCGGGTATCCCGGGATGGAAGACGGACCGCGGCCGCACCTATGTCGTCTTCGGCCCGCCCGATGAGATCGAATCGCACGCCGGTGGCGGCGCATATCAGCGCCCCATGGAAGAAGGCGGCGGCACCACCTCAACCTTCCCGTTCGAGCAGTGGCGCTACCGTTATGTAGAAGAGCTTGGTCAGGAAGTAAACCTGGAGTTTGTCGACGACTGCCAGTGCGGCCTCTACGAGTTGACCATCGACCGCTCGAAGAAGGACGCGCTGCTCTACACGCCCAACGGCGGCCTGACGTTCTATGAAGAAATGGGTCTTGCCAACAAGGCGAATCGCTTTACCACCGGCGGGATCGAGCGCCTGGGCGCCGGTCCGTTCAACAAGGACCTGACTTCGAAGCAGTTTGACCGCCTAGAACAATATGCGAAGTGGTCGAAGGCGCCGCCGATCAAATTCAAAGATCTCGAAGCAGTTGTCACTCACAAGATCCGCATCAACCTGATGCCGTTCGACGTCCGCACCGATCTGGTGAAGGTGACCTCGGACACGGTGTTGGTTCCGGTCACCATCCAGGTGAAAAATCGCGACATCACCTTCGTGAATAAGGACGGTGTGCAACGCGGAGTGGTGAATATCTTCGGCCGTGTGACCACCATCACGGGACGCATCGTGCAGACATTCGAAGATACCGTCGCACAGGACGTGCCGGCCGAGTTGCTGGCCCAGACCGTCGAAAACAAATCGTTGTATTGGAAGGCATTGCCGCTGCGTCCCGGCCGCTATCGCATGGACATCGTTGTGAAGGACGTGAACGGCGATCGTGTGGGCAATTGGAGCAAGGGCATGATCGTTCCCGACTTCAGCGACGAGAAGCTCGCCTCCTCGACGTTGATCCTGGCGGACCAACTGGAAACGGTTCCAACCAAAAGCGTGGGTGCGGGTAACTTCGTTCTCGGCACCACCAAAGTTCGTCCACGCGTGGAGCCTGCGGATGGTTCGCCTGCAACGTTTCAGAAGAAACAGCAGTTCGTGAATTTCTGGATGCAGGTTTATAACCTCGGTATCGACGACCAAACGCGCAAGTCGTCGGCGGTGGTGCAATACGACATCGTCAATACCGCCGACAAGAAGGCGATCGTCCACGAGATACAGAATATGGCCCAGGGCGACCAAATGACCTTGCAGAAGCGTCTGCCAATAAAGGACATTGCACCAGGAACTTACGAGCTGACCATCAAGATAAGCGATAATATTTCCAAGCAGACGATTGCCCCGACGGCCAAATTCATCGTCCAATGATGGAAGGATTAAGATAGAGAGTTACGAACGAGGGATTTGAAGTAAGCAGTTAAAAACCTGGGCCCGGAATACAGAGCATGGCGGCGCCCTCCCGCACCGACCGAAGCTCGGAACGGCATAGGTGGTAGGTATGAAGACGAATAGGTTCGGATGGCTGTTTATGGTGCTGGCGTTGTCGTCCCTCACGACAACGGCAGCTGCCTCGAATAAGGCCACAATCTCCGGAACGGTCCGCGATGCGGCCGGGATCCCGCAGATGGGCGCCATCGTCGAAGTGCTGGGCGCCAAGGAAGTGATCAATGCGGTCACCGACGACCGCGGGCAGTATCACGTCGCCGATCTTCTGCCCGGCTTGTATCGCATCAAAGTTTCCGCCCTGTCATTTTTGCCATCTTTACGGGAAGGCATCAGCGTAAAGAGCGGTTCCAGTCTCATCGTTAACCTCACGTTGAATACCATCTTCGAAGCCATGCAGTTGGCTCCCGCACGCGCGCGCGTCCCGCAAGACGATGACGATTGGAAGTGGACACTGCGCTCGGTGGCGAATCGTCCCATCTTGCGTGTGCTGCAAGGACAACCGGTGGTCGTGGTATCCGGCCCTGAAGGAAAAGAGAAAAAAGCTTTGAAGGCCAAGCTGGCGTTCATCGCCGGCAGCGACGGCGACGATTTCAGTGGCGGCACTGATATGGGGACCGCCTTCATGATCGAGCGCTCGCTCTTCGGTTCCGGTACGGTTGCATTCAACGGCAACGTGGATGCCACGCAGGGACGCGCTGGAATGCTGCGCGCTTCCTATTCGCACCAGCTGTCTGATGGATCGCGACCGCAGGCCAGTTTCACCATGCGGCGCTTTGCCACCCCAATCACCGCGGCTGGAGAAGCGCCGCTGTCAGCCATGTCGTTGGGACTATCGAACACAACTTCAGTCCTCGGCTTGCTCGACATGACCTACGGTGGGGATCTCGAAAGCGTGCAGTTCGTGGGACGCACCAACGCGTGGCGCCCATTCGGCACCATTGACGCGCACCTATCTCCGGAGATGACGGTCGAATACCGCTACGCGACTTCGCGCCGCTCGACCCGGCTGGATAAACAGTTCTACAGTGCCCCCGCCGATCTCAGCGAGAGCGGCCCGCGCTTCTCTTTGTATAACGGGCAGCCACTGCTCGAGCGCGCGCGCCATCATGAAGTCTCGGTTTCGCGTCGCTTCGGAGATTCCGGAAAGACCCGTGTGCAGGCTGCCGCATTCGACGATCGCATCGCTAACCTGACTCCGGTCGGAGTCGGGGATCCCGGCGCAGTCTCTACCCTGGTCCCGGATATCTACTCGAATTCGTTTTCTTACAATGCTGGAAACTTCCACAGCCGCGGCTTCCGCGTGGTCGCCCAGCGCGAATTCTTCCCCGAGTTGACCGCGACCATGACCTACTCGATGGGCGGAGTGCTCGACCTTGCCTCCGGGCAGACTATCGAGAACCTGAGTTATCGCACCGTTAACCGCCAGGCAGTCGCGGCCAAGCTTTCGGGGCGCGTGCCGCGCTCGAAGACGCAGTGGATGGCTTCCTACAAATGGACCAACGGGCAGGCGCTCACCCCGGTCGACCAGTTCGACACCTCGGCGGGCGAAGCCGAACCGTATCTGGATGTTTTCATTCGCCAGCCCATTCCGCAGAATCACTTCATCCCGGCGCAGATGGAAGCGCTGGTCGACGTGCGCAACCTGATGGCGCAGGGCTATGTGCCAGTCATGGGGCAAGACGGCCAGACTATCTATTTAGTGCAGTCTGCGCGCAGCATCCGTGGCGGCGTGGCCTTCAGCTTCTGAGATCTTTTTGGAAGACAGGAGCCCGAGCTGATTGCTCGAGCTTTTTTGTTTTGAAAGGGCGGACACAAAGTTTTTACGAAGGTCCTTCGTGTCCTTTGTGGTTAGCTTTTTGTAGTTAATGGACTAGTTTGACCGGCGCTTCCACCACGTCTTTTTTTCGACTACGTCCGTGAATTCGGGCTCGTCGGTCAGTCCTAAAAATCCCGTGGCCGCTCGTGATGCCGGCTTCGAGAATTCACGCACCTCTACAGCCACTTTCTTGGGCCCCTCGCGTTTGATGATCGAGACCAATGTCAGCTCCTGCTGGTTCGCGCCCGGCAGCATGACCACGCTGTTGCCCGGTTCGCGCAGGGCCACCATCAGCGGATTGCCGCGCCTTTGGGTCGCATCGGCGCCCGCGTCCCGAGCCGCATCCGTAGCGCTTTGGTCGAAGCAGACAAATCTAGTCATCGTGCAAACCTCCGAACGAGCTTCTACTTAGATGCTTGGGACGAGCTGCGGTTGACCCATCACCGCAGGTTCCATTACCCTCCGCAAGACTCGCCAGGAGCCCCGATGAGCGACCCTAAAGCTGGTTCCGATATGAAGATCTCGCGCCGCGATTTTGCCGTCTCGGCCGCGCTTGCCACCGCTGCCTTTGCCGCCGTTCCCACCGATGTGCTGGCGCAGGAAAAAACTGCCGCCGAAGCCGCCAAGCCGGAAGCTCCGCAGCCGCCCAAGCTGTCAGCCGCATCCCAGGCTGAGGTGGAAGCTCGCTACTCCGAGGTGCTGCGCAAGTTCGGAGCGCGGATCAGCGAAGCGCAGAAGAAAGACGTGCACCGCCTCCTGGTCTCACAGCAGCAAGGCTTGGACCAGATCCGCGCCTTCCGGCTGGAGAATTGGGACGAGCCCGCTACGGTCTTCAAAGCCGTGATCAACGCGAAGGGAGGGAAGTAGCCATGGTCTCTACCGACATCCTTTTTCTCTCCGTACGCGAGCTGGGCCAGCGCATCAAGTCGAAACAACTTTCTCCCGTCGAGTTGACCGAAGCCTATCTCGAACGCTCACGCACACTGGGAGCCCGACTCAACGCCTACGCCACGCTCACGCCCGATCTCGCCATGCAGCAGGCTCGCGCCGCTGAAGGCGACATCAAAGCCGGGAAGTATCGTGGAGCGCTGCACGGAATCCCCTATGCAGCGAAGGATCTGCTCGCGGTGAAGGGATATCCCACATCGTGGGGAGCGCGCCCGTATGCGAACCAAAAGTTCGACCAGGACGCGACCGTGATCAAAAAGCTCGAGCAAGCCGGCGCGGTGCTGCTCGGAAAAGCCGCGATGATCGAGCTCGCCGGCGGCATGGGGTATCGCTACGCATCGGCTTCAATCAGCGGCGCGGCCAAGAATCCCTGGAATGAAGGATGCTGGACCTGCGGCTCGTCATCTGGCTCAGGTGCGATCGTATCGGCAGGACTCGCCGCGTTCGCCATCGGCACCGAGACTTGGGGATCGATCGTGTGCCCGTCGTCTTTCACCGGAATCAGCGGATTGCGTCCGACTTACGGGCGCGTGAGCCGGCATGGCGCGATGGCGCTCGCCTACTCCATGGACAAGATCGGCCCTATGGCGCGCGCCGCCGACGATTGCGGCCTCATCCTCGCCGCCATCGCCGGACACGATGATGACGACCGCGCTTCGCTTCCGCCGGCGCAAGCGACATTCAATTATCCCGAAGATGTAACAGTCAGTGTCGGTAGACGTCTTCGCATCGCATGGATCGATCAGAAGATGCTCGTCCCCGGCGGCGACGCCGTGATGAAGGATGCCGTCGCTGTGGTGAAGAAGAACAGTGCGAGCGTCACCGACGCCAAACTTCCTGACGGCCCGTGGGAAGCTGCCGCCGGGATCGTGATCTCGGTGGAGGGGGCTGCGGCATTCGATTCGCTGATCGAATCCGGGAAAGTCGCAGACCTGGTGGATCCGTCAGGCAAAGTTGGCGGCTACGTTGGTCAGGCCATCCCGTCGGTTGATTTCCTTCGGACCCAGCGCATCCGTGGTGTGCTACAGACCAAGATGGCGGAGATGTTCGCGAGCTACGACCTGCTCGCCAGTGCCACTCTTCCGGTGACAGCATCGAAACTGGAGGAAAATCTCGAAGAAGGGCTCTCGTTTCCCGATCCCATGGGAGGAATCGGCAATTTCCTCGGACTGCCAGCGATCAGCGTCCCTTGCGGCTTCGCCGAAAACAAGATGCCACTCGGAGTGCAATTCATGGCCGCTCCGCTGAACGAGTACCTCGTGTTGCACGCCGCGAACGCGTTCCAGGCGCAGACCGATTGGCACAAGCGGAAACCGCCAGCCTTTAGCTCTTAGCTTTTGGCTCTCAGCTTTTGCTGCAGCATCGTTCGATTGTCATCTCGGTACAGCGGCGCCGAGGGACCATGCCTCGAATATAAAAAGAACGCCGCCCGCAGGCGGCGCACCTCAACTGGGTACTGAGTACTGGCTACTGGATACTACTTTAGCGATTTCGGATCCGACTCATTTCTCGGCGAGTGCTGGTTCAGCGTCGAGATCAACTTCGAGCCTGCGCCCGGGGTTCCGACCTTGTGCTCGAAGACGATCTCGCGTGCCGAAATCTTGCGTCCGTAAAGGTTATGGTTGGCGCTGCCGTCCGGGCGCAGCGACGAGCCCTCCAGCGAGATTCCCGCGAACAATCCTTTGGCCCGCGAGTAGGAGAGGATCTCGGCCGTCATCAGGGCATCGGTCGCAGCCGTGGCCGAACGACCCTTCGGCCCAGCGGCGGCTGAGGCGTCCGCGCCCAGTTTGGTCTTGCTCTTCACCAGCGCCTCGGCGCCCTTTTTATTCATGATCAGAAAGACGAAGTCGGTGGCTTGACCGCCGAGTTGAATGCCGATATTCGCGCCCTCAAGCGCGTACATGGCGGGCGCTCCCCAGCCTCCGGTGAAATTCTCGCCGCCGCGGCAGGTCATGGCGCCGCGTCCGAAGCTGCCGCCGATGCCGATTGCGACTTTGTAGACCGACGGCACCACCACCACGCACTCGGCCTTGTCGAGCAGCCTTTGTGGAATGTTATCGGGCACGTTCAGGATCTCGGTCAGGACTTCGCCGGCGCTCTCCAGCCGCTTTTGCTCGCGCTTCTGCGCCAGGGCAGGCAGGGTGAGAGCCAACAACAGGAAGAGGAAGAGAACCAGACTCCAGGGACGAAGACAGTTGATGTGATTTCGCATGGTGGTCACATTATAGGTGTGCTCGGGATTGTTTTGTGTCATCATTTCGGCTCGAAGCTCCAATTGAAATTCAAATCCGCGGATACTCTCAGGTACAATCCCTCGAGCTCGATTCGACTGCTTTTATCGTGTCCAATCAGAATAAATTAATGGGCATTATTGCTGTTGCGGCGGCTTGTCTGTTTCAGATTGGCTGTGGCGGCGGAAGCCAGCGCGCAGATCTCGATCGTCCTGAGACTGCGGGAAATCAGCTGGTAGTCGCCGATGTGCAGGCAATCGTTCAGAATGCCGCCGCGTCAGTGGACGCTTCTTTCGTGGTCGCAGTCACGGACCGTGGCGGCAACGTCCTGGCGGTGTTCAGGAAGTCCGGAGCACCCCTGAGTGCTGCTGGCGATTTTGGGGCAACGGTCAGCACGGAAGAGCTCGCAGTGGGCCTTGCCCGCACCGCTTCGTTTTTTAGCAACAACCAGGCGCCGCTCTCTTCCCGTACCGTCAGGTTCATCAGCGGCATTCATTTCCCCCCCGATGTTGCCTTCACCGCCAGCGCGCCTCTCTATGGCATAGAGAACACAAATCGCGGATGCACTCTCAATGTGAGCTTCCTGGCGGGCAAGGCCCTCAACCCGGCGCGTTCGATCGGCGGCGCCGGGCTGGGAACCGGGATCGTGACCGGAAAGGCGGACAACCTTGACTCTAATCCCGATGCGGTGAACCCGGGCGGAGTTCCACTGTTCCGCAACGGCGAGATGATCGGAGGAGTGGGCGTCGCAGGTACATCGCCCGATGTTGCCGAATTCGCAGCGTTCACGGCAGCCGTAGCCTCAGGTTTCGGAGCGGCGCCGGCATCACCAGGTGTCGTCGTCATTGACGGCATCTCCCTGCCGTTTGTGGAGCAGATCATCCGACCCGTTGGATTCGGTCCCGGCTCCTCTAACGGAGCATTCACCGTAGGCCCTTTGAGCGGTGCCGGCGCCGTTCCGAGCGGGGACCTGGTCGCTATCGCACCGGGTCCATTGGGTGGACTCTCGCAAGCTGAGGTTCAGAACATTCTTGACGCCGCCGTCACGAATGCTAACCAGACGCGGGCCGTCATCCGGTTACCCGCAGGTCAGCCCGCAAAATTTGCCATCGCTGTCGCAGACCTGGATGGAAGCATCATCGGTCTTCGGCGCATGTCCGACTCGACGGTTTTCAGTGTCGACGTTGCGGTAGCGAAGGCGCGCAATGTGATCTACTTCAGCAGCCCCAACCCTGACTTGCCGGGCGTGTCCGCGGGAACCGCGGTCACCAACCGCACTATTGGATTTGGCGCGCAGCCGTTGTTTCCATCCGGCATCAGCGGCACAGCCCCCGGACCGTTCTTTCCGCTCTATCAGTTCGACCTGGCCAATCCTTGCACGAACGGCCATCAACCTGCTTCCGCAAATCAGAACGGCGTGGTGTTTTTTCCGGGCAGCCTACCGCTCTATAGGAATGGTGTGCTGATCGGGGGACTTGGCATCAGCGGCGACGGCGTCGATCAAGATGACTATGTGACCGCCAAGGCTGCGGCTGGATTCGAGGCCCCGGATGCGATCCGTGCAGACCAGGTGCAGATCAACAACGTGCGCCTGCCTTATCTGAAGTTTCCGCGAAATCCGACGCTTTGATCAGCGGAGCGTTGCTCCCACCTTTTTCATCTGCTCGGCAAACTGCGGCGCGCTGTAATTGGAGGGATTGTCGAGCAGCTTGAAGAGGGCACGGATCGCGGCTCTGGACTCTGGCATCTTGCTGCCTGCGTTCTCACTCGCTGCGGCGAAGCTCTCCAGTGCCATGGCGGCTTGCTCCGCGGCACGAGGACCTTGATTCGAAATGCCCGTCGAATCTTCCGTGATCGAACGCGACAGCCGGAGCGTGGTTGCTCGATCAAACTTCATCCCGTTAAGCCGCTGGGCCAGTTCACCTGAGGTCTTCGCAGCCGCGGCTGCGGACTTCGCGATGGCAGTCTGGTCAGATTTCGCTTGGCTGGTGAGCCGATACAAATCTGTCAGCTGCGACTCGAGTCGTTTGCCGGATTCCGGGTCCACTTCATGTACCAGGCTTCGGAAGATCACGAAATGCGACGGATTCAACGGCGGCGATCCCGGCGTGCGGTCAGCATATCCCGCCTTTTGACGCCAGCTGTTTTCAGGACGTACCAGGCTGTGATGGCAGCTGAAGCATTCCAATTCTGAGTATTCGGGCCAAGCTGCGCTCTCCACTCGCGTCTGCAGCCTTTGGAGCGTTTGCTGCAACTGCACCGCCTGACCGACGCTCCAGGACTTGACTCCAGAGAATGGATCTGCCGGGGCTTTCCAATGCGGAGGCATCACCGCGCTGAAGGCATCGAGTTCAAAGATCAGGTCAGGATGCCCGGCAGCGATCATCTCGTGGTCAACAGATCTCTCTTTGCTTCCCACATGGCAAGTGGCGCACTTTTCCGCGCGGGAGATTAAGTCCTCGGTGTCATACATCCCCAGAGCGAGCGATTGCTTGCGGCTCCAACCACGAGTCGAGTGTGGCCCTAGCCACGCAGACGACGGGCCATGGCAACTCTCGCAGCTCACGCCTTCGTTGATCTCGAATTCGCGGCCGCGTTCCAATTTCGAGGGCGCCAGGGCGTGGCAGGCGAGGCATTTGGCTTCGCTGGCGGGGTTTCCAATCCCCAAAATCATTCCCATACGGCGAGCAATCGGGTTCTGTAAGGCGTCGTAAGCCTGCGCGTGCTTGTCCTGAACCACCCACGTGCTGAACTCGTTTTGCAGGATGCGAGAGTTCTTCGCCGGCGCGACCCCACCGTGGCAAGCCGAAGCGCTGCAGGAGCCTGGACCGATGTACTTGGATGCATTCCGCGGTGCGGCTCCGCCGCTGCTCTGCGCCAGCAAGAGCGCTGGCCATGCCAGCAACAGAGAAAGGATGATGATGGCCGATCTTCGTCGCATCGTTCTCCGCGCCTTGCTTAGCTCCAAAGAGCAGCGGAGCAGAGTAACAATAATCTTGGGCGACAGCAACTACATGGACGGGGTGGTCATTTCTCTGCTATGCTCCGCACGTATTTTTCTCTCAAAGACTGACCCCCAGTAAAGGCTTAGCCCTCGTGAACGGTAGCGTGAGCGCGTCTCTGCCCGTGCTTTCATTGGACCGAAAGCTCTACGGCATATATGAGGAGCTTCGCGCCGTGCAAAAGCAGTTCGGTTACATTCCCAAAGAAGAGATGCACGCGGTCGCCGCAAGGCGAGGTCTGCCGGTGCGCGACATCCACGCGGTAGCGACCTACTATCCTCACTTCTTGACCGAGGTCCCAAAGCGCGCCGAGGTCGCCTTCTGCGACGACCTGAGTTGCCACCTGAACGGCTCGGCGGAATTCCGCAAGAAGATCGAGAACCAGTTTGGCGAAGACGAGCGCAAAGAGTTGACATTTCGCACCGTCTCTTGCCTAGGGCGCTGCGATTCCCCGCCGGCGCTCCGCATTAACGACACCTTCGTCGACGGACTCAGCAGCGATGCCGTCGCCGCCATGATTCACAAATGCCTCGGCGGGCTGCCCATCGAAAGCACGGCCCCGATCCAATATCACAGCATCATCAACTCCGATGTGTACGCCGGCAAAGACAAGTACGGGTGCTTGCGCGAACTCGCCCGGACCGGAGATTTTGCGGGCGTGATCACCAAATTGAAAGATGCCGGCTTGAAGGGAATGGGCGGAGCGGGCTTCCCGGCATCGATCAAATGGGAACTCACCCGCACTACTCCTGCCTCCGAGAAATTTGTGGTATGTAACGCGGACGAGAGCGAACCCGGCACGCTAAAAGACCGCCACATCATGACGCAGATCCCGCACATGATGATCGAGGGCATCATCATCTCCGCCCTGGTGGTGGGCGCAAAGAGGGGATGGATCTACATCCGCCATGAATACGAGCACGCCCGCGAGGTGCTGCAGGAAGAACTGAACCGTTGCTATGAACATGGATTGCTCGGCCGCAACATCCTGAACACCGGTCTCAGCTTTGAGCTGGAGATATTCGTAAGCCCGGGCGGATATATCTGCGGCGAAGTAGGCGCCATGCTGGAGGCAATGGAAGGCAAGCGTGCGGAGCCGCGCGACAAGCCTCCGCAGACCGGCACCCACGGACTTTGGCAGAAGCCGACTCTCGCCAGCAACGTGGAGACCTTCGTCGCGGCTGTCACCATACTCGCCAACGGCGCGGACTGGTACAAGGCAAAAGGGAAAAACGGCGGCGTGGGCTTGAAGTTCATTGCCGTCAGCGGACATGTGAATAATCCCGGCGCCTATGAAGTCCCGATGGGAACTTCATACTCCGACATCATCAATCTCTACGGTGGTGGGGTCAGCGGCAAACGCAATTTGTTCGCTTTCGCCCCCAGTGGGCCCTCCTCCGGATTTCTTCCTGCCAGCGCTGTCGGCTTGCCGATGGAATGGGGTGCGCTCGCCAAGGCCGGATCCATGGTCGGATCGAGCGCGGT
>Ga0137403_10009247_pt1 | contig 10964 bp, 11 predicted proteins | sample CZOMad2_1_16fung_FD_122057 | JGI IMG/M metagenome (GOLD analysis project Ga0137403, IMG submission 122057) | Vadose zone soil fungal communities from Angelo Coast Range Reserve, California, USA - CZOMad2_1_16fungal (Hybrid Assembly) | ecosystem: Environmental > Terrestrial > Soil > Vadose zone...
ACTCCCGTGTCGCCTTGCGAGGACAAACTGGTGTGTACGCACCACATCCAGGATTTCAAGAGCTCCGCACACCGCCAGCGGGTACGTGCACAGCACGGCGAGGCGCTGATTGCCGATCACCTCGTTGAGACCCTCTTCGTAGTCGCAAAAGTGTCTCCAGTCCTTCTTGGCTAACCAGGTCGTATCCCCGGTCACTCTCATGCCGGCGTAACCTCTGGCCGATACGCGCGCGAGTTTCTCATACCAAGCGCTTGTCACTCTCTTGCCATCAAACGTGTTACCCTGGAGAAACCAGTCGCCAGCCGACGCCATTTCTACACGGGAGTCCGCCAGGTATCGATCAAGGTCAGGCACCGCGTCTTTCAGCGCACCTGTGGCTTCTTCGATCGTCAAGGGCTCGGCAACAATCCACAGGCAGTACTCCTCGCTTTCCAATCCCGTCTTGCAGTATGAGATCAACGTGTCGAGGAGATCCTCTTTCGTCTCGTAGAAGAGACAAAAGTGGGCACCCCAGGCCACCATATCGCCAATGACGTCGATTCCAGTCTTCCGCATCTCGGTTGCCATCGGGGTCATCTCCCAATCTTCAACGTAGACCGTGGATGGGATACATGGCGAAGCTTTCCTTCGCTTGTTCGCCATCTGTCACGACCTTGGAGCCGGTCGCTTCAAATCGCGCCATGGTATCTTGAACGGCGAAATCGTCCTGCGAAAGCAGCTCTGCTAGCGAGATGCGTCCGGATCGGAATCCTTCGAAGCACTCCCGAAATCGATGCGCCGATCTCGCGGCAAACGCTCAGCCACGCGACGAAGGCATCAGATTCACCTCATCGCTGGTCCTCGTCTGGGGCAAGCGTTGTCCTGCGGTAGCCGGCCGGTGCCTAGAACACAACGAAGCCTCACGTCACGCCGCTTCGAGCAGGCGCATGATCTCCGCCGTTCACCATGAGTTGTTTACCAACAATACTTCAGGCAGAATTTAGGCTGCCAATTCGGTAATGAGGCCATAGTTACAAAGCGTGTCGTACTCCGGACTGGATTTTTCCAAGCTATGCCCGTTGGCTAAGTACACACAAATGCGATCGATCAGATGCTGATTGAAGGCACGCCGCTTGAGGCTCGCCATGGAACATGACGATGGCGCCTGCCCGCTCTGTTGACGGGCTTCGAGCTTGGCCAGGCTCACAGCCGTCAAACTCGCATTGAAGTGAAAGTCGAGTTTGGCTTGTGAGCGCGCTTGACAGTCGGTCAAGCCGGTAAATTGCTTGGCGTCTCGAAACAAAAACTCAATTTGGAAGCGCGCTTTGTCATAGCGATAGCGCGTGAGCGCGTCGAGCGCCACATCAGTGCTAAAGAGCACCGCGCGCCGGTTGCGTGGCGTGTCCACCACGACCACGACACAGAGGTCGCACTGGAACTGCACATGGTTGAGGAGCTGGTGGGAGAGCACGATATGGTCGTCTTCGGTATCAACTTTTTCAAGCCGTGAGCGGTCGCTCCAGTTCACCTTGCCATCGTCGGTCTTGGGACGTCCGGGACCTGGCCCCTTCGGGCCCTGGTAGAGATAGCGCAGATTGGCATCGGCTCGCAGCTTGCCCATCGGATGGAGCCCTAAGGACCGGACACCACCAATGAATTTCTGTTTGCTGTCATAGCCATCGGTGACCACGTAGTGCCGGGAACCCAAATCATGCTCTGAGACGACACGGCTCAATTGCTCCAGATCGCCATCAATCCGGGTAGCCTCTGGATTGATGGCATCGCTCGTTGGGGGTGTCTGCTCGACGCTGAGGCAGTAGGCGCAGTTACCCGTGATATCGAGCCAGGCCAACGCCGAAATCTCTAAGCCTTTTTCCGTACGGCTGTGGCTGCCGTGCCAGAAGTGATCGAGGCCATAGGTCTTCTTGCCACTCTTGGGCACGAAACTGGCGTCCATCACCAAGGCCTGTTCATGCTCAGCGGGGACCACCGCGGTGATGGCGGCCTTGTTGAGTGCGACAACGTCAAAGTCCCGGGCGTACCAACGGGCAAAGGTCCTTTCATGATAGGGACTATAGCGGCTCAGATTGCGTAAGGTCGCATGTCCGGGGAGCATCAGCATGCGCCCCAACAGATGCGTGAGAAACTTTGGCTGCGGTTTCTTGGTGTGGCTTAAACGCGTCAGTACACGCTGGAGCAGCGGCATGAAGCACCTCTCTTCTCGGTTGGATTGGAAAACACAACCTTAGAAGATGAGGGCTCGTGCGGCTACCTCTCACCCAAAACTGTCAGAAGTATTGTGAATAGATAGCCAGATATATGCACTGCACACCAAGCCTACCAGATAGACGGCGGGCACAACGCTTTCGGGTAGCGCTACCGGTCGAGCTGAAGAGTGGGATGGCGATGACGCGCGACTTCAGTGCCTGTGGCGTGTTCTTCGAGACTACCCAGATCTTTGTCCCTGGCGAGTGGCTGCGATTCACGGTAGTGTCCTAAATCTGAGTTGCTGGGGAAAAGATTTTTGTAGAGAGCTTTGACTATGGGAGGGGAGTATGCGGATATCAGAATCTAAGCAGACGGTTCCTCTGATGATGGCTGGAGCGGGGTATACCGGATCTCGCCAGATTGTTGTTCATAACCACGAACATTGTCCACCAGTAGCTGGGCGAGTGCCTTTGTTGTTTGCACCGACAGGACGACCGTTACACGTCGCTCAACAAATGGGTGCTTGGGATCGTCGGAGACGGCTTCGTTGAACGTCAATCGCACATCCACCGGGGAAATCGTCAGTGTCACGTTGTTCGCGTATACCCTTTTATAGTCAGGCGCATCAACGGGCTCTATCGCGACCGTGACAATCTCTGCTTGTTGGGCTTCTTGCTTAGGAGCCTCTGACTTTCTTGACTGCCTTGCCACAGTTGATCCTCCCTATTTTTGTTATCACGAAGCTCTCGGCAAATCGAGCGGAGTAGAGCGACGCCGTAAAGGTCTGCTTGATTGCTCGGGTAATGATGTTGATTCGTGAGCGTGGAGCGTAGGCATACTTGCCGGTCTACCTTCTGGAAGAGGGGTATTACCCTCACCGACGGTATTTTGACTTTGCTGCAATGAATCAGTGAACACAGGTTCATGCTCCACGACGGTTGTTCTTCGTAGTTTAGCCGACGCCGGTTCTCTCGGATGGAATCCTGGATCATTCTCAAAGCTCGGAACGATAAAGGTATCCGGCGAGAAATTCTCTGCCCATTTGACCAATTCGCTGAACGGCGCGAACCGCACAATAAGCGCCACATCAAAAGCTGAGGCGAGGCGCTTCAAGGTTCGGAGGTTCGGTTCGCTCCCGCTGGGACGCTCCATGGCCGCAATCCTCGGTTGCAGCATGCCTGCCTTTTCTGCTAATTGTTTCTGGGTCAAACCCTGCTGTTCACGTAACGCCTGAATTTGGAAGGCAAGCGGGATCGACATTTGCGAGGACACAAAGGCGTCTCGGGTAGCCTTATCTTGTAACTCCTCAACCAATTCAAGTTTTTTGCTTTCAGATTCTTCGCTCACGTACCGACCCCTTGCCTTGCTCTAAGAACCGTTTCCTTTGAAGTGCTGTATCGAGAGCATTGGCTGGCGTATACACCTGTTGCTTATGGAAACACCCGATGAGCATCGTAAATTGCTGAGGGCTAGGCCACACAAAGCCGATGACCCGATGCTCTTTCCGCTCAGAGGTAAATCGTATCTCGCCCATTCCCTGATATTGGCTCTTCAAGTACTTAAATGCCGGGTCTTTCCATTGCCGTGTCTTCGCTAAAATCTGAATAAGCGCCATAAAATCAGACTGTTCCTGCCTCAACAACCTTGCGGGCCAGTCGGCAATAACGTTCCTACCTTGAGGTGACATGTAATCCATGAATTGCCAGCTGTCCATAAGATATCATAAATAAATTATATTTTCCATCTCAGGACTATTGACTTAGTATAATAAATTTATTATAATGAGAGAATAGTCAAGAAAAACAACGGCCAGCGACGCTCCGGCAAGAGTGAATCGCTGGCCTTCAGGGCTGTGGGGCTGGCGAGGGTTCCTGCAACCGCTTGAGGGGCCGCTAGCAGGGGTTCAACTCCCCCCAGCTCCACCTTTATGAATGGCCCTACGGATAGCGCTAACTATCCATAGGGCCTACCTTCTGGCCGAAGCCAAAAGGCAGGGTTGGACACCCGCTGTTATTTTGGCGTATCGGCCGACGAAAGGCAAGGGCCAAAATGACATGCGTGTTCTGTGGCAGCCTCTGCTACAAATTTGGGAAAGATCGCTATGGCTCTCAGCGCTATCGCTGCCGTCAATGCGGAAAAGTGTTCACGGAACCGCACAATGGCCATTTTGCCGGCATGTACACCTCACCCGAAGAAGCGGCGTCGGTTCTGCGGCTCATGATGGAAGGGCTCTCGGTGCGGAGCATTGAACGACTGACCGAGCTGCACCGGGATACCATTCTCCGTGTGCGTCCATTGCGAACGGTTGCTGCAAACCAAGATTCACGCCGTTGCGGTTGAGGATGTGCAGTGCGATGAGATCTGGGGCTTCGTGTGGTGTAAAGAGAAAAAAGAGGTTATCTCGATTTAAGCTTACCAGTCCTGTGACGCCATGGGACACAAGGGCTTACAACATTTAGATCATCATGACGGATTTACGAGGTTCTGTAAGCACTTGCAGCTTAATCGGGATAACCTTTAGAGAGGAGCAGTTAAGTTGACAAGGCCCTTGCACATGGCCCATCAGTGCCATGTGCAGCTCATCTCCAAGTTACGCGCTGACGCGGCTTTATATGTGCCCTACGAAGGCTCGTATGCCGGGCGTGGCCCACGTCGCAAGTACGGCAGCAAGTTGGATTACTGTAACATCCCAGATATGTATCTCCAAGCCACCACCGTCGAACGTCCCATCCAGACCCGCCTCTACCAGGCCTCACTGCTCCACAAAGAGTTCGCGCACGCGCTGAATGTCGTCATTATCGTCAAGACCAACCTGCAGACGCACGCCAGGGCGCATGTCGTTCTCTTCAGCAGCGACTTGGAACTCCCCTACAACCAGCTCAAGGACTACTACTGCCTGCGCTTCCAGATTGAGTTCAACTTCCGTGAGGCCAAACAATACTGGGGCTTGGAAGACTTCATGAACGTCACTGAAACCGCCGTCCCTAATGCAGCGCACCTGTCGTTATTCATGGTCAATATGTCGTACCGCTTCCTGCGTGACGTTCGCCAGAGTGATCCAGCCTGCCGTCTCCTCGACTTGAAAGCCTGGTTCCGCGCCGACACATACGTCACTGAGACGATAAAAATGCTTCCGGAAAAGCCTGAGCCGGTTTTATTGGCGCAGATTTTCACCAAGGTAGCTGGCATAGGCCGTATTCATGCTGTACAACCGTCCGTCAGCCCCCGATAATTAGCGAAGGTATTGGCGTGAGGAACGTGCGAATATTCTGCCCGTTCCGCGATCCGTGAGTTTTCGACTCGAATCCTTGCCGACACCCGTCACCATCCGTTTCGACCCCCTTCACCCCTTGGCAAAGGTGCTCCAGCAGGGCTTTGCCACCCTCTTGCATGGACATGTACGGGTGCGTTCTTTGCGCTAAAAACGGGCAGCTGGGCCAGGACCTGCTCGATCGTTTCATACAAGCCCGGAGGTTTGTTATCTGGCATGGATGCCTCCTCGCGGCCGGATGCAGACGGAAGCAGTCCCGGCGGTCAGGCGGTTCACCCCATCCTCTGGTCAGCGCTTCAGGGCTTCGAGCATCGGCGCCAAGCTGTATTTGCGCCGGTGGCGGGCGATCAGCTCCCCAGGTAGGTCCGCTACTCCGTCTGGCGACCCGCCGCTCGATAGGCGGCCCGCGCCTTCTCCAGCCACTGCCCGGCCTGACGGTAGGACGGAGATTTTCCCTGGTTCACGATGGACTCCGCCTGTTCACGGCTCATGCGGATGGCCCAGTCGGCATGACGCGGGATCGCGGCCTCCACCACCCGCTCGATCAGGGTCGAGTGCGCCTTCCCCTCAACCGCGCGCATCGCATCCTCAACCAGCCCTTCGTGGAGGAAGATCTCGACAGGACCCTGCGGGAGAGACGAACGGCCCCGCCGCAGCTGGCCCAGGAGGTCCGTGCGGAGCTGCGGCCAGCGCGCGCCAGCCAGCTCCTGCACCCGCTGATAGGCGGCAAGATCGGGGGCGCCCCGGAAGGCGATCAGCGCGGCGTCCAGGGCGCGGCCGGCCTCTCCCATGCCGCGGGCCAGGTCCGCGACCCAGGTGGCCAGGGGGACCTTTGAACCCTCCAGGGTCAGCCCATGTTCCGCGACCCGCAACGCCTCCGGGAGGGCTTCCCGCTCACGTAAGGCTTTGGCCAGGGCCAGGGCTCCTTCGGTGGTGCCCAAGGACTGCAGTCCATAGTCCACCGCCTCCTGCACGCGCCCCAGGCGCACCAGCATGGTCACATACGGCCCGGTCTGCCCCTCGGCTTCCGCCAGGGAGAGGTACTCCTGGGAGCGTCCTTGCCGTGCCAGCACGTTGAGTCGGGCGATGGCCAGCTCATCGGCGTACGCAGGCGCCTCCCGCTCCCAGGCCCCCTTCTCAGTGATCTCACTCCGCAAGACCCGCACGAACGGCGGATAGTCCCATCCCTGTTCCGCGGCCGCCATCGCGGGGAGAAAGGCCTCGTCGATGCCATAGTCCTCCACCGCATTCTGCCACTGGGCCAGTTTCTCGGCCCAGGTCTCGCGCTCCGCGGGGGTCAGGTCCGCGGTCAGGATGGCCTCGGTCCAGACCGCGCCCAGCTCCTCGAAGAAGGCGCCGGCGTACCCGTCAGAGTCGTCCAGCGCCACCCAGTCGGGGACGTAGGCCTCGGTGATGGCGTCCAGGATGGCGAGTGCATGGCACCCGTCCTCCGCGGCGACGAAGCTCTTTGCCTGCGCCAACACCTGCCGCACCTGGTCCACCACCGCGCCCACATGCCAGTAGGCGTCGGAGCGGCGCATGCGGTCCAGCGAGTGCAGGATGGCGCGCACTTGGCGGCGGAAGGGGGTGGGGTCGATGGGGGTGCGCCGCTGCCGCGGCGTCGGCGCGTCTGCGGTGGGCTGGATATGGAACACTGGCACCTGTCCCTCGACCACATCGGCCAGATGGGGCTGCTGCTCGACGAGGCGCAAGAGGAGGGTGTGCAGGTGCTCGCGGTCCAGCCCGGCCAGCAGGGTTTGCAGGGCCGGCCGCTCCTCGAGCTGCGCTGGGTTGTGCAGGCAGGCCAGCAGGGTCGCGACGATATGTTTGCACCAGCCGCCCCAATCGTAGGGGCACGTGCAGCTGGCCTGGGTGATGCCCCCCCATCCCAGGTGATCTGCACCGTGTAGGGCTCGACCTGACTCCCCTCCACCGCGGCCTGGAGCTGTCGGCCACGGCGCACCAGGCGTACCACCGCGCCCTGCCTATCATCCTCACGGCCACGCTGGAAGGAGTCAGCTGCAGCCTGTTGCCGGATGAACGATTCGGTGAGCGTGGGCAACGGGTCCATAACCTTTCCCCTTGGTCACAGCGGAGTTTTGGGAACCGCCTGGCCTCTGGCCGCTGCGACGTATCTGCTGACCACTTCCGTCACCGTTAGGCGCCCGACACATTCAGGGCGATGTGTCCTTGCGAATACAGCCCAACAGCTGTTCCATCAATCCTTTAAGACGCTTGAAATCGGTCGGCTTCTTTTCGATGTTAGGGTTATTCGCCCAACCGCGGTCATGCCGAGTTCGGCATGACCGCGGTTGGGCGAATAACCTCTGTGGTTCCCGAAAACCTGTAGCGCTTGACATCCCTGACATCTGCTCCTCTGACGGGGAATACAAGCCGAAGAGGCGGCGGTGTCTGGGGCGTCACCTCTGGCGAGAAGCCGGTTTCGAGGATGGTGACCTGACGAGATTCAGACGGCGACCTGGCTCGGATGCACGACGGTGATCCCAGCGTCGCGGGCAAAGTCGCGGTCATTCAGGGTCAGGAGAGGGGTCACGTCGTGCACCTTCATCACCGCTACGAGGCGCGCGTCATAGACCTGCACACCAGCGACCGCGTGGGCCACGACCACGCGCCGCCACTCGCGATAAACCGCCTCACCATCTGGCAACAGCGTGAAGGTGCGCTCCATGCGCCGCGCCCGACGGTCGGCCTCCAGCGGCGTGAGCCCATAGCCATGGCGCTCGGGTGGACGCGTGGAGACAGTCCAGAACTCCGCCATGGTTTGCAGCGTCTAGCAGAGGCGGGCGCTCTGCACGAGCAACGCGCGCAGGGCGCCACGCACGAGAGAACACTCGGGGTCGTTGCGCTTGACGAGACGCACCAGGATGTTCGTGTCTGCCAGGTCGCGCCGTGCCGCCATCAGTCGTGGTCCTGATCGAAGCGCTCACGTGTCAGGGCCTCGGCAGGCAGATATGGCAAAGCCTCCGAGTCTGCCGCAAGCGCGTCAAGTTCGGCTTCGAACGGCTCCAGGGTCATGGGCTGTTCACGGTGGTCCACAGCCGCTGCCTGCGCCTCGATCAGGTTCCGTACGTAGGTGTCGAGGGAGACGCCGCGCGCCTGGGCCTGGGCCGCTAAACTGGCGGCCACGTGGGGGGTGAGTTCGAGGGTCATCGTCATCGAGACCTCCTGGCTCACACGCAGCCTGCCGTCAGGCGATCGTTGAGGTGCTGGCCGCCTCAGAGCGCACGGCCGTCGATGACGCATCGGTGTCGGGCCTCTCGAGCGATGTGGAAACGCCGGTGGGCAGGTGCTGTCAGACGTCGTGCCCCCTGATCACCCCCGTCGTTCCCCGCGAGGCGAGGGCTCGACGGGTGCACCGGTCACGCCAGAACGCCCGCGTGGTGGGACCTCTGACATCACCCCCGAGGCCCATGGCCGTGGGACTCGTGCCGACCGTCCAGCAGTTTGCGGCCGTCAGGCCGCAGCGCCCCATCGGGTCCCACATGCCGGTACAGGGTCTGGCGGGTGACCCCCAGCTCCCGGCACAGCGCACTGACCTTGGTCTCCGGCTGACCCATCGCGGCCATGGCCAGCCGCACTTTGGCGGCGGTCATCTTGAAGGGCGCCCCGCCCCTGCGGCCGCGGGCCCGCGCCGAGGCCAGACCGGCCTTGGTCCGCTCGGAGATCAGCGCGCGCTCAAATTCGGCCAGCGCCGCGAAGATCCCGAACACCAGCTTGCCCGCTGGCGTCGTCGTGTCGATCGCCGCGCCGTGGCCCGTGAGCACCTTGAACCCGATGCCGCGCTGCGTCAGGTCGTGCACGGTGTTGACGAGGTGGCGTAGGTCGCGGCCCAGCCGATCCAACTTCCAGACGACCAGTGTATCGCCCATGCGGAGGGCTTTGAGCAGGGCGGCCAGGCCTGGACGGGCCTCGAGCTGCCCTGAGGCGCGGTCCTCATAGATCTGCGCGGGATCGACCCCGGCTGCGAGGAGCGCGTCGCGCTGCAGGTCCATCGTTTGCGACCCGTCCGCCTTCGACACCCGCAAGTACCCGATCCACATGCTGTCACCTCAACGGTCGTTTGTGTGACAGACGCCCCCGCATAGCCAGACGGGCTCCCGTTGGTCACATAAACCGTATTATAGACTATGTCGCGTGAATGGTCATCACATCACTTATGTGACACCGCTCCAGCGCACCTGGGGGTGGCATAGTGGTGCTGTCGCACGTTTGATACCTGTGGTTCCCGATCACTCGTAGCCCTTGAAATCCAGCTGCTGACCGTCTGATTCACACCACGCAGGCGGCTTGCGAGCAGTCTCGATGAATTATCCGCACGCTGGAGGGACACGACCCGCCGTTACACGGTCATCGATATGGTCATCTCTTACGGCACTTGGGGCTGCGGCCACGGCGGCACGCGATAGAGCAACACGTCTCGGAGCGTCCACACGCGATCCGTCAGCCCGGCAGCCATCGCCGGTGTGCCGTGCCGCCACTTCCGGGCTGAACCCGTGCCGTTGGTCGGCTCAGGCGCAGCCAGAGGCACGCGTAGCGAGGCATGCGGCAAGCAGAAATTATGATAGGTATGGAACAGCGCCAACTGCTGGCGCAAGCCCCCTTCATGCTTACACACCGTGTTCACTCGACGGCCGATGGCGGCGACATGCTGACGGCAGTCCAGATTCAGACGCTCAACAAACGACGTGTTGATCTGCCAGCCATGCGGGGCCAACACTCGCGTGATGGCCTCCAGCGTGCCGCACATCACCCGGTGACTCACCCGCACCAGGCGCCGCCGGCGCACGGTCTTGACCACCTGTGCGTAGAGTAGCCCAGGCAGTGGCCTCCATCGCGGCTTCGGCATGGGGCCTGTGGCCTGGCGGCACAGGAGCTGAACCCACTGGCCGAAGTGCGTCAGGATGGCCGTGAAGTAGTCCTTATAGCCATCAGTCAGCAAGAGCGGGACGCAGTTAGGCGCGAAGACTTGCACGAGCTGATGCACCACCCCCTGGGCCATGGCCAACGTCCGCTCGCCGACGTCGATCGTCAGCACCAGTTTGGTGACGGGGTCTGTGGCGATCCACACCCAGTGGGGTGACCGCGACAAGCGCTTGATGGCCTCAGTCTCGGTGACCTCGCCGTCTTTCACGGCACTGAGCATGGCAAAGAGCTCGTCCATCTGGACCTGATCGACGTGGAGGTCGTGCAGGAAAGAGCGTGAAAACGCTTGCAGGTGGTCCGCCACCTCCACCAGCCACTGCAGCACCGGGTTCGGCTCCACCTCCGTGATCGTCAATGGCACGTACGACTTTTCACCTCCTCAAGCACGCGATGCAGAAGAGAAATTATGCGTGTAACTCCACTCTCTTATGAACATGAGGAAGCTTCAGAGACACTCGGTGCGGGTTCAACGACGACGTTGAGGTCCAGTGCCGCCAGGTTTCGAAGGAGTTGCCGGCGGGAGGTCTTGGCCTTGGACCGATCAACGTCATCACGACCCAAT
>Ga0137403_10009248_pt1 | contig 10963 bp, 7 predicted proteins | sample CZOMad2_1_16fung_FD_122057 | JGI IMG/M metagenome (GOLD analysis project Ga0137403, IMG submission 122057) | Vadose zone soil fungal communities from Angelo Coast Range Reserve, California, USA - CZOMad2_1_16fungal (Hybrid Assembly) | ecosystem: Environmental > Terrestrial > Soil > Vadose zone...
GCATCCGGATGTTGTCATTTTGGTCGAAGCCGGTGAACGGATTCGGATCGCGCTGTTTTTTCGAGGCGCCCAGATACGCGCGAATCAGGCGATCGCGGTAAACGGCGTGGAGCGAGAATCGATTCGGATCGATCGTATAGGCCATGGCAACTCCGAATCCGAGGAGTCCCAGCGCGAACAAGGTCAGGACCGAGATCGGCGTATATAGAAGGACGTTCAGATATTGCACTTTCGCGCCGACGACGTGAGAGACAGCGTCAAGATTCCAGGAGAAATGCAGTTGGTCGCCGATTTGCATCATCATCCAGGTCATCGCGCGCGTGATGAGAATCATCAGCACGGCAATGAAGATGAACGCTGCGATCGTAACTGCCTTGGAGAGAATCAACACCATCGGTCCCGCTTTAGCGCTCTTATCCGCAGTCGCTGGAAGCAAGCTGCTCCGGCCGGCAAGAATTGTGATGAGACCAGCCACGCCGCCTGCGCTTAAGAGGGAAATTGTTCTTGAAAGAAGTAACGGCCCGAAAATGACGAGGCCGCTAATCAGCATCCATCCAATCACAACTGCCAGAAGCCAGCCCGCCGCGCGTCCCCACCATTCGCGATCTTCATCGTTCGTTCAGCGGCTCGAGATTCCCGCAAACGTCAACACTGCCAGGAAAAATAGCGTCAAAAAAAGTGGCACCGCGAAAACACCATACAATTCCGCAACGGCCAGAGGCTGCGGAAAAATCTTCGTTGCACCCAGCCAAAGCAAGCAACCCCCGATCGCGCCCGATGCCACCACGGCGATAAATTCTTTTAGCCGAAATCCGTGCGCACGAAGAAGCGAAGTCACCCATGAGAGAAGATGCATCAGCACACCCAGATAAATAAACGGGACGACCTCATGCGGAGGAGTGAGCCCCAAGAACGACCATTTGGGCGTTGTTCGGCCATAGGCCACGAACCACGCCCAGTATGTCGTCATCGAAAAAGCCGCCACCAGCAGCGGTAATAAGCAAAAAATCAAAAAACTGCGCTGACTGCCGCGCTTGTTTCCACCGCACGGCAAATTAATTCCCATGTAAGCAACGCCCATCGCGACACCGGCAACACCGATCCAGAGAGGGATCGACGTGTAGGGAATTGGATTTCTCATAAGAACTGCTTCGTAAAACCACGGGACAGTTAATGCCGCCGCGAGCAACGGAATCATGACCAGCGAAGTCAGAAGCAGATTGCGAATGTAAGTGGCGAACAACGTCCACGTATCTGCGGACAAAAGACCCAGACGCGGGCTCAGATAATTGCTGTAGCTGCGCAGATTTTGAATCTCGACCGGCTCCGGATTCGGTCTCGAGTTGTCGCGTGTCTGAGCCAGTTGCGCCGCGACGCTCGTCAGGCCGCCGTCGGCCCGGTTAATCCAACCGCTTAGCCAGGCGCCGATATATCCGCCGCCGGAAACGGTGGAGAGATAGTGAAACTTGCCGAGCAATCCGCAGCGAGCCAAACCCTGCAAAATTCCCAGCCCAAACGTCGCGCTGCGAATGCCGCCGCCAGAAATGCAGAGCGCCGCGCGCTTTTCCGCCAACCCATGAATTGCCGCCCAAATCGCCTTTAGCCGGGCCTCAGGTTCAGCCGAATTAGGATAATCTTGCGGAAGGTCTCCGTGTACAGCGACAAACTCAGCTTCCAACACTTCATATAATGGCACTGAGGCATTGGCCGATGAAATCTCTTTCGCCATGGCACACAAATGCGGCGGTCTGCGCCTCAGCCTTTATCAAGCCTGCCGAAATCCGTCAATCTTCTCCGCGAACGGATTTAGACGAGAACACAGCAAAACGTTTTCCTTGCGAAGCCATTGCAATCACCATCATTTTCCAAAAACAAGAGCACATGACTCAACCAACAAAGAAGCTATCGGCATCGGACAGCGAAGAGCACATGCTCGGTCACGGCTTTTATAACAAGCATTCGCATGAACAGGCGAAGGCGAACACTTACGGGCTGCCGCTGATCGTTGAAGCGATCAGTCGGATCGATCTCGCTCAAATCGGCGCAGGGACAAAATTCGCTTTTGCCAATGAAAACTGCGATCGCCCAGATCAGAACGCTCGCTGCCAAAGCCGGCGGAACGACGATTCCAATTTCCGTTACGCACACAGATTTGCCGACAAACGACTGGAGCACACTCTTTCAAACGGTTCTCTGTTCGCCCGACAGTTATCTGGCCGGCGAGAGCAACGTGTTTTGTTTCGCGAGCGGTACCTCCATTTATCAGCAGATCTTTCCGCCGAACCACATCGCATTCGGCTATTCGGCGATCACGGAACATTGGCTCAGCAGGAAGCCGTGCAATATCCCAAACGAAATCTGGTCGGTACGCGCGACCGGGCAGGTGCGCGAGACTTGGGCAGCACAAGCGAAAGCAGATTGGCACGCGTTTTTACAATACCGCGCGCTGGAAATGCAACCATCAGCTCAGCTCATCATTGTTGGCAGCGGAGCGGACGCGGAAGGTAACAGCGGCGCAGAAGGCTTAACCGATCTCGCGAACCATATTCTGCGGCAGTTAGTGAAAGATGGGACGCTATACCCGACTGAGTACGAAGAAATGGCGATTCCCACCTATTATCGAACAGCACAGGAATGGAAAGAACCATTCACGTCCGACTCGAATTTTCCTCAGGGCGGAGTCCTTTCACTCGATCATTTTGGAGAGGTCACGCTGCCCGATGTTTATCTAGAGAAGTTTCAACAGGACGGCAACGCCCAAGCCTTCGCAAAAGCGTACACTGGTTTTTTCAAAGCGGCATACGAACCGTGCCTGTTCGTGAACCTGAGCGACAAGCGCACGCCAGAGAGCCGGCAGCAGGTGATTGATTTGTTCTCGCAAAGACTGCAGTCCGCGTTGGCGCAAGACCCGGCGAAATACTCCTGTCGCTGGCGACTCCAACTAATGCTCATCTCCAAAAGGCCAGAATGAAAGTCGCGTAGCGCGAGCCGCTTTTATTCGGCGCGAAACGCGTTATAAGTCCTTGCTAATTCTGCGCCCGTAGCTCAGCCGGATAGAGCAACGGATTTCTAATTCAAGAAGGACTTTTGCGTGCGTTTTCACGGTGTCGCGCAGCGTTGCGGACGCTAGGCATTTCTGCAATCCGACATTTGCAGCGCGTTACGCAGAATTGCGCACTTTTGCAGCAAAATTCTTCCCGACCGTAGAAATAGACCGTAGAAAAATGTCCCAACAGAAGAACCGGGCGCTTCGAATCCCCCCCATCCGCATCCTATGATTATCGCTGCCAGCGCCCCAAAAGTAACAATCTCGGTAACAATACGACGCAGATTGTACTTCAGGAGGACAATGTGCTGCCGGGCGTAGCGAATGGCTCGCGTTCTTGGTGAGCACATTATACAACCACGAGTTGCCTCCATGCAGCCCGCTGACGATTCACGGTTCTTCAAGCTTCGCGGAAAGACTTGGATCGCGATGTCCAAGATCGACCGTGAAAGAATGATAGAGCAGTGTTTCCAGTTCTGGAGAGAAAGAGGCTTTCCATATGACCAACTTACGCCTGATCAGATGGCCTCAGATTTCGGTGGAGTGCTTCGCACAAACACTTCTCATCTTTGGACAAAAGAGGGACTGGCTGCCTCAACGGCTGGGCTGCGCTTGGCAAACTCGTTTCATCCTGAGATGTGGAGTGTTCGCTGCAAGCGAGCCCATTCGCCTGCAGAGCGGTTCTACTGTGATATCTCACTGCGAAGAGTTCTTCGGCGAGCTCTGACAATTTGGCCAGGGCTGTATTCGATAAATCCGACGAATTTGCGATCAATGCTTCGTACGTTCAGCAAGACAACGCGTGTTTCAAACTTTCGTCCTGTCGTGGCTAAAGCGGTGATCGAGCGATATTTCGAAAAGCGGGGAATCAGTATCTTGCCCGATGCCACATCCACGAGCCAGCTCACCCAAATAAAAGGCTTTTCTCTCGGTTGAGTCATTGCGCGCCGCGACCTCGTCCAGAGCTGAGGCCACGACCACGAACGTAAAACATTCGCCCCGATCAGGTGTTTGTTTGACCTAGACACTCCACCATATATCCGAACGGCACACTCTGAAGGAAACGCCTCTGTGCCGATGATACACGTTGGGATCCCTAAGATTTAGCGCGAGCAGCCCAAGGAGAGAAAGGATTGCGCACGCCTTCGAATGCGAAATCAAGTTCTGGGTGATGACGTAAAATGACTTCTTTCATACCAGTGCAAGCAATCCATTTCAAACCTGATTTCGTGTAGAATTCCTCGCGATAGTCGGTCGTGAAGAAACGATCGCTTTTAAGGCGGCGCGATGCCATTAGGATGAAAATCCGAAACGCGGTATCGCTAAAGCCAAAGCCTTGGGGAAGAGGTTCGCAAAACATTCCGACCATTGTGTCAACGTCTTCGAGCTTACCCTGATAAACACTCTCTAGCTCTTTGGCGAGTTCGCGATTTCCCCCGGCAAGCTCGTTCCAATCTCTTACGGGCTCCTTGCGGAGCTGACGCCGAAATTCATTATAGCGAGGCACACCACGCTCTCGATCGCGCAATATATCCACGGCTGCCAGATCCAACCTTTGCTTGATACCCGTTTTCGGGTCAGGGGGAAGCTCGAAGTTACGGAGAAATCTAGGGAAGTTCTGGATCGTAATCGCGCCCGGATGGGCCCTCCCAAAACTGTAAATCACATCATCCATGCTTGCTCCGGCTTTGAACGGGTTACGGGCATTCAGGAACGCGATATCTACCATTTCGAAGCGCCCTCGCGTATCGTCGGTTCGAGAGTTCTTCACCTCCACTTCATCTGGTATCAGAGGATGAAGCCGATACACTGCCGTGAATTCCTCTGTGAGTGCGTACGGCGCCCCGTGATGGTCGGTTTGCGAAAGAGGAATACCAGTAATTGTATCTTTGAAGGAGCCAAGCAGGCGGTTGGGGAGCAGCCTCCCAAGAGCACGGGCCACATTCTCACCCAGACAATGACCAACAAGTCCCTTCCAGTTCATATTAAGTGCCGGTTGGATTGCTGGATGGCTCAGAATGCCTGGCGTCCATTCAACCGTGTGAATCTTGGCCAGGATTGCACAGTTGATCAGTCTCGCCTTTTCAAAAATCTCATCATCAGAGAGCCCCGACTCACACCTTTTCAGGTTGTCGCAGATTGCGTTGTGTTCTTTTGCAAACAGAGTGTGGAGTATCTCCAATCCTAACCACCAATTGTCATTGAAACCGCTTACAGTGCTTCCTGTTTTTGGGTCAACTGGAAGAAATCCATTCTTATCAAGATAAAGATGACCAGCGGGACACAACTGTCCTGTTTCTGGACTTGTTCTTAGTTTGCGCGTTTCTTCCTCTGTTTCCCCGTAAATCTGAGAGGCATCCCACCATTGCGGATCCTCATTGCGGTAGGCTGGATACGTGTCATCCAATTCGCTGAGCCGCTCCGGGTCAGGTTTTGTTCTTGGAATGGTTAATCCCTCCTCGATAGGCCAGTCGCCGTCACGCGGAACATGCAAATCTTTGCCGCTGTTGAGATCTTCTCTTTCGTGACCGAACCAATCATGAACTTGAAATTGAATCCAAGCCGCAGCCAGGAGGTTAAGCGAGGTCGCCGGCTTGAACTCTTTTCGCGCAAGCAGCCGTTCGCTCACTAGGAGTGGGTTAGGCCTCAACAGAGCAGCAGAATCAGGGGCCGTGATGTTCCGCGGCACGTTACGACCCAGCCGACTGCCACGACAACCCATCGCCGGATATTGCAGATCATTCTGCGTCCCACTGGCCGTTCGCATCGTGCGCGCTGGTGGATCCGGATCAAATGGACAGCCTGGCTTGGGCGTCGTTAGGTCACCGTCAGTGTCGTAGAGATTGTGCTCACGCAGCTCGGCCCGAAATGCTACCAAATTTAACAGAGCCTTCCATGTTGGAAGCAGGTGCCACTGGGTTGTCTCATTGACTCGACGAAAATGCCTGACAATCGCCCAATCCACAAAATCTGCTAAAAAGCTCCGTCGTTTTGTGTACGGTTTCTCAGGCATTTCAGCGAGCCAGATTTGGTTCAGTAGCCGCAGGTTTCGAGATCGCTACCGGCTGCGGAACCGGAGGCTTGAATTCGATGAACTCACTACTAATTAAAGCTGCCGATTCGGCGGCCTCGTTTGCCGCGGGTTGCGTTACGGTTGGTTTAAACCCTCTAACCGAAAAAAAATTGAAACCCCAGCCGAACGCTCGAACATTCCATTTGTCCTTTCTCTTGCTATTCATTTTTACTTGGAAGTGACCACCGTCGGTACTCTTGTAATGAATTATTCGTTCACAAACAACAATAAAAAGCCTCTGAATTGGGTTGGCGCAGCCTCACCTTGGGCCAAAAGCTCAGCACGCCCTCGATTCGGCTCGTCCCGCACATCGCGCCTTGGGTGAACGCGCTCAATCTTAAATCTGGCAGGTCTTCTTGAATGTCTCGGAGAGCTGAATGATCCACCCGCCAAAGGGCAACGGGCCGCGCCTATGATTCGATGATTACCGTAGACAGCACGGCGGAGGAGACCATCGATCTGTCTTGTGGCAGTAGCCCAACGTCGTACAAGAAAGCCGCTAGGACATGTATTGTGTAAGCCCCGCGGCTAAACCCAAACAAAAAGACGCGATTCACCGGGCTGCCATACATCCATCAGTTGACGGTAGGCGTTGGCTACTTTGTCGGGCAGACCAGTCACAAAAGCCAAATCAGGTAAATCAAAAAGTATTTTTTATTCTGCTCCATGAAACCGGCTCCGGTAGTGTTCCAATTCCTGGATCATAGAAGAGTCGGTGCCTGGCATTACTTCAGCAGTCCAGGTTCGCACGTTGTATCTGGCCGCAGGCGGAGCGCCTCTGCCGGCTCAGATTCGTTCGAAAGAGTGACTCAACGCGCAAATCCGGTACATGCCCGATCCGCCGAGTGTGATCGAAGATTGTACGGAGTCGTCGGAGGAGCTGACGCGGGCTGTGTAGTCAATCGACGCTGTCGGTCCGTGCCGTCAGCCTGGCAAGCGTTGAGGATTTGTTCGAATTGGCCGGGTCATTTCACCAGCTTACGGATCTGCGCGGCCGCATCGTGCACGATCGGCTCGCCGTGACCGATCCCGAGTATCTCGGCTTGACTAAAATCCGTGAGCTGTTGGACGGACCGAAGATTCTGATCGTTATCGAGCGTGAGCCCTGGCCAGCCAGGTGCGAGCTCGGGCCACGTGGCGATTACGTCGCCGGCGAAGAGCGCGCGCCGATCGGGCCACCAGAACGACAAGCTTCCGGGCGTGTGCCCAGGCGTTGGGACCACCTCGAGCGGGCCGACGCGATCGCCCGCTTTCAACGTGCGATCCACCTCGCAGGGCGTGTGCCTGCCGAGCCCGAGCGCCAGCCCCAGCTGAAGCTTGTAAACTTCCAGCGGTTTGCGCGGGATCAGGCTCACCCGAGTCGCCTTGCGTCGGCCAGCGATTATGTCCACTTCCCATCCATGCGAGCACACGGTGGCGGTGCTCGCTTTCTTCAGCGAAGCGAGGCCGCCAAGGTGCGACTTGTGAGCATGCGTGAGGATGATGTGCTTCAAGTCCGCGGGCCTCCGACCTATTCGCGCAATCTCGGCAAGCACCACCTTGCCGTCGTCGTCATACAGCGTATCAATGAGCGTCAGGCCGTTGCCGTCGTCGAGGAGGTAGGCATGAACGTGTCCGCCTTTCTCCTGCGACATGCTGTAAATGCCTGGACCAATCTGCATGTTCGTTTCCTCGTCGGAGGGATGCTCCCGGATCAATGCCGATGTCCTGGCCTCCTGCGCCTACGAGCCGGGTCCCTGCGCCGTACCCGCGGCCTTGACTTCCTTCCAGGGATGGAATGCATTCTCTACGTCTCCAGATTGTCGTATTACAGCCAGCGGAATAGCTCAACGGTTATTGTATTACAAGACCAAAGACTGCCAACACGAATTTTGAGGCCGCACAAGTTGATATCCTTTCTGTGGGAGTCTTCTGAGTACATTCCGGACGATGTTTGGTTTGAGTATGTGATCCCTCAGATGGCACTTCAACGCACAGTATGTCCATCGAGTTACACAGTGTGGACAAAAGATTCAAGCGTGTATTTGACAGAAGGCATTGTTTGGAGGGGTCACTCTTCCCGCGAAGAGTTTACTAAAAGAATCGGTAACACAAAGCATACAATCATTCCACAGGAATAAGTGTACATCTGGAGGTAAGGCCGCTCGTCCGGTATCATTCGGTGCCACGTCGGCTATAGGCCAGTGCTTTTGGCGGTCTCGTCCGTTCCCGTTTAGGTTTCTTCGCTGCCTTTCTTTTTCGGTTGATCTGCTCGAGCGGCCTGAATCGACATCCAAGACACTGGAGCAAACGGCGGCAGAAGTTTGTTGCCGCCTCGAGCGCAGCTCGACGAGCTCAAGAGCGTTTTTGCACTTGGAGAAGCGAAGGGAGAAAAACCTCTGCCAGATAATTCGTCGATCGAGCCAAAGCTCATCGTGCAATATGGGAACGCCAGGCGCCCAGCCGAGGTTCCAGAATTCGTTGAGCAGTAAACCTGCGACTCCACTGCGGACCTCAATGCAAACTGAACTAGCATCCCCGTCCCATTTTCGCGTCGACATTAAATTTGGTTTCGACTGCTCAATTTCTCATCTGCACGCACAATGAACCGTTGATTGTCGTCGCGATGTGCGTCTGCAACAAAGATCGTTCGCCCGTCGCGGTCCGCAGTTGAGACACAGCCCCAACTCCAACCGGATGTGCTGAGATGATCCACGATGATTCGTCAATACCTCAATCACATCGTCCGCTGCATCAGCAGCGCATCGGCTACGCCAAGTTCTTCAGCCGGTCACATAATGCTGTGGTTCGAGTTTATCACGAAACGGGCAATGTGATCGAGACGCACCAGCACACTCGTGATTTCAATGAGTGAAGTATCGCCACCTATATTAAGAGCCAAGCCGTGACGGCACAGGCAATCGCGACCCTCGTAAACGGTGCGACGCCTTCAGTTCAGCGAAGAAGTTCCGAAGATTCAATTCCTGTTACTTGTTAGGTCCGATCTGCTCGGGGCCTGAGAGGAGCTTCTGAAAATCCGGACGGTTACGGATCGGATCCCAGACCGGGTCAGTCTTCAAACGTGCTATGGAAACTTCCCAGCCCGCCGGGATGGAGAGCAAACGTCGAAGCCTCTTAATGGCTTCCTCAGGTGCGCCCACGCGCGCCTCGATTTGCGCGAGCCCGATCTGGAAATTTGGGCCAGAAAAAGCGTCTTTTTCGATGGAGATTGTATCCGCCGCCTGCCTGGAAAGGCGTAGAGCATCGGCATTGCGTCGGAGGGCGAGGTAAACCCAAGATAGCTCCGTCATCGTGAAAGTGTCATCCGGCCGCTCTCTGAGTCTGGCCTCGAGTGAGGGCAGCGCTTCTTCTCCCGCGGATTTAGCCATGTCAGACTCTCCCGCCAGCAGGCGAAGGGCGGCGCGCCCGGCAAGCTGCCGGAGACGCCCAAGATCCTTGTTGACCACTTCCTTGTCGAACGCTTGAAAAGCATCGGTGAAACGTCTTTCCATCACGTCGAGATAAACCCACATACCGATCATAAATCCAACGTCGCCGATCCCGGTAGGGGCACGGCGGCTGACGAGAGTGAGTGACTTAGTGGCCTCTGGAAAACCATCAAGAGCTCGCCGGGCCGCGCCGACGTCGCCCGTCGCGTTGAGGTGACAAATGAGAAGAGACAGCGCTGACCACCCGTTGTGTGGATCGATGGCGAGAGCTCGCAGTTCGGTACGCTCCGCATCCTTCCACTGACGCAATGTCAAATACGTTGCACCGATATTCTGCGGGATTTGTACGTCGTGCGGATCGAGTTCCTGCGCTCGTTGAAACTCCGCCAGCGAGCGCTCCCATTCACCGCGGCGACGGTAAACCCACGCGCAGTAGGTTCGGGCCAAAGCACTATTAGGTTGCAATTCCAGCGTGCGGTTGAACTCCGTCAGCGCCATCTGGTATTGGCGATGACCCCAATAAAAGAATAATCCCAGCGCCAAGTGCGCTTGCGGCGAATTTGGAGCCAGGGCCAGAGCGCGGTCGATGAGCGACTTTACCTCCTCTAATTCCGCTGGCTCCAAAGGCGAGACAAACCAGTGCCGCGTTAGCCGACCGCGCGCGAGTGCCGCAGCAGCCTCGGCAAAGTTTGGATCGCGCGCCAGCGCCTGCCGGTAAAACGCATCAGCACGATCGTAGGCCTCCGCCGACTCATTGCTTTGGGCCTGGCGAAACTCATACTCGCCTCTCAAAAAAAGATCGTAAGCTTCCGTGTCAGGCGTCCGGACCGCGGCCAGAACATGAGATTCATTTGGCGAAAGGTTCGCTTGCAACGCGGCCGCGATTTTCTGAGAAACCTCACTCTCAACCGAAAAGATGTCGGTCAGTTTGCGATCAAATGTGTCGGCCCAAACATGAGAATCGGTGGCTGCGTTGATCAGCTGCACGTTCACACGCACCTGATCGGCCGTTTTCTGCACGCTACCCTCAAGAATGTTGGCCACGCCTAGTTGCTTCGCGATCTCAGGGAGATTCCTGGGTTTGCTCTCATAGCGCTGCGTGGAAGTGCGCGAAATCACTTTCAAATCCGCAATGCTAGCCAGCCGCGTCAGGATCTCCTCTTGGATCCCGTCTGCAAAATAGGCGTTATCTGGATCGTGGCTCAGATTTTCAAACGGCAGAACGGCGATGCCCTTTGTTGCGGGACGACTGATTAGTTCGCTTTTCCAAACATTCCAGCCCATGGCCGCTGCCAGAGCGATCAACGATGCAATCAACGCAGCAAGAGCTGGTTTCCTCCGCATCCATTTGCGGGCATGTGTGAAAAATCCACTTCGCTTGGCGCGGATTGGCTCGTGTTTTAGCCAGTGCTCAAG
>Ga0137403_10009249_pt1 | contig 10962 bp, 11 predicted proteins | sample CZOMad2_1_16fung_FD_122057 | JGI IMG/M metagenome (GOLD analysis project Ga0137403, IMG submission 122057) | Vadose zone soil fungal communities from Angelo Coast Range Reserve, California, USA - CZOMad2_1_16fungal (Hybrid Assembly) | ecosystem: Environmental > Terrestrial > Soil > Vadose zone...
GCGCTTCCAGGCCGACCCCGACACCCCGGGAATCAACGGTCTGAGTGCCGGGATGCTCACTCACAACCCGAACCTCTTCAATCCGGTACGGTTGGGTCGCGAGGACGCCTATACCTGCTCGTTCAATCATGATTACACGGCCGAACAGAAGGCGGCAGACGGCGGTCTGCTGGACAAGTTCGTGCAGGCGACCTCGCGAGTCGGCGAGGGTTGCGCCACCGATGGCTCAACGGTCATGGGCTACTTCGACGGCAACACCGTGACAGCGCTGTGGAACTACGCGCAGCACTTTGCGATGAACGACAACTCGTTCGGCACCAATTTCGGACCTTCCACGGTCGGTGCGATCAACCTGATCTCGGGCCAGACCGGCAACGGTCATCTCGCGTCCGCTTTCGCGAAAGGCAAGGTCACTGGCTTCAAGCCGGTCACAGTGACCGGCGACCCTGACCCCGCGCTCGACGACTGCGGCGCGGATGCCGGCGGAACTGCCAGCGGTAAGGGGACGGTTGAGATGGAAGGCCGCAATGTCGGCGACCTGTTGAACCTGAAGGGCGTCACCTGGGGTTGGTTTGAGGGTGGCTTCGCCACGACCGCTTCGGCCGTGGTGGCTTCCGACGGTACGACAACGACGCCGGCTCGGTGCGCGCAATCACACATTGCGCATCAATATGGCAACCCGGTGGTCCTCTCGGTACCGAATCCTACGATTAATCCGGGCGCCGACATCCATGTCGCCACGACGGACTACTCGCCGCACCATCAACCGTTCCAGTACTACGCCTCCACTCGCAACCAGCACCATATCCCGCCCAAAAACGTGGCGGAGATCGGTCATGACGGTCAGGCCAACCACCAGTACGACATCACCGATTTCTACAAGGCGTTGGCCGCCCACCATCTGCCTGCGGTGACGTACCTGAAGGCCGCCCGCTATCAGGACGCCCATCCGGGCAACTCCGACCCGTTGACCGAACAGGTTTTCCTGGTCCAGGTGTTGAACGCGATCCAACAGTCGGACGACTGGAAGAGCACGGCCGTGTTCATCCAGTACGATGACTCCGACGGCTGGTACGATCACGTCAATGGACCGATCGTGAATCCGTCGGCGAATGCCAGCGGCGTGGATGACGACAGCACGAATGCGAACGATTCGTTCGTTCCCACAATCCCGCTGTCAACCAGCACTGCGCCAGCCAACTCCGCAGCCATTCCCACGTCTGGAATCTGTGGCACTCCGGCTGGGAGTGGTACGGGCATTGCCGCGCGCTGCGGTTATGGTCCGCGTCTGCCGTTCCTGGTCATTTCGCCCTGGGCGAAACAGAACTACGTCGACCACACTCTGACCGACCAGTCTTCCAGCCTGCGCTTCATTGAGGACAACTGGGGCCTGGAGCACATCGACGAGCTCACCCCTGCCGCCGGTACAGGCTCGTTTGACCGGGTGGCAGGATCGGTGATGAGCATGTTCGACTTCGATGGCAATCCGGAAAACAAGAGGCCGCTGATTCTCGATCCGCTGACTGGCGCACCCGTCAAGAAGTGGTAGGCGGATGCTGATGAGCAGGGCAGGCCTGGCGTGCGCGTGGGTGCTCGCTTGCCTGCCCTCGCTCGGAATCGGTGCTATCCCCGGGAGCAGCAGCCTGCTCCCGTTGGGCACTGACCTGGGCGATGCGCAGTTCGACAGGCCCCGCGAGGTCTTCAGGTCTGAGACTGCCGGGGGGCACAAATCCTACATGGTGGTGTTGGGCGATGTTGCCTTCAGTTCCCCGAAGGTGCTCGGCGGGGCTGCCCGACAATCGGGTATCAGTTGCAGCACCTGTCACATCAATGGGGCGGCGAACCCGCAGTTCTATATCCCCGGGCTCTCCACCCGGCATGGCAACTTCGATACGACGAGCAGCGTCTTCAATCCGAAGACGGATGACAGTGTTCTCGATCCCCTTACGATTCCCAGTCTGCGGGGTGCGCATCTGCTCGCTCCGTACGGTCATGACGGCCGTACGCTCTCGTTGCGGGACTTCATACGCAACGTAGTCGTCAACGAATTCTCCGGTCCTGAGCCCTCGCCTGAGGTCCTGGATGCACTCGTCCTCTATGTCCAGGACATCGACTTTGTGCCGAATCAACGCCTCGGCGCCGGTGGCCGGCTCGCAGGGTCCGTCACAAAGGAGGAGAAACACGGCGAGAAACTGTTTTACAAACCGTTCCCTCACGACCCGGCATTGAGTTGCGCGGGGTGTCACCAGCCTGCGGAGGCATTCGTTGACCACCGGCAGCATGATGTCGGCTCCGGCGGGCTGTTCAAGACGCCTACTTTGCGCAACGCCAACTTCAATGCGCCCTATTTCCATGACGGCCGATACGCGAGTTACGAGCAGGTGGTCGCGCATTTCAACCGGTCGTTCTCTCTGGGCCTGTCGGCCCGGGATCAAGCGGATCTCGCCGCGTACCTGAAAGCGATCGGTGATGGGGATCGCGCGACTACCCCCGACGATGTGCCGACACGGGTGAAGGAATGCACCGATTTCGCAACCGCGTTGGACACAGCGCTTCCGCAACACGATGGGGTGGCCGCCTCGCTGGTGTTGGATACATTGGACCGGGAGCTTCGCGAGCTGACCGAAAAATTTCCGGAGCCGAAGGACACTGCCGTGAGTGGCGGCCTCGAGCAGCGTGCCAAGGCGCGAGTTGCCCTGAAAGAACTGGTGTTATCGCTGCGCGAAATTGCGGTCGCAGTCCAGGAAGGGCGTTTCGATGAGGCGGCCGCCGGGCTGGCTCGCTATCGCGAAAAGATGACCGCAACGATCGGTGCGATGGAACGGGCAAAGCAGTGGTCGCTATTCGATCGCCAGCTTCACGACGCCCATTTCGCGGCGGTGAGTCAGTTGTATGAAGTAGGTACCGGGGCGGCGAAGTGAGCGAAGGGCCGCGCTACGGAGAGTAGTTCAATGTGACAGTAGCAACGTTGCCGCCAGCTAGCGCAGGACGTACCACCACCAGCGCTGCTGTGGCTGCTGTAAGCAGAATCGCAGACGCATGAGTCTTCCATATCCCGTGCATTGAACCTTCCCTGTCGTCTGTATGTGACGGTGTAGCAGCAGAGCACGAGACGGTGACGCTTGCGTTACGGCTTTTTGAATGGCGTCACCGCACCCACACTTGTCGCAGTTGAGCAGGATGCCAGCTCACTTCGTTGCACTCACCAACTCCGACATCAGCGCGCGCACCAACGGTGAGCCGACAAGCGCGCCGCGCGTCAGCGCATGGATCCGTCGGCTGAGCGACACGCCGCCCGGAGTGCGAACCGCAACGGCTGCAGCGCTCGGATGACGAAGGCCCAATTCCGGTACGAAACCCACGCCCAGTCCTGCCGATACCATCCTGAGCATCAGATCGTAGTCATCGACCGTATGGGTGATTCGGGGCACGAAGCCCACCGCGGCGCACGCGCGCTCGGCGAGCAAGCGATCGTCCGTCTGCCGTGATCCGACAATCCAATCTTCCTGCGCGAGAAGCTCCAAACCGATGAGCCCCTGATCGGCCTGCCGGACTTTGGGCAGGGCCAGAAATACAGGTTCATCCACTAGCTGCTGCGACACGAGGTCCACTGAGTCGATGTGTGGCACCAGGTTGTACGCAAAGCTGATCGCAATGTGACAGCGCCCGGCACGGACAGCTTCGATCGCGTCCGGCGATTCGAGCTCGCGAATGACGACCCGCACTTCGGGAAAGCGCTCGCGGGTCCGGATGACCGCCGGGATGAGGTGCGCCTTGGCAAAGCTTGCGAAGGACGCGATTGCGAGTTCGCCCTGGGGCCTCTCGCCGACGACCCGGAAATCCAGCTCGAGCGCTTCCACCGCCTGCAAGAGGGTCTCCGCTTGCGAGGCAAGCCGCTCACCCTCGGGGGTCAGGCTTACTCGTCGCCCGACACGCTCGAACAGGGTGACCCGGGCTTCCCGTTCCAGGGTGGCGAGCTGCTGCGATACCGCAGACGAAGTCAGGCCAAAGGCACCCGCCACGGCGGTCATGGTGCCGCGGCGGGCGAGCTCTCTCAGCAGACGCAGACGGGTGAGGTCAAACATTAAGTAAATCTTACTATTATTATGAGTTTCATAAAGTAGACCTGAACGACGCGCAGCGGTACAAGGCAGGCTGCCTCCCTGAGCAGAACGAGTCCGCCGGATGAACAAGCTCTCGATCCTCGGAATCCCGCACGACGACAACTCGTCGTTCATGAAAGGTCCGGCGGAAGCACCACCCCTGATACGCCGGGAATTGTTTTGTGACGCGTACAGCATGTGGACGGAGACGGGCGTCGATCTCGGTGCCCCCGACAGACTCGTGGATCATGGCGACATCCAATTCGACGGCCACGGGGATCCGTGGGATCTCATCGAGCGCGACGTGGGACGCGCGCTGGAGCCGGGCGATCCTTTGATTTGTCTGGGCGGCGATCACGCCATCACCCATCCGATCATGCGCGCGGTACGTCGGCGTTACCCCAGGCTGTGCATCCTGCATATCGATGCGCATTCGGATACTTATCATGCCTACCAGGGCAACCCACGATCCCATGCCTCGCCGTTTGCCCGCATCATGGAAGATGGACTTGCAGACCGGTTGATCCAGGTGGGACTGCGCACCATCAATGACCATCAACGCGAGCAGTTCAGGCGGTTCGGAATCGAGGTCATCGAGGCTGGCCGCTGCAGCGCGGATCTGCGTCTCGACATCTCCACACCTGTTTACGTTTCGTTGGACATCGACGCGCTGGATCCGGCATGCGCGCCCGGTGTGAGCCACAGGGAGCCGGGCGGCCTCACCACCCGCCAGGTGATCAGCCTGATTCACTCCATCGATCAGCCCATCGTGGCGGCCGACATCGTGGAATATAACCCGCGTTGCGACTTCTCCAACATGACGGCCGTCGTGGCCGCCAAGCTGTTGAAGGAAATCGGTGGAATGATGCTGAAGACACAGGCGAGGTGACGCACGGCGCGATCGGGCGCGCATATCGTTGAAGGACAGGGTATCGCCGCTCACCCGTGGCGTCTGTCCCGGATTTGAGGCTGCTGTGGGCGTTTTCGGTGCAGTGGCTGCGTCGGTGAATGCGCCACAAGCCTACGACGCGGCCGCGGGCTAGCCCCACCCTGCCTTTTTGCGACTTTGCGCCGGGATCATGTCGCGGCGCGGCGGCACAATCTCCTCAGCCGCCTCGTACCGGCAACCTGGGAGGGTTACATGAGCGCACATCTGAGTCCGCGACCTGCTGATACGCGGATGTTGGCGAACCCCTGGATGCAGCTGACCATAGGTGTCATCTGTATGGCATGCGTCGCCAACCTGCAGTACGGCTGGACGCTGTTCGTCAATCCGATCGATGCCAGGTACCACTGGGGACGGGCGGCCATCCAAGTCGCCTTCACACTGTTCGTTCTGTTGGAAACCTGGCTGATTCCCGTCGAGGGCTACCTGGTCGATCGCTTCGGCCCGCGGTACGTGGTGGTCGGCGGGGCCCTGCTGGTGACGGTGTCGTGGCTGGTCAACTCGGTCGCCGGCTCGCTGCCGGTGCTGTACTTCGGGGCCGCTCTTGGCGGCATCGGTACCGGCTGCGTATATGGAACCTGCGTCGGCAATGCGCTCAAATGGTTTCCAGGCAGGCGGGGCCTGGCGGCCGGAATTACCGCCGCCGGTTTCGGCGCGGGTGCGGCTCTGACCATCGGCCCGATCGCCTCGATGATCAACTCGTCCGGTTATGAGCATGCGTTCTTTGTTTTCGGGCTGATCCAGGGCAGCGTCGTTTTCGTGATGGCCTGGGCAATGTTGGTCGCGCCTGACTCTCTGCAGGCCGCGACGCTGAAGCCCGACCAGACGAAGCGCGCGTACACGCCCGGCGAGGTGTTGCGCAGTCCGGTCTTCTACGTGATGTACCTGATGTTCGTGTTGGTCTCCTCGGGCGGTCTTACGATGGCGGCGTCGATGGCGTCCATCGCCAAGGACTTCGGGATCGAGAAGGTTCCGGTCCAGTTGTTTGGGCTCGCCATGCCCACCCTGGTGCTGGCCTTGTCGCTCAATCGGATTTGTGATGGTGCCGGCCGGCCCTTCTTCGGCTGGGTATCCGACCGCATCGGGCGCGAAGCCACGATGGCAATCGCCTTCATGATCGGCGCCGGCATGCTCTTCGCGTTGGACAGCTATGGCAATGATCCGTTGGCCTTCGTCCTGCTGACGGCGGCCTATTTCGGAGTCTACGGACAGATTTTCAGCCTGTTCCCGGCGACCCAGGGCGATACGTTTGGAGGTAAATTCGCCACGGCCAACGCCGGCATGCTCTACACGGCCAAGGGTACCGGTGCGCTGTTGGTGCCGCTGGCGGCCTCGATCGCGAAGTCCGAGGGCTGGGGCATGATATTCACCATCACCATGTGTTGTAACCTGGCGGCAGCCCTGCTGGCAGTGTTCGTCCTCAAACCGCTGCGCGACCGCCACTTTGCGCAGAGCGGAACGAGCTCAGCGGCGGCCCCCGAGGTTGGATAAACCGGGCGTACAACTGTTGGCCTCGCTGCCGACCAGGTCAAGTTTGTCGCGCAGCGTGTCGAGGCGTTCATTCATCGCATCGAGCTTGTCAGCCGCGCGCCGCTGGTCGCTCTTGATTTCGGACACGTCGCGTTGGACGTGCCCGAGATTCGCGTCCAGTACTCCGATCTGCGGATCCACCGGATCACCTCCACCGAGCAACAGAAAGCGGGTATGACTCCAGGGGGGTTCTTTTGCAACCGGCATGGCCTTCATGCGTCACCGTGACCTCACTTCACGTAGTGATTCCGACTCTGACCTCGATGCAATTGTAGAATATATCCTACAGATACGCCAGCCGTACCCGGGCAGGATAGTCAGCTTTGGGACCGCTGACTTCGAGAGTTCCAGTTCATGTATGAACAGACCGGACGGTACTACGCGCTCTTTGGCCCACACGCGACGATCACACCGGAGGAGGAGCGGTTCCTGGCCTATTGGTCGAATGGCAGACGGTGCGCATTGGACTTTGGTGCCGGGCTCTGTGTTTCCGCAATGCTCCTCGCCCGCCTCGGCTTGGATGTCTTCGCGTTCGAGGCTTCGCCGTTGCTCGCGACGCTTGCCATGGACCGATTGAACCGCGAAGGGGATTTGGCGCGCTCCATTACCCTTCTCGAGGGCCGAACAGAAGCGTTGAGTGAGTCCTTCCAGGCGGACTTCATTCTGATGCGCAGCGTATACATGCTACTAAACGACGGCGAGCGCAAAGCGGCACTGGATGCCGTGAGCCGACACTCAGCGCCTGGAGCGCGATTGGTCATCGACGTTCGTACTTCGGCACTCCCGTGGGCCGAACAGAAGTCTCTATACGAGGAACGACACTTGGGCCGGACGCTATACCGGCGCAACACGAGATACACGCGTCAGGCGGACGGGGCGACCCGCGTTCACTGGGAGGTCGAAGGCGAGCGTCTGGAACGGAGATTCCCCATTGCAGAGGAAGACTTCACAGTGCGGGCCGATACGGTTAGCGGTCTGCAGAATTCGCTCACTGCCAATGGCTTCGAAATCGAGCAGATCTTTGGGGCGTATGACATCGACCGACCGCATACGAAGGCCGACGCCATGCTTGTCGCGGTCGCACAGCGCAAGCTGTGATACGTGCGCAGGTCTATGTGCTCGCAGCGGCCCAGTTTCGGTAGAATCAGCGCCTGGCGTCAGGAGGGAAGACGATGAGAAGAATGATGTCCGTGTGTTTGGTGTGTCTCGTCACGGCCTGCGCCGTATCCACGGTCGAACCGCTGGCCGTCCCGCTGGCCTACAAATCCGATACCAAGCCCCTGGTTACACCGAAGAGGTCTTCCTGTTCGGCCGTCTCCCGGGTTGAGGTCGAAGACCGGCGTTCCGACAAAACATTGGGAATCCGTTTTCATGAGGCCAAACCGCTCAAGGCGGAAGTCACCGCGGCGACCGAGCCGGCAGTGTGGGTGCGCGATGGCATGCAGACATTCCTGTCCCGCAACGGGATAGGGGTTGCATCGAGCGGTCCCCGGTTGCTCATCGAGCTGCGAGTCTTGAGGACCGAGGAGAACATCTGGCATCGGTCCGGGTACGAGGCAAAACTGTCCTTGATTGCGCGCATGCAAGCTCCGTCCGGAAAAGTCTGCATGGAGCAGCCGGTGGAGGGCAAGGGAGGCAACTACGGCTACTCGGGGAGCATCGAAAACTATCAGGAGACGTTGAACAGTGCATTGGATGATGCCGCCCAGCACATTCTCGACTCGCCGGTGTTCGAGAGCGCGCTCTGTCAGTGCGGGAGCTGACCGCCGGGCGGCACGCTGTGCCGAAGTCAGGTTTTGTCGCAATGAGCCTCGATCCGGTAGCCGTCCGGATCGATGACGAACGCCGCGTAGTAGTTCGCGTCATAGTCGGCTCGAATCCCGGGCGCGCCGTTGTCGCGGCCTCCGGCTTTCAATGCCGCGGCGTGGAAGGAATCAACGCTCTTGCGTGTCGGGGCGGAAAAGCAAAAGTGCAGGCCTGAGTCGGGAACGGGTGCAACGGGGCGTTGGACTGCGCTGATCCAGTATTCAACCGCGCCCTGCCCATAGCCAAGCGAGCTTTCTCCCTGGCTGAGACATTCGTATCCGAGCGGCTGTAGCGCCGCGTCGTAAAACCGCTTCGCCGCCGCGATGTCGCGCACGCCAATCGAGACATGATCGATCATAAGTTGTGTCCTCTTGCTTAGCAGGTGTCCGCTTGGCTCAGGTTGAAACGCGAGCAGCCCTGAACTCAGCCTGCAACCAGTACGTCTTGCCACCATCATCGGAGCGCTCGCCGAGCCATCGAAACGAATTGGGAGTGATATCCGTGAACGTCCAGCGGATCGGGACGCCCGTGGCATCTGTGCCTTCCTGGACAATGTCGAGGCCATGCGCACGTCCTACCTGGCGTGCATGGAATTGCCTGAGTGGATCGCTCCACAGGATGTGCCAGGCATCGATCCCGGGATCGTAGATTCGAAGGGTCGTGCCATAGAACACACCCGGGAGAATCCAGACGTCCTGGATGGCGCGTCCCTCCAGGGCCCATGCGAAATGGATTGCTCCACGGCCGGTATGCCGTGTGCCGTCTGCTGCAAAGGTGCTCGCTTCCATCTGCCAGCTGCCAATCAGCCAGCCGTACAGATTCAGCTTGTCAGCCCGATCGGGGGCTGGAGCTTCGGAGCAGAGCGCAGCGACAAATGCTGAGGGGCTGGTCATAGGGAGCCTCGCGCGGAACGATGAGGCTCCATGTTCAAGATCGGGCCTCCCCGGGTCTTGGGAAAAATTGCTACCCTTCGATTCATGTCCACGAGCTCTCTGCTACTGGCATCGGGACGCGGTTGGCGCGTAGACGACGTTCGCTGTACGTCCGGGCCGCACGATCGGCCATTCGAAGAGCAACACACCGGAATGTGCATCGCCGTCGTTACCGGTGGCACCTTTACCTACCGCACGACTTGCGGAACGGCCGTTCTTGCACCCGGCGCAACGCTGTTGGGTAATGATGGGCACTGTTTCGAGTGCGGACACGAACACGGTATCGGCGACCGATGCCTTGCGTTCCGCTTCAGCCCGGAGTTTGTTGAGTCGGTTGTGTCGGAGTTGCCGGGCGCGCGTCGGCTCGCGTTCAACCAGCCTAATCTCCCGCCGCTTCCGCAGTTGATACCTGTGGTCGCCGATGCCGTAGCTGCGCGCGATGGCAGCGGCGAGGCCTCTTTCGAGGAGCTGGCGTTGTCCGTGATCGCCAAGGTGGGACTTGCATTGATCGGGGTAGACTCATCGGTCCGTACAAATCGGTTGGCCCGATCCCCAACGCATCGTGATCAGCGGCGTGTCACAGAAGCCCTGCGCCGGATAGAGGCCAAATGTGATCAGCCACTCTCCCTGCAGGAGCTGGCGTGCGAAGCCGCGATGAGTCCCTATCATTTCCTGCGTATTTTTCACGCCGTTGCCGGGATGGCGCCGCATCAGTTCCTGCTGCACACGAGGTTGCAGCGCGCTGCCGTGCGGCTGAGCTCCACAACCGACAGGATCTCGGCTATCGCGCTCGAAGCAGGGTTCAGCGATTTGTCCACATTCAATCGCCGCTTCCGCCGGCTGTTGGGTGCAAGCCCGGGTGCCTACCGCGCGGCCCGGCAGCGGCTCGTGCGCGTCGAATAACACGATCGGTCCGGGTCGAAACGACGGGTCGCGCCGTCCGTAGCCTGCAAATGGCGCAGTTCGCCCCTTGGCGCAAGCCGGCCGCGCCGCGCTCGATGGCCCGAAGGGCGCAATCCCGCGGGGTGGTCTATACTGCGCCGCCGATTTACTGGCGTTCCAAGCGGATCCAAACGTGAGCAAGCAGGACACCCACTTCTTTAACACCTTCAGCATGGTCATCGGTCTGCTGATCGTAATTGCCATCGGTATTTTTGCGCTGGCGCGGGTCGTTGCCGGCGAGACCCAGGACAAGCAGGTACTGCAGGAGAGCCAGTACCTCAAGAGTGTCGAAGCCCACCTGGGGCCGGTCGCCAAGGAAGCCGTCGCTGGCCAGGACAACACCGCTCTTGCCATCAAGGCCGATGCGGGAGCTGGTCAGGCAGGCAGCGCGAGTGGTCCTGCCCTTCCGAAATCGGGTGACGAGACCTTCCAGCAGGTGTGCAGTGCATGCCATGGAGCCGGGATTGCCGGTGCCCCGAAGGCCGGCGACAAGGCTGCGTGGGGACCCCGCATTTCCAAGGGCAAGGAAGTTCTCTATGACCACGCGCTCAAGGGCTTCCAGGGAAGCGCGGGTGTAATGCCTGCGAAAGGTGGTCGCGCCGACATCCCAGATGACCTGGTGAAGGCGGCTGTCGATCACATGGTGGATATGGCCAAGTAGGCGCCTGCGGAGGCGGACCAGCTGAGGTAGAACCGGCGGGGA
>Ga0137403_10009250_pt1 | contig 10960 bp, 8 predicted proteins | sample CZOMad2_1_16fung_FD_122057 | JGI IMG/M metagenome (GOLD analysis project Ga0137403, IMG submission 122057) | Vadose zone soil fungal communities from Angelo Coast Range Reserve, California, USA - CZOMad2_1_16fungal (Hybrid Assembly) | ecosystem: Environmental > Terrestrial > Soil > Vadose zone...
CAATAGCCCGCGCTCGTCATTGTGGATGCGAACTTCGATCGTTTGTTCGTTCACCATCAGCTTGGCGGCGAACTCGCGCGGCCGGTTGCAGCGGATAAGAATCTGCGCGGGATGTTCCTGGATCTCATTGCGAACGCTGTGAATCTGGCCCTCGGCTACCACGTATCCGTTGCTCAGCAGAATGACCTGGTCTGAGATGGCATCTACTTCGTGCAGGATGTGGCTGGAGATAATGACGTAACAACCATCGGCCGCTACCGCGCGAAAGAGCGCAATCATCTCCGCTCGCGCCAGAGGATCGAGGCCGTTGAGAGGTTCGTCCAGGACTAGTACTCGAGGGTTGCGGCAAAGAGCTTGCGCGAGTCTGATTCGCTGGCGCATCCCTTTGCTGTAGCTCGCAACACTCCGCGGTGCAGCGTCGCTGAGGCCGACCCGCTCAATGGCTTGCCACGCGAGTTGGTCCGCGGTATCGGAGTCCTTACCCGCGAGCCGTAGATATGAGGAGACAAATTGGAATCCGCTCAGACCCTTGGGAAAGGAATCAAACTGCGTGCTGTAGCCCAGGATTGCGAAGAGTTTTTCCGGCTCGTCCGGCGTGTACTCCAGGACCTGAACACGGCCACGCGTGGGCCGCACCAAGCCTGTCATCAGGTTCATCAAAGTGGTCTTTCCGGACCCGTTCGGACCGACCAAACTAGTGACTCCCGGCGGAATCGAAAGATTGACGCGATTCACTCCGAGAATCTCGCCGTAAAACTTCGAGACATCCTGAAAGACGATGCGGTCACTCACCGGACCACCTCGTAAGCTCGCACTTTTTTCACGAGGAGCGCGAGGCAGATTCCGCAGAATACCAATAGAGCAGCGTAGGCTTCTGTTGAAGAAACAGCCCGTTCATCACCAATTCGAAAGAGCCCGTTCCATACCGTCGACATCAAATACACAATATCGACGAAATGGCCGAGTTGCGTTCGCATCACGGCGTTTACGGCTTGAGCGAAGCCAGCTCCAAAGAACAGCACTGCAAGAAGCAAAGCTCCGGCGACGATTCTCCACTTGACCCAGGCAGAAAGGGCCATCGCGAGCAACGATAGAATTGCGATCCAAATCCAGCACGCAAGGACGAGGCTGCCGGCAATCCAGAGATGGTCCCACGTCCAAGCGGCGCCGGCGAGGCTCGCTTGCACCGCGAACAGCACTAGCCCCGGGATCCACATGATTTGCGACAGGAGAATCGCCAGCACGGAGGCTTTACCAAGCACATACTCGGCGCGGGAGAATGGGCGACAGAAGTACAAAGGCAGCGCTCCATTAGCAATATCCGGAGAAATCAAACCCGGGCCGGTAAATGCCGTAAGCACAAATGCGAGCACGCCCTGCACGTTGACGAAGTAGTAGAAGAATTTGTTGTCAATCGTGAGAATCTGTCCGCCGACCGCGCCTAACCTCGCCAGGAAGCTCAAATTGTGCGCGAGGTAAATAGTTAGTAAGGAGAACAACGGATAGAAAAAGCAGAGGACGAAAAGGCCGGTCTGCAGCTTGGAACGGAATAGACTGCTGCGCGAATAGCGAAAAAGCACAAGCCAGCGGGACCAAGCCGGAGTGAGGACGCCCGAGTACGAAGTGTAAGTACGTCTATAGACAGCCATAGTTGCTCTTCCGTCGCCTCTGCCATCGGGCTGGCATATTAACTTCCCATCGCTTTCAGGAAAATATCCTCCAAAGAATCACGCCGAAAATTCAGGCGGCGGATGCGAACGTCCTTTTCTGCGGCGATGCGATAAATGTCACGAATTTCGATTCCGTCCGCCAAAATCATTTTCAAGCGGTTCGCGGAGGTTGCGCACTCACAGCCAAGCTTCTCGATGGCGTCGGTGAAATCGCCATTCGCGCCGTAGGTCTCCAGTTCCAGAAATCTCTTGTTGGCTTTGCGCTCCTCTTCGAGGTTGGAGTAGTGCGCAATCCGGCCCCGTTTAGGATCAACACCTCTTCGCAGGTGTCTTCCACATCACGCAACAAATGCGAGCAGAGAACGATCTGCAACTCCCTGCTGTCGCGAATGTCGCGGATCATGCGGATCATACGCTGCCGCGCGGAGGGATCGAGGCCGTTAGTGGGTTCGTCCAGAATCAACAGTTTCGGCCCGTGGGCGACCGCCTGCGCCAGCTTGGCTAGTTGTTTCATGCCCAGCGAGTAAGTTCCCAGTTCGCGATATCGCGCTTCCGCAAGTCCTACGCAGAAGAGAGCCTCGTGGGCGCGTTCCAACGCGGCCGCCGGAGGCAACCCGGAAAGCTCCGCCATCATTCTCACGTAAGAGACAGCATTCATTTTCGAGATGAATGCGTCATTCTCTGGCATGTAGCCAACCAGGCTGCGGATTTTTCGGGTCTCCGTACGAATGTCGTGCCCGAGTACGCTGGCCGACCCGGAGGAAGGCTTGTAGAAGCCCAGCAGCGTATTAATCAGAGTGGACTTGCCGGCGCCATTGGGCCCCAGCAACCCAATGGCGCGGCCGCGTAAAGCGCAGTTGAGATCTTTTAGAATTTCGCGGTTGCCAAAGCGGACAGAAAGGCCCTGCAACGCAATCACCGGCGGAGGCGGAGCAGCAGCAGTTTGCTGATTCGCTCTCTCTGCCGCTGCTCCGCTTTGAACGGTTGTGCTCACGGGCTCGTGGTCACCACAGGATGGTTCTGGGGCCTCGCAAACAACATCTGAGGCAGAAGATTGCCGCCATGGCCCACCGTCATCAGCGTGCCCAGGTCGAAGCCCATAAAGCCGGTGTTGCTTGCGGCTACGATCCTCTGCGGCTCCCCATAAACGTAAATCAGGCCCGGTGCGGTGTTTTCTTGTAAATAACTAATGGACTGCCGTTGCTGTGGCGTGAGTGCTCCGGTGGATTGAATCTGTTCCACCAGCGGGCCGATTACGGGCCCTGTATTGTGATAGAAAATCGCCGAGAAATTCGTATAGCCGTCACTCGGCAGAAGCGCCTGAAAGGTCGAGGAGTGCGTCAGCGTATTCCCTGCCTGGCGGTCCCGAATCGATCGGGAAAGCGTGCCAATCTTCGGCGCAGCAACCAGGTAACTGTCCACAAACGTGTAATCGATCTCCGAACTTATGTCCTTCTGGTGGCGCAGAGTGTAGTAGGTCTGCGAGCCAACCTGCCGCTGCGTGAGCTGGAGCGGACCTTCTTTTGGAGTTGCCTCACGATTGAAACTGTCGACAAGCTTCTGAATTGTCGACTGCAAGGTCGCCGGATCGTACACCTCGAAAACCACCTTCCACGTGGGAGTCGGGAGAACCGGCCCATCAAACGCCATGGTCACCTCGCCGCCCAGCGACGCCGACATGTCATTCAGGACGCTCACGCCGGTCTTGGATTCGAATCTCGCCAGTTCTTGCGAAAAGTTGGCATCGTTCTTCCCCAGCATGCTAAACAGCTCCTCCATGATACTGCGGGGATTCTTGATGACCACAGCGGTCGCCATGCTGGCCTGGGGCGAAATGAACTCCAGCGCGCCCATGGAAGCCGGCGCCGCCAGCCAGGACGCTACGCCTTGCCGCTCGGAAGAGAAGGCCAGCGCAGCGCGACTCTCGGTCTTGCCCGCGACTTCGCGGCGCTCCATCGTCAGGTATTGCACGTTATCCATCCCCGGCGGCAAGTGGTCCCCACGCTCTTGTACGTTTCTCGCGGCAATTTGTTCCATGTCGACGCACAAGAGCCATCCTGCCCCCTGCTGGTAGGAGCTAGCCACCTGCTGATAAAGCGAGGTTTCAGCAAAATGGCCGTTGCTGGGCTGCTGAATCCGGGCCGCCGCCTGCTGCAGTTCCGTGACATCCGGGCTCGCAACCAGCATATCGTTCTTCACATAAACCAGCAGCGGTCGAGCGGCCGAGGGTGACACAGCCCAGGGGTCGCGAACAACTTGCATCGATGTTTGCGAACGCTTTGTACGAAGGCGATTCACCTCTCCTTGCAGAAAACCCTCCAGCCCGGGCTGTCGGACCCGAGCAAGAATGACGGGCTCACTGTACGCGGAGCCATTCTTGGTCACCGTAAGCACGATCTCATCGCCCAGATAGCTGCTGAACGTCTTCAGTTGCTCGACCACGGCGTCCAGTTTTGGCCCGTTTCCGCGCTGCTGTTCGCGCCACCAGTCACGCAACGCGGGGCTTTGCTGCAGGCGTTCCTGAAAGAGTCTGCTGGCCTCGCCCAAGGTCGTCGCCAGATTCGGAATCGCGGCATAGACGACGGCGTGATCTGGAACGTAGGGAAGGAGATCCGAAGAGTAGCGCAGCCCGGGTCCCGGAATCGCCTCGATCTGCTTTTGGAGCAGCGCGAAGTCCCCCAGCCGCGCGAGATATTTCGCGGAGTTCTTGCTCCAGGCAATCTCGTCTTGGATCGGAACCTTGGAGACGCTCGCGCTTGACGTTTCCTCTTCTCCCGCGCGGAGTTCGCTAGTCCGGTCGCCGTAGGCCACACGCACTACTCCCTCGATCACCGCCACACGGGAGCCCTTCGTTCCATGGTTGACCGAGAAGATCGTCCCCTTAACCGACACCAGACCATCGTCGGTGGCCACATACAAACGCCCGGTGCGTTGCTTCGCTGCCTGGACAATGATGTGGCCGCCATCCAAATGAATTGTGGTGCCCTTCCATCCGCGTGAGACCGAAATGTCAGAGCGCTCATCCATCTCTACCAAGGAACCATCGAGCAACCGAACCACGGCATTCGACCCCTTCGATGTGCGGATGTCATCTCCATTCTGGATTTGATAGCCTGCGGGAATCAGCCGCACTTGGTCTCCAGAAATCGCGTAGAGCGAGCCGTCCACATTCTGGACGGATCCACGGACGGAACTTTGTCCGGGAAGGAGTCCTTTACTCAAAGCAAAGGCCACAAATCCCAAAACCACGACGGCGGTTGTGGCCATCGCCCAGCTCCAAACCGGGAACCCTCGCGGCGCAATTTTCGGCCGCCAAATCGTTGGCGTTTCGACGTTTCGCGCTTGTTCGAGAGCCCGCCGGCAGGCAACACACTGGTGGACGTGATCTTCGAATAGCAGCTTGCGACCTTCCGCCAATTGTTTCCCCGCATACGCGGGGCTCAGCACCTGGAAGTCCTCACAACTGCGAAGACTGTGTACGCTGCCGATGGCGGGAGATCCAGCAATCACCTTCCAGACGCGGTCCCCAGCTTGGGAAACGACCTGCCCGTCGATCGGTTCGTTGCGAATCTCTGAGAGTAGGCGGTCGAATTTCTGATCTTTCATAATTTGTCTCCTAAATAAGGACGAAGTTCCTTGCGAAGCTGTTGCCGCGCCCGATGGACGACGACCGATACGAGCACTTGTGAAATACCCAGTGCTTGGGCAATCTCCCGATTGCTGAGACCCTCAATGAACCGCAAAACGAAAATCTCCGCCGAACGCGGTTTGAGGCGGGCAATAGCGCGCGCCAGGGTCTGTCGGAGGCTGCCGTCATCGGGTTGCAGCACGTGGGGCGTTTCTTCCGTTAGGGCGACGGTCGCCGCGGCCTGGCGGGATCGAATTACGTCCAGAGCAGCGTTGACCGCCGCCCGGCGCAGATAACTCTCAGGGTTCTCCATCGGGCTCGCATCGATGTTGCGCCGCAGAAGGCGCAGAAAGACCGTTTGCAATACATCTTCCGCGTCCGCTGCGTTTCCCGTCACCCGGTAGGCCGTTCGGAAGACAAGCCTGTGCTGAGCCCGAAAAGCCTGCTCGAGTTCATTGGGGATCGCGATTACCGGTTCCTCTAGTACGCTTTGCAGGGTACTCCTCCGTACTGCTCTTACACACGGAAAGACGCCTGGCCAGTCGGGTTATTACAATCGAGCAAAAATAAAGAACACAAAAGATCGAACTCTTTCGAATCCCGACAGTTAACGCATCGATCATCGATCAGGGTTACGCGGGTAACTGGTCCGTCCCTGCGTGACTAAAGATAATGAGACCTGAGGGTGACCTCGGAGGTGTATCCTCCTGCCGTCGCTCTCCACACTGGGGGTAGCCATGACCACGGGAGCCGGGAAAGCGCGACCGGCCGCGCAGTCCTCGGCGCAGGCATTGCCGCAGCTCGACGAAACCATTCTGGCGATGGTAATGGCCCGGAATCCCTTGCCCGAGATCTTGGCAGCTTTATGCACTGGGATCGAGACGCAGGATGCAGGCTTGCTGTGTTCTGTACTTCTGCTCGATGCGGATGGCGTGACCTTGCGGACAGCAGCCGCGCCCAGCCTGCCCCAACAATATTGCGAGGCGATTAACGGGGTCCGCATTGGGCCCAGCGTAGGATCTTGTGGAACAGCGGCTTACCGGAAAGAACTGGTCGCGGTTTCCGATATTGCCACAGACCCACTGTGGTCCGACTATCGTCACTTGGCCCTGGCGCATGATCTGCGAGCCTGCTGGTCGACCCCGATCCTAGTTCCGGGCGGTGCCGTGGCTGGAACCTTCGCCATTTATTACCGCGAACCTTGCGCTCCCGATGCACAACATCTGCAGATCATTTCCCATGCCACGCACCTGGCAGGCATCGCCATCGCACACGATCGAGCGCGGATGCAACTCCGGACGGTGGAAGACCGCTATCGCACGCTTGTCGAGCGTCTGCCCGCAATTACTTACGTGGCCGAGCTAGGTGCCGACGGTCCCTGGCACTATGTCAGCCCCCAGATCGAGAGCATGCTGGGATACTCGCCGCAGGAGTGGCTTGCGGATCCCATGAGCTGGATGAATTGCATCCATGCGGAGGATCGCGAAATCGCTCTGGCGGCCGAAAAGCGTTTCCAGGAAACCCACGAACTCTTCTACGCGGAGTACCGCATGTTTGCGCGCGACGGAAGGGTTCTGTGGGTTCGCGATGAAGCCGTTCTCCTGCAGGAAACCGAGAATCACGGATTGCTCATGCAGGGCGTCCTCTATGACATCAGTCCCCACAAGCGTCTGGAGGAGGAACTCCGGCATTCGCAAAAAATGGAAGCCGTCGGCCAACTGGCGGGCGGCGTCGCGCATGATTTCAACAACCTCCTCATGCTCATCCAGGCGCATAACGAGCGCCTTCGCGAGCGGCTGAAGCCTTCGGACTCCGCGCAGGAGGATATCGTCGAAATCGGGCGGGCAGTCACTCGAGCCGCAGCCCTAACGCGGCAACTCCTCGCCTTTAGCCGCAAGCAAATCCTCCACGTGAAGGTGCTGGACCTGAACGCCATTGTGGCGCAGGTGACAAAGATGTTGGATCGCCTGATCGGATACAACATTGAACTGTCGGTGCGCCAAGCCCCGTCCCTAGGTCGTGTCAAAGCCGATCCGGGACAAATCGAGCAGGTCATCCTGAATCTCGCGGTCAACGCCCGCGATGCCATGCCTCAAGGCGGTAGTCTGACCCTGGAAACCAGAAACGCCGTTGTCAAGGAGGGCGATTTTCAAACCCGCGACGACGTGCCCCCTGGCAATTACGTTCTGCTCTCGGTTCGCGACAACGGCGTCGGTATGGACTCAGAAACCCAGTCCCGAATCTTCGAGCCATTTTTCACTACCAAGGAACCGGGGAAGGGAACAGGACTTGGGCTGGCTACTGTTTACGGAGTAGTCAAGCAGATGGATGGTGCGATCCGGGTCAGCAGCGCACCCGCGAGGGGCACAACTTTTGAAATCTATCTTCCGCGGGTCGACGACCGGCAAGCAGCCGACTCCGCTCCGGAAAGCAAGAATGCTATCGAAGCCGCGCCGCGTGGGAGCGAAACTATCCTCTTGGCGGAAGATCAGGACGGTATCCGCGACTTAGTTCGAGAGTTTCTGCAACGCAAAGGCTATAGGGTACTGTTTGCCAGGGATGGCGAGGATGCTCTGCGAATTGCCAACGAGCACAAAATACCCGTTGACCTCCTGTTAACAGACCTCGTTATGCCGAACGTAGGAGGACGTGACTTGGCGCACCGTCTGCGGCAGTTGCATCCCCGCATGAAGGTTCTCTTCATGTCCGGTTATGCAGAGCCCGCGATTTCTGGGGGACAAGATGGAGGGGCTCCAGTTCTTCAGAAGCCGTTTCTCCTGGATGCTCTGGCGCACAAAATCCGTGAGCGCCTTGACGACAGCGATGCCGATTTTAGGGCGCAACCTTGAGAATCGCTCCACCGCCGTAGTCAACCAGATAGAGTTCACCCGCAGCATCCCGCCCGAATGAACTCATGTTGGGTCCGCCGCTGAGTAACGGTACGCGCTGCCAGGCACCCGAACTATCCATCGTCAGGCGCCAAATCTTTCCCGCCCCAAAATCTCCGAAGATGTAGCTTCCCGCCAGCGCTGGAATTTCCGCGCCGTGATACACGTAACCGCCGATCACTGCAATGCCTTCGGAGTGGCTGTACTCCGCGATGGGCGACATAAGTCCGGTCGTATTGCATCCCGTCGCAGGCTGGTAGCAGTGCAGACCTTCCATCACGTTCCAGCCGTAGTCGCCACCTTTTTGCAGAATGTCGACTTCCTCGTATGCGCTCTGTCCCACATCGCCGACGAACAACTTTCCGGTCATGGAATCGAAGGAGAAACGAAACGGATTGCGCAGGCCGTACGCCCAAATTTCAGGCAAGCCGCCGCCGGCAACGAAGGGATTGTCTGCCGGAATGGCATAGGGCAGGGCGCCCGTGGTGTGATCGACATCGATGCGTAACATTTTGCCCAAGAGGGTTTGCAGACTCTGGCCGTTCCCCAGCGGATCGCCACCGCTGCCACCATCCCCGAGGCCGATATACAGAAACTTGTCGGGCCCAAAGGCTAGCTGTCCGCCCTTATGGTTGTCGTAGGGTTGATCGATTACCAGCAGAATCCGTTCCGTGGCCGGGTCTGCTTGATTCGCGTCCGCTGCGGAAACTTGGTATTCCGCGATCACGGTTTGTCGCTGCGCTAGGGCGCCCACCGTGACCGTCCGGACATAATTCACATACAAGTGTCCGCTTTGGGCGAATCCCGGATGAAACGCTACGCCCAACAATCCCATCTCTCCGCTGAACGTTACGCGGGTACGAATATCGAGGAACGGCGTCGGCAGTACCGCACCGCTCTGCAAAATACGAATGGTCCCCGCCTGCTCGACGACAAACAATCGCCCTGTGCCATCGTCCGTCGACTGCAGATCCACTGGGCTGGAAAACCCGGAGACCACGGGCGTGAGCGTCACGCTGTTGGGCGGAGGCGTGGGTGGCGGCGGGGGAGTTGTTGTCCGCGCACTGCTTCCGCATGCTGCCAGGACGAGCACGAAGCCGAACGCGATCGTCGGGGCGGCTGCAGGGAATACCTTCCACATAACCATAGAGATTAGGTCAGATAAATGGCCGAGTCCAACACAATTGGGCAGGCTCGAAGGCTTGCGCAGAACCCTCTCCGCGGCGATTCTAAGGGTATGGATTCGCAGAAGGTCTTTTTGACCGCCGAGTGGCGAATGCTCGCGATGCTGAACTACGAGATCGATCCCGGCCCTCTTCTCCCATTCGTGCCTTCCGGTACAGAACTCGATCGATGGAACGGCAAAGTGTTTGTAAGTCTTGTCGGCTTCCGCTTTCTGAAGACGAAAGTATTCGGGCTGTCCTTTCCTTTTCACCGCAATTTTGACGAAGTGAATCTGCGGTTCTATGTTCGGCGCATCGAAGGCAAAGAAGTTCGGCGGGGCGTCGTCTTTATCAAGGAAATCGTTCCCCGCTGGGCCATTGCCACTCTGGCCAGAACCGTTTACAACGAGCGCTATGTGTCGCTTCCCATGAGGCACAGTATTGAATCTCTGGCGCATTCGGGTTTCTCGGTGGAGTACGGATGGCGACCGCGCTCCGGTTGCAATCGCATCAAGCTCACGACTGAGGGCAATCCCGCGCTGCCCGAGGACGGTTCGGAGGAACAGTTCATTACCGAGCACTACTGGGGATACGCCGCGCAACCGCGTGGCGGGTGCCTCGAGTATCGGGTCGCGCATCCTTCCTGGCGAGTCTGGAACAGTCGCGATGCTCGGTTAGAAGGTGATTTAACCGAAATCTATGGGCCCGAGTTTGCGGAGATTCTTCGGCATCAGCCGAAGTCCGCCTTCCTCGCCGAGGGATCCGAAGTTGCCGTCCATCGCGGGAGGAAGCTCTGGCGCACGTCGCGCGCTCCCAACGAATGCTAAAATCCGCAGAGCGTAGCGTGCTCTCGCCGTCAACAATGCCAGCTTGGAGGAAATCTTGCACCGACTTCAAACCGTAATTCTAGTCACTGCTGCGGGCCTCCTCTGCGGTTCCGTCGCGCAAGGGCAACAGCCTAATCAGCAGCCTAATAAGGACCGCGTCGATCTCTCCGTAGTCCAGCGCATCAAGACCGAGGCGTTCGATCATTCCCAGGTGATGGACACCCTTTCCATGATCTCCGACCGGTATGGGCCGCGCCTTACGGGCTCGTTGGAGGCGCAGGAGGCGGCGGACTGGACAGTGGAGAGACTGAAGACATACGGTATGCGCAACGTCCATCTCGAGCCTTGGGGTCCTTTCGGGCGCAATTGGGAGTTGCAGGAGTATTCCGTGGAAATGATGGAGCCACGCTATTCGCACTTGCGGGCTACGCCTTTGGCCTGGACTCGAGCCACTTCTGGAACGGTGATCGCCGAGCCGATTCTGGCTCCGCTCACACGTTCGTACAGTCCCAAGAAAGCGCAGGACGATCTCGACAAGTTCATCGGTACGTACCGCGGAAAATTGCAGGGCAAGATTGTGTTGCTTTCCGATCCCGAGCCTGTTCCGCCTGCGACGGATCCGTTGTTCAAGCGCGACTCCGATGCTGAGCTTGCGGAGAAGGCCAAGGCTCCCACGCCCGCGGAGAAGCCGCAGATCGACATGAAGAACCTGCAGGTTCCCGACGACCCGCAGAAACGGCGGCAATTTTTTAGCGCGCTGACGGAGGAACAAATCGACCAGATC
>Ga0137403_10009251_pt1 | contig 10960 bp, 6 predicted proteins | sample CZOMad2_1_16fung_FD_122057 | JGI IMG/M metagenome (GOLD analysis project Ga0137403, IMG submission 122057) | Vadose zone soil fungal communities from Angelo Coast Range Reserve, California, USA - CZOMad2_1_16fungal (Hybrid Assembly) | ecosystem: Environmental > Terrestrial > Soil > Vadose zone...
TCGAGCTCATCAATGAAGCCTATTTGAAATTGGTCGACCAACGCGAAAGCGACTGGCAAAACCGCGCGCATTTTTTCGCGGTCGCTGCTCGAGTCATGAGAAACGTCCTGGTCGATCACGCGCGGTCGCGGCAATTCGCCAAACGCGGCGGTGGCGCCACGAAAGTTTCAACGGACGAAGTTCTAATTGCCTCGCCTGAGCGGGACGTGAACGTAATTGATCTGCACGAAGCGTTGACCAATCTGTCCAAACTTGATGAGCGAAAAAGTCGCATCGTCGAGTTGAGATATTTCGGTGGCTTGAGTGTCGAAGAGACTGCCGAGGTGATGGGAATCTCCGGGATTACGGTCAAGCGGGAATGGCTCAAAGCCAAGGCCTGGCTTTATCAAGCGCTGCACGAAAAATGATCCCAACCGACCGAGAATCGAGTCGCTGGAAACTTGTTGACCAGATCCTCGACGAGCTGCTGGATAGCTCTCCTTCGCAAAGGGCGTCGATCCTGACAGACCGTTGTGGCGCCGACGCCGGCCTGCGCCGGGAGGTCGAGACACTGCTCGCGGCGACGGAAAAAGCCGCTGACTTCATGGAAGTATCGGCGATCGATTCAGCGTCTCAGTCACTTGACCTCGAAGCCACCGAAAGTTTAATCGGAAGGCGCGTCGGCAAGTATCGTCTGTTAAAGCTGATCGGAAGTGGCGGGATGGGAAAAGTATTTCTCGCGTCTCGCTCTGACAGAGAATTTCGCAAAACCGTCGCCGTCAAACTAGTCAATCCATTCTGGAACAGCGAAGAGATGGCGCAAACGTTCCGGCGCGAGCGTCAGATTCTGGCCAAGCTCGAACATCCGAACATTGCACGACTGCTTGACGGTGGCACCACCAAAGACAAGGTCTCGTTTCTGGTGATGGAGTACGTCGAAGGCGTGCCCATTACCGAGTACTGCAAAGAGAACTGCACAACCACGAATGAGCGTTTGCGAGTCTTCCTGAAAGTCTGCGAGGCCGTACAGTTTGCGCATCAGAATCTGGTCATTCATCGTGACCTCAAGCCAAATAATATTCTGGTCACTGCGGATGGAACGGTGAAGCTACTCGATTTCGGCGTGGCGAAACTATTGCAGCCCGACCTGCTCGATGTCTCAAACAACTTCACTTTGGGAACCAATATTCTTACTCCGAACTATGCCAGCCCCGAGCAACTAACAGGTGAGACGATCACAACCGCAAGCGACGTCTATTCGCTTGGCGTTTTGCTCTACGAAATACTATCGGGAAATCGACCCTACGATTTGAAAGACAAATCACTCCCGGAAATTCTGCGGATCATCAGCGAGGAAGTCCCGCCCAGGCCGAGTGCTTCGATCGCAGATTTCGGACATGGGAATACGGAAGTCAATCCGCAATCCACGATCCGCAATCCGAAATCGCTCAAGGGTGATCTCGACAATATCTGTTTGAAAGCCCTGGCCAAAGAGAGAAGCGAGCGTTATCAAACCGTCGAAGAGTTGAGCGCCGATATTAATCGTCATCTGCGGACGCTACCGATTCTGGCGCGCCAACCGTCTACCTGGTATCGCGCGAACAAATACGTCAGGCGACATCGTCTGGGAGTAGCCGGCGCAACCCTTATCATCATTCTCGTGTTGGGCTGGTTAACCAGCGTTGTATGGCAAAGAAATATCGCACGAAGTCAGGCTGACCAGAATCTGCGGCGCGCTTATGCGGCGGACATGAATCTTGGAATGCAGGCTTACGAGACCGCGAATCTCTCGCGCCTTAATAACATCCTTGCGCGCTATCAGAACACCGGGTTCACGACGAATTGGGAGTATCGTTTCCTGCAAGACCTGGCCAAACCCAAAGGTCAATTGTTGATGATTCCGCACCCGAGCCAGGTTTGGGACGTGACGTTTTCGCCCGACGGTAAGAGAATTGCCACCGCTTGCGCCGATGGCTTTGCCCGCATCTATACGGTTCCCGAAGGAAAGCTGCTGACCATCACCGCAACCAGAGAAGCAAACATTTGGCGCGCAAGGTTTTCACCGGACGGCAGATTCCTGGCGACCGCGTCCGGCGACGCAAATTCAACCTCGGTGAAAGTTTGGAACGCTGCCAGCGGAGTGGAAGCTCTCTCGCTCGTTGGTCATGCGGCGCGAGTTCGCGCAGTGGATTATTCACCTGACGGAAAGTTGATTGCGACCGGTAGTCGCGATAGGACGATTCGACTCTGGAGCGCTAACAATGGCCGAGAGTTGAAAAGACTTGTCGTCGAGCAGTCGGCTGAACCAGAAGAGATCGAAGATCTACACTTCACGCCCGATGGCGACAAATTGCTGGCCGCGAGCAAAAAGACTTCTCGAGTGTGGGACCTGGCGTCAGGTAGAATTCTTTCTACGTTTGCAGAAGGGAACTCCTGGTCTGCGGCTGTCTCGTCCGACGGCAAGCGGTTTGCGGTCGGCGGCACCGAACCGAAGATTCGCATCTTCAATGCCCAAGCGGCCAAACAGGACCTGGTAATCGCGAGTCATGACGCAAGAATTAATAACGTCGCCTTCTCGCCCGATGGCTCGACGATCGCTTCGGCTAGTTCAGACCGCACGGTAGAGTTTTCTGACACGCAAACGGGCGTTGAATTGCAGACGCTGAAAACGCATTTGAGTGAAGTGTGGTCAGTCGCATTTTCACCAGACGGAAAATTCATTGCCACCTCGGGAACCGATTTCCGCGTCTTTCTGTTTGCTGCTTCGGAATTGCTGCAACCGTCATCGTTCGCTTTTCCCATGGGCTTTGGCTCTGTTTGGGGCGGCGCAATTTCTCCTGATCGCAGCAAAGTGCTGTTACCGCTGCCTGGACGTCTGCAGGACCCTGAGTTTACGCAAACCATTTGGGACGTTGCCTCGAGACGGAAGGTCGCCCAATTTTCGACAAGTGCAGTTTATGCCGCCTCTTTCTCACCTGACGGCGCCATCCTGGCAACGGGCGACGTAGCGGGGACGATATCTCTCTGGAACAGCGCGACCGGCGCAGAGATCCGGCACTTTACAGCTCATGAGAAGAGAATCGTGAGCATTGTTTTTGCGCCCGATGGTAAACACTTGATCTCGGCGAGCCAGGACAAAACCGTGCGGATTTGGAGTATCGATAATCCAGCAGTATTCCGTGAATTGTGCCGCCTTGATGGTGATGTGAGCGCGCTGGAAGTTTCGCCCGATGGACATCGGGTCGTGGTGGCGAGCTACAACGCGACCTCCAAACTAATTGATTTCGAAACGGGAAAGATCATCGCTGAGATCGAGCCCAGATCGATTCTGTCCGTCGCGTTTGCTCCGGACGGTAAGACTTTCGCGACGGGAGACGCATATGGCGCGATCGAAATCCGCCAAACAACCGACGCAAAACTGCTCACAACCTTGACCGGCAACGCCGGACACATGACTGCGCTGACTTATGCACCCGATGGTCTGCGTTTGGCTTCAGCCAGCGGCGAAGGCGTCATTCGTCTTTGGGACAGCAAGACCGTCGAACAAGTATTGGCAATTCGGACGGGCGCGCCGGAAACGAGTTTTCTCGCTTTTACACCGGAAGGCAATACACTCATGTCGTACGGCGCCGGTACGCGAATTCAACTCTGGGAAGCTGCGCCTCGCTGAATCTCGGTTCGGAATCCTGACTATCAAAAAACAATTCTTCATCCCGCCTGATACGACTTTCCACTTTTTCTCGCTTAGACAGAGTAAGCACGAACTCGAACCAATGCCTCGTGCAAATCTGTTTCGAAGGAGAAAAGGAAAATGCTGCGAAGAATGATGCTAGTCTCAGTTGTCCTCGCAATGTCGGTTTGCGCGACTCAAGCCCAAAACGCCGCTATGAACTGGATATTTGGTCACGGAGCCCGGATCAACTTCAAGAACAACACCGTAACGACAAGTGCAATCAACACGGCCGAAGGTTCTTCCTCGATTTCTGACTCAACTGGAGATCTGCTGTTTTATACCGACGGGATGAGCGTGTGGGATAAGAACAACAACCCAATGCCGCACGGTTTCGGATTACACGGCAATTCCTCTTCAACTCAATCCGCTTTGATTGTCCCTTGCAGTTGCAATAAGTATTTCGTCTTTGAGACCGATGCTGCCGAGAATCACTACGCCGGTGGTCTGCAATACTCGGTAGTCGATATGAACGCAAACGGTAATCTGGGTGACGTGACTACGAAAAATGTACCGCTATTGGCGAACGCGTCGGAAAAGATGGCGGGAGTGAGCGACGGATTCGGAGGGGAGTGGCTTGTTGCTCACAAAATGCTTACAAACGAGTTCTTCGCATACCACATTGTCGCCGGCAGCGACTGCACACTGAAGGACGCAAAAATTTCCCCGGTGGGCGCAGTTTTCTCAACCAGCGGAAATGCTGATTTTGGCCAGGGACAAATGAAGATTTCGCCGGATGGAAACCTACTCGCTGATGCCGGCTACAGTTACTTGACGTCAAGTTTTGTTGAGCTATTCCAGTTCAATAAAATCACCGGCGCGGTTACCAATTTAGGAAATACAACCGCCCACGACACTTCAACGGATGGGTTTTACGGCGTCGAGTTTTCGCCAGACTCTCAATCCCTGTACGTCACGACAAACTTATTCAACAATTTTCTTTATAGCTACAGTGTGTCGTCTGCATTGACCGCTAGAACTCCGATTCATAATTACGGTTTGATTCGATACACCATCGGGGCATTACAACTAGCTCCGGACGGAAAGATTTATCTGGCTCTAAGGAATCAACAATACCTGGACGTTTTGCCCTTTCCAAATTCAGGGGGTGGCTGGACAGGCGCGCATCTTAATCTAGCAAGCGGAACATCGAGTCAGATTGGGCTGCCGACTGTGGTCGCAGGTGACTTCTCGTGCACGCCAACTCCTGATGCTTGCTGTGACAAGATCAGAGTGTCGCCTTATCCAAATCCGCCACTCAATCAAGATTACCGCACGTTTGAAGTTTTCAACTTCAAACAACCGACTTCGCCAATTTGCTCGATTGATATCGACATGCAGCCGGCTCCACCGACGACCTTTTGGCAGGGTGGACAGGCATTTCAGAATCTCAATGGAACGAGCGGAGGTCCAATAAGTTCTGTCAACTTTGTTTATGCCTCTGTGCCACCTGCTTACCGGCGGATTCCGACGCTATCGTCAAACATGATGGCAGCACTATCTGTTCCGATCACCTCTCCCGCAGTGAAGTTCAACCTCGGTTTTGACAATACGCAACCATACAACGGTGTGACCAAGCTGACCATCAACCATTGCGACGGCACCAAATGTGATCTGCAATATGGACCATGGATCGTCAGTCCCGCGCCGCAAGCAGGTGGCTTGCCGTGGTCCATCGACATCCGTGAGTTGAGCGCCGAGCTGTCCGAGGTCACGTTTACCTACCATGGCGCCGGCGGCAGAGTCTCATTGCCACAAAACGCCAGGAGCGCTCGATGGCTGGGACTGCGCCTGGTTGGTGATGGCGCGGAAATCTACTCGATCGACGGGGCGGGGACGGGAAATGATCAAAGCAAGAAAATCACACTAAGCTCCTCTTCAAAGGCCGCTGATGCAGCGTTGTTTGAATTCAACGGCCTGCTCAGTCAGAGCAATCAGGAACAAAACGGTAGAACAATTTCGTTGCTCATCAAGAAGAAAGCCGGGGCAAGAATTGAACCGAAACAATTTCGTCTAACACTCTATGACGACAACGCTAACTCGATTATGACCGGAGCGCCACAATGACTATCCGCTAAATCGCGGCATGTTTTCACCAGGCCGCTCGAAGAGCCCGGGCTTGACCGGTTCGGGCTCTTGTCCATTGTTCGACAGGACATTCACTTGTCATGACCTCTTCACTGGTAGTTTCAAGATTCCCCGCGTGTCGTCAGAGAAAATACTTCTCGATCACGTGATGCGACTTTCCACGTTTTCTCGCTTATAGAGGTTGAGCACGAAGACGGGCACGGACGCGAGTCAATACCGCGTGCGAACCTGGGTATTTTCAATCAGAAGGAGAAACATTTTCATGTCCAAGCGAAACACTATCTCTGCATTCATACTTTCGACTGCTGCCGTGGTGACGATCTGTCTGCTTACTGGCACCATCACTGCACAGAAGGGACCGAACAGCACTGCCGGGACGCCGATCCGTGGTATCGATGTGAAGCTGGGAAGGAATCCCGGTGGAAGTGCAGCGGCGCGAACACTACATAGCGACAGTGACGGCACGATCAATTTGGGCGTGCTGGCTCCGGGAAGTTATTCGTTGGAAATAATTCTTCCAACAAAAGAGAAGATGTCGGCGTTTGCTGATGCCGAGTATTTCATAGTTGAAGTGAGCGGCCCTGGCGTGGTTGGTGGCGCGCAAAAAATGGCCTGGGAGTTCAAGAAGCAGAAGTTTGTTTCTCCCGCGCAATCCGGCACGGCCGGGACGACGACAGCTCCTGCTTACACCGAAAAGCTTCAGTTTGAAGTAACCGGTACACCTCAACCTGTGCAAACTACGGTCATTAAAAGTCACTCGAACGTCAAAAACAATTAACCGCGAGGCGCGTTGTTCGGACCCAACTTCTTTGTGTCCTTTCGTGATTGCTGATGAATCAACAAACTCTCACCGCGAAATTACCCGAACACAGAATCACGAACAGACACGAAGGTTCGGTTAATGAGCCGAGCATTTATTACCCGAAATACGGCTGATCAAATTCGCCTGCAGGGATGCGCGTGCACACATCGCTACACTCAATCAACTGACTCTCCCGAATTCTGGTTCGGCCAGGCGCTTCTCTCGGGCGCCCATGATCAAGAGCCAGAGCATGATTGCCGGCTCGGCAAACATAAGAGGCTGGCTGAAGGTAAAGATCTTGTCCTCGTGTCCCGGGAACAGTAAGCCGGTGATGCTGAACGCCAACCACGCGAAGCACTCCATGATCAGCCAGACGCCAAAGAAGCGCGGCAGGAATCGGGATTTGTACACCAGCAGGCCGAACGGAAGCAGCCACAGTCCCCAAAAGATCGCGTTCACCAGATCAAGGTGATGATGCAAGTTGAGGAACAGCATCGCGAAGGCGTTGCGCTGCGGCTGGTCGACGACTGACAGGAAATCGGCGCCGCGCACCAGCAGCAGAGCAGCTGCGTCGGTCACTGAGTTGACGAAGAATATCGGCACCTGCATCAAGCCGCCCAGGATCACCACCAGCACCGCCAGCTCCTGATCGACCCCTTTGAACAGTCGATAAAGAGCAAACGTAAGGAATAGCCACAGCACAGCGGAGAGGAGGGAACTCACAATGCCAAAGCGGAAGAGCAACTCGTGCGCGGCGATTTTGTCGGCCGTCGCTGCCGCGTTCCCATCCACAATCAAAGCGCTGGGAATGTAGAGCAGCCGCACGATGCCAAACAGTGTGGCCAAAATGAATAGGAGCCCTGCGGCTCTGGCGTTCTTACTAAGTGATGTCATATCGTCCTCTCCCGTGATTAGTTCAGCATGAGGTACGTTGAGAGCGGACGAGGGGTTCAACTGCGATACTTCCGCTCCGCAACAAAATCTCGTTAATATGATTGCTGCTCAGTCATTGGCGACCACGGTTTGACGATCAAAGGAGTAACAATGCAAAAGCGCAAGCTTGGAAAGAGCAACCTGGAAGTATCGGCCCTCGGTCTCGGCTGCATGGGGATGAGCTACGGCTATGGTCCGGCCGCGGATAAGCAGGAGATGATCTCGCTGATCGGTGCGGCCGTGGAACGCGGCATTACGCTCTTTGACACCGCGGAAGTGTATGGCCCATTCACCAACGAAGAACTTGTGGGCCAGGCGCTCGCTCCTTTTCGTGATCAGGTGGTGATCGCGACCAAGTTCGGTTTCAAGCTCAGTCTCGAAGGGAAACAGATCGGAACTGACAGCCGGCCGGACCACATAAGGGAAGTAGCCGAAGCTTCACTCAAGCGACTAAAGACCGATCGAATCGATCTCTTCTATCAACACCGTGTCGATCCGGATGTGCCGATCGAAGACGTGGCCGGAGCAGTGAAGGATCTGATTCAGGAAGGCAAGATCAAACACTTCGGTCTTTCGGAAGCCGGAGCACAAACGATCCGCCGCGCGCATGCTGTCCAGCCGGTCACGGCGCTTCAGAGCGAATACTCTATCTGGTGGCGAAAGCCGGAAGAGGAAACGTTGCCGGCGTGCGAGGAACTCGGCATTGGTTTCGTCCCATTCAGTCCTCTGGGTCGGGGCTTCCTGACCGGAAAGATCGATGAAAACACAACGTTCGACAAGTCTGATTTTCGCAACATCGTTCCTCGCTTTTCGCCCGAGGCCCGGGCGGCGAATCAGGCGCTGGTTGATCTGCTGAAATCGATCGGAGAACGCAAGCACGCAACCCCGGCCCAGTTAGCGCTCGCGTGGCTTCTGGCCCGGAAGCCGTGGATTATTCCGATCCCGGGCACGACGAAACTTAATCGCCTCGAGGAGAACATCGGCGCAGTTTCAGTTGAACTTACCTCCGAAGATCTCCATGAGATTGATAGCGCCGCTGCAAAGATCGAAGTGCAAGGAGCGAGGTATCCCGAAGAGCTGGAGCGAAGAACGGGCCTATGACCAGCTTTGTACAAGAAAGCAAGTGTCGAGTCCGATGATCGATTGGATGGCGCTCGCGTTACAGAACCGCGAGCGGTAGCGAGCGGGAAAAGGGGTCAAGCTCGGCGACTCGGTGGTATCCTCAGAGACTCTGAGTTGATTGAGAACGTTGAGTCCTTATCCCGCTCGCTACCACTCGCGGTTCTGTAACATCAGGTCCGCTTCACGACGAAAGACCGGCGGACTTTTGAGCAAAGCCTCTCTGAGAGCACTGAACGGCAAAGAGAATGATCAGGGACAATAACGCAGTATCTTGAACGGCGTGCATCCAATGATCGAAAAACACGGGGCTCGGTCCGCCGCGTCAAATGCAACGGCTACTGTCCATTATTCGTGCAATATCGCCACCTATCGCCTCGCTCGTTGCAACTTTATCCATAAAAATGGCATCCTAGTGTCCCTTCTTGGCGGATAAATTCCATAGAAAATCTGGTGTTCCCCAAAGGTGCGAAGGGATGTTTCGTGCGAAGGAGCGTTTGATTGATCAAGATGATTGAGCAGCAACAGAGTGAAATCAGAAAGATAAGTTCATTGGTATCTACATTTGACCAGGTCGATGAGGGCGTGTTGGTGGATTCCGTCGCGCCGGAAAACCTGGATTCCGTTCTGAAGCAACTTGCTTCGGGAACTGACGCCGAACCACTCATCGACGACCTGTCTGAAACAAACTCCGACAACGACGACGATGTGGCGGAGGATAGTGAGCTGGACCTGTCGGCCGGCGTGTCTGACAAGGCTGCCGATCCGGTGCGGCTTTACATGCGCGAGATGGGGCGCGTCCCACTGCTTAAAAAAGAGCAGGAAGTTGCCATCGCTAAGCGGATCGAATGGGGACTGAAGCGCGCGCAGAAGGGAATTACCCGTTCTCCGATTGCGATAGCCCAGCTATTGGAAATTGGTGATGAGCTGGAAGCCGGAGCGCTGGCCATTCGCGATGTCGTGTCTTTCTCCGATCAAATGGAGATCGAAGAACAAGAAGACAAGGCTCCGGAATATTTACAGTGGACCCTCGAAGGTCTGCAGAATATCCGTAAGCACTACAAAAGAGCGCTTAAAGAGCTGGGCCAGTTACGGGACCAGCAGAAACTAAGCCGCGAGAAGAAGTCGAAGAAACTCCTGAGACTGAAGCGCAAACTCGCGTCTACCCGTCTGGAAATTGCGCGCGAAATTCTGGGACTGCGCCTCAAAGAAGACATCCGCCAGCGTCTGGTCGGTGCCGTCGAAAGAGCGCACAGCGAAGTCCGCAGGCATGAGCGCCAGATCGCTAGTAGCAGCGAAAGGCTCAGCGCCAAGCGCGTCAAGCCGGAAGTTGCGGCAGGATTGAAGCGAGAAATTGCCGCCGCCCGGAAGCGACTCAGAGAGATCGAAGCTCAGCACCATGTGCCGGCTATCGAGATCAAACGCGCCTATCAGATGGTGGCCGGTGGCGAAGCGCAAGCAGCCCAGGCGAAGCACGAATTAACTGAAGCCAACTTGCGGTTGGTGGTCTCAATTGCCAAGAAATACCAGAATCGCGGCTTACAGTTTCTCGATCTAATTCAGGAGGGAAACCTCGGACTGATGAAAGGTGTCGAGAAATTTGACTGGCGCCGTGGATACAAGTTCTCGACCTATGCAACCTGGTGGATTCGCCAGGCGATTACCCGGGCCATCGCCGATCAGTCGCGCACGATCCGCGTTCCGGTCCACATGGTTGAGGTAATCAACAAGGTCAAGAGCAGCACCCGCGATCTGGTGGTTGAGTTGGGACGTGAACCGACTACCGAAGAAATAGCGCACCGGATGAACACGACCGCCGACAAGGTGAGCAAGGCACTGACTCTTATTCAGCAGCCGATCTCTTTGGAAGCGCCGATTGGCGAGTCCGGAGAATCACAGGTCGGAGACTTCATCGAGGATCAATCGACTGTCAGCCCGGCTGAACGAGTGATCACTTCGAACGTGCGGGATGTGGCGGGTGACGTGCTGCAGACCCTCAGCCCGCGCGAAGAGAAAGTCATCCGCTTGCGGTTCGGTTTGGACGCGGACGGTCGTGAACGGACTTTGGAAGAAGTCGGCGAGGACTTCAACGTGACGCGCGAGCGGATCCGTCAAATCGAAGTCAAGGCCCTTCGCAAGCTACGACATCCGTCGCGCGCGCGCGTACTCAAGACGTTGATTGAAGGTCACGGGAACTAGTCCGGCTCAATAAAAGATGCTGAGTTGACGCGGCGAGCCAGGCGTCAACTCAGCATCTTTTATTGAGCCGGACTAGTTCCCGTGACCTTCAATCAACGTCTTGAGTACGC
>Ga0137403_10009252_pt1 | contig 10960 bp, 6 predicted proteins | sample CZOMad2_1_16fung_FD_122057 | JGI IMG/M metagenome (GOLD analysis project Ga0137403, IMG submission 122057) | Vadose zone soil fungal communities from Angelo Coast Range Reserve, California, USA - CZOMad2_1_16fungal (Hybrid Assembly) | ecosystem: Environmental > Terrestrial > Soil > Vadose zone...
AAGGCATTGAAAGCCCTGGATGCGCGCGGCCTCACCGTGGTGGTCCACACCGACCAACCGCAGGAGATTGCCGCGCGACGCACGAACATTCTTGAAATCGTCGGCCAGGATCGGCCCGGGATTGTCCGCCAAATTTCTCATACGCTCGCCGAATCCGGAGTCAACGTGGAAGAACTTCACACCGAATGCGCCAGCGCCGCCATGTCCGGCGAAACGCTTTTTAAAGCGCGAGCGGTGCTGAACATTCCGGACTCGTGCGACATCGCGAAACTCCGGCAGAACCTGGAAAAAATCGCCGGCGATTTAATTGTCGAGATCTCGCTCGAGAAAATTGCGGAATAGACCCGTTACGGATCTTTGCGTGGGAATAGGTGGGCGAGTTCTCCGATTTGGTGTCCGGCTTTTAACCCTCCCCAAGGCGTAGCAGAGAATTTGTCCGGTTCGCCTTGCAAACCCAATTGCGCGTAGATTTTTGTGCCGGTTCCAGGCAGGAACGGCCAAAGCAAGACAGCCAGAACCCGGCAGGTTTCCACCAGATTGTAGAGTATCTCGTCCAGTCGCTTCGCTTGCGCCGGATCTTTGGCCAATTTGAACGGTGCCGTCTGGTCAATGTATTGATTGGCGCGCGTGACCAACGACCAAATCGTTTGCAGCGCATGCTGCAATTCGTTTTGCTCCAACTGTGAACGCGTTTCAGCTACTGCCTTCTCTACGTCCTGGGAAAGTTCGTTCGATTGCGAAGGCACAACGCCACTGCGGTAGTTTTTGAGCATCGAAAGAGACCGGCTCAAAAGATTCCCGATACCTTTTACGAGAGCGCTATCATAACGTTGCTTAAAACCCTCGTCAGTCCAATTCCCATCAGGGCCAATGTCTAACTCACGCAAAACATAGTATCGAAATGCGTCCAGTCCCCACTCATTTATGACTGCGACCGGGTCGATGATATTCCCCGTGCTCTTGCTGATCTTCGCGCCGTCTTTCTGCCACCAGCCGTGAACGAGCAATTGTTTCGGCAATGGCAATCCCAGCGCCTTCAGCATAATGGGCCAATACACCGCGTGAAATTTCACGATGTCTTTTCCGATGACGTGAATATCCGCGGGCCACAGGTTGAGGTGAGAGGGGGGAGGGGGGAGGTGAGAGCCGGTCGCCGAGGTCACGACTTTATCACCGCGAGCCGCAGGAATGGTGATATAGTTCACGAGCGCGTCGAACCAGACATACGTGACATAATTCGCATCGAACGGAATCGGAATTCCCCAGCTCAATCGCGCCGCCGGCCGGCTGATGCACAAGTCCTCCAAAGTATTATTCTTCAGGAAGCCGAGCACTTCGTTGCGGCGATAATCGGGCTGAACGAATGACGGGTTCGCCTCGATATAGTCGATCAACCATTGTTGATGCTCCGTGAGTTTGAAAAAATAATTGTCCTCCTTCAACGTCACCACTTCGCCGTAAGAAGGATCAAACGTGCCGTCCGGGAGCCGGTCTTTTTCGGTGAGGAAGGTCTCTTCCCTGGTGGAATAAAACCCTTCGTAAGTCTTTTTATAAACATGGCCGGCGGCGTTTACTTTGGCCAGGCTGGCCTGCACGATTTCTTTGTGGCGCGCCTCGGTCGTCCGAATAAAATCGTCATTCGTCAGTCCAAGTTTTGCCGCAAACGCCTTCCAGTCTTTGGCCAAAGCATCACAATAAGTTTGCGGATCCTTGCCCTCGGCCTGGGCGGCCTGCTGAACTTTTTGCCCGTGCTCATCGAGCCCAGTAAGAAAAAATACTTCCTGACCGAGACTGCGCCGCGCCCGGGCGACGACGTCCGCAATGACCTTCTCGTAAGCGTGCCCCAGGTGAGGCTGGCCATTGACGTAATCAATCGCGGTCGTGATATAAAACCGTTTGTTCATTGGCAGGAGTTTGGCCGACGAAGGCGCGATTGGCAACAGATGTGTCCCTTGAGGGTGCGGTTGGAAGCGAGGGTGAACGCAAGCCTTGTAGCGCAGAGCGGCACTCTGCTGTGCCGCCGAATGGCATTCGGCGGCGCGTCACAACGCCCACGCCGCCAGAATTTTTAGCCGCTTGACGAAAAAAAATTAAGCCAAGAAATTCTTGATCGATAGCTTATCGAAGAAGCAAAAATAAAAACTCAGTTGCTCCATTTGCACGAATTCAAATGGAGCAACTGGTATTTTAATTCGAAATATTCGGGTGTCGAGAGAAATGTTGGCTTGGCGATTTCGCGGGAATTTAAATGCGTGAGCCCGCCCTTGTCTGATCCAAGGGACGCCAAATATTGGCGTTTATTGAGCAAAATCCGGTTAGCGACGGGGCCGGGCCGGCTGTAATAATGGGACCCGTGAGTAATGATACTGAAACCGTGATTCGTAAACGTCCGTCGCCGCAGAAGAGCAAGTCTTTTATTGTTCAATGCGTCGGCTTCCGGTGCATGGCGTATCGGGATTCCAAGGGGAAATGGCGCGATTATTTTAACAACGACGAAATCGTGGGCGAGGTGAACATCATTTCCGAAGCCTGACCCCATCACTGCCGGTTACGGCCTTCCACAATTCAGGACCGAATCGTCACTCGTCAAATCAGTCTTCCGACGCTAGATTTGTGGCGTGGCATTTTTCAGTGACACGCAGCGATGGAATAAACTGCACCAGTTTTTTCGCCGCCACTGGCAGCGGTTGCTGCGCATCCGTCAAAAAATCTGGTTCAGTGAGGAAGCGTTCCATCTGATTCTTGCCGCGGGTGTGGGTGTACTGGGCGGCCTCGTTAACGTCTTTTTCTTCTACGCCACCGAATCGGTGAAATTGTTGTTTCTACACCGGCCGGGGGACATCGTGGGCGTCGCGAGAATGATGGAGCCGTGGCAGCGCGTGGTGACGCCCGCCCTCGGCGGCCTTTGCGCCGGGTTAATTCTATTTTGGGGATTGCGCATCGTGGGGCAACAGGGCACGAGCAATCTGCTGGAAGTGGTCGTTGCGGGCGATGGCCGGCTGCCGCTGCGCACGGCGGTCATTAAATTTCTTTCGTCACTGATCACCATTGGAACGGGCGGTTCGATCGGGCGCGAAGGCGGCATCGTCCAGCTCTCTGCCACGCTGGCGTCGAAGTGGGGGCAGCTGGCCAAATGGCCGCCCTACCGCTTGCGCATGCTGGTGGGCTGCGGCGCGGCTTCCGGAATCGCGGCAGCCTACAACGCGCCCATATCCGGCGCGGTATTCGCGTCCTTGATTGTGCTCGGCAACTTTTCCATGAATCTGTTCGCGCCGGTGGTTTGCGCCTCCGTGGTCGCCGCCACCGTTTCCCGGACCTTCTTCGGAATCGACCCCTGGTACTCGGTCCCTCCGTTTGAGTTCACGCGGATGAGCCAACTGCCGTGGTTCATATTGCTGGGCATGGCCGCGGGATTGCTCGGGGCGCTCTTCCTGAAACTTTTGCATGGCAGCGAGGACAGCTTTGCGAAAATGCGCGTGCCGGTTTATGTGCGGCTCGCCATCGGCGGGCTGGCCGTCGGTTTCATCGCGTTGCAATTCCCCGAGGTCTGGGGAAATGGATACGAAGGCACGAAATCGTTGCTCCAGGACCCGGCCGACCTGGTGAAGGATCCTTCTGCGGGTCCCCATGCACTGTTGCTTTTTCTGGTCGGGTTGTTGCTGGCGAAGTTGCTGGCCACCCTCGCCACGGTCGGGTCAGGCGCTGTCGGCGGCGTGTTCACACCCACCTTGTTCCTGGGCGCCAGTTTAGGCGCGTTGTTTGGGACGACCTTGCACACGCTGGAGGTCGGAAAAGAACTCCCGGTCGCCGCATTCACCGTGGTGGGGATGGGCTGCATGCTCGCAGCCACGACTCGTTCACCGCTGCTCGCGATCATCATGATCTTCGAAATCTCCTTGGATTATTCCATCATGCTGCCGTTGATGCTCGCGTGTGTGGTTTCGATAGTGGTCGCCAGCCGGTTCGTGGCGGATTCCGTTTATACCGAGCCGCTGCGACGCAAGGGTCTTGCAGTGATCCATGACAGCGCCACCCTGGGCGCGGCCATGGAACGGACGGTCGGAGACATCACTCGCGCCCCGGTCGTGCCGATGCGGGAAAATTCCACCCTGAGCCAGATTGCCGAACGGTTTCTTACCAGTTCGAATAATTTTCTGCCCATCGTTGACGCTAAACAACAATTGATCGGTCTCGTGGCGTTGCAGGATTTGAAGGAGTATTTGAATGCCGGCGAGGAATTGACGGCGGTGATCGCCTACGACGTGATGCGGCCGCCCGCAACCTGCGTGACACCCAACCAGCGTCTGCTGGATGTGCTTCCCGTGGTGCTGGCGAGCGAGCAGCGGAATATTCCTGTCGTTAATTCGCTCAAGGAAAATCGGCTCATTGGCTCCATCACCCGCTCGGAAGTGTTGAACCTGTTCTCGGAAGCAATCGCGGGGGGCCGCACGCCGGGGGCGCGCGAACTAGGCGAACGCGAGCGCGCCGAAGGCAATGGCGAGAAGCCAAATCACTAACACCGCCCGCGTGCGGCCCAGGCCCAGCTTTACCAGCCGGTGCGAGAGATGATTGTTGTCGCCCACGTAGAAGGGTTTGCCCATTCGCCAGCGGAGAATCACCACCCAGACCATATCGCCCAGCGGCACCGCCAGTATCAATAACGGTGTCAGGACCGCCAGCGTGTGGCGGTTTCCTGCCGTGTAAAAGTGTGGCAGAATCGCCAGCACCGCCAGCAGGTAACCGACGAGATGGCTTCCGGAATCTCCCAGGAACGATCTTGCGCGGGGAAAATTGTTGGGCAGAAATCCCGCCAGCGCACCACAGGTGAGGAAGGCAATGAGGGCGACGAGATATTGCGGCACCACTGCGGTGGCGGCCGAGAGACCAAAATAAAATGCGCCGATCGCTCCCAACCCGCCGCATAAGCCGTTCATATTGTCCATGAAATTGAAGGCGTTGATGACCGTCAGTATCCAGAGAATCGTCACGGCATAACTGAAAATGGTGCTCGGGATGAACAGTGTGATGCGCGCGCCGGACGCGGCAACCAGGGCGGCCACGGCGAATTGCCAGAAGAATTTCACCGCCGGGCGGGATTCATGTTTGTCATCCCATAATCCGACGAGCAACATCCCGATGGCGCCGAGAAAAATTGCGGCCAGCTCCAGACTCCGTTTGTGGATGCCGTAAGCGAGCAGGGGAGTGGTGGTCGTGTCGAGCGGCGGGACTTCCACCGTCATTCGATGCCGGATCCAAAGAATAAGCATGGCGAGAACCGTCGGCAAAGCCAGCGCGGTCATGACCGTCAGCCCGCCCGCCAGCGGCATGGCTTCATCATGAATTTTCCGGTGTCCGGGATCATCCACGAGGCCCGTGCGGAGACACCATTTTCTCCATTGCGGCAGGGTGAACAGCGCCGTGAAGAAGGCGCTGAAGAAGGCGGCAAGGTAAATGGCGACGAAGGTCACAGTTCAACCATGCTGCCTGTTCCGGCGGTCGGTTGCCAATTTCAAATAAAGCGAGTGCAATTCATCCACCATGCGTTCGACGGAAAAGTTTTGGCGCACGAACTCCCGCCCGGATTCTCCGAAACGCTCACGTAGGGAGGTGTTAACGATGAGGCGCGATAATCTGTCCGCCAGGCCGCTGGTGTCGCCGGGGCGCAGCAGAAACCCCGTCCGCTCGTCGAGACACACCTCGCGTGCGCCATCGCAATCGTATGCGACCACGGGTTTGCCGGCGGCGAGCGCCTGCGGCAAAGCGCGGGGCAGCCCTTCCCGCAGGGAAAGATGCGCCAGCGCATCCATCACGCCGACGTAGCGCGGCACTTCGTCCGGCGGAATGAGACCGGCAAAAACAAACTGTTTTTCCAGGCCCAGCGCGCGGGCCTTGCTCTCGAATTTGGTTCGCCACGCACCATCGCCCACCAACAGGAATTTTATTCGCGGATAACGCCGCACGAGCTCGGGCGCCACGCCAAACAAATCGTCATGACCTTTTAGCTTAAAAAGGCGCGCGATTTTTCCGATCACAAAATCATCCGACGCGATGCCCAGCTTCGCGCGGAGCGCGGAATCGTTTTTAGCGGACAGGAATGGCTCCAGATTGAACCCGCTGAAGATTTTTGAATACTGTTCGCGCCGACCGATTCCGGCGGCGAGGTATTGTTCGGTCATGGCATCGGCAACGGTAACAAAATGACTGGTTAACCGGCCCGCGCGCCTTTCCGCGGCGCGAAAAATGAAATTGGCCATTGCGCCCTGGAAATTGCCAAAGGACGGCCCATGAATCGTGTGGACAATAATAGGCACACCCGCGCGAGCGGCGGCCAGGCGTCCGAGAATCCCGGCTTTGCCGCTATGTGTATGGACGACGTCCGGCTGCGTTTCGCGGAAAAGGCGCTCCAGTTGCTGGCGCGCCAGAAAATCTTTATAGGGATGAACCGGGCGGACGAGGTCGGGAATGGTGATTAACTCCGGATCGAGAGACTCCAATGATCCTTCCGGGCCGGTGGTCGGACCGGAAACCAATTTGATGTCGAGCCCCGGTTTTTGCCGCAAGCCGAGGACCGAGGAGAGCGTGTTTTCCTGCGCCCCGCCAATGATCAGACGCGTAATGACGTGCGTGATCCGCATTGGCGAGGATCAAGGCGAGCCGGTGGTCAGATTTTTGAGCCGGTCCGCCACGAACAGATGTTCGGGAGAGTTGGGAGCCGTGTTGGTCAGGCAGATGCCGAAATAACGAATGGCCGCATTCGTGTCCTTTTTACGGGTGGCAATGTCGCCGAGGCCATAATAAACCGGGTAGGCAGTGGGATTCAGTTTCGCGAGCGCCTCGTAATCGCGTTGGGACTCGTCGAGCTTGCCGCTCTGCAAATAAGCCACCGCGCGATAGAAAAGCGCGGGTGTGTTGGTGGGTTGGAGGGAAATCGCGCGGCTCAGCGGCGGAATGGCCTCGCTGAAGTTGGTCATTTGAAGGGCCAAATAACCTTGCGATATCATGGGCTGCGGATCATTGGGGTACAATTCGGCCAGCTTATTAACCAGCGGAACGGCGTTGCTGAAGGCCTGGAAGTTGACGCTCGTTTGCGCCGCGGTTTCGAGCAGATTCTTGTCCGGTGGTTTTTGGGCCACAATCGTTTTCAGCAAACCGCGCAGGTGATCGTATCGCTTGTTGATATAATCCGAAGCGACCTCGAGGCGCACCACATCCGATGGCACGATGGCCGCGTCGGCGAAACCATCGGAGCGCGCCTTGAGTTCATCGATCAAGGGCAGCGCCTTCTCGGGAGCCCGCGACGCGAGATAAACGCGCGCGAGCCAGAGGCGCGCGAGCAGACTATCGGGTGCGAGAGCGAGCACGCGTTGAAATTGCTGGGCGGCTTCGCGGGTCAAATTGCCCCGTGCGAAAACAATACCCTGGGCCAAACAACCGGTCGCGTCATCAAAAGGACCGCACAATTCCAGCGTCCGTTGCCACCCGGTGTATTTGCCGAAACGTTCCTCAAACGCGTCGGGGTTTTCCACCATGACACGTTCGCCGGCGCGGAGTTTCCGGTTGAACTCGGCATTTGCGGTGGCAACCACATTATCCGGGGCTAAATCCCGCGCGTCGGCAAAATGTTTGCCGGCTGCTTCGAGCCGGCCCATGCGCTGGGCTTGAACGCCCCAGACATTCAGCGCGCGCGAATAAATACCGCCGAGCTCGACCGCAAGATTATTGGCGTCGAAGGGAATGTGCATCTGCCGCATCCATCGCCGCCGAAAAGTTGGCTGCACCTCGGGTTTGGGTGGGGCGATGGCGGGCAGCAAAGATTGGATGCCGGGAAGGTTTTGCTTCCAGAAATCCTCGTTAGCCGCGAAGTCGGCATCACTCAGTGGCGGCATCGCCACCTCGGTATTGGTGGAGTATTGCCTTAATTCGTAAATGACGCCATGCGGGACGGGGTAAAAGGCCTCAAAATAATAACCAAAACTCGGGTTAAAATAATAAACCGGGTCTTTCGCGGCGAAGTTTACCAGGAGACTGATCAACTGAAAGTCTCCCACATATTTGTTTTCGTCGAGAGTATTGGTGGACGGCGGCCAGAATCCCGGATGTTTCTTTGCCTGGATTTTATGATAGCGAGGAATCTTCAACATACGCGTATCTAAAAACAAATAATTCGTCGCTTTGCCGGTGCGCGCGAGCCATTGCTGCGCCAACATTAGTTGGGCGCCATCATCCCCCAGCACCACGGCACGGGGAGGCAGATTCTCCGTCAAGCGCATCGCATATTGTTGCAGCGCCGGACCGTTCGTCACTTTGATGTCTGGGGCATTTTTGAAAAGCAACCCCGCCGGCACCAGCACGAGCAAAGCGCAAATAACGGCTGCCGACACGCGATCCAACGCTATTTGCACCGCCGGGATCCGGCGTCCGCGGCGGGCCACCGGTTTGAAGACCAAAAGAAAATACCCGCTCAGATAACCGATGCTCAACGCCGCCAAATAGTAAAATGGAAGCAGCCGGTCGCGGTTGACATCCAGGATCGGAAACCTCCTCGCGGCGTCTCGCAAGCCGAAGGCCGTGTCGAACGCCGCCCAGATGCAAACGCCCAGCAAAGCCGCGTGGGTTAAATGAAAAATCCCCGTGGTCAGCGCGGTCCCCAACTCGCTGGGGTCTCCGAAAGACGACTTCCAACGAATTCCAATCACCAAAATCGGCAGCAACGAAGTCAGAGCCAGCAGAAACTGAACGTGGTGAGGCGTGTATCGCAAAATGTAATTAATTTGAGAATACTCACCCGCGAGATTTTCTTTGAGCGGCGCCCAAAATAAGCCGTCGCTTCGCAAATGGAGGAGCGGCAGGTAAAAATAAAATAATAAACCCGCCGCGAGGCACAGGAAGAGCCGGGACAAAAACCGAAGTTGAAAGAAACCAAGCCCTCGGATCCAAACCATCGCCGCCAAAAAAATCGGGAAAAGGCCGGCCATAACCCACGTCTCCGTCGCTCCCGCCGCGTAAACCACCGCCGCGCGCAAAAGCCACGATTCGAGAGCGCTGAGACGATATTCCAGCAGGCAACGCACGGAGTAAGCGAACAGCACCAAATCAAACATGCCGCTGGAAAGAACCGTGGCATTCTCCCAGAAGGTAAGCTGAAGCCCGCACACGACGACCGCCAATACCGGTGGAACCCATGCGGTCCGCAGCGACAGGAGCGCGAAAGGGCTTTGTTCCCGCTCACGTTGTTTTTGCGTCCGGTCGTGCGGCAGCAGTGCCACCGAGCGCGCCAGCAGTGCGAGCACAAAAAACGCGCAGACAATCGAAAAGAAGTTCATCGCCAGCGGCAGCATTGTCTCCGGAAGCCAGCGAAATGGGGAAGTCACGAGGTTGAACAACGGCGAATTCAATTCCGGCCCCCACGATTGGCCGGTGGCCCGGGCGACCGCCGACATATTTTGAAACGATAGCCAATGATTAAACGTCAGCAGATAAACAACTGCGAGCAACCCGGCTATAATCCAGGGAAGAAGCGCGCTGACGAAGCTTTTTTCAGCTTGCGCTTCGGTTCTAGTGGTCATGCGTTGGTTGAAGTTGAAACGATGGGTCCTTGCTTGGCAAGCAGTTAAGTTTCAAAATGCCAAATCTTCCGGAAATTACGGACGTTAATCCTTGGTCCCGGCGCAACTGCCGGTATTCGTATCGCTCGTATTTATGCCTGCTCATTGGGGATGGAAACGGCGCGCAATTCGGCCACGCACTCGACGTGCTGTGTCTGCGGGAACATGTCCAGCGGCACTACTTGCACTAATTTAAAGACACCATCCCCGCATAAAACGTTCAAGTCCCGCGCCATCGTCGCCGGATGACACGACACATAGATGATTTGCGCGGGCCGTTCCCGGCGCAATAATTCCAACAACTCCCGCTGGCAACCTTTCCTCGGCGGATCCAGCACCAGGCTGGTCGCTCCCGGCGAAAATCTCGTCAATAATTGCGGCAACGCCTCCTGGACATCCGCCGAAATGAATTCGCCATTGCTCCGCTCGTGCAAAACGGCATTGCGTCGGGCGGCTTTGATGGCCTGCTGATCGAACTCCACCCCCACAAACGATTCCACCACATCGGCCAGCTCGATGCCGAAAAAACCGACCCCGCAGTAAAGATCTATCAAGTGCCTGGCGCGTCCGCGCACCAGGAATTCGCGCACCGTTTTCACCAGTTCCGGCAGCAGGAAAAAATTATTTTGAAAAAATGAATCCCGCGGCACTTCCCAGTTCTCGGGAGGAATCCGCAACACCACCTTGATTCCACCCTTGGGCGGAGGATGCGCCCGCACGTGTTTTATTTGCTCATTGATGGGCGGTTCGGCGATCCTACATTCCTCGATATCCTCGACCAGTCCGCAATCCCAGCGCACGAAACCGATGTTCAACTTTTGTTCCGGCTTATTCCACTGGCTGCGAATCATCACGCGATTGCGGTAGCCAAACGGCTGGAGGCAGGGCACCACCGGTGCCACCACCTCGCGGGAGATTTTGCCAATGCGCTCAAACAAATCCGCAATCTGCTTGTGTTTGATTTGAAGCTGCGCCGGGTAAGCGATGTGCTGATACTGGCAACCGCCGCAGACGTTCTGAAGGAAGAGTTTCCCGACCTCGCCGAACGCGTTCGCTTTCACCTCCCCGACGAAAAGGAGAAGCGTCACGGGCAGGCGATCGCCGCCGCGAGCCTGCCGGCCATCGCCAAACAGGAGCTTCATGCAATTCCATCAACCTAACGCTGATTTCTTCGTCCCGGACGGCGTTACGCCCGAGGAGGCGATCGCGCGCACCACGCACTTGTGCATCGCGGCGCACCAGGACGATATCGAGATCATGGCGTATCACGGGATCGCCGAGTGCTTCGGGCGTGCGGACCAGTGGTTCTCCGGCGCCATCGTGACCAACGGGGCGGGCAGCCCGCGAACCGGGAT
>Ga0137403_10001188_pt1 | contig 10957 bp, 11 predicted proteins | sample CZOMad2_1_16fung_FD_122057 | JGI IMG/M metagenome (GOLD analysis project Ga0137403, IMG submission 122057) | Vadose zone soil fungal communities from Angelo Coast Range Reserve, California, USA - CZOMad2_1_16fungal (Hybrid Assembly) | ecosystem: Environmental > Terrestrial > Soil > Vadose zone...
GTCCGGCAGAATGCGAGCTTCCGGACCCGGCCCTCGACATGCCATTTGGCATGCGCGCCGTCCTTGAAGAAGATGACGTCGCCCGGACCGTAGCGGGTGGGACGCATGGTGTCGTTTTCAAGAACTATCGAGCCCTCGAGGATCAGGATCGTCTCGTCGAAATCATAATACCAGTTGAATTTGCCCTCGCTGCACTCCCAGACGATGGTGGAGGCGAGCCCATCCTCGCTTCTTGATAGAACACAGGATTGCGCAACCGGATTGCCTTCGATGATCCAGGACGGCTCGATCGGCCTTGGCGTCAAATTCACAACGAGCTTGGCGGTTTCAATCAGGGCGCGAGACATCAGGGACCTCAAGGGAAATTAAGGGCGCGGTCTGCCGAATTTCGACGCCAAACTAATAATAATCGCTTAAGCTTTCCTTACGGATATCGCTTCAAAAAGCGTGCTCTGAGCGACCTGCCGACGCACTTCGGCCAGCCGTTGGCCACCCCGCCCGGCGTTAGCCACGAAAGACGTGCCCGCCGGACCCCGCGACCACGTATCAGGCCCACTCGCCCTTGCGGAATACCGGCACACGCCTGCCGTCGGCGTAAAGGCCGTCGATGTCGATCTCGTCCGAGCCGATCATCCAGTCGATGTGGATGAGGCTGTTGTTGCCGCCCTTGGCCGCGATCTGTTCGGGCGTCAGTTTGGCGCCATCGACGAAGCATTTCGAATAACACTGGCCAAGCGCGATGTGGCAGGCGGCGTTCTCGTCAAACAGCGTGTTGAAGAACAACAGCCCGCTTTTCGAAATCGGTGAGGAATGCGGCACCAGCGCGACCTCACCAAGGCGCCGCGCGCCCTCGTCGGTATCGAGGACCTTGTTTAGGACTTCCTCGCCGCGGGTGGCTTTCGCTTCGACGATGCGCCCTTCCTCGAAGCGCACCGCGATGCCATCGATCAGCGAGCCCTGGTAGGATAACGGCTTGGTGCTGACGACGTGCCCGTTGACGCGCCTTGCGTGCGGGGTGGTGAAGACCTCTTCCGACGGGATATTGGCGTTGCACGTGATCCCGTTTTTTGCCGTGGAGGCGCCGCCTTGCCATTCGTGGCCGTCGGCAAGCCCGATCGTCAGGTCGGTGCCGGGTCCGGAGTATTGCAACGCGCCGAACCTCTGACCGTTCAGCCATTCGGTCCGGCTGCGCAGCGTGGCATTGTGCTTCCGCCACGCCGCGATGGCGTCATCATTGTCTACCCGCGAGGCTGAGAAGATCGCGTCCGCAAGCCGTGCGACGGCTATATTCTCTTCGTCTTCGGGAAATACCAGTCTGGCCCATGACGGCGACGGATAGGCGATGATATTCCAGTTGATATCGAAATTGACGATTCGCTCGAGCGCCGGTTTGTAGGCGATGGAATTGGCCTTGCTGGCGCGCGCCACCTTGGCGGGATCCTCACCCGACAGCAGCATGGGATTGTCGCCGACAATGGCGAGCCGCGCGGTGTTGCCGGCGAAAGCCTTCGCCATCCCATCATAGAGCCAGCCGGCCGCGCGATCGAAGCCATCGTCTTGCCCGAACCGATAGCGCGATAACGTGACCGCCTCGTCAGAGAGAATCGGGGTAACGAGGCCCGCGCCTGCCTGGTAGGCGTGCTCGGCGATCCTGCGCACCAGGGGCAACGCCACGGTCGGCGCGGTCACCAGCAGATCCTGTCCCGGTTTTAACTGAAGTCCGACCTTGATGGCGACTTCCGCGAGCCGGTCGAGCTTTACGGGATCGATCGGGATCGAGTTATCACGTTCGCGTGCATTCATGGACGGTCGGCCTGTCGTCTGCTGGAGTCTCAACTGTACCTGTTTTCGCCAAGCAGCGGTCAAAATCAACGTCGTATGTCACAACAAATGGTGAGACACGTTGATCTTATCAACAGGCGCGTGAGCGCGATCCGCCGAGGAGTCGTTGGTGTCGTATTTGTAATCCAAGCTGATTTAAATAGTGGCGGCGAGTGGTCGATGGCGATCACCCGCCGCCCGTAACCCGGTCTTACTTCGCCGGATCCGTGGTCATCCAGAGCACCGATTTGGCGGTCTTCTCATAAGCCATTCCCTTGGGATAGCTGATCAACTCCATCTGCAAGCCCCACGGCGCCAGGAAGTACAGGATCGACTGTCCGGCGGCGGGACCCTCGTTGACCGGGATCGGCCCTTGCATCGTCGTGACGTTCTTGGACTTGAGATAGGCGGCAGCCTTTTCGATGTCGTCGACATAGAGCGCGATATGGTGTCCACCGATGTCGCTGTTCTTCGGCAGCGTCTTGGCCTGGTCTGGCGACTGATACTGAAACAGCTCGATATTGGAACCGTAGCCGCAGCGAACCATGCTGATCTCGTCGATGACCGCGCGCGGATTGACGTTGACGACGTCTTTCATGAAGGTGCCCTTGTCATCCGAAAACGGCCCGAATGACATCGCGTGGGAGCAGCCGAGCACATCGGTAAAGAAAGTCGTGGCCGCCTTCACGTCCGGCACGGTGATGCCGGTGTGGTCGTGGCCGCGCAGACCGGGAATGGAGTCGGCCGACGCCAGGCTCGGCAATAAGCCCACGGCAAGGGTGGCAAGCGCTGTCAGCAATAGTCGCGATGTCTTCATGATCTTCTCCTTTGCTCTGCGTTCAACCTGTCTTTTGAGTCCTGCGTTCGGCATCAGGCTCAGCCCGGCGACGCCAATTGGCGTTCAACCGCCTTCGGATCGTGGGCAAGACCCTGGGCGATGCCGCGCGCCATTTCACCGACATAGATATCTTCCTCGCCGGATTCGTATCCATCGAGGATCTCGGTTGCGGCCTCGGCCGGCGTCATTTTCGGGATCGAAAGCCCAGCGGTCATCCGCGTGTCGACCGCGCCGGGTAACGCGCCTGCGACGTGGACCCCCTGCGGCGCCAGTTCGCCGCGCAATCCCTGCGTCAAGCTCAGCGCCGCCGCCTTGGAGGCGCAATATGATCCCATGAACGGCAGGTTCACCCGCGCCAGGATCGTCAGCAAGTTGAGCACGGCGCCGTGATTTTTGATCAGCGCCGGCGCGAACGCCCGCGTCACGCGCAACGGCCCGAGATAATTGGCCTCGATTTCCTGGGCAGCCTTCGCGAGGTCAGGGGCGGTCATGAAACTGGTGTTGTGGTTGATGCCGGCATTGTTGATCAGCAGCGTGACGTCAGGGGCAGCAGCCGCCGCCTTCTTGACGTCATCGTCGCTGCTGACATCCATTTTGAGCGGCACCACCCGGTCGGAGGCGACAATCCCGGAAATATCGCGCGCCGCGGCGTAAATCTTGGCCGCGCCCCGCGCGGTCAGTGCGGCGATCAGCGCCTGAGCAATCGCGCCACTGGCTCCGGTGATGAGAACGATAGAACCCTTGATGGTTTTGGTCATGCGGCTGTTCCTTGCTGATGAGAAAAAAAAAGAGGACTGGAATCGTCCAGCCAGCCCGGCTCGACGTCAGGTAATGGAATCGCAGACAGCAGCTGCCGCGTATAGGCATGCTGCGGTGAGTTGAAGATCCGGGCCACCGGCCCGGATTCGACGACCTCGCCGTGCTGCAGGATTGCAACGTCGTCACACAGCACGCGGACGACGGACAGATCGTGGCTGATGAACACCATCGTCAGACCGAGCCTCGTGCGCAGTTCCCTGAGCAGCAGCAGGATATGCGCCTGCGTCGATACGTCGAGACCGGAAACGATCTCGTCGGCGACGATGAAGTCCGGTTCCAGTGCAAGCGCACGGGCGATCCCGGCGCGCTGGCGCTGGCCTCCCGAAAGCTCGTGCGGATAGCGGTCAATGAGGCCGGCCGGCAGCCCGACGAGATCGAGCAGCGCGGCGGCGCGATCGCGCTGGTCCTGCCGTCCCTCCAACCGCCCATGGATCTGCAGCGGACGGGTCAGCGTTACCCCCAGTCGCAGCCGCGGATTGAGCGATGTCTGCGGGTCCTGGAAAATCATCTGGATCCGCGCACGCAACGGCCGCAACTCGGCCTCGCCAAGGCGCCCGATTTCAACGCCGTCGAACTGGATACCGCCCGCCGTCGGCCGCAACAGCCGCACCAGGAGCCGGCCGAGCGTGGTCTTGCCCGAGCCGGACTCGCCGACGAGACCGAGCACGGAGCCGCGCGGCACCGCGAGATCAACCCGCTTCACCACATCCCGCAGCGTCGGCCGCCTGAACAGCGAAGCCGATCGCCGCGGATAGGCGAAACTCAAATGGCTGGTTCGGAGCAGGATGTCGCTCATGCCGGCCCCGCGACGGCAAGGGCGTCCAGGCGATGCGCTTCCGACCAAAGGTTTTCGATCAATGAAGGCGGTACCGGACGAAGCGCCTCGGCCGGCCGATCGGCGCGCGGCGTCGCCGCCAGCAACGCGCGGGTATAGGGATGGCGCGGCTTTGCCAGCACATCGGCGGTCTCGCCCTCCTCGAGCACGCGCCCGGCATGCAGCACCGTCATGGTCCGGCAGATTTTCGCGACCACGCCGAGGTCGTGCGTGATGAACAGGATCGCCGCGCCATGGCGCTGCCGGAGCCGTTCGACCAGTTGCAACACCTGGCGCTGCACCGTGACATCGAGCGCCGTGGTCGGCTCATCGGCAATGACGAGGCTCGGATCGCAGGCAAACGCCATCGCGATCAAGACGCGCTGCCGCATCCCGCCGGAGATTTCGTGCGGATAAAGCTCTAGAACCCGCCGCGGTTCACGGATTGCGACCTCAGCGAGAAGCTCGACCGCGCGCTCCAGCGCGGCACGTTTCGACAGCGCCAGGTGATGCCGCAGCATGACCGCAATTTGCGCCCCGACCCGCTTGACCGGATTGAGCGAGGTCATGGGATCCTGCGGAATCAGCGCGATGCGGCGGCCCAACAGACGGCGTCGCTCCCGCTCCGCCATCGCCAAGAGATCGCGGCCCTCGAATCGAATCGTGCCTCCGCCAATCACAGCGTTCGCCGGCAACAGGCCGAGCACGGCACGCCCGAGCATCGATTTGCCGGCGCCGGATTCGCCGACCAGTCCCCTCACCTCGCCCGCGCCAACCTCCAGGCTGGCGCCGCGCAGCACATTGGTAGCGCTGCCGCGCCGGCCGATCGCGACATGCAAATCATGGACGGCAAGAACCGCGGTCATCTTCGCTGCACCGGGTCGAGCGCGGCCCGCAGGCCATCGCCGAGAAGATTGAAGCCGATGACGCTGAGAATGACGCACAGAATCGGAAGCGCCATGATCCAGGGCGACTGGTAGACGATCTGGCGTCCCTCGACGATCATCCCGCCCCAGGTCGCAACGTCGCCGGCGACCGAGATGCCGACAAAGGACAAAATCACTTCGACAAGGATCGCAATTCCCATCTCGACCGCAAGCAAGGTGACGATCAGGGGCACGAGATTGGGCAGGATTTCGAGCCGCAGGGTCTGGCTGCGGCTCAATCCGAGGACACGGGCTGCCGCGGCATAGTCGCGCTGCAGCTGCACCATGGTTTCAGCGCGGACCACGCGCGCGAACCGGGTCCAGTCGACGACGACGATGGCGGCGATGACAGAGGTCAGGCCGGCACCGATCACCGCCGCCAGCACGATCGACAGCAGCACCGGGGGAAATGCCATCCAGACATCGATCAGGCGCGAGACGCCCAGATCGATCCAGCCGCCGAACACGCCGGCAATGAGGCCGAGCACGATGCCGATGATCGCCGCAAGCGAGGCTGCGATCAGCGCCACGGCCACGGCCGTCCTGGCCGCGAACATCAGGCGGGAGAGCACGCAGCGGCCGAGGCTGTCGGTACCGAGCGGGTAGGTCGCCTCGCCACCCTGCATCCAGGCCGGCGGCAATTGCGCAGATATCAGATCTTGTTCGATCGGATCGTGCGGGGCCAGCAGCGGGGCGAGCAACGCGACCAGGAAGAGGATGCCGACCAACGCACCGCCCCACCAGAGGCGCGGACCGCCGCGCGCAAGCGAGGTCAAAACCCGCGACGGACCTTCGATCGGGCCGCTGACGGTGAGATCAACCATGACGCAACCTCGGGTCCAGCAACCTCACCAGCAGATCGACCGCGAGGTTGAGCGCGATGAAGAGCACGGCGAAGGTCAGGATCAGCCCCTGGATCAGCGGAAAATCGCGGTTGATCACCGCGTCGATCGCCATGTTGCCGATGCCCTCATAAGAGAAGATGCGCTCCACCAGCACGGTGCCGCCGAGCAACAACGTGACTTGAACGCCGCCGAGCGCAACCGTCGGAATCAGCGCATTGGGAAACACCTCGCGCAACAGGATGGAGGAGCGCGAAAATCCGCGGGCGCGGGCGATCTGCGCGTAATCCTGGTCTTCGGCTTCCGCGAGCGACGCCTTCAGAAGGCGCGCCACCAGTGCCGCAAACGGCAACGCCAGCGCCACTGCGGGAAGGATCATGTGCTGCAACAGGGCTGCCGCGACATCGAGCCGGCCGGTGGCGAGGCTTTCGACCAGATAGAAATTGGTCGCAAAGGTGACGTCGAGTTGCGGATCGATGCGGCCGGAGATCGGCAACAGCGGGATCAGCACGCCGAACAGCAGCAGCAGGATCAGCGCCCAGAGGAAGTCGGGAATTGCCAGAAAGACGCCGATGCCGCCATCGATGGCCCATTCCGCGCGACGGCCACGAACATAGACGCCGGTCAGCGCAACCATCACGCCGAGCGCAACCGCGATCAGCGTCGCCATCAGCGACAATTCGAGCGTTGCCGGCAACCGCGCCCGCACCAGTTCGAAGACATTCTGGTGCAGGCTGATCGAGCGGCCGAAATTACCGGTCAACGACTGGCCGAACCAGGTGATGAACTGCTGCGGGATGGACTGATCAAGTCCATAGAACGCCCGCAACCGTTCGATGTCCGCGGGCGAGGCTCCTGGCGGGATCATCATGGCGATCGGGTCGCCGGGCACCACGCGCAGCAGGACGAAGACGATGATGCATACGCCAAACAGCGTGGGCGGGATGAGGACGAGCCGCCTGATGATCTCGCCCCATCTCATTGGCGTCTCGCCCTGCCCTTACGCCTTACGCAGATGTGATCAATTGCGGAAGAACCATGCCATTGGCCTGCGACACGACCTTCAATCCCTTCTTGTGGATGATCGGCTGCACGTACTGGAACAGCGGGATCACCTCGCCTTCCTCGGCGATATATTTATCGACGGCCTTATAGCCCGCGATCCGCTTGGCTTCGTCCTTCTCGCCCCACAACGGACCGATGCGCTCGATGGTATCCTTGCCCTTCCAGGCGCAATGCGGCGACGGGCCGAACATCGCAAAGCCGGTCGAGGTCGAGGGATCGCCGATCGCATTGCCCCAATTGTAGAACGCGGCCGGCGCCAGCGCGTGGCGCGCGCGCAGTTCGAAGTGCTGCGCGATCTCGTAGACCTCGATCGTGGCATCGATGCCGACCTTGCGCCACATCCCGACGATCGCCTGGATCATCTCATAGTCCTTCGGCTTGAAGCCGCGCGTGGTCTGGATGGTGAACTTGACCGGCTTGTCCGGCGAGAATCCGCTCTTGGCCAGCAAGCTCTTGGCCAGGTCGGGATCGTAGGACACCTTGATCGAGGGATCGAAGGCGGCGTAACCGGGCGCTTCCAGCGTTGAGATCGGAACGCCATAGCCCTTCAACAGCCGGTCGACGATCGCCTTCTTGTCGATCGCGTGGCTGGCCGCGAGACGCACATTGCGGTCCAGCATCGGTGCAATGTCGGTGATGAAGATCATCGCGATGTCGGACACCGGCTTGGTCTGGCCGGCGAGGCCTGACTTCGCCTTCAGGCGGTCGAACTCCTCATAGGGAATCTCGAACGTAACGTCCGATCCGCCGGACTCGATCTCGGCGACCCGGCTGGTGGGATCGGTCACGAATTTGAACACCACCGTGTCGAAGGCGGGCTTGGGGCCCCAGTAGCCGGGATGCGCCTTGAGCCGCAGGAAAGCATTGCGCTCGAAGGCATCGACCTTGTACGGACCGGAGCCGATCGGCGCCTTCTCGAATCCTTCGGCGCCGACCTTCTCAAAATAGGCCTTGGGCAGCACATAGCCGGTAAGGAAGGCCATCCACTTGAACAAGGTCGGTTCGAACTCCACGACATCGCCGGTAATCGTGTTGCCGTCGATCTTGTAATTGTTGACCTTTGACCAGACGAACTGGATCGGGTTGCCGCCCTTCGGATCGGCGGCGCGTGTTAGCGACCAGACGATGTCTTCGGGCGTAACCGGCGAACCGTCATGCCAGGTTGCTCCCTTGCGCACCTCCATCGTGACCTTGGTGCGGTCGGCGTTCCAGCCCCATTTCGTCAGCAGGCCGGGCTTGAACGACAGATCGGGCGCCTGACCGATATAGGGATCGAAGATCGACTGGTAGATCGACTGGATCGTCGGATTGACCGCGGACAACCCGACGGTCGGATCGAACGACGGCAAATTGACATTGTAGGCAATGGTCAAGGTTCCCGGCGCTGCGGCCTGCGCCGATCGAGTCAGAACTCCGGAGGAGAGAGGTAGCGCGGCTGCGCCGGCCAGCTGCAGGATGGTACGGCGAGAGAGCGTGGAAAAACCCATGATTAAAGACTCCACAGAACAAAACAGCGCCCGGGACGGGCGCCGTTGATTGAAGGCGATCTACTCGGCGGCCTGCGAGGCGCTTTCGGCCCAGCGCGCCATCAGCGTATTCGACGGCAGCGTTTCGTCGACCAGTTTCTTGGCCGTCGCCACGCCGGCCACGGGGAGACGAGCGGGATCGAGAAGCCCGATCTGCACCAGCACCGATGCCTGATCCCAATAGATGTGTTCGTTGTAAAGCTTGTCGCCGCGGAAGCGAACGATCGCGACCAGCGGGATTTCGACATACTTCCCCGTCGGAGGAATGCCGGGCAGCATCCAGTCGATCTCGATGTCGTGGGTGAAGCAGAACAGCATCTCGTCGACGATGCGATCGGCGCCAATGGTGCGCGAGATCGGGATCAGTTTGGTGTCCTTTGGCGTCTTCGGGATGAAATGATTCTTGTAGAAGCGCAACAGGTCGCGGTACCCGACCCCGCCGGTCATGGTCGGAATGTGGTTGACATAGGGCTCGGCGACCATTGTTCCCATGGTCTCTTCCGCCGAACGCACCGCGAACTCCAATTCGGTGTGACGGTCCCAGAGCGCGGAAAGATCGTAGTGCGGTCCCAGCACCTTGCGGAACAAGGCGATCGAGCGCGAATGCGCCATCAAGGTCGCAGGCTTGTTGAAACTGGTACGTTCGGCCGCCGCAAAAGCGTGGTCGCAGCCGGGATACAAATACATTTCCACGTCGGGGCGCTTGGCAAAGGCGGCCTTGATCTGCTCGCGGGCCTCTGCCGGCGCAAACCTGTCGAGTTCGGCGAAGTGAAACACCATCGGGCACTTGATCTTCGAGGCCTCGCCGAGGTCGGCTTCGATGCCGACGCCGTAATAGCTGACCGAGCAATCGACGTCGGTGCGCGCCGCGGTCAGATAGGCGAGCTTACCGCCAAGGCAGAAGCCGAGCGCACCGACCTTGCCGACGCATTCGCCGCGCGCACGCAGCATCTTCAGTGCATCGGCGGCGTCCTTGATCGACTGATTGGCGTCGAAGCGCTGGTAATAGCCAAACGCCTTGTTGAACTCGGCCTCGGAATAGCCGAGCTCGATGCCGGGCTCCAACCGCCAGAACAGGTCCGGCGCAAGCACGACGTAGCCCTCCTCGGCATAGTAATCGGCAACTTCACGCATTGAAGCGTTGACGCCGAAAATCTCCTGCAAGAGCAGGATCCCCGGACCTGATCCCGATGCCGGAATGGTGAGATATCCCTTGAACGTGCCGCCATCGGCGGCGGCGATATCAATCCATTGTCCTGCCATGATATGGCTCCCTGTCCGGAATGTATCCACCGGTGTTTGGCACTTGAAAGTTCATCGTGCTTTCTTAATTGTATTTTTAATGTAAGAATCGGGATTGTAAATAGCATTGATTGAGCAGGGTTGCCCACGGCTTGGGCGCGCCCGCCGTCGGGAGACCGTTTTGAAGAGGACCCTGAATACCGCGACGAAGAAAACCGGCAGCTTGGCGAAGCCGAAAGCCCAACCCGCCGTCGTTGAGCCCGGGACTTGGCATCTCGCGCGCACCGAAACCGAACGGCGGCTGTCGGAGTTTGAGTTCGGGTTGGAGCGGCTGGCCCAGGCCTACTATCGCTGGAAGGCGGCATGCCTTGCCGCCGTCTGCGACGTTCCGCTGACAGGCGACGATGTGGCGGTGCTCAATGTCGTTCGGATGGGCGATGAGCCCAAGCGGCTCTCCGAGATCGGACAATTGCTCAACCGCGTCGATGTCCCCAACCTTCAATACGCAACCCGCAAACTTGTTCGCGCAGGCCTGATCGAAACCGAAGGCAGTTCGTCGCGCAAGGAAACGCGCTACCGCGCCACCGCGACGGGGCGCTCGGTCACCGAAGCCTATGCCGCCTTGCGCGCGGCGACATTGCCGCCGATGCTCGAGGCGCTGGACGGCTGGGCGCCAAAATCCGAAACAACCCGCATGCAGCTCGAGTTGATCTCGAGCCTTTATGCGCAAGCGGCGCAGGTCGCCATCACCCGGCGGCATCAACCGTGAACGTGCATCGCTAAAGCGTTTTCGAGCGAAGTGGATACCGGTTCGCGTAAAGAAAACGCGTCAAAACAAGAAATTAGAGCGTCGGTTCTGAGCAATCAGAACCGACCTTGCTCTAAGCCACATCCATCAGGCAGGCCGCCTGACATCAGCGGGCTATTTCCTCCAGACGCAGGTTGCGCGTCTCGATCATTCTGGTCGCAGCCACCAGTCCCACCACGGCGACGCCTGCGAACATCAGGAACACCGTATCGACGCCGCCCTTGGCGAGCATAAATCCAATAAGCGTCGGTCCGAT
>Ga0137403_10009254_pt1 | contig 10957 bp, 10 predicted proteins | sample CZOMad2_1_16fung_FD_122057 | JGI IMG/M metagenome (GOLD analysis project Ga0137403, IMG submission 122057) | Vadose zone soil fungal communities from Angelo Coast Range Reserve, California, USA - CZOMad2_1_16fungal (Hybrid Assembly) | ecosystem: Environmental > Terrestrial > Soil > Vadose zone...
AACGTCGAGCCGCGCGTGTAGCTCTTGAGCTTGAACGGCCCCGAGCCGACGACGTTCGCCTTGAAGTAGTTCGGGTCGCGGTCCAGGTACTTCTTGGGATAGATGACGTTCCACGGCGAGGCCAGGTTCCCGAGCAGCGAGGCGGACGCGAACTTGAGCTTGAACACGACGGTCGCCGGATCCGGGGCCTCGACGCTCGCGATCGCGCCGTAGGCGTTCTTCCGGATGCTCCGGACCCCCGGCGGCGGGAAGACGATCTTGTCGTAGGTGGCCTTGACGTCCGCGGCCGTCAGGGGCGAGCCGTCGTGGAATCGGATCCCCTGCCGGAGCTTGAACGTATAGGTGAGCCCGTCGGCCGCGATCTTCCACTCGCTGGCGGCGTCGCCGATGATGTTCGGGTAGCTGAGCGGGTCGATCTGGATCAGCGTGCTGTAGAGCGGCGCCACCAGCTCGATGGTGGCGAAGGTCTGCTCCTGGTGCGGATCCAGACTCGGCGCGTCGGCCGCGATGGCCGCGAGCAGGACGCCGCCGCGGCGCGGCGCCTCCGCCGCCTGGACCGCGGCCGGCACCGCCACGACCTGGGAACCGATCAGGACCGCGAGCGCGAGGCCGGTGACGAGCGTCCGATGGCGTCGCATATCAATCCTCCGCTAGCCAGACGTCCTGGAGCTTCTGATTGGTGAAGTGACTGGGCGGAGCCACCCAGTTTTTCACCTTGGCCCAGTGCACGACGTTCCGCGACCACCAGAGGCCCGGCATGTGGTACGCGTTCTCCAGCACGATCTTCTGGAGCTCGATGACGAGCGTCCGGCGCTCCACCGGGTCGAGCGTCCGCGCCTGCCGCGAGTACAGGTCGTCGATCCCGGGGTTGGAGAAGCGCGCCCAGTTCTGAGGGGACCCCGTGATGTACGGAGCGAGCAGCTGGTCGGGATCGTCGATGAAGGCGCCGGTCGGGAAGACCATCACCTCGAAGTTCCCCTGGTCCCGCCCGTCCGCGTACCAGGCCGCCGTCTCGAGGGGCCGGTGCTCGGCCTCGACCCCGATCCTGCGCCATTCCTGGATCACGTACACCGCGAAGTCCTGGTAGGGGAGCTTGACGTTGCGGTTCTTCAGAACCACTTTGAAGCCGTTCGGGTAGCCCGCCTCGGCCAGGAGCCGCCGGGCCTCGGCCCGATTCTTCTCGGCGTCGCGCCCGAAGCCGGGCAGCTTCTCGAGCTCGGCCTGCGACATCGCCCACTCGGTGCCCGGACGCGTGAGCGCCCCGACGTCCCGGAGCCCCGTGAGCGGATGCAGGACCCTGCCCCCGGTGTAGCGATCGAGACCCAGCGTGAGGGCCTTCCGCACGCGAACATCGGTGAACGGCTTCACGGTGTTGTTCATCGCGATGTCGAAGTGGATGACGAAGGGAGTTTGCTGGACGACGACCTTGTCGCCGAGCTGCTTTCGGATCGCCTCCACGTCGGCCGTGGGCAGGTCGCGGAACTCGATGTAGGCGCGGCCGGACCGGATCGCCGCGGCGCGCACAGACGTCTCCGTGCTGATGAAGAACTTGTACCCGTTGAGGTACGGCCGGTCCTTGACGAAGTAGTCGGGGTTCCGCTCGCCTTCGAACGTCGAGCCACGCGTGTAGCTCTTGAACCTGAAGGGCCCGGAGCCGACGACGTTGCTCTTGAAGTAGTTCGGATCCTTGTCGAGGTACTTCTTGGGAAAGATCACGTTCCAGGGTGAGGCGAGGTTCGCGAGCAGGGAGGCCGACGGGAACTTGAGCTTGAACACCACCGTGCCCGGATCCGGCGCCTCGACGCTCGCCACCGCCGAGTAATGCTGCTGCCGGATGCTGCGCACTCCCTCCGGCGGAAAGAGGATCTTGTCGTAGGTGGCCTTGACGTCGGCGGCCGTCAACGGCGAGCCGTCGTGAAACCGGATGTCTGGACGGATCTTGAACGTGTAGGTGAGCCCGTCGGGAGCAATCTTCCACTCGCTGGCCACGTCGCCGATGACGCTCGGATAGCTGTAGGGATCGATCTGCACGAGCGTGCTGTAGAGCGGGGCGATCGGCTGGAGCGTGGCGAAGGTTTGCTCCTGGTGCGGGTCGAGACTCGGCGCGTCGGCGCCGATGGCCGCCAGCAGAACGCCGCCGCGGCGCGGGGTCTCCCCGGCCTGGGCCGCGGTTTCCGTGGCCGTGACCAGCGTGCCGGCGAGAAGTACGAGGACAACGGCGCTGAACGGCCGGCCGAGACGTCGAGCTCCTGTCGCCATCGGACACCCTCCCGTGACTGTGGGACGCTTGACAGGACAGGTCAGGACAGGACGTCGAACCACCTTCGAAGATCGGATGCCGGGCATCAGCCCGACGGGGCGGACGCTACCAGGGGTCAGGCGCGCCTGTCAACAGGCGGCGCGCCCATCGCGGGTCAGGGGCCGGCGAGCACCATCTGGGTCTGGATCGTCTGCGCGAGCAGGCGTCCCGAGGCGTCCGTCACGCGCGTCTGCCACACCATGGTGGTCCGGCCGCGGTGGAGCGGCGTCGCCTCCGCGCGCACCACGCCGTCGCGCCCGGCGGCGAAGAAATTGGTCTTGGACTCGAGCGTCGTGGTCGAGGCGCCGGGCGGGAGGTTGAGGAACGTCGCGGTCGCCCCGACCGTGTCGGCGAACGCCATGATCGTGCCCCCGTGGAGCGCGCCGCCGACCGTTCGCAGGTCGTCCCGGATCGTCAGCTCCGCGACGAGACGATCCTTCGAGGCCTCGGTGTAGCGCATTCCGATCAGCCCGGGCAGGTACGCCCGTTGAAGCTCCGTCAGCTCGGCAAGGTCGATCGCCACGACGCTCTCCTTGGATCATAGTCGCGCCGCGGCCGGTGGGGCCCCAGCCCCAGGACGGCCTGCGGCGCGCACCACGGAATCTCCGATCGGGCGAGCTCAGGCCGGCGAGTAGCCGCGGTACTCCATCTGAGCGGCGATCCGCACCCGCGCGTCGGCGCCCCAGTATTTCTCGACGAGGTAGAGTCCGAGGTCGAGCGACGACGAGACGCCGCCGGCCGTCACCACACGCCCCTCGTCCACGACGCGCCGATTCGTCACCACCTCACGGCAGAGCGGACGAAGCAGATCCACCGCCAGATGATGGGTCGTCGCGCGCTTGTCCCGGAGATAGCCCGCGCGGCCGAGGAGCAGCGCGCCGGAGCAGACCGACGCCAGCGGCCGCTCGTTTCCCCACGTCATCAAGTAATCGATGGCGCGGCGGTTGTCCATCAGCGTGACCGTGCCGAGGCCACCGGCCACGTAGAGGAGATCGAACGACGCGAGGTCCTCGTACACCGAGTCGGGCTTCAGCGTGAGCCCGGACTCGTCCGCGATCTCGGCCTCGGTACCGATGATCCGGTGGGTGACGGTCGAGTCGATGGCCATCGTGGCGATGCGCCGCAGGGCGTCGTAGGCGCCGATGAGGTCCAGGAGCGTCAGGCGCGGGAAGACGAAAAACGCGAGCCGCTTCGGCGCCACGGCGTCAGCAGGGCTGGACCGAGGCCTTGTGGCGCTGGGCGAGCGCCTGGTAGCCCTCGGGGTTGGCGCGCACCCAGCGCTCCGCCGGCGTGCCGGCGAGCGGCCCGCGCACCTTGGCCGGCGCGCCGAGGGCGAGCGTGCCCTCGGGAATCTCGGTCTCGGGCGTCACCAGCGCGCCGGCCGCCACCATCGCCCGGGCGCCGATGCGCGCGCCGTCGAGCACCGTCGCGCCGTTGCCGATCAGGCATTCCTCGCCGAGCGATGCCGCGTGGATCGTGCAGTTGTGGCCGACCGTGGAGCCGGCGCCGATCTCGGTCCCGCCGCGCGGGGTGACGTGCACGACCGCGCAGTCCTGCACGTTGGCGCCGCGGCGGACGACGATCGGATTGAAGTCGCCGCGGAGCACGGCGTTGTACCAAACGGAGGCGCGCTCCTCGATGGTCACGTCGCCGACGATCACGGCGGTCGGCGCGATGAACGCGGTGGGGTGGATCTTCGGGCTCTTACCCTCGAAGCTGAACAGTGGCATGCGCTGGACCCCCGCAGTATGCTCGAAGTGATCACATCTTACTCCCCCGCGCCGCGACAGGAGGAAGTGAATGCCGTTCCCGAGGATCGCGGCCGTCGCCACCGCGACGCCGCCCCACCGGTTCACGCAGGCGCAGCTGCTCGCGCTCGCGGGCTACCGCGACGAGGAGCGGCGCGGATTCTTTCGGCGGAGCGACATCGACGGTCGCCATCTGTGGATCGATCCGGCGACCTTCCGGCCGAACGAGTCGGTCGACGAGCTGAGTGACCGGTTCCGCGAGGGCGCGCTCGAGCTCGGCGAGTCGGCGGCGCGGCGCGCGCTCGGCGGGGCCGGCTGGGACGCGGTCGACGTGGACTTCATCGCGACCACGACGTGCACCGGGCGTCTGACGCCGAGTCTCGACGCCCGCCTCATCAAGCGGCTCGGCTGTCGCTCCGACATCCAGCGGGTTCACGTCGGCGATACCGGCTGCGCGTCGGCGATGGTGGCGCTCCAGCAGGCGTCGAGCTATGTCACGGCGTTCCCCGGACGTCGAGCGCTCGTCGTCGCGGTCGAGATCTGCTCGGCCGCTTACTTCCTGGACGACCGGCTCGAGAGCGCGGTGGCGCACGCGATCTTCGCCGACGGCGCCGGAGCCCTCGCGCTCGCGGCCGCCGGCCCGGGGCCGTCCATCGTCGCTCAGCGCACGCTCTTCCGCTCCGAGCACCTCGACGCGATGGGGTTCGAGTATCCGGGCGGGCGGCCGCGCGTCATCCTCTCCAAGGACGTGCGCCGCATCGGCGCGGTCATGATGGGCGAGATGGCGGCGATCCTGATGGCGGCGCAGGGGCTCAAGCGCGAGGACATCCGGCACTGGATCCTGCACTCCGCGGGACGGCGGGTGATCGACCGTGCGCGAACGCTGCTCGATCTCAGCGAGGAGCAGGTCGGCCACTCGCGCTCGGTGCTTCGGCGCTACGGCAACATGTCGTCGGCCACGATCCTGTTCGTGCTGGACGAGACACTCCGCGACGAAGCCCCAGTCTCCGGCGACTGGGGCGTGATGATCGCCCTCGGCCCCGGCTTCGCCGCCGAAGGCGCGCTGCTGCGATGGTAGTGTCGGCGCCGGGAAACCCGGTGGAACAAAGCTCCGACGGCTACGGCTGGACGGGCGTGTCGCGCGCGGGCGGCGGTAAGAACGGGCGTGCGGAGCCCCGAGTGTCTGTCTCAGGCCACCCTCGGTCAAAGCCGGCCTCGAGGCCCCCGCTACAATGAAACGCGCCGAGGGCGCGCGCGAGGTGCTCGACGGCGCCGTCGGCGCGGCGGAGCTCGCGGCCTCGCTCGCCGACGTCGACCGCCTGAACACCTGGTTCGGTGGCTATGCCCTGACGCTGCGCGAGATCCGTCGCCTGGCCGCCGGTGTTCCGCGCGACCGCGCGCTCCGCGTCGTGGACGTCGGCGGCGGCGCGGGGGCCTTCGCGGTGCGCGTCGTCCAGTGGGCGCGCCGGAGCGGTCGGGCCATCCGCGTCGTGGTCGTCGAGCGCGACCCGACGGCCCTGGCGCTCGCGCGCGAGGTTGCGGCGGCGTACCCGGAGGTCCTGCTGGTCCGCGGCGACGCGGCCGCGCTGCCCTGCCGCGAGCGGGCCGTCGACATCGTCACGAGCGGCCTCACGCTCCATCACCTCGAGCCCGCACAAGCCGTGGCGGGCCTCCGCGAGATGGCGGCGGCCGCCCGGATCGCCGTGGTCGTGAACGATCTCCTGCGGCGCCGCCTCTCGCTCGGCCTCGTCTGGCTCGCGACCCGTCTCTTCCGGTGCCATCCGATCTCGCGTCACGACGGCCCGCTCTCCGTGCGACGCTCGTACTCGAGAGACGAGCTGCGCGCGCTCGCCGCGCAGGCGGGCGCGCGGCGGTTGACGATCCACGAGTATCCCGTCCTGGGGCGCCTGCTGGCGGTTCTGTCGTGACGGCCGACGTCATCGTCGTCGGCGCCGGGCCCGCGGGGGCGGCCACGGCCATCCTTCTCGCCGAGCACGGCCTCTCGGTGCGCCTCGTCGATCGCGCGCGATTTCCACGGCCGAAGATCTGCGGCGAGTATTTGAGCCCCGAGGCGCCGCGGCTGCTGGACCGGCTCGGCGCGCTCAAGGCCGTCGACGCCGTCGCGAGCTCGCTGAGCGGCATGCGGATCACCGCGCCCGACGGCACGACGCTCGTCGGGACCTACCGGACGATCGGGGCCTGGCGCCCCTATCGAGAGCACGCGATGGCGATTCCGCGTGAGGCGCTCGACGCGATCCTCGTGGACCGCGTCCGCTCGCTGCCCGTCGACTTCGGCGAGCAGGTGCGTGTCACCGACGTGATCGTCTCGGGCGAGCGGGTGCTCGGTGTCGAGGCGATCGACGGCGACGCCCGCCGGCTGACGCTCAGGGCGCCGCTCACGATCGCCGCCGACGGCCGCGCCTCGGTCGTCGCCCAGCGGCTGGGCCTCCGGCGGCCCCATCGCCTCCAGCGGATGGCGATGGTCACGTACGTCGAGGACGTGAGCGACCTGGGACGCTTCGGCGAGATCTTCGTCGATCCGCCGGACTACGCGATCCTCAACCCCGTCGCGCCCGGTCGCGCGAATCTCAGCGTCGTCGTGCCGCTGGCCCACGCCGCGCCGTGGAGCGGGCGCCTCGACTCCTTCTTCGACGCGCGCGTGAAGCATCTCCCGCACCTGGCCCGGCGGATCGCCGGCGGCCGCCGAGTCGCTCCGGTTCGGGCGATGGGGCCCCTCGCGTATCGGGTCGACGCGCCAAGTACCGGCGGCGTGCTGCTGGTGGGCGACGCCACCGGCTTCTTCGACCCGTTCACCGGCGAGGGGATCTTCAACGGCCTTCGCAGCGCCGAGCTGGCCGCGGAGACCGCCGTGCACGCGCTCGGCCGGGGCGACGTGTCGGCACGGGCGCTCGCCGAGTACGACCGCGCCCGACGCCAGGCGTCGCGTGACAAGGAGCGCGTGACGCACGTCATCCAGATTCTGATCACCCACCGTCGGCTCGCCAACCTGGCGGCGCGGCTCCTCGCGCGTCGCCCGCGCCTGCTCGACCTCCTGCTCGGTGTCCTCGGCGACTTCGTGCCGCCCCGCGCGCTCGTGAGCGGCATTCTCGCGCGCCGACCATCCTGACCACCCGCTGTCCGGACGGAGGAGACACTCGATGAGCCCGAGCGACAACCTTCCGCGCCGTTTCGCCCGGATCTACACCGCGGCGATCACGGACGTCATGGACGAGATGGGGCTCCGGCGCCAGACGCTGCCCTCGGCGATCCAGCCGCTCGCCGCCGGCATGCGGACGGCTGGCTACGCGTTCACGGCGCGCGGGCGGCCGCATAGCGGGTCACCCCGCGAGCGCGATCAGACCCTGCGACGCTTTCTGGGGATGCTGGGCGCGGTGCCGGCCGAGTCGGTCCTGGTGCTTGCCGCTCACGACAACGTCGCGGCGCACTTCGGCGAGCTCAGCGCGGCGTGGTTCCGCGCCCGCAAGGTGCGCGGCGCCGTGATCGACGGCGCGACGCGCGACACGGCGGCGATCGTGCGCATGGCGTTTCCGACCTTCGTGCGCTACCGGACGCCTCAGGACTCGGTGCCGCGCTGGCGGGTGGCCGACTGGGGCCAGCCGGTGACGATCGGCGGCGTGCGGGTGAGCCTCGGGGACCTCGTGGTGGGCGATCTCGACGGGGTCGTGGTCATCCCGCGGCGCGCCGCCCACGAGGTGCTCGGGCGCTGCGAGAAGCTCGTCGGAACCGAGAACCGGGTTCGATCCGCGGTGCGGCGCGGGACGACGCCGCTGGCGGCCTACCAGCAGTTCGGGAGTTTTTAGTTGGAGATCGGGGGGAGCGACGCTGCTCCCCGGATGACCGATTCACCCCACGGGTGACATGACCCAGGTCCGCGAACCCGGTGAACGTCCAGGCGTCGGGGCCGTCCGGGATGACGATGATCTGCTCGACGCCGATCCTCCGGAGCGCGCTCCTGACGCCGACCGGGTCGTACTCGTTCGTCACCGGCCCGTGGTAGGTCAGCCATGCCCGGTTCTCGGCGAGCATCGCATCGAAGTCCTCGCGGTTTGGAACGGGCTCGGGCTCGGCGAGCACCGCCTTGTAGCCCTCGATCTTCACCCGCCTGTCGGTGATCGCGTTCGTGATGTCCGACGACGCCTTGCCATCGGCCAGAGCGTTGACCAGGCGGGCGACTTCGGCTTCTAGCTTCGTGATGGCCTTCTCGGTGTTCAGCTTCTCACTGGCCGGTCGGGCATGCTCCCGGCGCCACCGGGCCGCGCGCTCCGTTAGCAGGCTCCACACTACCTCCGGGTCGCTCAGCGTTTCGTCCAGCTTCGCCAGCACTGCGCGATCGAGCAGGCTGACCGGGATGCCCTTCCCGTTCTTGCAGGAGCCGCCGCCGCGCACGGTATGGTTCCGGCAGTAGTAGCTCATGGTGCGAGGGTTCTTCCGCACGAACGCGAGCGGACCCTGGCACGCATGGCAGCGGGCGAACCCGTTCAAGGTGAAGCGGGCGACGGTGCCGCGCTCCGGCTTGCTGAGCAGGTGACCATTCGGAGCGCGGAGGTATGCGGCCCGCGTCTTCGCTCGCCGAGCCTGGACGGCTGACCACAACTCGTCCGAGATGATACGGCACTGCGGCACCTTCGTCTCGACCGCCTCACCGGCCTCGCGCTCGTACGCGTTGCCGCCCGTGGCGATGGACTTCGAGCGGCCGAAGGTGGCGATACCGATGTACAGCTTGTTCGAGAGCATGAGCCTGACCACGCCCTTCGCCCAACCCTTCTTCCCCGGCGCGGGCACGTTCTCGCCGCTCAAGATGTTCGCAATCTTCAGGTCGCCGTGGCCCTCGGCGCTCAGCGTGAACACGCGCTCGACGATCTTCTTCTCGTCATCATTGATGACGCGCTCGACGTGGCAGGGGCACTTCCGGTCAGCCGTACACCTCTCAGGGCCGTGCGGCCCGCCGACGCGGATGTAGTCGTACCCGAACACGCGCGTGCCCGTGGCCCAACCCTTCTGCGCCCGCTCGATTAGGGCCTCCCGCGTCTTGTTTGCGATCGTCTGGCGGTAGTCTTCGCCCGCGAAGTTCTGCATACCGAGCATGATCTTGGCAATGGGCGTGTTCAGCTTCAGTTCCGCACCGTCGCTGTAGAAGAACACCCGGACCTTGTGCTCGACGATTTCGAGGAGCGCGAGGTTCGTGCGGAATTGATCGCGGCCCACGCGATCGGGGGCCATCGTAATCAGCACGTCGAAGCGCCGAGGCTTGGCCTTGGCCCCGGCCATCATCGCCGAAAACTGCGGCCGGTCGTTGAACTCGGCACCGCTCACGCCGTCGTCGGCGAAGATGTTGGAGTCGGCGAGGACCCAACCGTGCTTCAGGGCGAACGCGCGGGCGTTCTCCACCTGACGCTCGATCGCGTCCTCACCGGGTTGGCTCTTGCGGGCGTAGACAGCGGCTCGAAGTGTGGTCATAGTCATCTCCCTTTCTCAATAGGCTCGACGCTGACGACGGCACCGTGCCGCGCATAGAACAATGCGGAGTCCAAAACGCCGATCCGCCAGGCGTACACGTCGCGCTTGAGTGCGAGAAGGAGTGCTTCGGCCTTGTCGCCCATCACCATAATCCAGTGTATGCCTAGCGCCACGCAATAACAAGCGCCAGGCATAGGGCCTTCCGGAAATGGACCTAGCGCCAGGCATGCTAGACTCGGACGCATGGACGCCCCACGGAAGAAGAACCGAGCCGCGCAACAGCTTGGCTCCCTCGGGGGCAAGGCTCGTGCTCGCGCCCTCACGCCCGAGGAACTGTCGAAGATCGGCCGCGACGCTGCCCGCAAGCGCTGGCGCGCTGCGAAGAAGGGCCAGGCGTGACACGGCACCTGTTGCTCGTAGGTGGCGATGCCTTGGTGAGCGAGGGATGCCGCGAATTCTTCAAGGCTCTTCATGGCGACGACTATGAGGTCGAAACCGTGGAGCATTGCGACGATGCTCTGGCGTTGCTTCTGCGTCGTCCGTGTGACGTGGTTCTTCTTCTCAGTCTCCGAGCCCCTTGGAGGGCGTGGCCGACTTCGGAGTCTCTGGCACGGCTTACAAACGAGACTGGCATGTTGTTCCTGAGTAAGATGCGTGCTCTTCATAGCGACGTGCCACTGATCGTGGTTTCTGGGGCGATCTGGCTGATGGATAGGGTCCTCGCCAATGGCGCGTTCGCGTTTGTCGACAAACCGCCAGATTTGAGGGAGCTTGACCGCGCGGTGGCGGATGCCCTCGGCCCATCGAGGGATAAGTGAGAGACGAGCCCTGCCGATACTGCGGCGACGATCCGACCGGGTGCGATGCCTGCGACCCGGTCGGGCGCTACCCGAGCCCTGGCGACTGGCGACGTGCCCACCTACGCGACCTCGCTCGTAACGCTAACGGTCCTACCCCGGAAGGCCCGAACTCGACACCTGACTGAGCAGTAGCGCGCCGTCGCGCGTAAGGGCAGAGAGGGTCGGCGGGCACGTACCGCACGTCACCCTACGCCGCGCCTTCGAGCTGACACTAGCACGGTTGTGATGCGGGTGACGTAGCATGCGAGGCCACTTGCCACCCAAGCGTTCGAGCGCGAGCACTTCGAGTCGGGGGTCGGGGAACTTTACGAACCGGACCTTGCCGGGTAGTCGTAGCTCGGTGTAGCCGCGCGCCAGTATCTCGGCCTTCCGCAGAAAACTCTTCCCGGAGTGAAACGCACGACGGGCCACGATCTGACGATCACGACGGTACGCGCGGACTTCCTCGCTCGTACCGTGGTAGCGCCACGATGCGGCCCGATAGATGCCGCCATCGTGCCCTCGGTGCGGGTCGGCGTAGGACACGAGCACGTCCGCCTTCTCGACCTGTCGCAGGACCTTGCGCTAAGATT
>Ga0137403_10009256_pt1 | contig 10956 bp, 10 predicted proteins | sample CZOMad2_1_16fung_FD_122057 | JGI IMG/M metagenome (GOLD analysis project Ga0137403, IMG submission 122057) | Vadose zone soil fungal communities from Angelo Coast Range Reserve, California, USA - CZOMad2_1_16fungal (Hybrid Assembly) | ecosystem: Environmental > Terrestrial > Soil > Vadose zone...
ATTCGCCAGTCAAAGCGTTCTTCCAGTGAACTGTTGGCGCACTTACGCGAGTACACCATGACAACGAAGGTGCCGCCAGTGTTGTAGTTTACGTTGAAGCTTTTTCGATCAGGAGCGCCGCATGTACCCAGCCTCTGGTCGAGAGATCGCAACATGCTGATGAATTGATCTCGCGACCCCGTGTCGCGGATGGCAGGACCGGAGGCGTCATATATGGCGCCATAGTTTCTCTTTGCCATTTGCATGTGGAAATCGTCTGTGGCTCGTTCTGCTTCCTGAAAGTTCTTTTGCGAGGAACAGCCACATAGGGTCATGCCGATCACAACCGCTAGAAGAATGCGCATACCGCGGCAGATAGTATCACGGGTTTACTCAGACTGCTATTTGATGAAAGGAAATCTCTTTAGCAGTGCAAATGAATCAGGGCGGGCGGCGGCGCTATGGTCGTGGACGGCGTCGCAGGCCCGCATCATCGATTGAAGCAAATTCGACGATGCGGGCACCGCGTACGCTGGCGATGAAAGCAAATGCCATACCTCGCTTTCGAAAGGAGAATTATTTCCCTTTTTTGTCGCGATGGATATCGCGACGATCGTGGCGGATATCCTTCTTGTCGTTGCGAGCGTCTTTGCGGTCTGCATGCAGGTCTTTCTTGTCCTTGTGAATGTCGCGATTGTCGGCCCGCAGATCACGCCGATCACGGTTGAGATCGCGCTTATCGTGGTTGATGTCCTTCTGCTCTTTGGCCGCGGCCGCGGTATCGCCCTTTTTCAGGTCCTGGTTGCGTTCACGACGATCTTTGGTCAGGTCTTTCTGGTCTTTGTTGATGTCGCGGGCATCTTTATTCCGGTCAACGCGGTCCTTGTTAAGGTCGCGCTGATCAGAGCGGATATCTTTGCGGTCTTTGTTCAGGTCGCGGCGATCTTGCCGTAGATCTTTGCGATCTCCCTTCACGTCAGTTGCTGTGTCTCCGCTCTGCGCCCACAGGCTGGTTCCCAAACCAAGTAAGGCCAAAGCCAGAAGATGCGTTAGATTTCGTCGAATCATAGAAAACTGCTCCTTTCATATCCTCCAGGGTGAGTTGCTCTGCGGGTATGAACACACGGCAGGGAATTAGTTGCCGCCGAGAGTTTCAGAAAATCATTTGTCTGGACGCAACTATAAGCGCAACTTCCGCACGGTCTTAGGGTTGCTGCGCGAAGCAAAGCCCCGGCCGAGGATGAACCTTCCGGGGCTTGCGGCATCACGGTGGCAGAATATTTCGATATGCGATCGATACGAACAGCTTTTGCTAACAGGGGCCCAGTTCATGGGGATAGAGGATATACATCGGACGCGAATGCTTTTGGATTTCTTCGTTGATGGTGAGGCTCCAATCCTCGGGACGCGGGCTTCGAGGCGGCTCAACTTGCACCTTGTAATAGGTCGAAATCATATTCGAAATGGAACGGGCTTTTTGCCGAACAGACTGTGCCAGTCGAGCGTCGGACATGCTATAGGTGCGCCGAGGATCGGCATTCATCACGCTGAGCACCAGTCCGCCGCTGTTTGTGGTCAAGGGGAAGAAGTGTTCGTCGCCTGTGTCGTACACAATCTCTCCCACCAAAGGCTCTGCCTGTGCCAACCCCTGTGAAGTGGTGGATGTGACAAATCCGCCGGCAACGCTGCTTTTTGTCTCCACCGGTCCCAATGCCAAACCGAACATGCGAATGTGGCTATCGTGCAGGGCTTTCGCCACCATCCTGGCATTCGCCTTGCGGTTGCCTTCCATATCAGCGGCAATCGCCACAATTGCATCTCCCGGTTGTGGCGGCCCGAACCATTCAATTCCAACCATCACGGTATCAAGCACTCCCGGGTCCTTCCCGCGCTTGCCCTCGCCAGTCTGCCCTAACGCCTGGCTAATGGCTTCGTGGTCTTCAGTAAACTTCATGTCCTGGCCGGGGCCACGAGCGGGCATGATGGCGAAGGTATCTCCTACCCGCGCATTCGAAAGCAGCGTCTTGATCATTTCATCTTCTGCCTTCCGCGAATCAGTGGAGAGTTTCCTGTTTACATCGGCCACAATCAATACCCGGCGTGGTCCGTCGTCATAGGCGAGAGCTTTGACGGTCACCGCCTTTTTTTGAATACGTCCGACAAAATCTTCCGCTGCCAGTCCACGGAAAATATCACCATTCCGGCTGATCACTCCAACGGGAATATCCGCCGCTTTGCAGGCAGACTGCTGAGCAAGACCCAGACTTGAAAGAACAAGAACCACGCTTAGCGCAGTAAGAATGCGGGGGAACATAGGAACTCCATAATGGTTTAAGGATAGGTCGAGCCGATTATAGCAAGACACCCTTCATGCACCATAAGCGTTAGCGTTCTTATGCCAGGGACGTTTTGGTTAGCTGGAAGAATTTAACTAGTTTCTAATTGTAGTCAGTTCCGGTCGAGCAAGAGCCACAGCTTGGAAAAATAGCGTTCCAAAATGGAACTCATACTCATCTCCAAGAAAAAAAGAGAAAGCTTTTATAAATTGGGATTTTAGCTAGAAATCGCCTATTTTTCGCTTTCACTACATTGTGTGGGACAATGTCCTGTAGGACACTGTCCATTAGGTCACAGCCCCAATGTGGCGTTCGGCCGCTGGCCACATACGCAAAATAATGCAGTTTTTTGACCGCAGTCAAAATAAAAATAATAGGCTTGTAATCATCGACTTAGAGGGAATTATAAGTAACAGGATTCAGAGCTGGAGTACTATGTGTCGGTACAAAAGTTCACTCACACAAGTCATCAGTTCACCGTAAACTTTGGGTTGCTCCAGACCAGAGTTTGCGACCTGTCGCGTACTTGAACATCGAGTTGAGATGTTGAGGTTGTCGAGAGAAGCTTTTGCGTAAATGTTTGGAAAGGGCTGGGCACGCGGAACGTGAAGTCAACGCCTAAATCGAGAGAGGTTGTCGCCTCACAATCAGGCTTCACTTTGGCTGAACTGGTTGTAGTGGTTGCGATCATTTTGATCGTGGGCGGTTTATCCATTCCGAATCTCACTAGAGCTATCGATACGTCCCGAATCAAAGGAGCCGCGCAAGCGTTGGCGGCTGCATACCAGGATGCACGCATACTTGCTACCCAGAAGAATACTTCGTATCAGGTGCTGGTTTCGCCCATCGGGATTACTCCCGCCCAGATTTGCATAGATCTGGATGGAGACGGAACCTGCGGCGCCGGCGATCCTGTGACCACATTTCCTGCGCAGGTAACTCTAAGCAATCTTGGCGTCCCTGTCCCGCTGGGTGCTGCTCAGTTGAGCTATCTGACCATCGATACCGAACACTTGAACGCGTCGGCGAATGGTCTTACCTTGAACGCCCTTGGCTTGCCATGTCAGCGGAGTTCGGCTGCCGCACAGTGCGTTTCCATAGGATGGGTGCAATACCTGCAACTCCCGCGTTCAAACGGGGACGTTATGTATGCTGCCGTCACGGTCACCCCAACAGGCAGAGTCAAGACCTGGATATTTATTCCTGCCAGCAACGGAAACGGTCAGTGGCTTTAAGACACTATATGAACACGGATCGACAAATGCGGGAGCCCAAAAAAGCCAAAATGTCGCGCGGATTCAGCCTGATTGAATTGATGATCGCCATGTCTGTGCTGGCTGTGGGACTGCTGGGCGGTATTGCAGTGGTTGCCGTGGCTAACGCGAATAACGGCAGATCGAAGCTGCACTCTACCGCCATAACCCTGGCGCAAAGCACCATGGAAAAGATAGTGGCGATTCCCAGAAGCGCAGCGGGGTCCGCCGCTCAGACTAAACTGACGGATTGCGCCGGCAACACTTTTACCATTGAGACATCTGTCCCGGCTGGGGGTGGCCCTGACTTGATCGACAGCGGAGCATTTGCGGGGACAATCGATTTTTCCAAGCCGCCCATGGACAACTACTCGATGCGCTATGTCATGTGCTCATCAGCCGGAAACGTTGGATATGACATCCGTTGGAGAATTGAGGCCGGGTCGACACCTTCTACGCAATTGGTGACGGTCAGCGCCAAACCGATCGTCACAGCGGGCGCGGCACAGCTCACGCTGCCCTATACGCTACGTCAATTGAGGGGGGACTTCTGAGTATGAAGCGCAATTCCCATCCTATTGATAGAACGACCACGAAAGCGATATCGGGTTTTACGCTTATAGAAATGCTGGTGAGCCTGCTGATTCTGGCCACGGTGACGGGCGCTGTCTTCGAACAGATCAACGCGATGCAGAAGAAAGCAAATTCGGAAGCCATGAATGTGGACTTGAATCAACAGTCGCGGGATTTTCTGGACCAGACGGTGCGAGATTTGCACATGGCCGGATATCCGGGGTCCAGCATGTATTCCAATCCATCGGCACATCCTTCGCTGGTAGCCGCCGGCCTGGTAAGAGTATCCCCCACTGAAATCCTGCTGGAAGGTGACGTCAACAATGACGGCAGCGTTTACAGCGTGGATATTACTTACGTGGCCAGCGATCCCAATGATCCCAATTGTCCGTGTGTCCGGCGCAGCGCACAAACAAAAATAGACGCAGATTCATTCAGCCAGCCGCTAAATCTTTTCTACACGGAAACGCAGCACGTCTTGCCACCTGGGGTTGGAGCGGGCCTGTCCGGTGAAGACCTGTTCGCGTACTACGATGGGAATGGAAATCCGGTTGACCTCAGCACGGGCAGCGATATTTCTAAAGAGCCGGGCATTTCAAATCTTGCCACGATCAAAACAGTAAAAATTAATCTCAGCCTGCTCACCAACCGGCGCGATCCGCAAACCGGCGGCTTTACCCGTACGTCAATGTCGGCAAGTTCGAGGTTGAACTACTAAATGGTAAAGATCATTTCCAGGACGAAAAAGCGCAACGAGCAGGGAATGGCCCTGTTGTTGTCCTTGTTCGCGCTTTTGTTGCTGTCTGGCATTGGTCTGTGCATGGTCCTGGCTTCCACCACTGAGACGCGCATTGATGCTAACTACAGCGGTAGCCTGCGCTCGTATTACGCAGCTCGCTCCGGTCTGGAAGAAGTGCGCGACAGAATCAAGTTTCCTTCAACTCCCACTTCGCCGAGCGGTCTGGCTAACCAACTCCCCCAGGATATAGCCGGCAATGCGAACGGCGTACTGTATGTGCTGAATCCGGCCGGCGGAGAGACTATCGACCCTACGGATCCCGCCAGCCCATATTACGACGATCAGCTTTGCCATGATTACAACTCGGGCGCAATTGCCAGAGACTCAAAATGCGCGACAACACCGGCCACGGCGAACTGGAAGATGCCCTTGCAATATGCAGCCTCCGCCGGCACTCCGTTGGGTTACAAGTGGGTGCGCATTAACATGAAAACCAACCGCGTTGCCGCACCTTATTTTGTCGACCAAAAGGGTGATCCTACAACGCTGGACACCCGCGTTTGCTGGGATGGTCAGACCGAACAACTCTCTCCCGGCGGGGCCAGCCCGGCTTGCGATGCCAACGGAATGGAGCCGGTCTACATGCTCACTTCTTTGGCGTTGGCACAAGGTACGCGAAACTTGTTGCGCGCTGAGGTGGTGGGCTCGTCGGTCAGGCCGCCTGGAGCCATTACCCTGGAAGTGGGAACTTCCACCAGCGCTAACCCGATTCCCGCAAGTTTTAACGTGCCCACAAGTTCTAATCTTGCGCTGATTCCAGCAACCAGCATCGATGGCCGCGTTCACAACGCTGATGGTTCGCTTGCTACGACTCTCTCCTGCTCTCATGTGGCTCCGCTAGCTGCAAACACGCCTCAGGGCACAGTTTCTTTGGAAGCCGGTTTGAATAACCTGCGATTCGCTCTTGTGCAGGCTGCCAATAATTCCTGCAATACCGATGGGAGCCCCATCTCAGCCAGCAATCCTTGCACGCTACCACTGGCCTGGGTGCGGGGAACAGGCACGACGCCTCGATTCACTACTGCTTCGTCGACGACAGTGCCCGCGCCAATGCTTACACCGACTCCAATGCCAACGCCAGCCCCCAGTCCTACATCGACCAGCAACAGCGGACATGATGGGCACGGAGGCCATGACGATCCGCCCCCTACGCCGACTCCCACTCCTATACCCACACCGACGCCAACACCCACGCCGACGCCTATAAACGACTGCAGCACAGCGTCTCAGAGTTGCTACACAAACCTTGACCTGTCGGACAAGAATCTCAGTCTGGCACCCTTGTTTGCGGGCAATCCGGGTAACTCAGGCGATCCGGCAGTCTACCAATCCCAGTCACCTAATATTGTGGCGGATGAGAATCAGGCGGTCCTCGACTATATCGCTGCCCGCAAAGCGTCGAACACGAATTACTATGAGCTTGCGTCTACAAGCTTGGATCCAGCGCAAGCATACGGCTCTCTCACTCAGCCTGTGGTGCTGATAATCACCGACAGCAGTCTGAAACTGAGTGCCAACCTGACTGGATTCGGTATCCTGCAAGTGCCCAATGACTTTGAGATAAGCTCCAACTTGCAATGGACCGGGATTGTGATGGTGCGCTCATCTTCCGGACAGTTCCTCATCAATACAGGAGCTACCGGATTCATCAACGGAGCACTGATGTTGCAGGCGGGGGGGCAGTTCGGCCTAACCACCAGCAGCGCTGGTGCCAACCCTTTCAAGATCACGTATAGTTGCGAAGCCATTGACGTTGCTATGGGCAGCCGGCCTTTGAAAGTCGTTGCACACACAGAGAGTTCCTATTAGCAAGTTCTCGACCAGTTAGGGCTATGCCCGGACCCGGCCTCGCAAAACCCGTGCCGGAAGGAAAATGATCGCTTTCACCAGTTCCAGCACACCGCCCACCGCGATACCCACAATCCGGAATGGCATCAGCACCAGCCAAACCAGGGGATAAATCACCAATGCCAGCAGTGCCAGCGGCCAGCACACCACCAGCAGGATGCACCAAAGCAAAAAACTGAACATAAGCGCCTCTAAGAATCTATACGGAACTCCTCCCAATCAAGTTCCGCTCTATTGCAATAGAAAAGCGATTCGAAGAGCGACTATATTCCTACGATCTCGCCCTTGGCATTGACATCCACGCTGGCGGCGCGGGAAATTTTGGGCAGGCCGGGCATAAGCATCATATTGCCGGCGATGGCTACAACAAAGCCCGCTCCGGCGGAAAGAGACGCATCAGTGATATTGAGCGTCCAGCCTGTCGGCGCGCCCAGGAGCTTGGGATTGTCAGAGAATGAGTACTGAGTCTTGGCGATGCACACAGGCAGCCGGGCAAAACACCAGTCGTTGAACTGCTGAAGCTTGGCCCGCGCCTTGTCACTAAAAGTGACTCCCGCAGCGCCATAGATTTTTGTGGCGACGCTCTCAATCTTGTTCTCCAGCGAATCGTCCAGCGCATAAACGGGCTGCACGTTGGGGTTGGGATTCTTGTCGATGGTCTCGACCACTTTTTCCGCCAGGGCAGCCGCGCCCTCTCCGCCTTTGGTAAAAGCTTCACTCAAGGCGCTCACCGCACCTTGCTGCGAACAATACTCTGCCAACCGATTCAGATCTGCCTCAGAATCCGTGGGAAAGCGGTTGATGGCCACAACGGTGGGCACGCCAAACTGCTTGAGATTCTGGATGTGGCGGACCAGATTCGGCGCACCGCGGTCCAGATCGCCTTCGCCCTGGTTGCGCAGGCTCTGGACCGTCGTCACCAGCACGGCGCATGCTGGAGCGATCCCCGACGAGCGCATCACGATATCGAAATACTTTTCCGCGCCAAGATCGGCAGCAAAACCCGCTTCATTCACTACATAGTCAGCCAGGCGAAGTCCCATGTTGTGCGAGATGACGCTGCTGGTTCCGTGCGCGATGTTGCCAAACGGCCCCGTATGCACCATGGCCGGAGTTCCTTCCGTGGTTTGCGCCAGGTTGGGCAGGATAGCTTCGCTCAGCAATGCCATCATTGCGCCCGTAGCGTCAAGGTCGGCAGCGCGCACCGGCTTGCCTGCACGCGTTACCCCGACCACAATCGCATTCAAGCGCCGGCGCAGGTCTTCAAGGCTGTTGGCCAGCGCCATAATGGCCATAATTTCAGAAGCGGCGGTAATCACGAAGCCGCTGTTGCGCGTGAGCGCTCCCTTCTTTTCTCCAATATCAATGGTGATGCGGCGCAGGGCGCGATCATTCATGTCCATCGTGCGAGGCCACGTGATCTGGGAAATATCCAGGTCAAGCTCATTGCCGTGAAAAACGTGCGCATCGATCAATGCGGCCAGAAGGTTGTGCGCCGTGGTAATGGCATGGAAATCGCCGTGGAAATGAAGATTGATTTTCTGGCTGGGTTCGATCTGAGATTTCCCACCGCCGGCGGCACCCCCTTTCATGCCAAAGACCGGCCCGAGGGAAGGCTCGCGCGAGGTGATGATCGCCCTTCTGCCAATGCGTTCCAGCCCCTGCGTAAGTCCGATTGAGGTGACAGTTTTTCCTTCACCGGAAGCCGTGGGCGTGGTGGCTGTTACCAGGATGAGTTTGCCTCGGCGCTGGAAGGCCGGATCAGAAAGGATATCCAGCTTCAGCTTGGCTCCGTGACGACCAATAGGCTCAAAATACTGTTCGGGTAACTTCAGTTTTTCCGCGATGATGTGAATTGGCAGCAGAGATTGGCTCATAGGCAAACAAACGAGTCTAGAACTCCGCCACCAAAGAGGCAAGCGATAAAAAGCTAATGAGAGTGAATTGCGCGTTTGCCCGCAGGCGCCGAGGGTGTGGCCACGCTTCGCGTTGGCAGGCGGAAATGATACCCTATCTAGGTCTGCACCCCTTATGCGCCCGTAGCTCAGCTGGATAGAGCGGTTGCCTCCGAAGCAACAGGCCGGGAGTTCGAATCTCTCCGGGCGCACCATTAGATTCTGTCGTTTCGCTCCAAACCCCTTTGCAGCAGACGGGCAATCCGCTCGTTTCAGCCTTGACTCGGCCTGGCCGAGCCTCTTCCGCACGCCCTTAGTGCGGCTTGGTTGTGATCAAGAGCAGCGCTCCGATCCTCTTGAAGTCCCGCAACTCGTCGGCATTCTTGAACCACTTTCCTGAATATGTTTCAGCTGTGGGGCTGCGATCGGGAATGCGCCGCGCTTCTACGTTTTTGAAGCCATGTTTTTCCAGCAGCGCCTTGTATTCCGCTTCTGAGAGCGCCTGCACTGGCACTTTCAGTTCGGTCACCCAGCGCAATGAGTAATGATTGTCTTTATAGAGGTTGATCAGAATGAACAGCTTTGCTCCGGGCGCCATCACGCGGCGCAGTTCATCCAGCGCCTTGCCCTGATCGGCGTAGTAATAAAATGATTCCACGGAAAGCATTTTGCTGAACGCGTTGTCGGCCTCGGGAATGTTTTCCGCCGATCCCCAGGCATATCGGACATTCCTGAATGCGGATGATGCCTGCTCGGCGCGGCGCAACATTTCGTCCGCTACATCCAGCCCAACAACTTCACCGGTAGTCGCAATGCGCGCCATGCGGCGTGAAGCCCATCCCGTGCCGCAACCCAGATCAAGGATGCGGTCCCCAGGCTGGATATCCATCAGCGCCAGCGTTTGTTCTGTAATGTCAGAGTGGTGGCTCTCCATTTCGTCGCCACGGCCAGCGGCAGCCCACTGGTTAAATTCCTGTTGCAGTTTGTGATCAGCAGAGGAGGAAAGAGGGTCAACTTTCGTGTCCATATGCCTATGCTACATTGGAATGTTGGACTCGCTCAATCAGATATCGAACGTCTGACATCGAACAATGGCAGAGCCGCCGGCAAATCCCAAACCGCAGTCGCATGAAGCGCTTTATTGCCCTAACTGCGCCCGGGAAATCACCGATCCTCTCACCTGCGGCGACTGTTCTGCCGTGATCTGCCGCGTCTGCGGCACGCCGCTGGAATCTTCGTCTGACCTGGGAATGGGATAAGGAACCTTATGCTTACCATTGTCCTACTCTTCATCTCTAATATTTTTATGACGTTTGCATGGTACGGCCATCTCAAATATCAGAATGTCCCGCTGTGGAAGGTCACGCTCATTAGCTGGGGGATCGCTTTCTTTGAATACTCATTTCAGGTCCCAGCCAACCGCATCGGCAGCCATACCTTCAATGCCGCGCAGCTTAAGACAATCCAGGAAATCATCACCCTGGTGGTGTTTTCCGGATTTTCTATCTGGTACTTAAAGCAGGACATCAAATGGAATTACGCAGTGGGATTTTTCTTTATCGTGGTGGCATCGTTCTTTATTTTTAAAAAGTGGTAGGATGAAGGCAATGAGGCTCCGGTCGGCGTATTTTCTGAGTCGGTAGAGACTTAGCATGCTACTCTCTACGTCAGGAGCTTGATGGTGTAAGTGTTTTTCGGCGTTATATCGGTATCCTAGTCTTCCGCTCGGGATTGAAAAACGGCAGCTTCGCCACCTTGGCTGTAACTTTTTGCCGGACCGCCTCAATCGTGATCTCCATCTGCAATTTGGTTCCCGGCTGTGAATGGGTTGTGTCCACACTGGCCAGAGCAATCATTTTTTTGAGCAGAGGTGACCACGTCGTCGAAGTGGCTTTGCCTACCTGCTTGCCGCCCAGATAAACCGGCACGTGGACACGCGAAGCCTGCGCCGGCGCGGCAGGTGTGAGCCCGAACTTTTCATAGCGCTCTTCGATCTCCACCCAATCCATTTCCAGGCCGACCAACTGCCGCGCAACGCCGCCCTTGTTCTGTTGGGCCAGCGCTGCTTTGCCAACAAAATTTTCTTTGTCCAGGTGCACCATCTTGCCAAAGCCAAGTTCATACGGCGAATACTTCTGCTCCGGGATCAGCGCCTTCTTGCTGCTGATGTAGTCCACTTCAATCAACAACAATCCCGCTTCGATGCGCGCGACATCGAGCGCCAGCATGCCCGCGGGATGAATATCAAATTGTCGGCCTGCATCCATCAGCGC
>Ga0137403_10009257_pt1 | contig 10955 bp, 10 predicted proteins | sample CZOMad2_1_16fung_FD_122057 | JGI IMG/M metagenome (GOLD analysis project Ga0137403, IMG submission 122057) | Vadose zone soil fungal communities from Angelo Coast Range Reserve, California, USA - CZOMad2_1_16fungal (Hybrid Assembly) | ecosystem: Environmental > Terrestrial > Soil > Vadose zone...
TCCTGGTGGCAGTGCGGGCAGAGAAAGTTGCTCATGTTCTCCACCAGTCCCAGTACATCGACGCGCGCGGTGCGGAACATCTCAATCGCCTTGCGACCGTCTTGCAGAGACACGTCTGATGGCGTCGATACCACAACAGCGCCCGTAAGCGGCACAGTCTGGAAAAGAGAAATTACAACATCGCCCGTGCCCGGAGGCAGGTCGACGACAAGGTAATCCAGTTCGCCCCAAACCACCTGCTGTAAAAACTGGCGGATGATCTGGTGCAGCATAGGCCCGCGCCAGACGATTGGCTTATCGCCGGGATTGAGAAATCCCACCGAGATGATCTTCACCCCAAAGTTCTGCAGTGGCTCAATCAGATTTTCGTTCAGCACGCGCGGCTGCTGGCTGGTGGCCATCATCAGCGGAACGTTAGGACCGTAAACGTCGGCGTCTAAAAGGCCGGTCTTGTAGCCCATTTTGGCTAGTGCCACGGCTAGATTCACTGCAATGGTGGTCTTTCCCACGCCGCCCTTGCCCGAGCCGACTGCGATGATATTGCTGACTCCCGGCAGCGGGAATGGTCCCTGCTGCTGGGCTCCGTGCTGATGTCCGTGAGCCATAGGTATTACTTGATTATACGGGAAGCGACGATTTGATCGGCTGATCGCCGGGATCGGAAAACTGAAATTCACCATTGATTGTTGTGATGAGCAGCGTGCGCAACTGCCATTGGCTACTCTAAGGCTTTTTCACCGCTTGCCTTCTCGCAGCCTCTTCCGTCCGCAACTCGCGCCGCCTTCCCGCATCTTCATAGCGGCGCTTGTCCTCTTCCGTTTCTGGGATCAAGGGCGGAACCGGTTTGCGCTTACCGTGTTCGTCCACGGCAACAAACGTCAGATACGCTGACGCTACATGCCGCGTGTTTCCGGAAATATAGTTTTCCACCCAGCACTTCACGCCAATTTCCATTGACGTATTGAAAGCGCGGTTGACGGAAGATTTCAGAATCAGCAAATCGCCGATTTTGACCGGCAGGCGGAAATCAATGTGGTCCATCGATGCCGTGACCACGTGGCTGTGGGAATGCCGGTGGGCAGCGATTGCCCCGGCGATGTCAATGAGGTGCATCAGGCGTCCGCCAAGAAGATTGCCCAGAGGATTGCCGTCATTGGGCAACACCACCTCGGCCATCTGCGATTGCGAATCGCGCACCGGACGCGGTGAAAGACTGTGGCCGGCGTGGCTATGACCATCGGTCGAATTCTGGTTACTCATGATTCCTTGGATGTTTTGAGCCAGAGCTAAGTTTCTGCAAGTCTCCAGCGACTATTACGTCTTTCGTGGCCGCCGCTCAAGGTAGACCGCCACGTAACATTCGGCCTGGCGTTGCAGGCAGGCATCGCGCATGGGGGCAAGCCATCGTTGCGCCTGGCAATCATACTCGAGCCGCCCGTACTCTACTGGCTCGTGAAAGCGCTCGCTCACATAGTGCAGGACAATCCTGGATTCCTCGTCCCGCGCCACGGCAAAACGCACGCCATCGGCGTTACGGTCGGCCGGCATGCGACAGCATCCGCCAGCATAGCCGATATTGCAGAACTCGCGCAGTTCCGTTTCCGATGGAGTGATCTCATCGGCTCCGGCGCGGCAGGTTCCGGCAAACCCGGCGCCTAGAGGCAAACGAGCAGGGAAAGGCCAGCCAATGGAAATTCTCTCGGTGGGGAAAAAGAAGGGACACGCCACAACCGCCAATCCTAGCGTCAGACACTCTGGGTGTAAAGGAAAACCCGAGCAGTTTTGCACAGTGCACTGGAGGCGGTGCAATCACGTCGCAATCATATAGCCGTTCGCCGGGATATGTTAGATTTCTTCGATGACCGAACCCACGCGCCTGCAAATGCTTGCCCAATTCCTGGAACAGAACCCAGGTGACGCTTTCGCTCGCTACGGCCTCGCCATGGAGTATTCCAAAGTCGGGCAGACAGAGCAGGCGCTCGCCGAGTTCCAAAGACTTCTTGAACTACATCCTGATTACACGAACGGCTATTTCATGGCCGCGCAAACGCTCGAACGCACTGGCCGCACGCCCGAGGCAAAACAAATGCTGGAGAACGGCGTGGAAGCCGCCAAACGCACCGGCAATAAACATGCGCTGTCAGAGATGGCGGGGATGCTGGATGAACTGGGCGGGTAGACTCATAGAACTTTCGCTCGACTGTTGAGCCATTTTTCGATTTCCATCCAGGCAAAAACGATCAGGTACGGTGCGCCGATGCTATCGAAGACTGTCGGAAGCCACCACGCCTTGTTCAACCACGCCACAGGACTCATCAAGCACCCTGCCGCGCCTAGACATCCGCCCACAATCGAGACTGTTGCTGCAGGATTCTTGCGCCGCATCCAGGAGCAAACTGTCATCTTGTTGAAGGCCATCACGCCCGCTGCCAGCGCCAACAGCACACACGCAATGAACCAGCGCAAAGGTAATCCCATCTCAAGCAGAGAACGCGCGATTTCGATTTTCTTGCCGTATGATCGTCGAGACCTCGCTGAAATCGCTCTTGGCGATGATGGTGGAGGAGTTGGGTTAAAAATGCTTCGCATAGCGGCAAGCAATCGTTATAGTCTCTAGCGCCCACGGAGGTTCTGGCTGAAAATGCAAATCGCCAAGCTGCTGCCACAAAAGATCACTTGCATTCTCCCCCTGATTGTTACCTGCATGATCTCAGGTCAGTCGCTCCCGCAAATCGATCCGCCAAAGGACAAAGCGCCCCTGCAAGAAAAAAAGTCGGACGAGAAGAAGCCCGATATAGTTGCACAGGGCGGCGGCATTGAAATCCTTTCCGACACCATGGGCGTTGACTTTGGACCGTACATGAGGCATTTGAAGGTCACAGTGCAAGGTCACTGGAACGCGTTGATTCCAGCAGTGGCTCTGCCGCCTCTGAGCAAATCAGGTACTGTGACCATTGAACTCGCAGTGATGAAGGATGGCCATGTAAGAGGTATGAAGGTTGTGAAATCATCGGGAGATTCGCAGTTGGATCGGGCCGCTTGGGGCGGCATCACCGACGCCATTCCGTTGCCGACGCTACCCTCAGAGTTCAAAGGTGACTACCTGAAGTTGCGGTGCAACTTCATCTACAACCCTCCCGCCAAACAGCCGCAGGAAGCAAAACAGGAGACAAAACAAGATCCAAAGAAGTGAGCACTACTTCTGGCCCTTTGTCGCCGCCTCCGCCATTACTTGTGCCGTCGGTCTGAGGGCTTTGCGAATTCTCCATTCCACCACTCCCGGCAAAGCCTGATACATGCGAATCACCATTTTGTAAAACTTCGGCACTATCACTTCCCTCTTGCGTTTGAGCATGCCCTGCAAGGTGGCGTCCGCTACTACGTCCGGCGTGACCGCGTACTTCACAGACGATCCCACGCGCTCAGAGTGCTTGCCCTTTACCATGTTCTTTACAAAGTCCGTGGCAATATAGCCCGGGCAAACCGTCAGGACGTTGATGTTGTGCCGCAGCAGTTCCATGCGCGCTGCTTTGCCGATGGCGTTCATAGCGTGCTTGGTGGCGGCGTAACCGGACATATACGGCGTGGCGATGTGCCCGGAAACGGAGGAAATATTCACAATGTCGCCACCGCCCTGCTTGCGCATGACGGGGACCACGGCCTGCATGCACTCAACCGCGCCAAACAGGTTGGTATCAAACATTCTCCGGAACTCAGCCATGTCCATATCGGCTACGGCGTCATTCAATCCGAAACCGGCATTGTTCACAAAGATATCAATGCGTCCGAACTTCGCGACAGCGGCCTTCACCAGCGCGTCCACCTGGTCGCGTTTGCTCACGTCGCACGCCACGCTCAGTGTATTCGCGCCGCCGCCAATGCGCTGCTCCGCTGCTTTGGTCCGCACCAGATCGCGCGCGCAGAGCACCACCTTCGCGCCTTCCTGCAGGAACAGCTTCGCAATCGCCTCACCAATACCCATGGAAGCGCCGGTGATTACAGCCACTCTACCTTCAAGTTTCATTCCAGCTTTGTAGTTTGTAAGGCCGTTTAAGTCAAGCTGCCTGCGAAAGCACGAGAATCGAATCGATCCAAACGCAGATCTACCCACCGATTTGACTCGGCTCTTCTCCGCGTCTCCGCGGTGAATTTCCGACCCCGATCTCCCAATCATCAGATCACCCGATCACCGATCTATCACAAGAAGGCGGTTGTAGAATGTAGGCGTGCCCCTGCTTCCGCTATTTCCGCTTGAAATAGTCGTCTTTCCCAGCGCGCCGCTCCCGTTGCATATTTTTGAGCCTCGCTACAAAGAGATGATCGGCGAGTGTCTGGCGCAGGACCGGCCGTTTGGGATGGTTCGAGCTAAGGAAAATGCACTGTCAGCCATTGGATGTTCCGCCAGAATCGTCACCGTGATCAGGAAATATGAGGACGGCCGGCTCGACATCGCGGCCGAAGGCGCACAGCGTTTTGAGATCATACAGGTCAATCAGGAGCGCTCTTTTCTTCAAGCTGAAGTAGCTTTTTTTGAAGACGAAACCTCCACGGTAAGCAAGAATGCCGCGGACGCTGTCATCCAGTTGCATGAGCAGCTTTTTGCCGTGCTGGGACAAACGGTGGAGATTGAGCGAGACGCAGACTTTCTTTCCTTCCATCTGGCGCAGGACCTGCCCGTGGACCTGGACTTTAAGCAAACACTCCTGGAGATGAAATCCGAAGCGGAAAGGATAGAAACACTTACTGAGTACTACCGCGCCACAATTCCCAAAATCGAAACCAGCCTGCGCGTGCGCCAGCGGGCCAGCGGCAACGGACACGTTCATTGATCCACTGAGGGTTGTTCTTCCGTCCTATCGCTCTTCCGTCCATCGATACTTCAGACACACAAGGTATAATTCTTTTCAGAGGCCCTTCATGAATCTTCCCCCTACTCTGGGCGAGCTCAGAAAAAGTTCTTTCTCTGAGCAGCGGCTGCGCACGCGCAAGGTAAAAGATGAGCTCCGCGACAATCTGATTACCCGGCTGCGCAGCGGCGAAATTATATTTCCCGGCATCATTGGCTATGAAGACACGGTCGTCCCGCAATTGATAAACGCCGTGCTCTCACGGCACAACTTTATTCTGCTCGGCCTGCGCGGACAGGCCAAGAGCCGCATTCTGCGTGCTCTTACCACGCTGCTCGATCCGCAAATGCCTTACGCCGCCGGCTGTGAGATTCGCGACAATCCTTACGATCCAATCTGTAAACGCTGCCGCGACCTGATTGCCCGCGAAGGTGACAACACACCGATCGCCTACCTGTCGTCCGACGATCGCTACGTGGAAAAGCTGGCCACGCCGGACGTGACCATCGCTGATTTGATTGGCGACGTTGATCCCATCAAAGCCGCCCGCGGCGGGCACGATCTTTCCAGCGAGATGACCGTGCATTACGGCCTGCTACCCCGCGCTAACCGCGGGCTGTTTGCCATCAACGAACTGCCTGACCTTGCGGGAAAAATTCAGGTCGGCATGTTCAACATCATGCAAGAGGGCGACGTCCAGATTAAAGGCTATCCGCTCCGTCTGCCGCTCGACGTGGCCCTGGTTTTCACCGCGAACCCTGAAGACTATACGGCCCGCGGCAAGATTGTTACGCCGCTCAAAGACCGCATCGGCTCGGAGATCCGCACGCATTACCCCGCCACGCTGGAAGAAGGCATCAGCATCACGGAGCAGGAAGCATGGCTGCATCGCGACGGGCTGGAGCTGCATGTGCCAAAGTATGTTCGCGAAGTTGTGGAGCGCGTGGCATTTCTGGCGCGCGAAGACAAGAAGATCGACAAACGCTCTGGCGTGAGCCAGCGCCTGCCCATCAGCGTGCTGGAAAACGTAATTTCCAACGCCGAACGGCGCGCCGTACGTAGCGGGGAAAAGACAATCGTGCCGCGCATTGGTGATGTTTACGCCGCGCTGCCCTCGATCACTGGCAAACTTGAACTGGAATATGAAGGCGAGATGCGCGGAGCCGATACTGTGGCGCGTGAGTTGATTCGCACCGCCGTCGCCAAAACCTACGATACTTATTTCAAAGACCTGAACATGCAACAGGTAGTGCAATGGTTTGAGCTCGGCGGCGAGATCAAACTTTCAGATACCGCCAGCGCACATGAAGTTTTAGAAGGCCTGAAAAACATCCAGGGACTGACGGACAAGCTCGCGCCCGTCGGCATTAAGTCGAAAGACAAGCCCGAGGTGCTGGTTTCCGCAGCCGAGTTCGTGCTCGAAGGCCTGCACGCACACCGCAGAATAGGCCGCTCCGAAGAGCGCGTCTTTGGCGCGGAGAAACAGCCGAAGCGGCAGGAGCGCCCATTTGAGCGCGGCGACGACGAGCCGCCACCGATGAGAAATAGAAGGCCGTACAACTAGTTTCTGTCCCGAACGCAGTGAGTGCGGAAAAAGACTTGCCGCAGATTTTCGCAGATGAACGCAGATAAGGAAGTTGGCCGCGAATGAACGTGAAATACGCGAATCGACTTACTGATTGCTAACGCATTTTGCTGGCTAATTGCTAAGTGCTAAGTACTGGTTTTCATGAAGTACACCAAATATTCCAAATACGTTGCCGATCTGGCCGACGAAATGAGCATGGAAGACCTGCTCAGCGCGCTTTCTGACTACATGCTTGAGTCGGGCTTCCAGAGCGATTCCATGTACTTCCAGCAACTGGACGAGCACTCGCTCGACGCCCTGCGCCAGGCCATCCAGCAGGCGCTGGAAATGGGCGAGTTTCTGGATGACGAAATGCGCGAACGTCTGGAGCAAATGCAGGCGGACGGCACAATGGAAGAGTTGATCGAACGCCTGATCGAGCGCATGCAGCAGGAAGAGCTGATTTCCGTGGACCAGCCGCACGATCCATCGCGCCAATCGACCGCGCCGGGACAGACCGGCGAAGCTCAGACTAATGCCCGCTTTGAGATTACTGACAAGAGCCTGGACTTTCTCGGCTTCAAGACCCTGCGCGACCTTCTGGGATCACTAGGCCGCTCCAGCTTCGGCCGCCACGACACACGCGATCTGGCCACTGGAATCGAATCCAGCGGCGCTTCCAAACCTTACGAGTTCGGCGACACGATGAATCTCGATATCACCGAAACTCTATCGGCAGCCATCCAGCGTGAAGGGTTACATCTGCCGCTGAACATTGAATACTCTGACCTTCAAGTGCACCAGTGCGAGTATCAGTCGTCCTGCGCTACGGTCGTGATGCTCGACTGCTCGCACAGCATGATCCTCTACGGTGAAGATCGCTTTACTCCAGCCAAAAAAGTTGCCATGGCGCTTTCTCACCTGATCCGCACCCAGTATCCCGGCGACTCATTGTCACTGGTGCTGTTCCATGATTCCGCGGAAGAGATGCCGATCTCACAACTGGCCCGCGTGAAAGTCGGACCGTATTACACCAACACGCGTGAAGGCTTGCGCCTGGCCCAGCGCATCCTGCAACGCCAGCGCAAGGACATGAAGCAGATCGTGATGATCACTGACGGCAAGCCCTCAGCGCTCACGCTGGAAGACGGCAGGATTTACAAGAACGCTTTCGGGCTCGATCCACTGGTCGTGAGCCAGACCTTGGAAGAAGTTTCGCGCTGCAAGCGCTCCGGCATCATGATCAATACGTTTATGCTTGCTTCCGATTACGGGTTGGTCCAGTTCGTCCAGAAAGTCACGGCCATGTGCAAGGGAAAAGCATACTTCACTACACCGCAGAACCTGGGCCAATATCTGCTGATGGATTACATGTCACGGAAGATGAAGACGATTCACTAGAGCAGGAAAGCAAGAGGCGCCGGCTCTTACTCAGAATTTCCATTCGACTGTTTTGTTCCTATCTCATGCACAACGTCTTTTACGCTCTGGCGGCGGAACTTGTCGGCCTGTCTGGTGGCCAGAACGCGGACACGGCGTGCCGGCAGCGTGACCGGCTCGACTTTCTCAAATCGACCCCGTTGAATTTCAACATCGAAACGGAACCAATCGCTCTTATAGAGACGCCCGGCCGAATAGAAGCTGACGGAAGCCGCCAGCGTTCCCTCAAAGTCATTTCCAGTGATGGCGAGGATGCGCTCGCCGATGTGTTGCGTCCAGGTATTGCCGCCGACCAGCGGATCATTAAGGTACTGGCGCTCAAAGGGCATGGCATGCGTCATAGTGCGCAACTGCACAAGTTGGAGCAGCACCGCGGCGCGCGCCAGGTTGGTGATCACGATCTTGGCGTCGGCGGTGGAAGCGCGTTCCAGGCGGACGTGCAATTCCGGCGCCCACTCGCGCTCAAACTGCTCGCGGGAAAGTTCCAGCCCCCGGTCAGCAGCCTTGGCATAACGCAAAGTGGCCCGCGCCAGCACCACGCTGAGGATGGTCGTGACAATCGTTGCCGCCACAGGAATATATTCCAGCAGGGTGGAGTACGGTACACGAACGATGATTGCCAGCAGCATGGAGACTCAGCTTAGCGGGCTTTCCTGGTTTTCCCGAGATGCGGGACGTATCGGGGCTTTGGTAATCAACAAAAGTACTACACGCGTAAGTAGCTGAAACCGAAGAGCGAACTGAGCACTCGTCTAGTTGTCCTGAACCAGTATGAGCGCGTCTATCCCTCGGTCTTTACGGCTGCTTCAGCGGCAAGAAAGCCAATTTTGGAGTGGGTCCCATCACAGAACGGTTTATTCGTGGATGCGCCGCAGCGGCACAGCGCGATTGCTTGTTTCCCGCTAATGTCCACTTTTTTGCCATCAGCGTCAGCGATTTCCAGCTGACTCAGGTCTCCGCTGACAACGTAAGGGCCGGTCTTTTTGATCAGAATATTAATTGCCATTCAGTTCCCTCCAAACAATTTCTACGTTGAAACAATTTAAATGCTAAAGGCGGAGCCATGCAAATCCTTCGCGAATGCCTTGGCCGGAAGCCCAATAGGGCTCCCTCGCTCCGTTCGGGATAAAGAAAGTCTACCGCTTCTTGAACGCGACGTTCACCAGCAGCTTGTCGCCTTCAATGTCGACAACGTTGCAGAAGGTCCGCTCGCCCCGGCGCGTGAAGTCGAGCCCGACGCGGCTGCCCCCGACGCGCATGTTGCGAATGCTCAGATGTTCCAAAAATTCCGGCAGCGCCGGGTCTACGATGTTCAGTTCTCTCCGGTGAGCGCTGGGACGGATACCCAGCACCGACATCAGGATGAGAAATACCGCGCCCGACGCCCACGCCTGGGGTGAGCAGGAAACCGGGTATTGCACGGGTTCATCATGTTCGCGCCGTTCAATGCCACAGAACAGTTCCGGCAGACGGTAATCACGGAAGTTGAGAGCCGCCTGGAAAAGCCCGGTAAAGAGCCGGTTGGCAGGCTCGCGAAATTCATAGAGCGCCATGCCGTGAGCAATGAGTGAATTGTCGTGCGGCCAGATCGATCCGCGATGGTAGCTGAGGGGATTAAAGACGCGTTCGTCACGCGACATGGTGCGCCAGCCCCATCCGGAAAACATGTCGTCGCGCATGAAGCGTTCGGTAACTGCCTTGGCCCGGTCCTGCGCCAGCATGCGGGTAAAGAGCAGGTGGCCGGGGTTCGAAGAAATTACCTCGGTCTGGCGCTTGTCGCGATCCAGCGCCATGGCGTAAAAGCCAAGTTTGGGCATCCAGAACGCTTTTTCAAAGCGTTTGGCCATTTCCGCGGATTCCCTCTTCAGCCTGTCAGCGGTCTTGATGTCTCCAAAGGAGCGCATTAGCGACGCCATTCTGTACTTGGCCTCATAGACGTAACCCTGCACCTCGCACAAGGCGACCGGCGATTTAGCGATTTCACCGTCACGATGCATGATGGCGTCCCAGGAATCCTTCCAGCCCTGGTTCGCCAGTCCCTTGGGCGAGCGGCGCTGATACTCGACAAACCCGTCACCGTCGATATCGCCGTAAGAGTCAATCCATTCCAGAGCGCGATATGCATTCGGAAGCAGGTCTTTCACCAGTTGCTCATCGGCGGTCCAGTTGAAGGTTTCACTCAGCAGGATGAGCCAGAGCGGAGTTGCATCCACAGATCCGTAATAGGGGCCAAAAGGCATCTCGCCCGCGCGCGTCATTTCTCCTTCACGATATTCATGCAGGATCTTGCCGGGCTCTTCGTCGCGCCAGTCGTTCTTCTCCTTGCCCTGATGCGAAGCCAGCACGCGCAGTGTTTCAGCAGCCAGGCGGGAGTTCAACATGAGCGACTGGTAAGCGGCGATGATGGAGTCGCGGCCAAACATCGTGGCGAACCAGGGAATGCCGGCAGCGATGACGCGCTCCTTGGCTTCAGGAATCTGCAAGGCATGAAAATCCGCTTTGCTGGTTTCCACCATCCCATGGAAGATGCTGTTGCTGGCGGTGAAACTGGTGGAGCGCGAGGCCCAGTCCGCGATCGCTTCCCGGCGCAGGCGCAACTGCTGGGCAAAATCAGAACGTACCGAGCGGGAGCGTTTGCCTTCTACCTGCGGGACGATGGTGGTATGAAGCTGAAAACGCTTGAAGGGCGGCAGCCGCAGCTTCCACCGCGCCGTAGTGCCGTCCACCATCTCCGGCTCCGGCGAAAGATGAATGATAGTTTCGCGGGCGACGCCATCCAGGCCGCAGTAATGAAAGACGATGGAGTCATGCCGTACAATCGGCAGGTAATAATGGCCGAGCTTTTCGCGTGCTACGCCGCGAACCTGGAAAACGTCCATGAAATCGGCTTCGTAAGCCAGTTCGATATTGAGCTCAAGCTCTTGAAAGTTGAAGTTCTCAAAAGAAAAATTGTCAAAGAGCGTTTCGGAAGAAAGCAGCTGTTCGCGGCGAATGTGCACCGTGTTCTCGGGAATTTCATACGTCTCGCGCATGGTGCTCTTGCCGGTAGTGAGCTCAATCTGCGAGGCAAAAGTCTGCTCCGTGCTGGAAGAAAGCACGAC
>Ga0137403_10009259_pt1 | contig 10953 bp, 8 predicted proteins | sample CZOMad2_1_16fung_FD_122057 | JGI IMG/M metagenome (GOLD analysis project Ga0137403, IMG submission 122057) | Vadose zone soil fungal communities from Angelo Coast Range Reserve, California, USA - CZOMad2_1_16fungal (Hybrid Assembly) | ecosystem: Environmental > Terrestrial > Soil > Vadose zone...
GGGCCTGGAGTTGGCCCGTGGCATCCTCACATGATGTTGTACACCCCGTATTACGAGAACTCGATGCTGGGCGGTAACCAGGTAGGTGGCGCGCTGCCCTTCGTTGGAGACGATGCTGGAACCCCGTTCGCCGTGACCGTGATCCCGGTCGCGCATGATTTGGCTGTCAAAACCCGGGTGAAATAGGACGTGCGATTGTGCCCGGATCACGGGTGACTCGCCATAATCCGACGAAGAAATTTCCATAAACGTAAAAAGATCGCAAGACGCCGCTCTGATCACCGTAACGCTTATGGCGCCGCCTAACGGTCGCGCTCATCGGAACGGCTCTTTGTACTTACACACCAGCGACGATCACTTCGATAATCCGGCCCGTGAATATCTCCGTCACGAACAGGCGCCCGGTTTTCGGATCAAGTGCCATGCTGGTCGGCGTGATCAGGCAATTAGCGATTACCGCAGGAGGCCCACCAGGTGAAGTAAATCTTTGCAATCTTCCGGGGGCTTGCGCCAATTGATTGGTGCTGAACTCAAGCGTCAAGAACTCATCCCCGCCTTCAAGGGTTTTCACCGGTAGCACATCAATGGCTGATGTCAAGCCGCTAATGAACGGCTGATTATCACCGGTACGTGGATCAACTATGCGCACCTGTGCCTCGTCAGGCGGGAACGGAAAGCCGGTCAACAGCGTCACCAGAAACTGGCCGCCGAATAGATGGATGCTGTCCGGCACCGCGTCAATAGCAGGTGGCCCCAACGGGAACGGGTTTGTTAGGGGTGCGAACGTCGTCAGGATCGCAGTGGCCCCGGTACTGAGCTCTACGGTCCAGATACGATTAAGGCTCGCGTCCACCACATAGAGCAGATTATTATTCACCGCTACCCCAAACGGGTTTGAACTCACTGTGTTGTCGGGCAGATCAGGCCTCGGCGCAGGCACCACATTAGGAAAGTCAGCCAACAATTTGATCGTTAACTTGTCACCCTTCCCGTTGTCCAACACTAGCTCGGCCCCGCTCTGCAACGCGATCTGATCGGCCTCAGTGAGTGTGAAGCCGCTGGCCGTCTTCTCCGCGTTCGCGCTGAAGTGCACCTCCAAGACTGAGCTAAGGATCGGCGACGACGGGTTGGGGTTTGGCACTTCAGTGCCGGGGAGGGGGCCGAGCAGCGCCGCATCTCCGACGCCGATGACGATGAAAAGCGTGCGCCCGCGCATCGCCAAGCCTGAGGGTCCGGAAGGCGCGGGGAAGCCGCCGAGGTTGTTGATGGCGGATGGGAGGCCATCGAGCAGCGTGCGCCGCTCTCGGCTATTGGGGTCGAGAATGGAAATTCGTCCTGTGTTGGGGCCGTTGCCTTGCTCAGCGACCAGCAGATTACCATTCTGCGACAGGATGATTTTAGTTGGAGCTCGCAGATCAGAGGCAAGAACAGTAGTAGGGCACTGCGCTTTAACGCTCACACGCGTTAGAGCGAACGTCAGGAGGACTGCCAAGGCTATCAACAGCCTGATGGCTGTTGATGCCAGATTATGCTTCAGGTACTTCATGATTGATCTGCTGCGCAATTGAATCAATGCGAGTGCTTTGGATGTCATTTTTTTAACTCCCCTCCATGAGGGTTGGGAGACGAAGGCTGATCCAGTCGAACCACTGCGAAGGAACCAAGTAGGAGGGTTACGGCTGCGGGCAAGAAGGTTACTCTGAAAACTGCTGATGGTGTCAATGCAAATTATTGGTCCCTGAAACTGCGGCCGACCTCTACCATGCCATCGTAGGCGGCATCGAGCGACTGGGATCCGCTTTGCATGGACTGCGAGGTCGGCAACGCGCCGCCGGCTTAATTTTCGGCAGTCACAAGGCCACGCCCGATTACGGCATCGCCAAATCCTGGTTGAGCGTTCCGGAGACAGCTGCGTTCCTCGAGGTTTCTGAGTCATGGGTCCGGCGGCATCTGCACGAATTCACTCGTCTCGGCCGTCTCGTTCGAATCGACTCTTCCTTGCGTCTCCGTCGCTTTCGGGGTAAACAATCCATGGGAAACCGCTTGAAACCCGAAAGGATGGTCCCTGTGGGCTTCAAGCGTTATCAGCGTGGTTCGGTATCAAAGCGAGGCAGTAAGGGCAGTCAGATGTGGTACGGGGTATGTCGTCCCGGCGTGTCCTACCTTACCTCAAGAACGGTTACCTCACGGCAACGGGACGCCCGGTCACACTGCGGCAACACCGATGCGGCGTTGCAAGAATTAAAAAATGGGATCGCTTACCTTTGTTATTTCTGAAAAATCACCGGCGTCCCCTTCGCGACCAGCCCCGCCAATTTCAGCGCATCCCAGTTCGTCATCCTCACACACCCATGCGACTCCACTTGCCCGATCCGCCCAGGCTCTGGCGTCCCATGTATTCCGTAATGCGGCTTATTGATGTCGATCCACACATCGCCCACCGGATTATTCGGGCCCGCCGCAATCTTCACTTTCGCCTTTTCCGGATCGACATTCCAAAAAAGCTCCGGATCATAATGAAACGTCGGATTGCGCGTTACCGAAGTTACCCGCCATGTTCCCAGCGGCAGGAAATCGTGTATGCTGCCGGTTGTCACCGGCGCCCAAAAAATAATTCGTCCTCGCGCGCCATATACCGTCAAACTCGCCGTCCTCTTCGATACCACCACTCTCAGCCCAGCATGCAATGATTCTCTCTGGCCTCTCGCGCCGGTCGTCGGCACTCGTTTTCCTGCCACACCCGCCGACGGCTCATCGCCCCCAGCCTCATGCTCCGCGTTCAACACGTTCGGCACTTTAACTTCTTCTCCCGCCGCAAAATGCGCGTCGGGATTCAAACGCTTAAGCAGCTCCGGCGCACAGTGAAATTTCTCGCCCAACTCTTCCACCACCGACGTGTAGTAAAGCCCCGCCAGCTTCGCCTTCTCGTCCATGTCTTCCGGAATCGTCGCCGCGAATGGCCCACTCGCATCTTCCGCCGTAATCTTATAGGACACGATCGCCTCAACACTCCCTGCATGCAACGCCTTTAGTAGCAGCTTGCGTCCTCGCGGCCCCGCAGCAATCCGATGCGCTGCCTCAAATGCCGCCAAAGCCCTCCGGCTATTCTCTCCTCCGCCTCCATCAATCTCGCCGGGCGAAAATCCCGCCCGATCAAGCAACACCTGAATTTCCAACTCCGAAACTTTAGCCGCCACGCTCGGTCTTGTTGCAGGCGTTTGCTGCGCCGCGATCCCTGCGGGAACGCACAGGCCAATCACTCCACCCAAGCCCAAACTCCGCAACATTTTCATTGTCAATCTCACGATCCCTTTCAGAGCGCCGCCACAAGCATAGAAACCGGTCGAATAATCCTACTCAAGCACCTTAGCCGTTTCACCTTCTCAATCTCACGCACTGGAGTCGGCGTAATTTGCGCTTAGGCGAACCGAAGAGCGACCGCGAGCACGAGGAGCGTAACCGCCACGACCACCACAAAAATCTTCGGTGACCAAGGATAAGGAGTATTGACGGTCGCGGTGGATTTGGTTTAGCTGAACGCGTGCGCGCTCGACTGACATTGGGCATTGCTCTCGTCTCTATCGTGGCTTTGCTGGGGTGGTGGCTGTGGCGCACCACGCGCGCTACGGCACCATCAGCCTCCACCCATGCTAAGCTCGACGTGATTGATGCCGGCGGCCCGCCTATCTCCGGCACTTCATCCGCGTTGGCGCCCACAAACATCTACGCGCACAACTTGATGCTACGCAAGGGGCCGACCGGATTCCGCGTGTACGTACGCTGGCTGCGCGGGCAGATGGCGCGCACCTCGCGTAATACTAATCCCTCCTTAGATGATCCGGAATCGTTTTACATAGACGTGAAAAACGGGGTGATTCACACCAACGTCGGAGATCTGGCGAACTTTCTTAACGAAGGCATCAGCAATTCGCCGCTGAAGAATATCAAGCTTTCTGGCGACGGCGATCAGCTTAAATTGAAGGGGACGCTTCACAAAGTGGTACCTCTGCCCATCGAAGTAATTTCCACCATCGGAGTCGCGCCTGACAATCGCATTCAGATTCAGGTGACAAAAATAAATCTGCTAAAAATTCCCTTCAAGAAATTGTTGGCCGGGTTCAATGTGACGGCTGCCAGCCTCTTTCCCTCAACCGGTATTCCTGGCGTGGAGGTCAAGGATAATGACATTTACCTGGATACGGGGAGCGCCGCTCCACCACCGCATATCCGCGGACGGCTTACCAGCGTGCGCATCATCAATCCGGACTTCCAGCAGATCTACGGCGACGCTCAGGAAGATGTAGCGCGCGTCGAGCAATGGCGAAATTTTATGCAACTGCAAGGTGGCACCATCGATTTCGGGAAACTCACCATGCGGCACGTCGATTTGATGATGGTGGATTTGTCGAAGAACGCTTGGTTCGATTTGGATCTGACGAACTATCAGGATCAACTGGTGAACGGATACACGAGAATGACTCCTGAAGCGGGTCTCCAAATTTTTATGCCGAGCCTGGAGGAGATTCCAGCGGACAAGAAGAACCACAAGATCAGCTTGGAGTGGATGAAGCACCGCAACATGCCGCCGCCTCCTGACGTTACATCGCGCTGATCCTTACGTTACGATCACGCAGCGGTATTCCACCCGCAAGAAGCGGCCATTGAGAAAGCATTTGCGAAACTAGGGCCGAGCTTGGTGGTAGAGGGGTTGCTACAAAACTCGCTACATCCCGAAACACGATTCTTGCCACAAGGCCAATGAATCGCAGGCAAGTTATTTTGCCGAAAAGATTTAAGTGGTGAACCGGGGGAGGACTAGAACCTCCAACCCGTTGATTGCAGCCCGAAACGCTAAATACTCAATCTTTCAAGCGGTTTCCTGGTTTCGGGATTAGCGGAAATGGGCGGTTTTAGGCGTAGTTGTTACCACAGTTGTTACCAACTTTGCTGTCGATAGAAAGTCGGCTTCGGCCTAATTTCGCGGCGCGCGTAGCAAGCCGACGGCCTTTCTAGCAGAATAGCTTAATTGTGACGTAACAGACTCTACTTCAAGGCGCGCGGACGGACACATGCTTCGCGGCGGAATAAAGGGTTGAACCCACGTCTGTAGCTTGGGAAGGTTGGAACAAAAATCTGAAAGCTTGAATTGGCGGCACTTAGCAAGTTCAAAGATCGTCTCAATTGGATAACGAATGGAAAATGAACTCTGAGAGAAAGGCTTGAGTTGACAAACGGATCGACTGTCCAGCTTAAAGCGGCATGGTTCCTTCCGCGCTCTCCGAGGTGGGCGAAGAAAACCGCGTGCCTGTTACGCAGGAGGCCGCGGGTTCGAGTGCCGTCTCTCCCGTCAATTTCTGAGCTGCAAATCGATCGCGCAGATGATGATAGACGCAGAGCTGCGCCCCTCCCTCCTGTCTGCTGCGCCTCGGCAAATCCAGTTTGGGATTGCCTACGATAGTGGGCGTCGAAGGATCCGCGGAAGACGTTCTAACTTCGCTGCTAGAAAATCAAGATTTTTGAACAGAGGGCGGCGGAAGCCGCCCTCCAAATCGTCAAATTGCTTTTATGGAGTGGCGATGATTCCTGACGAGGGACAGGGATTATTCGAGAGCACGGTACGGAAATTGTTATAGCGGAGAGTTGGTTGTCCGTTTGCCGCTGGATACGCCGATAGCAGCAGCGAGCCGAACTCTGCTGATGAGCTTCCACCGAAAGCGTTCGTTGTTCCGGGGATGCTCGCCCCACCTAATTGCCAGGTACATTTGCTGGCACCTCCCCGGATGCTGTAGAAGGGGTAGAAGTTGGCGCCAACCGGCGGGTTAACGCAGCCCTCCCCTGGGTTGGGGTCTGCAGGGTTGGAAAAATGGCGCTGGCATGGCGGATTCGTAGCGAACTCGATGCGCGGCAAATCCGCCTCGAACGCCACTCGGCTGTAGTTCTGCTGCGTTCCGCTGGCAGCGGTAAACAAGGGACTGGTAAACAAAACCGAAGCCGCGTGCAATTGCTGGTCCTGCGGAGTGTTGGGGCCCGTTCCCGGCCAGACTAACTGGTAGGGGACACCGTCGAACTCGATATCAGTATCGAGACAACCACCGATCGGAATCAACCCGAAAGAGGCGGCAAAGGCAGCGTCAAAGCAGAAGTTCTCGTCGAGCCCGGGGCCGGGCGGGTCACTGGCGCCGGAGGATGTGCAGGCGCCTCCTTCCGAGCTGACCGCACTGCAGTACTCAAAGTGTCCGATTTCATCGGAGAAAGCTACATTGTACGAATGTGCCGCCCAAGGTACCCGAGTGTGCTCGCTGGAGGTGGCGTACATGGGATGAAAGTTGGTTGGAAGGTTGTGCTTTTTTAGACTGCAGGTGTGTCCGTTAGGATCGAACAGGATTTCAGCGAATCCATTGGTGGCACTTGCCGTCATGAAGCCAGTTTCGCCGGTGGTCAGGTCGGTAATCGTAATCTTCAGTCCGTCAGTCGTATCTTGCAGGACCACGCGCAGCACGTCGCCCGGATTGTAGAAGAGCGTGTCCGCGTTCGGTGTGAACGTGCTGTTGTTCTGAAGCAATGGGCCCGGCGGTCCCGGTGGCACACCGCTCTTCGTAATAAAAGCAAAATTTACGTACTCAATTGCTCCACCGCAAGCTGCATTGTTCCCCTGCCCGGTGTTGAAGTTTTGCGAAAGACTGTCGATGTTCAACGCAGAAGCCCACCTTGTGGCGTCGGCGCCGTTCACCCAGCCTGGCGGGTAGAACTGCATCTCCATGAACGCGGCTCCGGGATGCTTGCCAATGTAGCCTGGCATTGTCGGGTCTGAGTCATCGAAGATATTGGTGTCGCTGTCCGGTGTGCAGGGAATATTCGGTCCGACCGAAGATCCTCCTGGGTTCGGCGCCGATTGGTCATCGCATATCGCCATTCCGACCCAGAATGCTGGGCGAAGCTGGAAATTGAACGTCCCGCCGGTGCCATCCTGTTTGGGAAGTGTTGGCGGGTCCTTCGGGAGCTGCAAAAGGTAAACACCTGTGTTTCCAGATCCTGCAACGTTGGAGTAGAAAAGAAGTGAAGGCTCGTCGTGACCGGTATACGCGCCACCGTACCCGATAGAGTCGAAAACCTCGGTGCAGAGAACCCCGCTCTTGTCGTCGCAAGAGAGGGCTTTCTGAAGAATGGATGAGCCGCTTTGGGCGAATGCAACAGGCGTGAGCAGCAACAAGAAACCGCACATCAAAATTGTTTTATGCATATATCTCCCTCTTTTCGAGTTGATGGCGAACCCCCTGCAGAATGGCGGCAAAATACTCTTCGCGGAGTAGATCGCAATGCGTGGAAACAAAGGTTGTAGTGACTGGGCTGGGTGTTTGGGACAGAAATCTCAGGGCCAAGCTTCAGGCGGATTCGTTCCAATCCTGGCTGACTGTACCTCTAAAACGATAATTGTCAAGGCGCAGTCAGAACTTCGCGGTCTTAAGTCCTGCCGGAATTCGACCCGCTGGGTACTCACTTCATTCCACCTTCACGAGGTGTTGCACACCTCGACTCCCAATGGCCGGCTGGTGTTTGGCATCTTCGCTTTTATCGCGGAATTTGAGAGAGAGCTCATCCGCGGCCGTATCCGGTCCGGATTGGCCGCAGCGCGCCCGTGGAAAAATAATCGGACGGCCAGGTGTTGCCGTCGACCGGTCTGAGATTGCCGCTCTCCGCAACGATGGGCCGTCCTGGGCGAAGATCGCAGCGAAGCTTGGGGTTTGCGTCTTCCGCGCTGGCCAACCATCCTCCAAAACCGTATCGGAAAACGACGCCGTAACTGTCTTTGAATCAGCAGCCGATTGAGGTAGATTTCACCCGCCAAAAGGAAATGGTTCTGGGGGATTAGAAGCGGACGGATACCGAGCGCCGCCTTCACAAAATCACCAGCAGACCCGCGCCGCCGCTGACGTCAACATTGGAAAAACCCTGGTACGCCAAAAAGCTGATGATGCGTTTGTTGTGCCGGAAGGCATAGCCGCCGAGCCGGAGACTTAGGCGCGCGGGCTTTGTTCACCTCCGGCGGCAGATTAGCGCACCGTCAGGGTGAAATTGATGACGTGGGAGAGGGAACCCGAAGTGGCGTTGATGGTGACCGTGAAATTTTCGCCTGATTGCGAAGAGGCGGTCGAGCCGCCCCCGCAGGCGGAGAGGAAAAGAGCGAGCAGCCAAACCAGAACGGCGAAGGAATGCGAAGGATGAAGTTTGGGTGAACGCAGGCGGCCAGCCAGGAAGAAGCCCAGCGAGGAGAACACGACGGCGATTGCAAAGGCAGCGGAGCTTGGAGAGTTTGGAAAGCGCAGATCAGGGAGCGACTGAGCGGTTTTGGGCGGTGTGCTGACGGTCACCGTCGCGGTGGAGGCGGCCGATCCTGCAGGAATGGTCCAAGGCGACACCGAACACGTAGGTAGCGGAGATGGACCGGCAACCGAACACGTCAACACAATGGCGCCCGAGAATCCGCTTTGTGGAGTGAGTGCAATGGTGCTGGTTGCCGTCGATCCCCAGGTGGTTGAGAGAGACGAACTGGGAGAGGAGACGGAGAAGTCTCCTGACCGGGAAAAAGTAGCCGTGACCATTGCGTTGCCAGCCAGGATGAAACGACAACTATTCGCAATGGTTCCCGTACAGTTCCCGCCCCAAGCGGTGAAGCTTGAACCCGCATCCGGAATTGCGGATAGGTCAACAGTGTCTCCTGGCACGTCACTCTGCGAGCATAAATTTCCGCAGTTGATCAAAACTCCAAAGTGACCTCCGCCGATGACCACGCCGCTGCCGTTCCCGGCCTTTGAGACCGATATGGTCAAAATGGGATTGCCGGGAAACACCACGTCGCTTACGGTCGCATTGTTGTTGGTGGTGTCCGGATCGACCTCAGTGCCTGAAACGCTGGCTGAGTCAACGATCGTACCGCCGTTCGCGGGAGTCCAAATGGCGATGTGTGCGGAGACAAGACCACCGGGCGGAATATTGCCGAGCGTACAAGTGATCTCGACCGTGCCTGTGCACCCCGAAGGCAACGGATAGAGAACAGCCGAACCAGTAGGAAGCAGATCGGTAACCACCACATTGCTGGCAGCGTTTGGCCCCCTGTTGTTGGCCACCACTGAGTAAGAGAAGGCTTGGAGAGGAGTTCCCTGCGCACGGTCGATCGAGACGGCCAAATCGCTGCCCGCGATGGCGGCGTTGTTTCGGACAACCTCGATTCCAGCTGTGCCGGTGAAAATTAGATCTAGTCGTCCATCACCGTTAAGGTCTTTCGCAGCGACAAAATAACCGTTGTTGGGTAGCGTAAAGTGCAGGGGCGGTTGAAAGGTACCATCACCGTTACCGAGTTGGACATCGAAGACGGCCCCCGCCAAAGTCACTACGAGATCCGGCTTACCGTCTCCGTTTAGATCCGCTGACGCGACATCCACATCGCTGGGAAAAGGGTCCGGTTGAGGAACGAGGGCGGGACTTTGAAAGGAGCCGTCACCGTTTCCCAAGAAAACTCTGACGCCTCCGCCCGTTTCGTCAGTAATCAAGGCCAAGTCCGGTTTGCCATCCGAGTTGAAGTCCGCAACCGAGAGACGTCGGAAAGTGCCTCCGGTGTCGACCAAAACCGGACCCTTCAGAAATGTGCCGTCGCCGTTGCCCAAGAAAACGACCAGGTTGCCTTCGACGCCGGGCGCAGACGGACTGACGCCGGTGCTATTGGCCACAGCCAAGTCCAATTTGCCGTCGGCGTTGAAGTCGGCGACTACGGCGGAATCAAGCGATCCGCCGGCGTCGAATGCCGCGGTGGAGTGGAATGTGCCATCGCCGTTGCCGAGCAGAATTAGAATTTTGGAAGCGAAATTGGCTGGATCCCAGTACAGCAGGGCAATGTCGAGGTTCTGGTCGCCGTTAAAGGTTCCGACGGCCAGACCCAAGCTGGAGGCCCCAGCAACCGGCGAAGCGCCGATATTCAAATTCAAGGCGGACTGAAAAGTGCCGTCGCCATTGCCGAACAGAATGAACAGGGCACCATTGCGATCGGTTACCGCCAAATCGAGCCTAGCGTCACCATTGAAGTCCGCAGCGGCGATGCCGCCCAGCAACGCGGTACTGATCGGATAGTCCACTGACGCTTGAAACGTGCCATCCGCGTTCCCGAGCAGCACGCTGACCGTGGTGCCATAATTCGCGACGGCAACATCCACATTTCCGTCATGATTGAAGTCGCCCGTGGTCACGGCATTGGGGGTATTGCCGGAGAGAAATTCCTTCGCGCTTGTATAGGTTTGCCCAGCTGTTGGGAACGTATTGCAGAGCAATACGAGGGTGATGAGAGCTAACGCAGCAAGAGTTCTCTTTGGACTGGACACGATAGTTTCTCCGACCCGTCTGCCAAACCTGTTGAGCCCGTGGAATTAAGTATGGGGAATATGTCACATATCTGAATTAACGCCAACATAAACTTAACAAATCGGTTAGCCCGGACAATTATCCGCCGCGCTAGTTGGCTTGGGGCTCTAGCCGAGTGCGGTAGGGCAAAAAGATTCCGAAGACCTGGTGTTTACAACGCCGACAGGCACCCCGCTCAGCTCAAAAAACCTCTACAACCGAGTGCTTGCTCCTGCATGTGATCGGATCAAGGAGCCACGCGTCTCGTGGCACTCCTCCGGCACGCACATGCAACGTTGCTCGCCGAATCCGGAGAGTCGATGAGGACCGCGCAGGCCCTATTGGGGCACTCCGATCTTGAAACGACGCTCAACGTCTACACGCACGCCCTTCCGGCTTCGCAACGGCGCGCGGTGGAGAGGGTGTCAGAGGTTATGTTCTCAATTGTTCTCGAGTTGGGCGAAAACGAGCAGGAAGGAAAATCTAACTAGTTGTATTCAAGGCAGTTAGAAAAAGACTGGTGAACCGGGGAGGACTCGAACCTCCAACCCGTTGATTAAGAGT
>Ga0137403_10009260_pt1 | contig 10953 bp, 11 predicted proteins | sample CZOMad2_1_16fung_FD_122057 | JGI IMG/M metagenome (GOLD analysis project Ga0137403, IMG submission 122057) | Vadose zone soil fungal communities from Angelo Coast Range Reserve, California, USA - CZOMad2_1_16fungal (Hybrid Assembly) | ecosystem: Environmental > Terrestrial > Soil > Vadose zone...
ATCCCCTGCTACTGCGGGTCCGTTTGCCGGCGCGTTCCAACGTTCAATGCTGGCGACGACCGATGATTTGTTTGCTGGCGAAAATACGAGCTGATCCCCTACACTGAGCATTCCGGTTTCGACACGCCCTGCAATAATCCGACGACCATCAAAGCGGTAAACATCCTGAACACAAAACCGCAGGGGAAGATCGGTATCAGGTTTATGCGGCTCCAGCAGGTCGAGTGCTTCAAGAACGTTCGCAGCAGAGTACCATTTCATTTTCGTGCTGGATCGCGCCACGTTCTCGCCGTCCCTGGCCGATGCCGGAATAAACGTCCGCGCGTCCAACCGAAGTTCCTGAAGAAATTTCCGATACTCCTGCTCTATCTCCCGGAATCTTTTCTCAGAGTAATCCACAAGATCCATTTTGTTCACGATCACGATAAGATTCGTGACTCCGAGCATGCTCAGCAGATAAGCATGCCGACGGCTTTGCTCGCGCACGCCTTCGTCCGCGCTGATCACCAGAATCGCTGCCTCCGCCCGCGACGCGCCGGTGATCATGTTTTTCAAGAATTCCTTGTGTCCCGGCGCGTCGATGATGGCATAGCGCCGCCGCGCTGTTCGGAACGGAATTTCGGTAGTATCGATTGTGACGTTTTGCTTCTGCTCCTCCAGAAGCGCATCGAGCAGGAACGCGAATTCAAACTCCATTCCTTCGGCCGCGCAGGCTTTCTTGATTTCCTCGACTTTCCCCTGGGGCAGAGAACCAGTGTCATGCAGAATGCGGCCAATTAGGGTGGACTTGCCATGGTCCACATGGCCTACGAAGACGATTTTAAGCGGCGGCTGGTCTTGCATCAGAAATATCTCGGGAACGCAGGAAAGCAGGAAAAAAAGCAGTTTAAAAAAGCTCCTGAGTTCCTGCTTTCCTTAGAGATCATAGGAAACCTTTTGCGCGAAGTTTCTGCATCGCATTCCGCTCATAATGATCCTGTGCGCGGCCGGCGCGCTCAGTTGTCTTCGTGGCGTCAAGTTCGGCGATGATCTCGTCAATTGTGGATGCATTGCTTTCGATCGGCTGCGTGATGGGGCTACAGCCAAGCGAACGGAAACGTTTCCCGTTCCGCGCGAAATACATTTGCGGGATCGGAATGTTTTCCCGCTGGATGTAGCGCCAGATATCCACTTCGGTCCAGTCGAGTAACGGTTGCACCCGCACGTGTTCGCCTTTTGCTGTTGTCGTGACGAATTGGCTCCAAAACTCGGGTCGCTGATCTTTGTAATCCCATTCGAACTGTGCGTTGCGCGGCGAAAAATATCGCTCCTTTGCGCGCGTGGGATCTTCGTCACGTCGAATGCCGGTGATGAGTGCGTCCCATTTGTATTCTGCAAGCGCTTGTTGCAATGCGACCGTCTTTAGTTCGTGCGTCACTGTCACCGGATCGTGCGTTTCGTAACCAATCCCGCGTGCGCGCGCTTCCGTGTTGATTTTGACGATGAGATTCAGATTATGATGCTTTACCGCCCATTCGCGGAACTCGAGCATTTCTGGAAACTCGTAGGTCGTATCGATATGCAAAACCGGAAATGGCACGCGCCCTAAAAACGCCTTGCGAGCCAGCCAGACAAGCACATTGGAATCTTTACCCATCGACCACGGCATGGCGATATTTTTGAACGCGTGATATGCCTCGCGAAAAATAAAAATGCTCTGGTTCTCGAGATGATCGAGATACGTTCGGCTCAGTTCGGTCATGAAATGATTTTGGCTGGAAACGACTACAAATTAGCCACAGATGAACACAGATTTACACAGATTCATGTTAAGGCACTTGGTGTGTCCTTTTCGTAATCTGTGTTTCATCCGTGTCAATCCGTGGCTCATTTTCTCTTGCGGGGGCGAAACGGGATCTTAACGTTGACTAATGATGGAAACTCGCTCGACTGCGTACGATTCCAAGATCGAAGGCAACGTGATCTTTACGCGCTTCGACGCCGCGCTCAACTGGGTCCGCAAAAACTCGCTTTGGCCGATGCCAATGGGTCTGGCGTGTTGCGCAATCGAGTTAATGGCGGCCGCAGCATCGCGCTTCGATATCGCGCGGTTCGGCGCGGAGGTGATGCGCTTTTCCCCACGCCAATGCGATGTAATGATCGTGGCCGGCACGGTAACTTACAAGATGGCGCTGGCGGTGAAGAGAATTTACGAGCAAATGCCGGAGCCCAAATGGGTGATCGCCATGGGCGCATGTGCTTCGACCGGCGGCATGTATCGCTCATACCCCACGCTGCAGGGAGTCGACCAGCTTATCCCTGTCGATGTTTACGTCTCGGGTTGCCCGCCACGTCCCGAAGCGTTGCTCGCTGGCTTGATGAAGTTGCAGGAGAAAATTTCCCACGAGCGCTCCTTTAGAAATCAGAAGCCGGAGCTGGCCGAAAGACTCGAGGAAGCGTTCGGATGATCAACTGTTATTCGTATTTTTGCTCCTATTCATACGTCCAAAGGAATGAGAATAGGAATGCGATTACAGCAGAACGCGCATGAGCGGAGAAGAATTATTCAACCGCTTCACGAAAGCATTCGAGACAAAAATTCAGTGTAAGACTGAATTTCGTGGCGAGACGACCTACACGATCGCAGCAAGTGATCTTCGTGGGGTCGCAAAATTCTGCGACGACGAACTGTCGTTCGACTATTTGATCGACGTCACCAGCATCGACAATTTCGGCGAGGAGTCCCGCTTTGAAATCGTCTATCACCTTTATTCGATGCCGCATGGTGTTCATCTGCGCTTGAAGTTAAAAGTTCCGGAAGAAACCGGCGTGGTCGACACTGTTTCCGACATCTGGCCGACGGCGAACTGGCACGAGCGGGAGGCTTACGACATGATGGGAATCAAATTCAAAGGGCATCCCGACCTGCGTCGGATCTTGATGTGGGACGGCTATCCATATTTTCCGCTGCGAAAAGATTTCCCGCTTGAAGGATTGCCGAGCGAAATGCCCGATGTCGCTTTCACCAAAGTCACGCCGATGGAAGGCGGCCCGTTCGTCACGCTGCCGAGCACTGCCGGCTCAAAAGATCGCGAGCCACGTGCTCATTCGCCGGAATTGTGACTGCCACGGAATTCAGAACTAGACGAAGAAGCGTTCGTCTTATATTGCGAACTTTCGTCTAATCATCGTTAGGCCTATGAATCGCGCGCAGTTGCTAGCAAACCTCGTGACAGCTCTTTCTTTCGGCACCACACGGATTTCTCTCGCGGGTTTGGCCTCGCTTCGTGCAGCGCCACGAACGTTTTCACGTAGCTAACCCGCGTTCAGAAGCAATGCAGTCATTCCTCAAGAAGATCGGTTATTTCGAAGCCATCCCACCAAGCGCCTGACAGTGCGCGTAACTAAACGCCGCAGCTATGCACATCGAACGAAGCCATAACGTCAGCAAAGAAAAAGCAAGGCATAAGATCGACACCTTTGTGGACGACTTGATGCGCCGCCAGTTTCCCGGCGGCGTCACTGTTAAAGAACCCTCGAAGAGCTGGTCCGACAACGCCATGCGCTTCTCTTTCAAAGCCAAGAAGGGTTTCATTGGCACGACGATTTCCGGTGTGATCCGCGTAAACGACGACTCTGTAGTCATTGACTCCGACCTGCCGGGACTAGTCACAACGTTTGTTTCCGAAGGCAAAATCCGGGACGTGATCAACGAACAGTTGGACGGTTTATTCCCGGCTTAAGCCATTTAGCCGCCTGCAGATCGAGCCGCTGCGCCCCCTAGGCCGCTCCAAGAAGGCGTTCGCGTCCTGCCAATTACGCAGCCGAGACGGGCGGAGCGGTGTCGGGCTTTCGCGTAGCAGCCATCACATCTGGACGCAGCGTTTCGTCGCGCGGCGCGGCGAGCTTGTGTCCTGCTTTTGGATAGGCGATTCGGGTGTGCAACATCGATAAAAGCGTGAATCGGAACCGGTCGGCGATCACTTTCAGTTCGCCAAGTGTCAGATCGCAGTCGTCCAATTGCCGGTCGCTGATGCGTTCCTCGATTAACTCGTTCACAAGAGTTTCGATTTTCTGAGGTGTTGGTTTCTCCAGGCTGCGTGAGGCGCTTTCGACTGTGTCGGCCAGGCTGACGATGGCGCTTTCTTTCGTTTGCGGTTTTGGTCCGCTGTAACGAAAACTTTCTTCCTTCACCCCCGGAATATCATCCTCGCGCAGCTTCATAATTTTGCCCCCGGCGCGCGCGTCTTCATGCTGCTGAAGCGCGCGTTGATAAAAATAACGGACGAGCGATGTGCCGTGATGCTCCTGAATAATGTCGATGATGCACTGATTTAGATGATGTTTGAGCGCGAGATCCACACCTTCCTTTACATGCGCGATGATGATCAGCGCGCTCATCGTTGGGGCGAGGTCATCGTGTGGATTACGTTCGAAGCTCATGTTCTCGGTGAAGTATTCCGGTTTCACCAGTTTGCCGACGTCATGAAAATAAGAGCAGACGCGGCAAAGAGTCGCGTTTGCGCCGACGGCTTCCGCCGCAGCTTCGGAGAGATTGGCCACGACAAGGCTGTGATGATAAGTCCCCGGCGCTTCGATAGTCATGCGCCGCAATAGCGGATGATTTAGATCGGACGCTTCCAACCAGGAGATGTCGGTTGTAATTCCGAAAACGTTCTCCAGCATCGGCAGCACACCGCCGACCAACGTCGCAGTCACAATGCCGTTGCCGATAGCGAGCGCGCTTTGCAGCCCGATCATGCCCCAATCATTGGCCGTTGGATAAAACCAGTTGATCGGCCCGATCAAACCGAACGTCAGCGACAACAGCCAGATCGCGAGGCCGACACACAAACCGGCGCGGATCAATTTGCTGCGCCGTCGCACCTGCAATGTGAGAGAGACTGCGGTGAATCCGCTAATCAGACTGGTTACCAAAAGCGGGGCGTCAATTGGACCAAACAAAACGCTGCTCCAGAGACTCACAAAGAATGCGGCGTAAAGGCCATGGTGGCGACCCAGCAAAACGCTAAGCGCGAGTGGCGCAAAGGCATAAGGCGTGATTAATCCGCCCATTTCTGGCTTTAGAAACCAGTAATTGCCGCTGTTGCAAATCACCAGCAAGCCCTTTGTAACTGCCAGCTGAACGAGAATCACCCCAAAGATGAGAAGAATCCGCGAGCTTCGCGCAAAGCTCTTCGGCTGGTTAATCCAGAGTTGTGTAATGGCGGTGGCCAAAACCAACAGTGCGATAACAAAATTTTTTGTCGGTTCTGGCTGTTGGCCGCTGAAGACGAGAAAAGCGAGGCCGCCGGCGAATGCTGCAAAGATCAGGAACTTGGCGTACGGGGCATATTCCAGATTGCGCGCCAGTTCGCTTCGGGACCGGCGACGCCGGGTCTTGCGCGAGGCAAGACCACGTTTGATGAGTCGTCCGCGTTTAAAAAAATCGAACATACAGATCTCTTACTTGCGTGAGCCCGGCGCGGGCGAGCGATGTTGCTGGTAGGCGCTGATAATGGCGCGGACGAGTTCATGCCGCACAACGTCGCGCTCGGTAAAATAAACAGTCGCGATCCCGGGAATAGTTTTCAACGCTTGCAATGCTTCGACGACACCAGACCGTTTGTTCGCTGGCAAATCGATTTGGGTCACGTCCCCCGTAACTACGCATTTGGAATTCGGACCGATCCGCGTCAGCAACATGAACATTTGTTCCGTCGTTGTGTTCTGCGCCTCATCTAGAATGACAAAGGCATGATTCAGCGTGCGACCGCGCATGTAAGCAAGCGGCGCGATTTCAATGGTCTGCCGGGCCAGCAAACGCTCAATCTCTTCCGGCTCGAGCATATCGCGCAACGCATCGTAAAGCGGCCGCAGGTACGGCATGATTTTTTGTTCCAGCTCGCCGGGTAGAAAGCCAAGCGCTTCGCCAGCTTCCACGGCCGGCCTGGTTAGGATGATCCGTGTTACTTGTTCCTTTTTCAGCGCAGCAACGGCCATCGCAACGGCGAGGTAAGTTTTGCCGGTCCCGGCGGGGCCGATTCCAAAAACGATGTCGTGCTTTTGGATCGCTTCGACGTAATTCCGCTGCCCCGCCGATCGCGCGATGATCGGCGATCTGCGCGGCGAGGTCACGATTTTCGTCGACGCAAGGTCGCCAAGATTCTCGTCGCGCGCTTCGGTTACCGAGTTTAAAGCGTAATTAAATTCGTGCTTTTGAATGTCCACGCCTTTTTGGCGCGCCTTATCAAGTTGCTCAAATACATGTTGCGCTTTGTCGATCCCGCCTGGTTCTCCTTCCAGTCTTACCCAGCCTTCGCGGGTAATCACCTTCACCCCAAGAGTATCTTCAAGGCTTTTCAAGAGTTTGAGGTCGTTGGCGTAGAGTGACTGCAGAACGCGCGGGCTTTCAAACTCCAGGGTGCGCGTTTCTGTCATAGCTCAAGGAACGGCGGCGTTCCAGCCGCCGGGGCGACTTGGAAAGTCGCCCTTCCTCGTTGGGCAAGATCGAATCATTTTCACCGGAAACCATACACCAGCGCCCAGTGCGTCCGTTCCTCTGGCGATTGCTCAACGCTGACAATGATAAAGTAGCTGCCGGTAGTTTTTGGAATTATGTGCGCAGCGGCAAAGTGACCTTTTTCCCATCCATCTGGTTCTTCTGCCAGCTTTCCATCCGAATCGTAAACATGAACGGAAACCTTGGCCCGATCCACTTCGGTGCCTAACCAAAACCAATATTCGTTTCCTTTGAACAATTGTTGCCGAACGGCTTTTTTCTCCCCGGACCCGAGATCGCCTCCCCAGTAATCCTCACGCACTTGAAATCCTTGTTTCACGTAAGGTTCCGCGGCCTGAAGAGCAAACGACTGCGCATCATCGACCGAAGCAAGAACTGCAGGCTGTAACGCGATCACAGACAACAGCAAAAAGCTTCCGCGTAAGAGAACGTTCACAAACGCATTCATTAAAGATTCCTAATCTCTGGTGACAATACCGTTGCCAAGCCGCGTCGTGATTTCATTGATTTTCTTTACTGATTCTTGAGGGATACGCGCGTTGCCTACATCGATGAGAGGCTTCACTTGCACGAGGGCGTCTTCGATTTCGTGGATGATAGGAACCTTGAACTCTGGCATACCGTGCAATCTCGTTTGAAAGTATGAAAGGAGATCGGGTTGATGTAGCAGCTCCGCGCCATCAACGGAAAAATGCTTGGTCACCACTGAGGTCAACACTTCCGTGCCCCGAAGCCATCCGCCCAAACTAACCAGCTGTGACAGCTTTTCATCGTGCACTTCGTTCATTGCCTGTTGCACGCTGTTTTGCGTGCGATCGAGTTCCTGCCGCACACCTTCCCAATTGCGCTTGTCCGCGGCCTCGATGATGGCTTTAGCATGTGGCGTGATTGAATTGCCCACGCCAATTCCCTTGGCGAGCGCCAGGACACGCTGGCCAATTTCCTTGACTGCCGGTGCATCCTCCGCTTGCACCGCTACAAAGCCGTCGGCGATAACGGTCCCAAGCAGGAGGGCGATGCGCGGCCGCTCGGTAAAATTTGTTCCCTTGTCGCTGCGAACGTGCTCTTTCCAGTTAACGGCGCCCAATTTGTTTAGTGCGCCAAAAATCTCATTCGGCAGGGGCACGACGACGTCTTCCACCGTTTTCGACAGTTGCTTAATATCGATGTGCTGTGGGACCTGGGCGCCTTGGGCGCACAGCGTCAGGCCACTCAGGGCAACTGCAGTTACCTTTAAACATTTAGTGAACGGAATCATTGGCAGCTTCGATTGTTGATTTTGAGTTCGTATTCAGGATTAATGGAGCAAACTTTAAGCAGAACCCCCGCTATACACAAATCATCGCCCAAAAACAATTTGACTCCTTTCAATCGAACCAATTCGTCGCCTTGGCGGCATCCTCATTTGGCCTTTTTATGAATCTGACTCGGCTTCAGCGGATTCTCGACCGCGCATCCTCCAAGCGAATCATGGTGATCGGCGATTTGATGCTGGACGAATTTGTTTGGGGGAAGGTTGGCCGCATTTCGCCCGAGGCTCCTGTGCCAGTTGTGGAGGTGACGGGCGAATCGTTTTATCCAGGAGGCGCCGCCAACGTCGCGCGCAATCTGCGTGAGTTTGTGGATCACGTCGCGGTAATCGGGTTGCTCGGCAAAGATCGCAGTGGTCGGCAGCTTCGTGAATTATTAGCCGAACAAAAGATCGACATCTCTGATGCGGTCGAGAACGAGACGTTTCGCACAATCGTTAAAACCCGCATCATCGCGCGCCATCAACAAGTCGTGCGTGTCGACCGCGAGCAATCTGCAGGACCATCAGTAGCACAAATTAATCAAGTCGTTGCAGCGGTTCGAAAGAATCTTTCACAGATCGACGCGATTATCTTCGAAGATTACGGCAAAGGTTTCTTGACGACCGAGGTGGTTTCGCAAATTGCAAGAGACGCCTGCGAAAAGGGAAAGCTAGTCGCAGCTGATCCTAATCCCCGGCATTCCGTCGATTGGCGTGGCGTCACTGTGGTGAAGCCGAACCGGGCTGAAGCGTTCCTCGAGGCTGGCATTCCGTGGCGCGATCCGGATGAGGCTCCGGCAGAAGATGTTGACCTTAAGCGGGCCGGCGAAGCGCTGCTCAAAAAATGGGAAACAAAGTATATTCTCGTCACGCTCGGTGAACACGGCATGATGCTCTTTCAGCAAGAGGGACCGCCGCATTATATCCCAACCAAGGCACGCCAGGTTTTCGATGTCTCGGGCGCCGGCGATACCGCTATTGCTCTCTTCACCTTGGCACTCGCTTGCGAGGCGACGCCAATTGAAGCGGCCGAAATCGCCAACCACGGAAGCGCCGTTGTGGTCAGCAAACTTGGAACAGCGACAGTCACGCGAGATGAGCTGATTGCTAGTTTCAAAGATGATGCAAAACACTGAGGTCCTGTCACATTGGCACCCGGCATCAATCCAGGTTCCGTCGGCAGCCTGGGTCAAACCGGTTCAACGGTTACTTTGGCGCGACGGAAAACTGTTGAAACAGACCGTAGCCGCAATCGCAGGATACCACCGGGCTGAAGCCGAGTGTTAATTGACGGTCCCACGCATGATTTCTAAATCTCCTGCTGTTTTTGTCGATCGCGACGGCACCATTATGGAGAATGTCGATTACTGTTCTGATCCCAAACAGGTACGAATTTTCCCTAGCGTCCCGGAATCATTGCGGCGTTTGAAATCGAATGGCTTTAAACTCATTATCATTACGAACCAAAGCGGTATCGGTCGCGGGTTTTTTACAATTGAGCAATATCGCGCGGTAGAAGCAGAAGTGTTGCGCCAACTGGGCGATGGTCTGATCGATGCGACGTATTTTTGCCCCGATGTTCCCGGTCAGCATTCCAGTTGTCGCAAGCCGGCACCCGGCATGATCCTCCAAGCCACGCAAGAACACCGAATCGATCTTTCCCGTTCATTTTTTATTGGCGATAAAGAGATTGACGCCCAATGCGGTCGCAACGCCGGCGTGCACACAATCCGCGTTCAAACTGGATTTCAAGACGACATGACCGGCAGCGTCGCAGATTGGGTTGCGTCCGACTTCGCTGATGCGGCAAAAATCATTCTTAATCACCTGAATGAATAACGCCGTTGGGATCATTCCTGCCCGCTGGAATTCCACACGGTTTCCAGGAAAACCGTTGCATCTCATTGCTGGCAAACCGCTTCTACGCCGAGTGTGGGAGCAGTCCATGCGGGCCAGAAACTTGGGTTCCGTCATCATCGCGACTGACGATATGCGCATTGCGGAGGCCGCTTTTGGTTGGGGCGCGGAAGTCGCGCTAACTTCGCCAAAACACCGCAGCGGCACCGATCGGGTCGCCGAAGTCGCAAGAGAGGCAAAAGACTTCGCCTACATAATCAACATTCAGGGAGATGAGCCGTTAGTCGATCCCCGTTTAATCGACAAGCTTGTCGAAAAGCTCCGCTCCGACCGCAAGATCGCGATTGTTACCGCGGCGCACCCATTCGAGAATCCCGCGGAGGCATCTTCGCCACACCAGATCAAGGTTGTTGTCGATCTTAAGCGGCGCGCGCTCTATTTCTCTCGCGTCGTAATACCCTCATCCAGGACTGGCGGCTTCCCGGCCGCTGAAGAAGCAGGCCGCTCCGGAAAGCACGCCTTCTTACTTTTGCGTCATCAAGGCATTTACGGTTTTCGGCGTGGGACGCTCTTGCAATTCGTGAGGTGGAAACCGACGCCACTGGAACGCGCGGAATCGCTCGAACAATTGCGCGCGTTGGAAAATGGTGTAAAAATGCATGTGCTCGTCACTGCGAAAGGATCACCCGGCGTAGATACGCCGCAGGATGCAGATGCGCTGGAGCAAACGCTCGTTCGCGCAAAACGAAGGGCTGTCTCATGAAATACATTTTCATTACAGGTGGCGTTGTGAGTTCGTTGGGCAAGGGGCTGGCTGCGGCGTCGCTCGGCACGTTGCTTGAGCTGCGAGGTTTGCGCGTTGTTTTCCAAAAATTCGATCCGTATCTCAACGTTGATCCGGGGACGATGAATCCGTTCCAGCATGGCGAAGTTTATGTGTTAAACGACGGCGCGGAAACCGACCTCGATCTTGGTCATTACGAGCGGTTCACCAACTGTGTTCTCTCCCGACACAATAACCTGACAAGCGGCCAGGTTTATGAATCGGTCATCCTAAAGGAGCGGCGCGGCGATTACCTAGGCAAAACTGTGCAGGTGATTCCGCATGTTACCGACGTGATCAAGGACCGTATTCGCGAACTCTCCGATGAGAACAAATATGACGTGGTCATCACAGAGATCGGCGGCACGACCGGGGACATTGAAGGTCTGCCATTTCTTGAAGCTATCCGGCAGTTCATCCTCGAGGTCGGCCCGCAAAATGTGGTGAACATGCATGTCACGCTAGTTCCCTACATCAGGG
>Ga0137403_10009261_pt1 | contig 10953 bp, 8 predicted proteins | sample CZOMad2_1_16fung_FD_122057 | JGI IMG/M metagenome (GOLD analysis project Ga0137403, IMG submission 122057) | Vadose zone soil fungal communities from Angelo Coast Range Reserve, California, USA - CZOMad2_1_16fungal (Hybrid Assembly) | ecosystem: Environmental > Terrestrial > Soil > Vadose zone...
AGGGTCCGGCTGTTCGCCGGTTAAAGTGGCACATGAGCTGGGTTCAGAACGTCGTGAGACAGTTCGGTCTGTATCCGGTGTGGGCGTTGGAGTGTTGAGGGATGTCGTCCGTAGTACGAGAGGACCCGGACGAAGCGACCTCTCGTGTCCCGGCTGTCCTGCCAAGGGCAACGCCGGTTAGCGATGTCGCGCGGGGATAACCGCTGAATGCATCTAAGTGGGAAACCCTCCCCAAGATGAACACTCCCGGGTCGCAAGACCCCTGAAGGGCCGTGGGAGACTACCACGTTGATAGGCGGCAGGTGTAAGGCGCGCGAGCGCTTCAGCCGAGCCGTACTAATTGCCCGTGAGGCTTGATCTCTTCTCGGTCTCGAGGTGAGCCTCGGCACCACTACACACTCGTCGGTTGTCAGGGTTGTTTGCTGGCGACTAGCGCGACAGGGCCACACCCGTTCCCATCCCGAACACGGTCGTTAAGCCTGTCAGCGCCGATGGTACTGCGATCGCGAGGTCGTGGGAGAGTAGGCCGCCGCCAGCTTCTCTTCAAAATGTCCAATGCCCAACGACACTGTGGGCATTGGACATTTTGCTTTTCCCCCGCAATCCGGAATCCCGAATCCTGGTTATCTTCCGGAATCGGGATGAGTGGACCACCCGGCGTCAGCGACGGGGCAACCAAGCCCCCACGACGCGCGCGCAGCAGCGGGGCCGTGCGCGTGCGCCGCCGCGCGCGACAGTCCGTCCTCAAGACCAACGAGGGCGAGCCGATCCACATCGTCCACTTCGCGGCGGAGTGCTGGCCCTACGCCCGCTCCGGAGGCCTCGGCGAAGCGGTCGCGAGTCTGGCCACCTACCAGGCCGCCGCCCGACTCCCGACTACCGTCGTCATGCCGCTGTACCGGCAGGTGCGCAGCGTCGTCAGCGCGCTCGAGCCGGTAGGAGCCGCGTTCCCCGTCCAGCTCGGCGCGACCAGGGAAATCGCCCGGCTCTGGCGGGCCAAGGGCACAGCCCGCGGCACCGACATGCTGTTCATCGAGCATCCCGGGTTTTTCGATCGCCCGGCGCTGTACGGTGAAGGGGGCGACTACCGCGACAATCATCGGCGCTTCGCGTTCTTCTCGCTGGCCGCGCTCGCGGCGCTGCCGCGTATCGCTCCCGGCCAGGCGATCCTGCATGCACACGACTGGCACGCCGCACTCTCGCTGGTCTACCTGCGCACCGCCTTCGCGCAACACCCCTACTACCGTCGGGTGCCGGCCGTGTTGTCGGTCCATAACGCCGGGTATCAGGGTCATTTCCCGCCCCGCACCATGCCCGAGATCGGCCTCCCCTGGGAGTTGTTCAATTGGAAGCTGCTCGAGTGGTATGACCAGGTGAACTGGCTGAAAGGCGGCATCGTGTCCGCCGACGCCGTGGTGACGGTGAGCGCGACGCACGCGCGCGAGCTCCAGTCGCCTGAAGGCGGGTTCGGACTTGGTGACACGTTCCGCGCGTTACGCGACCGGCTGTTCGGCATCACCAACGGCATCGACTACGACATTTGGGATCCCTCGCACGACTCGCAGATCGCTGCGCGCTTCACGCCTCACGATCTCGAGGGCAAGCGGCAGTGCAAGGCAGCGATGCAGGCGCGGTTTGGGTTGACGCCGAACCCGCGCGTGCCGGTATTCGGCATGGCGGCTCGGCTCGTGGCACAGAAGGGACTCGATCTCCTCGTCGACGGACGCGCGCTCGGCCCCGACGCCCAATACGTGTTCCTCGGACAGGGCGAGCGTCGCTACGCCGAGGCGCTGCGCCAGCTCGCGGCCCGGCTTCCTGGCCGCATCGCGGTCGAGACGGGGTTCACCGACGCACTCGAACACGAGCTCGTCGCCGGGGCCGATATGCTGCTGATGCCGTGCCAGTACGAGCCGTGTGGCCTCACGCAGATGCGCGCGCAGCGCTACGGCACGCTCCCTGTCGCCCGCCGGACCGGCGGTCTCAACGACACCATCGACGACGGGATTACCGGCTTCCTGTTCGATGAGTTTTCGATCCCGGCGCTCGCGTCCACGATCGAGCGGGCGGTGAGCCAGTACAACGACCAGCGTGGCTGGCAGGGGCGCATGCGCAAAGCGATGGCGAAGAACTTCAACTGGCAGCGGTCGGCGCTCAAATATCTCGCGGTCTATCTGAAGGCGCTCGAGGTCGCGGAGCGAACGGGTCGCGGGACGGACTGATGGACTTCGTCCTCGCACTCCACAGCCATCTGCCATACGTGCTCAACCACGGCCGCTGGCCCCACGGCAGCGACTGGTTGTGCGAAGCAGCCATCGATACCTACCTGCCGCTGCTGGACACGCTGCGCCGCCTCGCCGCAGACGGCGTCTCGTCACCGCTCACCATCGGCTTCACCCCCGTGCTCGCGAACCAGCTCGCGTCGCCCGCCTTCGCCGAGGAGCTCGAGGCGTACTTCGAGCAACGACTCAAGGCGTGCGACGAGGCAGCCGGCACCTTTGCGGGGACGGCCGACGAGCACCTGATCCCGGTCGTGGGATACTGGCACGATCGGCTGCAGAGCCTGCGGGCGCTGTTCCGATCCGCGAACGGCGACTTGGTGGCTGCGTTTCGCGCGCTCGAAGAAGCCGGCCACATCGAGATCATCGGCGGGGCGGCAACACATGGGTTCCTGCCCCTGCTCGGACGCGACGAAAGCGTGCGCCTGCAGCTGCTCCTGGGTCGGGCAGAACACGAGCGCCTGTTCGGGCGAGCGCCCGCGGGGTGCTGGCTCCCTGAATGCGCGTACCGCCCGCGTGGACCGTGGGCGCCGTTGCCGAGTGCTCCCGCATCCGATGAGCGCCCGGGCACGGAGGAATTCGTCGCGGAGGCGGGGTTCCGATATTTCTTCACCGACGCGCATCTTGCCGCGGCGGGAACGCCGCTGAGCCCGTACGACGAGATTCCGATGGGGGCGGAGCGATTCGATCTGCAGGGGCGGACGCGCCGCGGCGCGCCGCAGGTCGGAACGATCGAGCACTCTCCCTACAAAGCCTATCGCCTGCGGTCACGTCGCGGCGGCCCCCGCGGACATGAAGCTGTGGCTGCCCTCGTGCGCGATCCCGTCGCCTCGCTCCAGGTGTGGAGCCGCCACGGAGGATACCCGGGGGACGGCACCTACCTGGAATTCCATAAGATTCGCTGGCCGGGCGGCCTCAAGCTCTGGCGCGTGACGGGCAACGGCGTCGACCTCGGCGAGAAGCAGGCGTATGACCCAGCGGCCGCGCGCGGCCGTGCGGCCGACCACGCAACCCACTTCGTGCAGCTGCTCCGCCGTATTGCACTGACCGATTCTCAGGAAGTCAGCGAGGACGGGGAGGCGGGCGACGTCGTGGTCTCGCCGTTCGACACCGAGCTGTTCGGTCACTGGTGGTTCGAGGGCACGGATTTTCTCGGCGAGGTCTATCGCCGTTTCGCCGACACGTCGGACGTGCAACCGACCACAGCGAGCAGCCATCTGCGCGACCGGCCTCCCGCCGCGACGCTCGAACTCGCCGCGGGATCGTGGGGTGCCAACGGCGACTACAGCATGTGGCTCAACGACGAGACCGTCTGGACGTGGCAACGGTTGTGGCCGCTGGAGCAGGCGTTTTGGGAAGCCGCGCCCGCAGCGCTGCGCGTGCCGGCCGCGCGGTCCGTCCTGGCTCAGGCGGCGCGCGAGTTACTCCTCGCGCAAAGCTCGGACTGGCAGTTCATCATTTCGACCGGGGAAGTCGCCGACTACGCGACTCGGCGCTTCAACTTGCACTGCGACGACCTCGAGCGGTTGCTCGCGGGACTGGCAGAGGAAGGCGATTTGGAATCGGCGAGTGCACTCGCCGAAGAGCTCCGGCAGCGCGACGACGTGTTTCCAGACATTCTCCCGCACGTCGAGGCCGCGCTGGCTTCACCACGCCCGAAGGAAGCGCGGAAAAAGGGACGGGGGGGGAAGAGCGCGCGGCGGACGCGTGCGAAGAAGTAGACCAGCGACGTCAGTCGTGCCCGCCGATGTATAGACGGATCATCTTTTCCCAGTAGGGCCAGTCGTGAGCCCAACCCTTCCAAACTCGCAACGCGTTCCCGATGTCCTTGCCCCACAAGACGCCCGACATTTCCCGGTTGTTCTCGCACGCCGGATCATCCTCGCCGACTGCGAGGATGATGTCCTGCTGGCGAAACGCCGCGAGACGTCCGGGATCGCTTTCATGGCGCATGAAATCGAACGGGTTGCACGCGTACACGTTGGCATCGGAATAGCCGCGGGTCAGACGTTTGATGTCGTAGGTTCCCGAAAGGCCGATGATCCGCTGCACCAGCAGGGGATTGCGAAGACCGAAGCACAACGCGTGGTACGCACCGAAGCTCGCGCCGGCGGCGATGAGGAACGGCGTTGGGTTCTTGGAAAGGCTGAATGGAACGACCTCGTCACGCAGATAGCGGTCGTATTGTAGATGGCGCCAGGCGCGCTGGCCGGGATGGACAGCGTCGCCCGCGTACCAGCTTTCTTCGTGCACGTGATGCAGGCAATAGAGCTGGATCCAGCCGCGGTCCAAGTGCTCGCCCAAAACGCCGGAACGGTGCATCCAGCGATCCGTCCATTCGGTCAGGCCGCCCAGCGTGGTAGGAAACACAAGCACCCGCGCTCCGCCGTGACCCAACACCTGCAGCTCCATGTCGCGTTCCAGGGCGGGGCTACGCCACCGGTGACGCTCCTGGTTCATCGCGGTCCGCCGTTGCGCAGCAGAAACGGCAGTGCTTTGCGGAACCGTTTCCCCCAGGCCGACTCATGGTGCCGGCCCTCCTCGTCTTCCACCCAGCGTAAATCACGCCCCGGTTCGTAGCCTTTGGCGAGCAGAATATCGCGGAGGCGGCGAGCGAGCGACACGTGAGCGTCGCCCTCCCGCAGCCCGACGTCGAAATACACGCGGCCCCCACCTGGCGCGCGCGGTGCCTGTTCCGCCACGTCGAGAATCGCCGCGTCGGCAAACCACAACGCGGGACTGAGCGCGGCGGCGAAACCAAACACGGATGGATATCGGAAATAGGCGTACAAGCTGATCAGCCCGCCCAGCGAGGAGCCGGCTATGCCCGTGTGCGCCCGGTCGGGTAGTGTCCGGAATCGTGTGTCCACCAGCGGCTTCACCGTATTGATCAGGTAGTCGAGATAGCGGTCGCCGTTGCCGCCGCCGGCCTTCGGATCCATGAACGGCGTGTACTCATCGATGCGTGCGGTCCCCATGTTGGGGATCCCAACGACGATGGCTTCGAGGCCGCGGCGACTCGCCCAGGCGAGTGCCGTCTTCAAGCCCCAGTCTCCTGCGAAACTCGTCGCGGCATCGAACAGGTTCTGACCGTCCTGCATGTAGATCACGGGATAGCGTGTATCGCCGCGCGCGTATGACGCAGGTGTGTACACGAGGAGGTCGCGGCGATTACCCAGCTGCGTGCTTTCGACTGCCGGGACCGTCCGCACCGTACCACGGTGCGCCCGGGCTCGTGCCCGGGCCTTCCAGAGCGAGTAAAACCGTGAGAATGGTCGCATTGGCAGCACCAAATGTATGTGTGCCTCTACGGGTTCCAAAGAGTGTCGAGCGGGGTTACCGTACCCACCCCGTGCCCGTCGCGTTGTTCGCCGCACCGATCCTGTCCGAGAACGCCGCGCGAATGATCGCGGGGATCGTGGGGCTGCCCGGTGTACGCGTCGGCGTGATCAGCCAGGCGCCGCTCGAGGATCTTCCGGTACCGCTGCGATCCCAAATCGCGCACTGGCGGGTGGTCGATGTGTTGGACACGGCCCAGTTGCTCGATGCCGTCGCGCAGCTCGAGCAGCGACTCGGACGCGTGGACCGATTGATTGGCGCCTACGAGCAGCTGCAAGTGCCGCTCGCCGAGGTCCGCGAGCAGCGGAAGATCGCGGGGATGGGCGTGGAAGCGGCGCGGAATTTCCGCGACAAGGCGCGCATGAAATCGCTGCTCCGCGATGCGGGACTTCCCTGTGCCCGCCACCGGCTGGTGACGGGGGACGCGGACGCGAGGGCCTTTGCGCACGAGGTCGGATTTCCACTGATCGTCAAGCCACCGGCGGGAGCGGGGGCGCAGGCGACCACGAGGGTTGACGGGCTCGACGCGTTGCGGATCGCGGTGGAGGCGGCGACACCCGCTCCCGACCGTCCGGTGTTGCTGGAGGAATACGTCACCGGCGATGAGCACTCGTTCGAGACGGTGTCGATCGGCGGCCGCGCGGTGTGGCACTCGCTCACGCATTACTATCCGTCACCGCTGGAGGTGCTGCGCAATCCGTGGATCCAGTGGTGTTTGATCCTGCCTCGGGAGGTGGAGGAGCCGCAGTACGACGACATCCGGCGCGCGGCGTTCCGCGTGCTCGAGGTGTTGGGGATGCAGACGGGGCTGTCGCACATGGAATGGTTTCGCCGTCCGGACGGCACGATCGCGATTTCCGAAGTCGCGGCGCGTCCTCCCGGCGCGCAGCTGATGACGATCGTTTCGCGCGCGCATGACTTCGACTTCGTCGCGGCGTGGGCGCGGCTCATGATGTTCGAGGATTTTGCTGCACCGCCGCGCCGCTTCGCGGTCGGGGCGGCGTACTTGCGAGGCCAGGGAAGCGGACGCGTGAAGGCGATCCACGGTTTGGACCAGGTGCAGCAGGAAATCGGCGCGCTGGTCGTGGACGCGAAGTTGCCTGCGGCAGGGCAGTCTCCCACGGGCAGCTACGAAGGCGAAGGCTTCATCATTCTGCGACACAGCGAGACGGCGGTCGTGCAGCAGGCGCTGCAGCGGCTGATTTCGACGGTTCGCGTCGAGCTGGGTTAGACCGGGGGGGGAGGGGGGAGGGGGGAGCATTCATGAACGTGCTCATGATTTCACCGGGGTATCCGACGGAGATCAACTACTTCACCCGCGGCCTGGCGGTCCAGGGGGCGCGGGTATTCGGCATCGGCGATCAGCCGGAGCGCGACCTGCCGGATCTAGTCCGCCGGCACCTCGCCGGCTATTTGCAGGTGCCCTCGCTGCTCGATGAGGCGGCGGTCGTGAAGCAGGTGCAGCAGTGGAAGGCAGCCAAGCCTCTGAAGCAAGTGGAGTGTCTGTGGGAGCCGGGCGTCATTCTCGCCGCACGCTTGCGTCACGGGCTCGACCTGCCCGGCCAGGACGTCGCGCAGGCGACGCTGTTCCGGGACAAGGATGCGATGAAGCGGGCCGTGATGGCCGCAGGGGTCCGGACGCCGAAACACCAGCGCGCCACGACTGCCGCCGAGTGCCAGCGCGCGGCCGAGCAGATCGGCTTCCCGGTGATCGTGAAGCCGATCGCGGGCGCTGGATCGGCCGATACATTTCGCGTGAACTCGCGGCTCGAGCTCGACGCGGTGCTCTCGCGCGCCGGCCAAATGCGGGAGCTCAATGTCGAAGAGTTTATTGACGCGGAGGAATACACCTTCGACACGGTGTGCATCGACGGTAAAATCGCCTTCTGGAACATCTGCGTATACCGGCCCCGCCCGTTGACCGCTCGGCAGGAAGAGTGGATCAGTCCCCAGACCGTGGTGTTGCGCGACGTGGAGGCCGATCATCTCGCGGGCGGACGGGACATGGGCCGCGCCGTGCTCAAGGCGCTCGGCTTTCGGACGGGTTTCACGCACATGGAGTGGTACCGCACCGCCAAGGGCGAAACGATATTTGGCGAAATCGCCGCCAGACCGCCCGGGGCACGGACCGTCGACGCCATGAACTACGCTTCCGACATCGATCTCTTCAGCGGCTGGGCCGAAGCCGTGCTCCATGGGCGCTTCAGCCACAAGCTGGATCGCAAATACAATTCCGCGATCATTTTCAAACGCGCCCAGGGCACGGGCAACATCCGCCACATCGAGGGGCTCGAGCGCTTGCAGGCGCGCTTCGGCCCGCACATTGCGGCGGTGGAGCTGCTGCCGATCGGCGCGCCACGGCGCAACTGGATTCTGACGCTGGTGTCCGACGGCTTTCTCGTGGTCCGGCATCCTGAGCTGCAGACCACGCTCGACATGGCGGACGCCGTCGGCACCGATCTGCACCTGTACGCCGGCTGAGCACGGACGAGGAGGGGGAGCGCGATGACAAAAAAAGTGGGACTGATCGTCGGCCGGGAGTGGTCGTTTCCGCCGAAGTTCATCGAGGAGGTGAACCGTCGCGACAAGGGCGTCGTGGCGGACTTCATCAAGCTCGGGGCCACGGCGATGGATGCGCCGCCCGGCTATGCCGTGCTCGTCGACCGCATCTCGCACGATATTCCGTTCGGGTGATCACCGCTATCGAAGCTTATGTCGCCCGTAATCAGCACACGGGTCACTTTCTTATTTTGATTCTTGTGCTTCTTGGGATTACTTGGATCTTTCGGATAGACGGCTTCGTCGTAATCGAGATCGACGGAACCGCCTTTGATGATGATGTCGCCACCGTTTGCCATGTGAGTTCTCCTTTTGGGCTGGGTTGGGATTAGGTTTTGCCTGAGTCTATCTCGCCGAGTTGCTTGCGAGATAACTGCACGTCAGGTCTGTTTAGGTAGGAATTATAGTTGTCGTGCCCCCATTTTTGTTGAAGGCCCGACAAAATCTGTTGCGCTTGCGAAGCGTACTCGCGCGCCTTCTCTTCTTCGCCGCTCGCCTTGCTGGCACGTGCTGCAATTAACCAGGCTAGCCACTCGCAATCGCGCCGGCCGGCACGCGCAAAAATCTGTTGTGCTTCCAGGGCATTTCTAGTTGCGCCGGCCGCATCACCGGCTTGAGCCATCGCTGCCGCCAACGCGAGTAAGGATTCGGCAAGAACGGCAGGGTCGTTTGCCTGGCGCGCTGCCTCGACTGCTGCTTCACATTTCATTTTGCCTTGTTTTGCTGCTCCCGAAAGTGCCTGGGCCACGCAAATTGTAAGCGACGCTTCTGCGGCGATGCCGTGAAGTTCCGTACCCGCAAGGTGCTGCGCTTTTTGAGCATTGGCCTGAGCGTCCGGCCAACGCTCCCGGCTAAGAGCTATGCGCGCCAGCACCAGATAATAGGAAGCCGAGCTATTGTGCGGCGCATTCGGTTTCTCCACGAAGTCCACCGCTTCATGCAGGGCCGCCTGCGCATTATCGTAACGTCCCAACCTCCAGAAAGCGTTCGCGAGATCCGTGGCACTCAAGGCAATATTCTTTGGATTACCCACCGACTTCGCAATCTTGAAACTCTCGTCCAGGTGTTCAATGGCTTCAGGATATCTGCCTTGTCGTATGAACAAACGACCGATGTCATCGTGCGCAAGAAGCATCTGAGCTGAATCGCCCAACTCCTGCGAAAGTTTTAGCTGTTGTTGATAACCTTCAAGCGCAGCTTCGTACTCACCCTTGTGAACTTTGGCGCGCGCTAAAAGGGCAAAAGCCTGGAGCGTTTCTTTGCGGTAGCCACCCTTTTGGTAAAAAGGAAGGGCTTGATTGAGGTAGTTCATTACTTCATCCGCAGCGCCGCGTCGTTCCGCGAGGCTGGCCAGCGAAAGCCAGGCACGGGCAGTATTGCGCTCGTCATTTTGTTTCTGCGCAAGATCAAGAGACTGTCTGAAATGCTTTTCTGCTTCAGGGTAATCGCCGGCAACAAAATATGTATAGCCAATATCAATAAGTCCGCGCTTGGTTAGATTATCGATGCCTTTAGCCTGAGCGCGCTCAACCGCCTCGCTCCCGTATTTCCGCGCGCCTTCGATATTGCCAGTCTCAAGTTCGATGTCGCCGAGCTTTAGCAGGGTCTTGACGTATAGGTAATCATTGCTCGTCGTGCGCGCGAGTTCCAGAGCCCGTTGCAGGTGATCGTGAGCTTCGCGTAGTTTACTAAGCTGATCGAAAAGATAGCCGCGTTGAAATGAAACTTCTGCCTGTCCTTCAAAATTGCCGTCCGCCTGATAGATCGTTTCAGCTTTATCGAAGGATGCCGAGGCACTCGCTTGATCAAGTTCACGAGCGTAAAGAATTCCCACGCGCAAAAACGCCGTCGCATACTGGGGCGCACGAGTGGTTGCCTCCACATAACTCTTGACTGCGTCGTTGAGCTGGTCATTTTTTTCGTAAGCCCGGCCGAGATCCAGGTATACCTGTGGATCATTCGGCGACAGCTGCGCTAATTCCGCATAGGCGTGTATGGCAACCTTATAGTCTCGCGTCAAGGTCGCGTTGATTGCTTCCAGGAAGAGTGCGTCGGTCCTGGCCAATTGCGACCGGTTGGGAACCAGAGATTGAACTCGTAACATCTCGTCTTTTGCCTTGTCGGCATAATCGAGTTCATTCCACGCTTCGGCCAGTCGCGCGTGGGCCAGGGCAAATTTGGGATCTTTTGCGACTGCCTGATCCAGCGCCTTGGTGGCCTGCAGGAATGCGCCATTGCGAAGCGCATCGGTGCCTTTTTCATACCACATGGCTGCCTCTGCTGTGGGTTTATATGGTCCGGGTCTGAGCAGGCGAACCAGAAACCAGCCGGCCAGAATCACAACAACTACACCGACGATCAAAGTACCTAGCGACGGCCCGGGCCGGCGCAATGTTTCAGCTATCGTCGTCAGCGCGCTGGCCGAATAAGTCTGCGGTTTGGATAACGAGTCCGTAGCGCGCACATGCCGATAGCCATCCGCCTGTAAAGTGGGCAAAACTTTTTTCAGGTCTTCGATCAACTCTTCCGCTGATTGATAGCGAGCTTCGACTTTTTTCTCGATCGCCTTCATGGTGATCCGATTGAGCTCACGTGGAATGCGATTGTTGATAGTCGAAGGCAGCGGCGGAGTAGTGTTGATAACCTGGGAGCCAATATCGAAGACGCTGGAGCCGCTGAAAACCGCGCGGCCGGTGATACACTCATAAAGGACGACACCCAGGGCGAAAAGATCGCTGCGCGCGTCTACTTTTTTCCCGGTGGCCTGTTCCGGCGACAG
>Ga0137403_10009262_pt1 | contig 10953 bp, 5 predicted proteins | sample CZOMad2_1_16fung_FD_122057 | JGI IMG/M metagenome (GOLD analysis project Ga0137403, IMG submission 122057) | Vadose zone soil fungal communities from Angelo Coast Range Reserve, California, USA - CZOMad2_1_16fungal (Hybrid Assembly) | ecosystem: Environmental > Terrestrial > Soil > Vadose zone...
CCCGGTTGCCCGGTTGCAGCTCGATGACCTTGAGCCGATCGAGCCGGATCAGGTACTGCAGGGCTTCGCGCTCGGTGAAGCGATAGTCCCGGGTCATCTCCTCGAAGGGTGTACGGATCAGCACCAGCCAGGTCATGAAGAGCAGCTTGGCATCCGACACCAGCTCGCTCTCCTGGGCCAGGGTCAGTTGATTGGTGGGGGCCGTGCGGTCCGCGGCGCGATCCAGGATGGCCCGCAAATCCAGGCCGATGAGCTCGCAGATCTGGTCCACGCGGTGCAGTGACAGGTCCTCGGTCGAGAAAAGCCGTTTCACGCTGGCCACGCTCAACTGCAGTTTCCGAGCGACGTCGGCGTAGGTGTGGCCGCTCTCGCGCAGGGCTTTTTTCAGCTCCGCGATGATGTGTGTCCGCTGTGCCATCGACGAATGGTATCAGCAGGCAATACCTTCAGGCCACTAAACCGCGACTTACAGCGATAAGGTGGCAGTATTCGTGACCATCGATGAAATTAGCCCCCGGCACGAATTCAAACGGGAGGCCAAAGTGGGCAAGTGGTTACTGCTGGTGGTGGCGACCGTGGGGCTGTCGGGCTGCGCCGGGCTCGGTTGCGTGGGGGTCTGCGGCTCGCACGCGCACAACTCTTCGAGCCTCGTCGAGTTCTTGTATCCGCGCGGCGCGACACCGCCGCCTCAGGATGCGATCCCGCAATTACGCATCCCGTTGCGCGTGGGGCTGGCATTCCTGCCCTCGAGCGGCGTCGATGCCATCGGAGGGTTGGATGCGGCTCACAAGGAGCAGTTGCTCGAGCGGATCCGGCAGCGCTTCTCGAGCCGCCGGTTCGTCGCTGAAATCGTGGTGATTCCTGACTACTACCTCACGGGCCACCGCGGTTTTGAGGGCCTGCAGGGTGTGCAGCGCCTGTACGGCGTAGACCTGATGGCGCTCGTGTCGTATGACCAGATCACACACCAGGACGAAAACTCCTGGTCGTTGGGATACCTGACGATCGTGGGTGCATACGTGCTCAAGGGCAGCCGCCATGATGTGTCAACGTTGGTTGACCTCGCCGTTGTTGACCCGGCGACCCGCTCCCTCGTGCTCAGGGCCGGGGGGACCAATACGCGCCACGGCAATACGACTCTGATTGACTCGCAACGCGACACGCGCGAGGCCGCTGTTGCCGGGTACGGCGCCGCGACCGACGAGATGATCGAGCACTTCGATGCGGCTTTGACGAAATTCGAGGCGGATGTGAGGTCGGGCAAGGCGGCTGTGCAGGTAGTACGCAAAAATGACTCGGGGCATTCCGGGGGCGGCGGGGCGTTGGGTTGGCCGGTCCTCGCCGTGTTGATGTTGGTCACGTTTCGCCGCCAGGCGCGGTTTCGAGGGTTGGAAGGCATGAAGAGCCCGAACGATTTTGGCCCGCGAGTGGTGCGCTTCCTGTTCCGGGCCCTGCTGCGGCCGCTGTTTCGCGTCGAGCTCAGCGGCGATCCGGGTGAGTTCGCGAACGAGCGCACCCTGATCGTGGCCAACCACGAGTCCTTTCTGGATGGCGTGCTGCTGGGTGGCTTCCTGCCGGTAGGGGCTACTTTCGTGGTCCATGCGCAGGTGACGAGCAAGTGGTACTTCCGCTGGCTGTTGAAGTACGTGCCGCACCTGGCGGTGGACTCGGCCAGTCCGCTTGCGATGAAGCTCATCTGCAGACTCGTTGAGACGGGGACGCCTGTGGTCATCTTCCCTGAAGGCCGGCTGACCATCACGGGGTCGTTGATGAAGGTGTATGACGGCGCTGCGTTCGTCGCCGCAAAGACGGGCGCGACCGTGGTACCCGTGCGCATCGAGGGCTCGGGGCGCAGTTACTTCGGGCGGCTGGCGGGAATCTATCCGCTGCGGCTCTTTCCGAAGATCCGCATCATGATTCAGCCCAGGCGGAAGATTCCCATGCCGCAGCTTCCGTCGGCGAAGCTGCGCAGACGCCGTGCGGGTGAGTTGATGCGCCGCATCCTGCTCGACATGCTGGTTGCTACTCGCCCACGGCGTACTCTCTTCGAGGCCTTCCTGGATGCGAAGGCGACCTTTGGGGCCGGTTACAGACTCGTCGAGGATGTGCGCCTGCGCGAAGAGTCGTATGGCTCGCTGATGCGTATGGCGCTGGGCCTGGGCCGCCTGATGAGTTCCGCTACGCGGCCCGGCGAGATCGTCGGCGTGATGACGCCGAACGCTGCGCCGACGCTCGCGTTGGTTCTGGGATTGTCAGCCACGGGGCGCGTACCTGCGATGTTGAATTACACCGCCGGCGCGGAAGGGTTGCGTGCGGCCTGCACGGTCGCCCGGATTTCCAACATCGTCACGTCGCGGGCCTTTCTCGAAAAGGCGCGCCTGATGCCGCTCGTGGAGCAGCTCCCCAACATCCGCGTACATTACCTGGAGGATATGAAGGCCCGGGTGAGCCTCTGGGACAAGCTGTGGATCCTCTGGCGCCGGTTCTTGCCCGGCTCGCTGGGCGCGAATCAGCATCCGGAGGATGCGGCGATCGTGTTGTTCACTTCGGGATCGGAAGGCCGGCCGAAGGGCGTGGTGCACTCGCACAATTCGCTGCTGTCGAATGTGGCGCAGATCCGCGCGGTGGCGGACTTCAACCCGTTGGACAAGTTCATGATTGCCCTGCCGGTGTTCCATTCGTTCGGGCTCACCTGCGGCATCGTCATGCCGCTCGTGTCGGGATGCAAAGCGTTTCTGTATCCAAGCCCCCTGCACTACCGGATCATTCCGGAACTGGTGTACGACCGCAATTGCACGGTGTTGTTTGGAACTTCGACGTTCCTCGGCAACTACGGCAAGTTTGCGCATCCCTACGACTTCGGGCGCCTGCGCTACGTGGTGGCGGGCGCGGAGAAGCTCTCTGAGGACGTGCGGCGCCTGTGGATCGAGAAGTTTGGCATCCGCGTACTCGAGGGATACGGTGTCACCGAGTGCGCTCCCGTGATCGCAGTCAACGTGCCGATGGCCTGCCGCATCGGCAGTGTCGGACAGATCTCCCCTGGGATGCAGTATGAGCTCGAGCCGGTCCCGGGGATCGAGAATGCAGGCGTGTTGCACGTGACGGGCCCGAATGTCATGAAGGGCTATCTTCTGTACGAGAAGCCGGGCGAGGTCCAGCCGCCCCAGTCGATTCACGCAGGATGGTATTCGACCGGCGATATCGTGCACGTGGATGAGGATGAGTTCGTTCACATCCGCGGGCGGGTGAAACGCTTCGCGAAGATTGCCGGCGAGATGATTTCGTTGGAGGTGGTGGAACGGATTGCCGCGGCGGCCTCTCCCGGGTTTGCGCATGCGGCGTCCACCCGCAGCGATGCTGCGAAGGGCGAGGCACTGGTGCTGTTTACTACGGATCCGGCCTTGCGCCGGGAACAGCTGGGGGCCGCTGCTAAAAGCTCGGGCGCGCCCGAGCTTGCGGTGCCGCGCGTCATTCAGCTCGTGAGCGAGATTCCGCTGCTCGGGACGGGCAAGACTGACTACGTGCAGTTGAAGAAGCTCGCCGAAGCCACCCAGGCTGCGGCCAGCGCCGCCTGAAGACCAACCAGCGAATACTGAAAGGATATGTCGAACATGGATTCCAAACAGTCTGGGGCGTTGTGGTCGCGCGGTCTCGCGGCGGTGCTCGCAGCCCAGTTTTTATCAGCGATGGCAGACAACGCGCTGTTGTTCGGGGCGCTCGCCCTGTTGCGCATTGACCGTTATCCAGCCTGGACCGAGCCGCTGCTGCAGGAATTTTTCGTGGGCGCCTACATCATTCTGGCGCCCTTCGCCGGTCCGTTCGCGGACGCCTTGCCGAAGGGCCGCGTGATGTTGATCTCGAACGGCCTGAAGCTGGGCGGTGCGCTCGGGATGTGGATGGGACTGAATCCATTCCTGACGTACGGCATGGTGGGCGCCGGCGCGGCCGCCTACTCGCCGGCCAAATACGGCATTCTCTCGGAGCTGGTGTCAGTGGACCAACTCGTGAAAGCCAACGGGTTGCTGGAATCCTCGACCATTGCGGCCATCCTGGCCGGCGCGATCGCGGGCGGAGCGCTCGCTGATTGGAGTGTTTGGGGCACCCTCGGTGTCGTCACTGCCTGTTACGGCGCTGCCGCGGCTGCCAACCTGCTCATCCCACGGCTGCCCCCGGCCCATGTCCTGACATCGTTCTCGTTGGGCTCGATGCTGCGCGACTTCGGCACTGCTGTGCGCATGATGGTCAAGACGCCGGACACGCGTTTCTCGATGATTGGAACCAGCTTGTTCTGGGGAACGGGCGGCACCATGCGATTCCTGCTGGTCGCCTGGGTGCCCGTGGCCTTGGGAATCAGCAACAACAAGATGCCGGCGTTTCTCAATGCGATGGTGGCGGTGGGCATCGTCGTCGGAGCCGGGTTGGCTGCCAAGTTCGTGACGCTGGAGAAGGCTGACCGGGCGCTGCCGGCGGGCGTGCTCATCGGGGCCGCGGTGTGCATCCTCTCTGTCACGACCAACATGCCGGCGGCGTTCGCTGTGATGTCGCTCGTGGGTGCCTGTGGCGGCTTCTTCGTGGTGCCTTTGAACGCTCTGCTGCAGGAGAGAGGGCGGAAAACCGTGGGCGCCGGACACGCCATCGCCGTGCAGAACCTCGCTGAGAATACGGCCATGCTGGTGATGATCGGGCTCTATACGCTGGCAGTTCGGGCGGGGGCGCCCATTGTCGGCATCGCGGGACTGTTCGGGGCGGGTCTCGCGGCAGCCATTGGATGGTTGTGGTTTCACCGGGTGCGCAATCGAGGCGTGCAGGCGGTGCGGGTGCCCTGAGGGGGTGGGGGTTCGGGCGCCGCGGGCGGCGCCCGCGCCTAGAAGAGCGCGTTGACCCGGGTGAGCTCCGCATCGCTGAGTTGGAATTCGAAGATGGCCAGGTCATCGCGCATGTGGGCCACGGAGCGCGTTCCAGTGAGCGGCGCCACACCGACCTGGGTCAGGTAGCGGAACACGACTTGCGCCGCGGCGCGTTGGTATTTATCGGCCAGCGCGGTGACGGTGCGGTGGTTGAGAATGTGTGGATTCGCGGTGAGTGTCCAGAAGCTCTGGTAGATGATGTTCTGCTTGCGGCAGTAGGCGCGGATGTCACGGTCGTAGCGCGTATCAGCGTGGAACCTGTTCTGTAATACGGCCGGCTTGATGCGAGCCTCGTTGTACAGTGACTCGAGCTGCCGCAGCTGATAGCAGTTGCTGATTCCGAGCTGCCCTACTCTGCCGGTGTCGACCTGCGCCTCCATGGCCTGCCAGGCTTCGTGTGTTTGCCTCGAGGTTGGCAGAGGCGAATGCAGAACCAGGCAGTCGAGCCGATCCGTCCGCAGGTTATGGAGCGAGATCTCACAGGACTGCGCGACTTGAGCCCGAAGCGGGGCTTTGGGGTCGTACGGAATGCGTTCCGGATCCTGCCCCGACAAGGGCGTGAATTTCGTCTGCAGGTATAGATCGTCGCGCGTCACACCGTTACCAATGGCGGCCGCTATACCCGCGCCCACACCGGGCTCCTCATAATGTTTGGGCTGGCAGGCTGTATCGATCGCGCGAAATCCCTGGCGCAGGGCCGTCGTGACCAGCTGCTCGGTGTCGCCCTTCTTCCAGGCCGTCCCGTAGAGGATCTGCGGCATGCGGATGCCGGTTGCGCAAGTGAAGCTGTCCACCGGTTATCCTCGCTGGGAAGGTAAACTGGCCCCCTGAGTGTAAATCCTCTGCAGCGCAAATATGCCAGTCCGGGAATTTGAATTCGCCATTGTGGGCGCGGGGGCCATCGGCTCGATCATCGGCGCGCATCTCGCTCGCGCCGGACGTTCGGTGGCCCTGCTGGCCCGCGGACAGCGGGCCGATCACATAGCGGCGCAAGGTCTTGCAATCTGCGGGCTTGCAGAGTTTTCGACGTCGCCGCCGGTTCTGCGCGACCCGGCGCAATTGCGCAGCGCCGATGTGCTGATCCTGGCCACGAAGACGCCGGGAACGGCAGAGGTGCTGGCGCGGCTCGCCCCTGTGAACATCGGCTTGGCCTTCTCCATTCAGAACGGCACTTTGAAGAACGAGCTCCTGTCTGCAACGTTTGGTGCTGACCGCGTGCTGGGCTCGCTGGCCGACACCAGCGGCGAGATGTTGCCCGACGGACGGGTGCTGTTCACCCGGAACGTCAACATTCTGCTGGGTGGGCTGTCCGGTGGCGAGAGCTCGCGGGCGCGCGACGTTGCCGCGACTATAGACTCTTCCGGTGTGCGTGCGACCGCCGTGCCCAACATCTTGAGCCTCGAGTGGTCGAAGTTTGTCACGTGGGTGGGGATGTTCGCATTATCAGTGCTGACCCGCTCGGTGACCTGGCGCTACCTCAGTGATCCGGACGCGGCATTGGTGCTGGTGAGGATCACCCGGGAAATGGGCCGTTTGGCCCAGGCGCTCGGAATCGAGCTGACGGACAAAGCGAGCCTTCCGGCCGCAAGCTTGTGCCGCGGGACTGAAGAGAGCGCGGTGCAAACTGTCGTGGAGGCGGGGCGTGTGTTCGAAACGCGCGCGCCGGAGCATCGTATGTCGTCTTTGCAGGATGTGAATGCGGGGCGGCCGCTCGAGGTTCACGAGACGCTGGGTTACGCCTTGAAGAAGGCGGCAGAGCACGGCATTCCGATGCCGCTGCTCGATGGTTTCTACCGGGTCATTGCAACGGCGGAGCGCATCAGGGAAGCAGACAGGCGAGCTTGAGGGTTCTGGAGGCCCTACGCCGGCTTCTTGGCCGGATGCGGTTTGAACCAACGCGCATCGGCCACCTTCCTGCCACGGCGCCAGACCGACTGGATATGGTCAACGGCGGAAATATCCTTGGACGGATCGCCATCCACGATCAGCAGATCGGCCAGCTTTCCCGGAGCGACGACGCCGCGGTCATCGAGATGAAGGAGCGCGGCCGCATTCTTGGTGGCGGTCTGGATCGCCTGCAGAGGCGTCAGCCCGGCGTCTGTCAGGAGTTTCAGCTCCCGGTGTTCGGCGAAGCCCGCAATGCGCAGCGGGTTCGCACCCGAATCCGTTCCAAAGCCAATGTTGACGCCCGCGTCGAACAAGGCCTTCACATTCTTCATGTTGGTTGCCAGGGCCTGCTTCTCGACGGCCAGGGCCTTGCTGTCGGCGAGCACCTTCGTGCGCCACGCCGGATCATTCAACTGCGCAGCGAGCGCGGGCGGCAGGCTGCGGCGAAAGAACGGCTGCTGCAACCACTCGGGGTGCTCGGCGTAGATGTAAGAGGATTCGTTGATGCCCAGCGTGGGGATGTACCACGCGCCCCGCCGCTTGATCGACTGGGTGAAGTCCGCGTCCACCGCCTTATCGCGCACCCCATGGGCCAGGATATCGACGCCATCGCCGACCAGTTGCCTGGCATCGTCGAGGTAGTAGACGTGCGCGGCGACCCGCAGACCATTTGCATGTGCTTCGTCGATGACGGCCTTGTAAACTTCGGGATTCATCTTGGTCGCGAACCGGCCGTGCAGGTCATCCACCCAGATCTTGAGCAGATCGGGGTGGCGCTGTGCGGTTTCGCGCACCTGTGAGCGGGCTTCCTCAGGCGTCGCAGGTCGGTACACCTGTGTATCCAGGATGCCCATGGATGCGGGAGGTGCGCTATTGGGGGCGCCAAAGCCCTTGTCGGCGCCGAACAGGTCGGCGGTGCGTGTTGCGCCGCTATGAGCCTGGGGCTGCACATCGTAGAGCGGTTGCAGATTCAGGCCGAGGGAGGTGACGGTGGTCACTCCATAGGCCGTGTACTGCCGCAACTGCCGCAGGATGTTGGCCCGGGTGATGTTGTTACCCGAGACCGTGGTTCCTTTGACCAGGCCCACGTGGGAGTGGTTGGAAATGAGGCCCGGGAGCACGGTCTTGCCGGTGAGTTTGATGATGAGGGTGTTGGGTGGAGTCTCGAACCTGTTGCCGGCCGGTGCGGGGCCGGGCTGGGGAGTGCTGCCCTGGCTCGCCGTGCCCTGGCTCGCCTTGTCCAGGCCGTTGGTTTGCGCGCCGTTCTGGCCGCCACTCGTTGTGGTGCCCTGGCCATCGGCTTGCGCATGGATGGCGGTGATCTTCGCCCCGGTGATGAGAATGTCAGCGTGTTCCAGCGGCGGCCCGCCATTGCCGTCAATGATGCGGACGTCACGCAGCAGGATGGGTGGTGAATGGGCGGCCTTCGCCCAACAAGGGGCCACAATCGATGCAACGAGGCCCAGGATCGCGACGCTGGCGGCGGGAATTCGGATATTCATGGGAAAGCTCGTGAGTGCGCCCGCGATGCTAGCATGCTCGGCCAAATCGAAGGCACGATCCGGCGAATGCGTCCCGTGAATGACCCTGCAGGTGATCCTGCCCGCACACTGCGGCAGGCTTTCGGTGACTCACTGTACAGCGCGGCCGAGCAGGTGGCTCGCAGCGGCAATGTGCTCGAGATTCGCGTGCTCCAGGCGGGCAACGTCGTCACCGGGATCGTGGGCGGTGACGTAGCGGATGCTCAGCACGGCGCGAAGTTTCGAGTCTACATTCGCAATCTGACTGCCAAGATGGAGGGCGAGTGCAGCTGCGGCGAACGCGGAGTCTGTGTTCACGTTGCAGCGGTATCGATCGTTGCGGCGAGGACGCTGAATGCGGACGCTGCTAACGAGCAGCGTCGTCCGGATAGCCGGCGCGCGCGGGGTGCTGATACGGGTGTGGCGCGGCGCGGTGCGGCAGGGGCTGGATCCAAGCTGCAGGGCGCGCCTGCGCAGCAGCTTTGCTATCTGCTCGAAAAAGTGTGTGCCGACGGTGCCAGTCGATTCGGCGACACAGATGCATTCAGCGAAGCCGGCACATTTGGCGAAATTCGCTTGTCGATTTGGGTCGCCCAGAGAGCAGCTGATGTTGGATCGATTCAAGCAGATAGCGCGTGCGCGTTCGCGCCGCGCTTGCCGCGAGGTGTGCCGTCTGCTGAGGCCGGACCGGAATATCCCCGGTATGTCGATGATCAGGACAGGGAGATTCTCAAGGCCCTGGCACCCAACTCCGAGTCCCCCTGGGTGCTGCGCGGCGAGACCGGGGCTGGTTTGTTACTGCGGATCGCGGCGACGGGCCGCGCTTTCTGGCGTTCGCTGCAACAACAGCCCCTGCGCAGTGGCCAGCCACGTGCCGTGGCCTTTGTTTGGCGGACGCTGCCGGGTGGAGAGCAAGTCCTGAGTTGGGAGGGCGCCCAGTCGCTCGACGTCATCGCCAACGTAGAACCCATTGTTTATATCGACTCCGCGTCGAATGAGGCAGGACAGGTTGACTTGACGTGGCCTGTCCGCTTGCTGCGGGAACACGCACAAGGTCCTGCTGTCGTGCCGGAACAAGTAGCTACGGTAAACGCGCGGATTGAGGAGAGTGCCGGAAGCTTGCCGTTTCCTCGTTTGCGAAGTGTAGCTGCGCTGGCGCAGTCACTGGTGGAATTGAAGCCACGATTGATGTTGTCCGCGGACGCGCAAGCCCTACTCTATTTTGTCTACAACGGCGCTCCTGTTGACAGCCGCAGGCTACTCCCGGAGCAGCACGCCGTGAGAGTGATGGTGGGGGATTCGTTATACGAGATCCCCCGTGATATTGATCGGGAGAGGTTGTTTGAATCGCAGCTGGCGGGGGCGATTCGCACCCTGCCAGGCGATCCATCCTCCTGGCTCGCTTTCATGATGGAAGGGGTACCCGCGCTGCAGGCTACGGGTTGGGAAGTAGCGGTTGATGATCGCTTCCCTTACCGGATTGTCGCAGCGCATCAGTGGTACGGGGATGTCGGAGCCTCGCGCGGCCCGGCGGATCTGCGTCAATCGACGTGGTTCAATCTGCGGCTGGGTGTCATGGTTGATGGGCAGCAGGTCAATCTGTTGCCGGCGTTGACGAGATACCTGCAGTCCTCATTGGGGCAATCGCCGGCGACGCCGTCCTCGCCAGCGGCGCCGGGGTCCGTGACGGCGGGGCAGGCGCCTGCCCCGAGACCGTCCTCGCCGGGGCTGTCCTCGCTGCCGCTGTCGGCGGACCGTGACGCCAACGCCGATGCAGCGGGATGCCGCATCGGAGATTTTTGGCTCGTGCGGTTGGACGACGGCCGCTATCTGCCCATCGCACTGGAGCGCATTCAGCGTATCGCCAACACGCTGGTGGAGCTGTTTGACCGTGACAGTTTGAATGCCGAGCAGGCCCTGGCTCTGCCTCGAAGTCAGGGTGGCCGGCTCGCGCAGCTTGCGATGGAGTTGAACGGGCCCACGCTGAGCTCGAACGATGCGTCGCTGACAGCGTTGGTCGAAGACCTGAAGAGCTTTTCAGGCATCCGGCCGTTGCCGGCACCTGCGAATTTTCGAGGCGCGCTGCGGCCGTACCAGGAGGAAGGACTCGGATGGCTGCAATTCCTGCGCAAGTTCCGGCTGGGCGGGATCCTGGCTGATGACATGGGTCTGGGAAAGACCGTACAGACCATTGCACACATTGCTCTCGAGATCGAAAGCGCACGCTTGAGCAAGCCTGTTCTGATCGTTGCACCCGTCAGCGCGCTGGGTAACTGGCAGCACGAGTTCGCGCGCTTCGCTCCTGGATTGAGCGTTCACACGTGGCATGGGGCCCAACGTAGAAAATCCATGGCCAGGCTCGACGGGACACAGGTGATCATCACGGCGTATCCGCTGCTGCTGATCGACAGCGAACTCCTGTTGGCCCGGGAATTCAGCCTGGTGATTCTCGATGAGGCGCAAATGATCAAGAACCCGGGCGCAAAGGTATCGCAGATGGCTCGGGCCTTGCGCGCGGAGTGCCGGTTATGCCTGAGCGGCACACCGGTCGAGAACCACCTCGGTGAGCTGTGGTCATTGTTTGATTTTCTGCAGCCGGGATTGTTGGGTGATGAGCGGCACTTCCAGCGTCATTATCG
>Ga0137403_10009264_pt1 | contig 10951 bp, 9 predicted proteins | sample CZOMad2_1_16fung_FD_122057 | JGI IMG/M metagenome (GOLD analysis project Ga0137403, IMG submission 122057) | Vadose zone soil fungal communities from Angelo Coast Range Reserve, California, USA - CZOMad2_1_16fungal (Hybrid Assembly) | ecosystem: Environmental > Terrestrial > Soil > Vadose zone...
CAGCGCTTTCTTTATCAATATCGGCCGCGGCATGACGACGCGACTCGACGATCTGGCCGCCGCGATTCAAGCCGGTGAAATCGCCGGGGCGGGGCTCGACGTCTTCGAGCAGGAGCCGCTGCCCGCCGACCATCCGCTCTGGACCATGCCCGGCGTGCTCATCACGCCGCACACCGCCGGCTTCGGTCCCTATCTCGACGACCGTCGCTACGACATCCTGCTCGACAACAGCCGGCGCTTTCTCAGCGGACAGCCGCTCAGAAACGTGGTCGACAAATCCAGCTGGTTCTGAGGAGCCGCCGCCATGCCCGTGCCCGTAGGCCTCAACGTGTGGTCCCGGCTCGTGGAGGAGCTCTTCCCATATCTGGATCGGACGGTGGCTCCCTTCGAGTCGCTGTGGTTCCCCGACCACGTCCAGTACGGCGCCAAGAAGGTCGCGGAAGGCTGGACGTTGCTCGCCTTCGCCCTCGCCCGCTATCCTGATAAGTTCTGCACCCACGAAGTGCTCTGCAACAGCTTCCGCAATCCCGCGCATCTCGCCAAGATGGCGGCCACCGCGCAGGCGATCTCGGGCGGGCGGGTCATCCTGGGCATCGGGGCGGGTTGGAACGAGGAGGAGTATCGCGCCTACGGCTGGCCGTTTCCGTCCACGCCGGTTCGCATCGCCCAGCTGAGCGAGGCCATCGAGCTGATCCGGCTCCTGTGGACCCAGTCTCCAGCCACCTACAAGGGCGAGCACTATCAAATCACGGGCGCCCATTGCGAGCCCCGGCCCAATCCTGTTCCGCCGATCGTGGTGGGCGGCCACGGCGAGAAGTACCTCCTGCGCGCGGTGGCCAAGCACGCGGACTGGTGGAACTACAGCTTCCGCGACGACGCGACCTATGCCCACAAGCAGGAAGTGCTCAAGGGCCACTGCAAGGACGTCGGTCGCGACTACGAGCAGATCGTCCAGGTCATCCGCGTGGGCATCCTGATCGCGGAAACCGAGGCCGAGGTGGAACGGCTCAAAGGCCGGCCCGGTATCCGTCCCATGCAGGACATTCGCGTGGCGGGCACGCCTGCCCAGGTGACGGAGACGCTGCGCGCCATCATCAAGCGCGGGGCCCGCCGCCTCACCGTGAATTTCGCCGACGCGCCTCGACCCGACGGCACCCAGCTCTTCGCCCAGAAGGTCCTGCCCCAGCTCTAGCCTGGACCACACCCCATGCGAGCCGCTCATCGTGGGGCGCGCGAAACCCAACGTGGAGGACTCTTCCTATGATCTCGAGCTTTGGCAGCCTGTTCGCCGGTCACGTCGATCTGGACAACGAGGGCTTCGAAGGCACCGCCGTCAACGACCGCTGGCTCTCGGACGAGCGTCTGGCGGAGGTCTTCCCCAAGAGCGAGGCCATCGCCAAGCTCATGGACCGGACGGGTTACGGCACCTTCTGGCTGGCCGAGCACCACTTCCAGCGCGAGGGTTACGAGTGCATCCCGAACGTCCTCCTCCTGGCCCTGCACCTCTGCCACATCACCAAGCACATCAAGATCGGGTGCGGCTTCAACGTCGCGCCCATGTGGCACCCCATCCGCATGGCCGAGGACTACGCCACCGTTGACTGGCTGACCGGCGGCCGGGTGATCTTTGGCGTGGGGCGCGGCTACCACTCCCGCGAGGTGGAGAGTTTTGGCGCGCCGATCCTGGACCAGAATGCCAACCGCGAGCTCTTCGAGGAGCAGGTGGATATCATCTTCCGCTCGTTCAACGAACGGGCTTTCGCCCATCAGGGCAAGCACTACACGATTCCGCCCGAAGTCCCCTATCGTGGCTACGAGGTCAAGGAGATCACGCTGGTGCCTCGGCCCAGGACCCTACCCGTGGAGTGCTGGCAGCCCGTGGTCAGCGCGAGCGAGCGCGCGCTGGACTTCATGGCCAAGCACGGGATCAAGGGCATCATCGGCGGCGGGGCCGCCGCCGGAGGGGCCAACGAGAAAGTTATCCGCGCGTTCCGTGACGCGCGGGTACGCGTGGGACGGGAGACCGAGCTGGGCGGTGACCTGTGCATCGGGTTCTCGTTCCACATCGCCGACAGCGTGGAGCAGGGCATCAAGGAGGCCACGCCCTTCTTCGAGGAGAACATGAAGATGTTCGCGCCCCTCGGGTTCGTGCCCGGCCTCCGTCCCGAGCAGATCGACGCCCTCGCCGATCCCCAGCGCGCGCGGGGGGCGAACCCGCCGACCTTGCGCAACGCGGTGAAGGCCGGTTCCTGGCTGATCGGACCGCCGGAGCTCATCACCGAGCAGCTCATGGAGATTCAGCACAAGTATCCGGGCCTCGAGGTGGTCAACGTGGGGCAAGTCGTGGGCACGCCGCAGGCGGTGATCCTCGAGCAGCTCGAGCGCTTCTCCGCCCAGGTCATGCCGGCCTTCAAGAAAGGACAGTCTTCATGAGGACACGCATCGGCATCATCGGAGTGGGAGCGATCGGCGGCATCGTGGGCGGGATGCTGACCAAGGCTGGGCACGACGTCACCTTGATCGACCAGTGGCCCGACCACGTGGAGGCGATGCGAAAGGTCGGGCTCCGTCTGTCCGGCACGTGCGGCGAGCACCTCGTCCCCGTGCGGGCCCTCAACATCCATGAGCTGCAGTCGGTCGCCGAGCCCTTCGATGCCATCTTCATCGCCGTGAAGTCCTATGACACGGAGTGGGTGGTGTCCCTTGCGCTTCAGTACCTCAAGAAGCCGGACGGGGTCCTCGTGGACTTCCAGAACGGCATCAACGATGAGCGCGTGGCCGCGCTGGCCGGAGCCGAGCGGTGTCTGGGCTGCGTGATCACTATCGGCGCCGGCATGTACGAGCCCGGCCACGCCATCCGGACCGACCGGGCCGCCATCGGCTTCAAGATCGGTGAGCACGACGGCAAAGCGACGGAGCGGGCCGAGCGCCTCGCCAAGATCATGTGTGACGTGGCCCCCACGAAGGTGACGACCAACCTCTGGGGCGAGCGCTGGTCCAAGCTCTCCGTCAACTGCATGGCCAACGGCCTCGCTGGTCTCTCGGGTTTGGGATCGGCCGAGGTGCGCACGAGCCCGGGCGTGCGGCGCGTGGCGATCAACCTGGCCGCCGAGGCCATCCGGGTCGGCCGGGCCTGCGGCCATGAAGTCGAGCCCATTTGGGGCATCGAGGCCCAGCGTTTCGTCGACGCCGTGAAGGGACGGGGGATCGAGGACGTGGAGCGCGACATGGCCGAGAAGGCCAAGGAGCTGGCGGGCGGCCGCCCCTCCCTTCTCCAGGACGTGATGCGGGGCCGTCGGACCGAGGTGCAGTACCTGAACGGCTACGTGTCCGAGCAAGGCCGTAAGGTCGGCATCCCCACGCCCTTCAACGACAAGGTGGTCGAGCTCATCACGGCCGTGCCTCCCGGCACTCTCAAGCCCGACCCCAAGCGTCTGGAGCCTCTCGTGGCCATGCTGCCGAAATAGGGCCAAGGCGGTGGAAGGGCCAGGACCTGTGCTCTCCCGTTGAGATCCAGCTTCGTTATTGCCCTAGGACGTTGCGGAACGGCACGGAGCCGCCGCGTTCAATCGCCGCCAGGAGCGACGCCTCCCAGTCGAGGTATGCCATGACATTGGCGCGCTCGTCGCCTGGGCGCTCGGACGAGGCCAGCCACAGGTCGTCACGCGGCGTGAGGAGCTGCGTCGACCCGCTGGCTGGCGTGAGTCCCGCCTCACGCCATGCGGCGTTGCCGCCCGCAAGCACCAGGACGTCCTTCCAGCCCAACTCTGCCAAGTCGCTTGAGGCAAGTCGGGCCATGACGCCGTCCTCACTGGTGAGCACAAGTGGCGCGCCAGACGCGGCGGTGGACGCGAGCGTCCTGGCTAGTGCCGAGCGCGGGCACCAGCGTGCCCCCGGCACATGGGAAAGCGCGTAGGCAGCCGAGCTCCCGACGTCGATGATCAGGGGAGTGCCCTGGCGCACCAGCCCGTCGAGCGCCTGCGGCGTCATCGTCGCGCGGGGGGCGCGGTCAAGCCCCAGAACCTGTCGGGGAGCAGGCCCCCGTTCGGTCAACGCCCCGTTGAGGCTGGCATCGTCGAGGACATAGGGCGTGCAACGTCCCATCTGCGACAGCCACACCGCGGCGATGGTCGCTCGGACCGTATCGTCGTCGACGAGCACGCAGCGGGCGTGCTGGGTGCCGATGTAATGGTCCGGGCTCATCACGAGTGAGCCTTCGGGGGCGTTGCGCGCTCCCGGAAGATGCCCCGCCTCGTACTCATCACGATCGCGCACGTCAAAGACATAGGTCGTGCGCATCATGTCATCTCGCCACTGCTCGAGGGTGGCGCGATCTATCGACCGAATACCGGCACGCGTGGCGAGAGCGCTGGCGCGCTGACGGGCGCGCTGGCGGGCGTGCGGACTCGGGGCGGTGGCGAACCGTGTGGCCCCGCGCTCGAGGACCAACCCGTCAAGGAGCCAGCCCCGGGTGCCGTTCCGGAGCACATACACCTCGTTCGGCACGCCGGCAGCGACGAGACTCGTCCCGCCGAGGATTCCTCGGGTGCGAGACATGCAATTCACCGCCACCTTCGTCGTAGGGTGACGCACGAGATCGTCGAAGCAGCGCAGCATCTGGCCGGCCGGCGCGTCGATGCTGCCGGGAATGTTGCCCGCCTGGTACTCCTGGCGTGGGCGGCTGTCGATGAGCACCCAGTCCTCCCCGCTCGCGATGGCGCGTTCGAGCTCTCGGGGCGTGATGAACCTGGGTCGAACGTTGTGCACCACGAAATCGCCGAACCCCTTGGACAGCACCTCGATCTCGGGGAAAAGGGCCAATCCCGCGTCGGCCCAGGCCGGCGCACCGCCTGCGAGCACGGCCACGTTCTCGTATCCGAGTCGTGCCAGGCGGTGTGCCGCCACCGCAGAGAGCCCGTCACCGCCGTCCGTGACGATGATGCGCGTGTCGCGGCGAGGAACCAGTCCGGCGATCTCGCACTCGATGTGCCCCAGAGGCAAGTGGGTCGCGAGCAGGGGGTGACCGGTGCCAAACGGCACGATCTCGCGCACGTCAAGGAAGGCGATCTCCCTGCCATCCTCGAGCATCGCGGCGACCTCGGCGGCCGCTCTGGTGATCTCCGGCATATCCGTCGTCTCCCTGCTAGCGCAGCCGCGGGCCCGGGTCCATGTTCAGGAGGACCCGGCCGCCCATCGGGTACCACTCCGGCGCGAGCGTGACTGCCTGGGCAACGACGTGGAGATCACGCCAGCACTCGGCCAGGCGGCTCTCGCGCTGGAAAGACGTGCTGCCACCGTGCCTGTACATCAGATCCATCGCCTTGCGAGCGCTGTCGGTGGCGTAGACCGCGGCCAGCCGGCAACGGGCCCGTTGCTCGAGGGTGGTGTCCTCGCCGGCCGCGATGGTGTTCCACAGCTCGGTGATCATGGCGGTGCGGTACACGCGACCGGCGTTCAGGATCGCGTCGGCCCGACCGACGGCGTCCTGGACCTGCGGATTCTCGCAGAGCCGACCGGTCCGGCCGCGCGGCGTCTTCTCGCCGGCCAGCTCGATCAGCGCGTCGATGCCGGCCCGGGCGATGCCGGTGATCACGGAGCTGTGGTGGGGCCCGACCCATGCCTGGGCGGGCAAGGCGTACGACACCCCCGGCCAGCGCTTCCACTGGTTGTCGAGCGGGACGCCGGCGTGGACCATCGTCCGCCGCTCCGGGAGGAAGACGTCCTCGACCGTCCAGTCGAAGCTGCCCGTCGCACGTAGCCCGGATACGTCCCAGCTCCCCTCGACGATCTGAGCTTCCGAACGCTGGAAGACTCCCCGCCAGTAGACGGAGGCGCCATCCGGGCTGCGGCGCGGCTGGTCGCCATCGAGAATCTGGAAGCTGCCCAGCATCCAGGAACTCTCCTGGCAGCCGGTGCCGAATGGCCAGCGACCCGTGACTCGGTAGCCACCATCGACAGGCACGGCCCGCCCGCCGCCCATCACGGCGGTGCCGGCGATGACGGTGTCGGCCCCGTGCGCGTAGATCTCGTGGACGCCCTCGTCCGGCAAACCGAGCGTGACGAGCTGGCCGATGCTGTTGTTGGCCAGATTCCAGCCGACCGAGCCGTCGGCCTCGGCCAGCGTTTCCACGACGCGCAGGTAAGTCAGCGGGTCGGCCTGGAGGCCGCCCAGCTTGCGCGGGATGACCAGGTTGTAGAAGCCCGCGGTATGGAACTGTTCGACCAGCGCTTTCGGCAATCGCTGCTCGCGCTCGATCTCGTTGCGATACCCGCGGATGACCGACCGCAGAGCGGCGGCAGCCCGCACGGGAGGCTGAGCGTCGACATCGGCCGGTAAGCGGTTCTCTTCGGCGATCTGCCGCATCAGGCCCGGATGTTCTGCTGGCGAAGCGGAGGTGTCAAGAGGTACTGTCGCGGCAAAGTCGCCCCTGTGCTTGTGCCCATTACCCGACATAAGCTCTCGGTCTCGGACGCGGACGGCACAGCGGTGGCTGGATGGCCGACCGCTCACTTGGTGGATTGCGGTACGCTCGGCGTATGAGCCTCGGGGGCTGGCTGCAGGAGCAGCTCTTCGAGCGCCGTATCGTGCTCGTCACGGGTCAGCTCGACGATGGGCGGCGGCGAAGGCGGCGGCCGCGCTCCTGGCGCTGGACGCCAGCGGGGAGCGACCCATCGATCTCCACCTGGACAGCCCCGACGGCGCCCTTGGGGCGGCCTTCGTCCTGATCGACACCGTCGAGATACTGCGCTCGGCCCTGCGCGTCCTTTGCCGGGGTCAGGTCGGCGGCCCGGCCATCGGCGTGGTCGCGGCCGCCGATCACAGCGCCGCCACGCCGCATGCGCGGTTCCACCTTTCCCAGCCGACGGCGCGGCTCTCCGGAACCCTGGAGGAGATCTCCGCGCAGAGCCGCCAGCAGCAGGAACTCCTCTGGAAGCTCTACGGACGCTTGACCCGGCGCACCGGCCGACCCGCCGAGGAGATCGCCGAGGACATGCGGCGCGGACGTTATCTCGACGCGCGAGAAGCGCTCGACTACGGCCTCATCGACGAGATCACCGCCGCCAGGTAGCTGCCGAGGGATGCCCCGTGAGGGGTTTCAAATGAAGAAGGTCGTGGCGCCGTTCCAGCAGCATCACCCGAACAAGCAGGTTATCTTCGCTGGGCATGGCCCGGCGCCCCAACTTCGTCTTCATTCTCGCGGACGACCTCGGCTACGCCGACCCGGGGTGATCTGACAAATGGACGAGGGCATCGGGCGCATCCTCTAAAGTCCGCGCTTGGGAATCTTTGAATGTTCTTCAATCCTTGAACGCAGCCGATTGATGTTCGGTTGCTCAGATGAGGATCAGCTTGCCGGGCATGGCCTCACCGGAAGCGTAAAGGCAAAGGTTGACCCCTTGCCCACGGTGCTCTCGACCGAGATCTCGCCGCCGTGGAGCTCCACGAACCGACGGGTCAGCGTGAGCCCGAGCCCAGTGCCCTCGTGCTTCCGCGCCTGGTCGGTGCCCACTTGGCTGAACGCCTCGAAGATCTTTGCCTGGTCCTCCGGCGCGATTCCGGCCCCCGTGTCGGTCACCGATATCCTCACGAAAGAGTCTTCGAGGAGCGCCCGCACTTCGACCCGCCCGCCCTCCGGCGTGAACTTGACCGCGTTGGAGAGGAGGTTGAGCACGACCTGCCGGACCTTGCGCTCGTCGGCGACGAAATCGTCGAGGTGCTCGTCCACCTCGAGGCCGAGCGTGACGCCGTGGCGAGTCGCCCGCTCGCGCAAGAGGGTGAGGGCGGACTCAAGCGTCGAAGGCAGGTGGAAGGGAGCCAGCTCCAGCTCCATGCGCCCGGCCTCCACCTTGGACAGGTCCAGGATGTCGTTGATGAGCGACAGCAGGTGACGGCCCGAAATGAGAATGTCCTGCACGTACTCGGCCTGCTTTTCATTGAGCTCACCGAACATCCGCTCCTGGAGCACCTCTGAGAAGCCGATGACGGCGTTGAGCGGCGTGCGCAGCTCGTGGGACATGTTGGCGAGGAACTCCGACTTGTGGCGATTGGCCGCCTCGAGCTCCTCGTTGAGCTGGCCCAGCTCCGCGCTCACCCGATTGAGGTTGGCGGCGAGCCCGCCCAGCTCGTCGCGGTTCGGGACGTGAATAGCTTGGGTGAAGTCATCGGCGGCAATCTGCTCGAGTCGCTCCTCCATCTGCTGGACGGGCCCGATCAGCGACCAGGAGATGGCGTGGCCCAGCACGAGCGCGAGCGCGATGCTGCCGATGGCGAAGCCGGTGACGACCCAGCGCGAGGACAAGTACGCTTCCTCGCTCGCGTCGACCCTCGCCACCATGTCGGCTTCTGCTTTGTTGACGAGCTCGTTGGTGCGGCGTTCGAGGCGGTCGGCGAGCGGCCCCGCCTGGGTGAGCTGTACTTCGCGGCTCTGGGTCGTCTTGCCGGCCCGGATCAGCTCAACCACATGCGTGACCACCTTGATGAACCGTTCATAGTCTTCCCGAACCTGACCGAGCAGCTCCACCTCGTCCCTGGCCACGAACTGAAGCCGGTCAAGGTCGTAGCCAAACTGATTTAGCTTCCGGAGTATGCCGTCGAGCGTGCGGTCGTCCGGCACGAGGAGGGCCGAGGACACGCTGTAGAGCTGGCTGGTCGTGTCGTGCTGGAGCTGGCGGTAGGCGGCGATCTTCCGCTGCAGCTTGACCAGGTCCTCAGCGCGACGGTTGACATCGGCGAGGGCGCTGAGGCCTACAGCCCCCACCGCAATCAAGAGAATCACGATGGCCAGGAAGGCGGCGAGGAGCTTGGTTTGGACGGTCGCGGGCACCCGCGCGACCAGTCGGGGAAGCCACGCGGTGAGGCGAATCAACGGGGTCCCTCAGGCAGGAGCGAGCGGAGATCTCGGAGAAACTCGCCCGAATCGAAGCGCACCCCCTGGTACTGCACGCGGAGCACTCCCTCTCCGTCAATGACGGAGGTGAGAAAAGTGTGATCCACATCCCCGGTCGGCCTTTTCTTCACGTAAACACCGTAGCGTCGGGCCACCTCGCCGATTTCCCGCTTCGTCCCAGTGAGAAAGAGCCAGCCGGGAGCCTTCGCGCCGTGTCCCTCGGCATAGCGCCGCAGCGCCTCCGGGGTGTCTTTCTCTGGATCCACCGTGATAGCCACGAAGCGGACGCCCGCTCCATTGGTGCCGAGCTCCCGCTGGATCCCTACCAGCTTGGCCGTCAGGAGTGGGCAGGTGTCGGCGCAGGTCGCGTAGATGAAGGTCACCACCACAACCTTGCCCCGCAGGTCGGCCAAGCCAACTCGCGCGCCCTCCCGCAGGGTGAGGTCGAAGTCGGGCGCCGGCCCGATCCGCGAGAGCCGGGCATTAGCCTTCGCAGGGTGGGCCCCGACAGGCGCGCCTCCGAGCAGGAGCGCCCCGCCGATCAGCGCGATCAGGAACTGCGAGTATCCTCGGCGCACTTCAGACCTTCACCGGGGGCGGCGCCGGTTATGCCTTCAGCTCCTTCTTCAGCTCGTTGAAGGCGCGCCAATCGGTGCTCCGGGCGAGGATCTTCTGAGGGCTCGTCTTGATCATCCCCGTCTCATGGAGCCGGAGCGCGTAGAAGCGCATCGTATCGGCCGGGTCGCACTCCCGCCACCGGGTGTAGGGGATCTCCTTCAGGGTCTGCAGCGCATAGGCGTGGTTCCTCACAAAGCCCCCGTTTACGAGCGACCGAGCGACCCGATCCGGCTCGAGGGCGCACATGTCGGTTGCCTTTGTGAAGGCGCGCAGTATTCGCTTGGTGGCCGCCGGGTGCTTCTTGGCGAAATTCACATTCGTCGCCGCCATGCAGCAGAAATACTGCGACCAGGGACGATCATCAGTGGTGCTGACCACCACATGACCAATTTTTCTGGTTCGGAGCTCTTGGGGATCGGGCGGGAAGCCCAGCAACCCATCGATCTTCCCGTCGGCGAGAAGCTGGATCGCCTCCTTTGGCGGCGGCTGGATGAGCTTGGCATCCCGGCGAGGGTCGAAACCGACATAGGTGGCCATGGCGGTCACGAGCGCAGCGCCCCCAGCCCAGCCAACCGCGACGGTGCCATTCTTGAGATCGAGAAGCGAGCGCACTCGATTAGTTGCGAATAACTCGAAGCAGCCTGCATGGATTCCCCCGATAGCGACGAGGGGTTGCCCCGCATCCAAGGCCAGCAACAGGCTCATGGCATCAAGCCCCCCGAAGTCGATCTTGCCCGCGGCGAGGGCGCTTGTGGTGTCAGTTACTGTTGTGTACTGGACGTCGGTAAAGCCCTCAGCCCTGAGTAGCTCATCCGCGATCCACTGGGGCGCCAGACACACGTGGTCGTACGGGTATCGCGCAAGCCTAAGCCTCGTGGTCTCCGGAGGCAGCTCCGCGTCCGCCGGCTTCGACGAGACCCCCAGAATGGCCGCGGCGGCGCTGAGTGCCATGCCGTTCGCGAACTCTCGCCTCGTGGTCTTGCTCATGTCGTGGACTCCCTCTTGAGCTCGTTAGATGACGGCCGAGAATGGAGAGCCAAGGAACCCGAGGGAGGCATTGCAGCCTCCGCGGCCGGCCAGACAGTGAGCTGCGGGGATGTGCAGCAAGGTCTTGCAGAGAGGCCAACCCTGACTGTAGGCGCGGCGTGCTGTCAAGCGTCAGTTTCCGAATCCGGGGCCAGGAGCCGGTTTCTTCATCGCAGGAGGTGATGCAAGACAGCGGACTCGAGGTGTCCTTACACTGACGACCACACGGCGGCGGCCCTACGGATCTCCCTACTGCAGGGGTTCGATTGCCCGGATTACCGCCGGAGCCGGCGGTGATCGACCATGAGTCAGCGGTCCTGGACGACCTTGATGCCCGCGTGAGCGAGCGCCTCGGCCACTTCGTCGTGGCTGATGCCGAGCTGCATCCAGACCACGCGCGGCTTGGCGGCGAGGATATC
>Ga0137403_10009265_pt1 | contig 10951 bp, 10 predicted proteins | sample CZOMad2_1_16fung_FD_122057 | JGI IMG/M metagenome (GOLD analysis project Ga0137403, IMG submission 122057) | Vadose zone soil fungal communities from Angelo Coast Range Reserve, California, USA - CZOMad2_1_16fungal (Hybrid Assembly) | ecosystem: Environmental > Terrestrial > Soil > Vadose zone...
GGTGCCGTCGACGTTCGAGATGAAGCGCAGCGTCAGGTCGCGCCGGCCGTAAAAGCGCAGCGCTTCGCAGGCCATCACCGGCCCGAGGTCGGAACCGCCGATGCCGATGTTGACGATGTTGCGCATGCGCTTGCCGGTGTGGCCGCGCCAGGCCCCGCTGCGAACGGCATCCGAAAAAGAGGCCATGCGGTCCAGCACCGCGTGGACTTCGGCCACCACATCGACGCCATCGACCGTCAGCCTGCGGTCGGCCGGCAGGCGCAGCGCCACATGCAGCACCGAGCGCTTCTCGGTGGTGTTGATGATGTCGCCGCGAAACATGGCTGCCGTGCGTGCCGGCACGCCGCGCTCCACGGCAAGCGCGCACAACAGCCGCAGCGTCTCGTCGGTGACGCGGTTCTTCGAGTAATCGAGGTACAGGCCGGCGGCTTCGAGCACCAGGCGCTCGCCGCGGCCCGGGTCGCTCGCGAACAGCTCGCGCAGGTGCGCGGTGCCGATCGCGGCGTGGTGCGCCGTCAGCGCCTGCCAGGCGCTTGTCGGGGCAGCGCTCATCGGTCGTTGGCTCCGGCCAGTTGCCCGCTTTTTTGCTGGAGGCCGGCGAGCAGGCGGTCCCACGACTTCTGGAACGAGTCGCCGCCTTCTTGCTGCAGGCGTTGCGCGAGCACGCTGTCATCGATGCCGAGCGCCTTGAATTCGGCGATCACCGCTTCGGCATCGCCGCCATCGACCGGCAGCGGCGCACCGACCTGGCCATGGTCGGCGAAGGCCTTCAGCGTCTTGTCGGGCATCGTGTTGACGGTGTCGGGCGCGGCGAGCGCTTCGACGTACAGCGTGTCGCGCGCCTCCGGGTCCTTGGTGCCGGTGCTGGCCCACAACAAGCGCTGCGGATGGGCGCCGGCGGCGGCCAGCTTGTGCCAGCGCGGCGAGGCCAGCAACTCGCGGTAGGCCCGGTAGCTGCGCTTGGCGATCGCGATGCCGAGCCGGTTGTGCTGCGGCGGCGGCACCTTGTCCTTGACCGCGACGTCCCAGCGGCTGACGAACAGCGAGGCCACCGATCCGACCTTCGGGGCCAGGCCGGCCGCGATGCGGCGTTCGATGCCGCGCAGATAGGCCTCGGCCGCCGCCAGGTAGTGCTCGCGCGAGAACAGCAGGGTGACGTTGATCGGGACGCCGGCAAAGATCGACGCCTCGATCGCCTGCACACCGGCCGGCGTGCCCGGGATCTTGATGTACAGGTTGGGCCGGGCCGCGGCGGCATGCAGTTTTGCCGCGACCTCGGTGGTCTTGGCGGCATCGTTGACGAGCGCTGGCGACACCTCCAGCGACACCCAGCCGTCGATGCCCTGCGTGGCCTCGAACACCGGCCGCAACAAATCGGCCGCCTGGCCCAGGTCGCGGATCGCGAGTTCGAAGAAAAGCGCTTCGCCGGATTGGCCTCGGCGCGACAACGCGGCGATCTGCTGGTCGTAGAAGTCGCCGGCGCCGATCGCCTGTTCGAAGATCGTCGGGTTCGAGGTCAGGCCGGTGACCGACAGATCGGCGATGTAGCCCTTGAGCGTGCCGTTGCCGAGCATCTCGCGGCTGATGTTGTCGACCCACAGACTTTGTCCGAGGGCGTGGAGCTTTTGCAGATGGGGGTTCATGAGATCTCCTGGGTGGGGACGCCGAGCAGGTAGTCGGCATAGCCGAGCTCGTCGCGCAACTGCTCGAAGAGCGCCCAGTAGCGGTTCGAGCTGGTGGTGCCGAACTGGTCTTCGAGGTGGCTGCGCAGGTCGGCGGTGATCTTGTCGTTGTCGAGCAAGGTGTTGTCGACATCGAGCAGGAACACGAGGTCGGGTGTCATGGTGGACGTCACGGCAGGCTTCATTTGCACGGCGTCTCTTCTTCGGCGCGCGGGTTGTGCCAGCCGCCGTCGGCGGCGATCAGCGCGTCGGCTGCGGCCGGGCCCCAGCTGCCCGGCGCGTAGGGCAGCGCACTGGGGTGGTCGGTCAGCACCGAATCGACGACGCTCCACGCGGCTTCGACGGCCTCCTGGCTGGTGAACAGCGACCCATCGCCGGCCATCGCGTCGCCGAGCAGCCGTTCGTAGGTCGACCCTTCGCTGAGCGCTTCTTCGCACAGGTACAGCTCGCGCTGGTCGCCGATGAAGCCCTTGCCGGGCCGCTTGACGCGGGCCGCCAGCGCGACGGCAGAGGTCGGCTGCAGCTTGAAGCGAACGTAGTTGGCGCGCCCGTCGTGCGCATCGTCGAACAGCGCCAGCGGCGGCGGCCGCAGCTGCACCAGCACTTCGGCCGCGCTGGTGGCGAGCTGCTTGCCGGACCGCAGGTACCAGGGCACGCCGGCCCAGCGCCAGGAGTCGATGTGCAGGCGCAGCGCGCAGAAGGTCTCGACGTCGGAGTCGGGCGCGACCTCCTTCTCGTCGCGGTAGCCTTGGTACTGGCCGCGCACGATGTCGGCCGGCGTCACCGCTTGCATCGCGTGGAAGATGCCGGCTTTTTCGCTCTGGATCGCGGTGAAGCTCGGGTACGCGGGCGGGTCCATCGCGAGCAGCGCGACGATCTGGAACAGGTGGTTCTGCACCACGTCGCGCAGGCAGCCGGCGCTCTCGTAGAAGCTGCCGCGCTGGCCGATGCCGAACTCTTCGGCCAGCGTGATCTGCACGCTGGCGACCTGGTTGCGGTTCCAGATCGGCTCCAGAAACGAGTTCGCGAAGCGGAAGTACAGGATGTTCATGATCGACTCTTTGCCGAGGTAATGGTCGATGCGGAAGATCGACGACTCGGGAAAGACCGACTGCGCCAAGGCGCCCAGCTCGATCGCCGACGCGAGATCGCGGCCGAACGGTTTTTCGACGATGACCCGCGCCTGCGGGGCCAGGCCGGCATCGCCCAGGCTCTGGATCACGCTGCAAAACAGCGACGGCGGAATCGCCAGGTAGTAGGCCGGCCGCTGCGCCGTGCCGAGCGCTGCCTTGAGCGACCTGAAGGTGGCCGGATTCTTGTAGTCGCCGCTGACGTAGCTGACCAGCGACAGCAGCCGGTCGAAGGCCGGCGCGTCGTTGACCTTGCCGGCTTGCTCGATGCTCTCGCGCACCCGCTGCTGCGCCTGCTGTGGCGTCAGGGGCGACGCCGCGACGCCGATCACCGGCACGCTCAGCGTGCCTTTTTTCACCATCCAATAGAGCGCCGGAAAGATCTGCTTGCGCGCCAGGTCGCCGGTGAAGCCGAAGACGACCAGCGCCTCGGAGCGCGGCGCATCGTGGCCGCGGCCGGCCCTGGCAGCGGTGCTCACTGGAGTACCTTCATGCTGCGCATTCCGGTATTCCCCCTTGGGGCGGCCCGGCGGGCTCATTGCGCTTCCCCGGCGGGCTTTTCGACGTGGCCGCCGAACTCATGCCGCAGCGCCGACAGCAGCTGGTCGGCGAAGTCGGCATTGCCGCGCGACGAGAAGCGCTCGAACAGCGCGGCGCTGAGCACCGGCATCGGCACCCCTTCGTCGAGCGCGGCCTCGATGGTCCAGCGCCCTTCACCCGAATCGGACACCCGGCCGCCATAGGCCGCGAGTGTCGGATCGGCGAGCAAGGCGCTCGCGCTCAGGTCGAGCAGCCACGAGCCGATGACGCTGCCGCGGCGCCAGACCTCGGCGATCTCCGGCAGGTTCATTTCGAACTGGTAGAACTCGGGGTGGCGCAACGGCGTGGTCTCGGCGTCGACCGAGCGGCCCTGCTTGCCGGCGTTGGCGTGGCGCAGGATGTTGAGGCCTTCGGCATAGGCCGCCATGACGCCGTACTCGATGCCGTTGTGAACCATCTTGACGAAGTGCCCGGCGCCGTGCGGCCCGCAGTGCAGGAAACCCTGCTCGCTGCTGCCGATTTCGGCGCTGCGTCCGCGGGTGCGCGCCGCGGCAGCGACACCGGGCGCCAGCGCGGCAAAAATCGGCGACAGGTGGGCGACAGTCTCGGCCTCGCCGCCGATCATCAGGCAGTAGCCGCGGTCGCCGCCGGCAATGCCGCCGCTGGTGCCGACGTCGACATGGTGGTGGCCTGCCGCGCCCAGTTCTTGCGCGCGCCGGATGTCGTCGCGGTAGTACGAATTGCCGCCGTCGATGACGATATCGCCGGCATCGAGCTGCGGCACCAGCGCCTGCAGCGCCTGGTCGACCCCCGCGGCCGGCAGCATCAGCCAGATGGCGCGCGGGCGCGCCAGCTTCGCGACCATGTCCTGCAGCGACGACGCGCCGATGGCGCCGTCTTTTTGCAAGGCCGCGACGGCGGCGGCCTGCATGTCGAAGACCACGCACCCATGGCCCTTCTTCAGAAGGCGCCGCACCATGCTGGCGCCCATGCGACCCAGACCGATCATTCCCAATTGCATGGCTGCTTCTCCGCGGTGCTGTTGTCGATCAGGGTGGTGTCTCGCGCGACGCCATGACCTGCTACTTCCCATCGGAAAGCGCGGTCACGTGGGGCCGATGAGAAGTGATGAAGGAGCGTTCGTGCCGAACGTCGGGGGACGCGGTCGAAACGACGTACCGACTCAGTCTATGAGGGCGGCTGCCGCACCGCAACAGTCAAGAGGCAGTGATGCCGTAGGAGGTTTCCGACGCGCCAACGCCGGGGCCTGTTCACAGATGGAAAGGCTTGCTCCTCAGCGTGGTCTTGCGTGCGCGCGCAGACGCGTGATGGCCGCGGCATAGTCGGGCGAGCCGAACACCGCCGAACCGGCCACCAGCGCATCGGCGCCCGCATCGACGGCTTGCCATGCGTTCTCGCTGTTTTGCCCGCCGTCGATCTCGATCCAGGGATCGAGGCCGCGTGCCACGCAACGCTGCCGCAATTCGCGGACTTTCGGCAGCACCTCGGGCAGGAAAGCCTGGCCGGCAAAGCCGGGGTTGACCGACATCACCAGCACGATGTCGCACAGGTGCAGCACTTCCTCGATGAACGACAGCGGGCTCGCCGGGTTCAGCACCGCGCCGGCCTTTTTGCCGAGTTCGCGAATGCGCGACAGCACCCGATGCAAATGAATGGTCGACGAGGGTTCGGACTGAATCAGGATGTGATCGGCACCGGCGCGAGCGAAGTCTTCGATGTAGCGCTCGGGCTCGACGATCATCAGGTGCACGTTCAACGGTTTGGCGGTCGCCCGCCGCACCGCCTCGACCACAACCGGGCCGAAGCTGATGTTCGGCACGAAGCGGCCGTCCATGACGTCGATGTGAATCCAGTCCGCCCCCGCGGCATCGACTGCGCGCACCTCTTCAGCGAGGCGGCCCAGATCCGCAGAAAGAATCGACGGGGCGATGACCAGCGGCTTCACGGCGACCTCGCAACATTCGGGAGGGATGTTTTAGCACCGATGACGAGTTCGTGTCACGTCGCGTGAACAGGCCTGCAGCGGCCAGGGGAGGCCGGTGGTGACGAACCGATTGCTGCTTGCCAAGAGAGGCATGCACCGCCATTGGTGCCGCCGCGGTTCAGCAGGCAAGGACGGTCGATGGCTCTCGAATCCGGGGGGGGGATGCTGTCCAGTCCTGCCCGCCGCAGCAAAAAAACCAGAGACGGATCAACAGCTCAGTGGCGCAGGCCCTTGGGCTGTTTTTTCTTTGCGCGGCACCGTGGCCGCGGCAACTGGAACCTTCAGTTCAAAACGGCTTGCTGACGCCAACGAACAGCGTGCGTCGGGCCCCGTACTGCGGCGCTCCGACGCCGATGCCTGAGCCGTCGCGCAGCTGATAGACCTTGTCGAACAGATTGACCAGCGCGACGCGGGTGTTGAGTTTTCCGAAGCCTGCTCCGAAGTCGAAGGCCTTGGCCGCGGCCAGATTCACCGTGGTGTAGCTCGGAAGGTGCTCGGTGTTGGCAAAGCCATTGCGCAAACCGCTGCCGAACAAGGCATCGGCGCTCAGCGTCAGGTCGCGACCGAAACGATAGGAGGCCCCGGCAGACGCGCTGAGCTGCTGCTCATGGTCGAGGTGCACCCAGTTCGAACTGATGTAGTCGAGTTCGGCTTGATCGAAATTGAACTGCCCGCTTTCGATGCCCTTGGCCCTCGCGTGCGTCAGCCCGAGGTTGACGTAGCTCGAGAAAGCCTTGTCGCGGTAGCTCGCCGACAACTCCAGACCATCGATGCGGCCTTGCTCGTAGTTGAAGGCCGAGAAGATCAGCGCGTTGCCGAACTGGCCCTCGTCCTGCAGGTGCTTGACCTTGCGGTAGTAGCCATCCAGGCCCAGCGTCAGCTGGGGCGTGGCCTGGTACGCCACACCGGCGTCAAAGTAATGTGAGCGCTCCGACTTCACGGCCGTGTTCGCGTCGGACGGCAGCGCGTTCGTGGTCCCGGCGAACTTCTGCACCGAGGTGGTGTCGATCTTCTCCGTGGGCGGCGGCGTGAAGTAGCGGGCGTAGCCGGCATGCACACGCAGGTCGTTGCTGAGGTCGTAGACCAGCCCGAGGCGTGGGCTCCACTGGCTTTCGTCCACCACGGTGTGCACCTGGTCGAAACGCAGACCGTAGTTGATGCTCAAGGGCTTGCTGACTTGCCATTGGTCTTGCAGGTACACGCCCCACAGGTGGCCATCGATGCGTGTGTTGTCCAGAATCTGCAGAGGGGTGTCGCTGGTCTGGTTGCCGTTGGCGTCGGCCGGAAAAACCAGAGCGTTGTTGTCCGATGTGAATGTCTCGCGTTGCCCGAACAACCCGCCTCGCACGGTGTGGGCCGGGTTGACGTGGTAGCTCAGATCCGCCTGGACGCTGTTGGCCTCATTGCGGCGCAGCACGTCGGCGGCAACGCCGTTGAACTGCAGATCGCCCACGCTGTCGGGTTGATAGTGAACGTCGGTCGAGCGGTTTGTCAGCGAGACCTGGTAGTCCAGGTCGGCGCCCGCCGTTCCCTGGTAGGACAGCACGGCAAAGCGGTTGCGCTCGCGCTGGCGCGCGTCGAGCGTGGCCGAGTCGGCCGCTGCGGTCGAGGCGAGCGTGAAGCTCGGTGATTGGCCCGGCACATCGGGAATCTGGAAACGGTTGTCGGTCGTGCCGAACAGCACGCTGACTCGGCTGTCGGAGTTCAGCACGTACGACAGCGAACCGAAGCCCTTGCTTTGTCGCGTCGTGTCGTGCAGCGCGTCGCGCTGCGGCGTGGGGTTTTCGATTCCCAGGTCGTTGCGCACATAGGAACCGGTGAGGTAGTAGCTGAATGCGCCCTGCGTGCCGCTCAGCTCGGCGGCCGTTTCAGCCTGCCCATGGTTGCCGGCCGTGAAGCCGATGCTGCCGCCGTTGTCGATCGTTTCGCCCTTGCTCTGGATGTCGACCACGGCCGCGGTGCGGTAGCCATACTGCGCCGGCAGCGCCCCGGTGAGGACGCTCAAGCGGTCGGCGAAGCGCGTTTCCAGCGCCTGCCCGAAGCCGCTGATCGACTCCGGGATGATGACGCCGTTGATGCGGTACTGGACGTTGGCGTGGTCACCGCGCACGTGCAACTGGCCATACGAATCCTGCACGACCCCGGGCGTTTGCAACAGCACCTGGTTCAGCGGCGTGCTGTCGCCCAGCGGCAGGTTCTGGATGTCTTGCCGGTCCAGGCGGTAGACGCTGCTGCCGGTGTCCGGCGACAAGCCGTTGCGCGCCGCGTCCAGGCGCTGGCGCGTGCCGGAAACGACGACCGGCGGCAACGCGACTTCGGCCTTCGCGGCTGGGGCTGGAGCGTCAGGCGGGCTGGCGGCCGGGTCCGTTGGCGGTGGCTCGGCTGCAATGCAAGACAAGGGGTAGGCGAGAACAAGGGCCAGCGCGAGAACGCGCTTGCGTGGAGCGAACATGATGGAATTCCTTGGAACATGGCGAACACATCCGCCCCGCGCTCATCGGCTGGCGCGAGGTGGCTTGACGGGCAACACGCTCAAAGGGAGTGGGGTGGTCCGCGGCTGCGTTCGGCCGGGGCGTGCGGCGCGACGAAGGCCACCGCAGCGGCGGCGACGCGGGCGTGGCTGACCTGCAGCAACTCAGGTGTCGCTATCTCTGGCTTGGCGGCAACGGCGAGATGCGCAAACGCGAGACAGGTCTTGCAGAGCGGGTCGCCCGCGTGCTTGTGTTGCCGCTCGACGGGCGACGGCACTTCGCGCAGGTGTTCGATCTCATGCCATGCCGCACCCTGCTGCGACAGCAGCATCAGCAGCGGCAGGACGAGGGACAGGCAGAGCTGGTGCATCGCTGACTGCATGCCGGCGTTCACCGTGGCGCGGGCAGCACGACGCTGCACACCAGCGTCGGCACTGCAGCCGGGCCCAGGGCGAGTGCGGGTCGGTTCATGTCTTGGGCGAGAGCCCGTCGGCAAGCGACATGCGGTAGGCGCGCCAGCCGGGCACCAGGCTGGCCAGGAAACCGGCAGCCACCACCGCCGCCAGCAACAGCCATTGTTCCGGCGTCGGCGGCGCCAGCTTCAGGCCAATGCCAAAACGAACCTGAAGCCACGGACCGGCGGCGAGGATCATCACCACCGTCGCCATCACACCCAGGCCCACGCCGAGCAGCGTCACGAAGCCTCCTTCGGCCGCCAGCATGAAGAGCACGTGGCGCGGAGCGGCGCCCACGGCACGCAGCACCGCGAGTTCGCGCCGGCGTTCGTTGAGACCGGCCAGGACCACGGCAATCAAACCCGCCAGACTGACGATGGCGACCATCGCCGACATGCCGAGCAAGGCGCGCTCTCCCACGCCGACCACATCCCACAGTTCGTCCAGGGCGACCCCGGGAAGCACCGCCATCAAGGCCTCGCCCGGGTAGTCGGCCACGGCGCGTTGCACCGCAAACACAGCCACCCGGTTCTTCAAGCCGATCAGCGCCGCCGTGACCTGCTTGGGTGCCAGGTCGAACTTGCGCGCGTCTTGCGGCAAGATCTTGACGCCCGGCATCGGAGCGCCGCCGACCCAGTCGAGGTGAATCGCTTCCATGGCCTCCAGGCTGATGTGCAGCGTGCGGTCGACCGGTGTGCCGGTGCGCGCCAGGATGCCCACCACCGTGAACGGCTTGTCGGCGTGCTCGCCACCGGGGATGGCGCCGCTGCCGTGGCTGAGCGTGAGGTGTTGCCCGAGGCGATAGCCCAGCGCGTCGGCCACCTCGGCGCCGATGACGGCGTCGTACAAGCCCTGCAGCGTGCCGTCGAATGGCCGGCCCTGCGCGAGCACCAGTGCCTCCCGATCGCCGTACAAGAAGCGGCTGAAATAGTCTTTCGTGGTGGCGAGCACCGGGAAACCGCGGTGCGAGTCGCCCAGCGACATGGGCACGACCCAGTCCACGGCGCGGTGCTTGGCGATGTCGCGCAGGCTGTCCATGCGGATGTTGTTGGTGGCCCCGCCGACACGGAACACCGCGTAGAGCATCAGCTGCACCGAGCCGGTTCGGGCGCCGACGATCAAGTCGGTGCCGCTGACCGATTGAGAGAAGTTGTCCCGGACATCGGTCCGAATGCGCTCGAAGCCGAGCAGCAGCAAGGTCGACAGCGCCACCGAGAACACCACCAGCGACAGGGTCGAGCGCCGATTCCAGGCGCTGCGCCACGCGATCATCAGCATCGGCTTCATGGCGCTGCTCCAACCCGCGGGCCGTCTACCGCGGCGCGGTTGATTTCCGCCAGCGAGACCTGGGCGTCGAAACGAAGCGCCAGCCGCTCGTCGTGGCTGACAAACACCAGGGTGCTGCCCGAGGCGCGGCATTCGCCCAGCAGCAGGTCCATGAAGCCGTCGCGCAGCGCGGCGTCGAGTGCCGAGGTCGGCTCGTCGGCGATGACGACTTCGGGTCGCCCGATCAGCGCACGTGCCGCGGCCACCCGCTGCTGCTGCCCGACCGAAAGTTGCGCGGCAGGGCGTTCCCACAGCGATTCGTGCAGGCCCACCTGGCGCAGCAGGTGTTGTGCGGCTGCGGTCGGCGAAGCGCCGTCCTTGGCGCTGCGCTCGCGGCGCACGGCCGAGAAGCGGCAGGGCAGCAGCACGTTGTCGAGCAGGCTCAAGTAAGGCAGCAGGTTGAACTGCTGGAAGATGTAGCCCACGTGGTCGGCCCGAAAGGCGTCGCGCCGTGCACCGGACAGCGTCGACCACGCGGTGCCCATGAGACTCACGCTGCCGTCGCTCGGCAACAGCACGCCCGCCATCAGCCCGAGCAGCGTGCTTTTGCCGCAGCCGCTGGGACCGTAGAGGAACAAGCTGCTGCCGTCCGGCACCGTGAGCGAGTCGATGGCCACGCAATCGCGTTCGGCACCCGGCCAGGTAAAGCGCAGTCCGCGGACGTCGATCATGGTCGGCCCTACTTGGTGAGCACGATGCGGTTGGCAGGGCGCTTCAGGTCGCGCTTGAACTGCCCGCTCGGCGTGGCCACCTGCACTTCCAGGCGCTGCAGATGGGAAAACTGGAACAGGCCGACGTCGAGGTAGGTCGCCTTCTTGCCATCCACGCAGTGGAACTCGAAGCTGCCGTCGATGTCGGCGTGGCCTTCCTGCGCCTCCTGCGGATCGGGTTGGCCGAGTTGCAGCGCCGCCGAGGCCAGGTCGACGTGGGCCAGGGTGCACTGCGCCGCGGGATCGATCTTGAACATCACGTCGGCTGCCTTGAGCTGGGCCACCACGGCATCGGCGCGTTTGCGTTCAGCATCGGTGCGCGGCGCCCGCTCGAATCCCAGCAGGTTGTCCAGCGGCGAATCCAGCTGCACGGTCAATTTGCTGGCTTCGACCGCCACGTCGAGTTTGGCGACGCCGTGCACATGGGCATGGCCTGCCGCGTGCGACGCCGAGGCGCACAACGAAAGTGCCGCGATGGCAATCGTGAATGGGGTCTTCATGACAAGGGCTCCAGGAGGAAAAGAGAGCTGCACTCGCGCGACCGTAGGGCGCTGCGATACGACGACGTGCCCGCCCCTGCTGCAGTCAAGCTGGCCTGTCGGATTCGGGGTCTGAAAAAAGCGGGGGCGGAT
>Ga0137403_10009267_pt1 | contig 10950 bp, 14 predicted proteins | sample CZOMad2_1_16fung_FD_122057 | JGI IMG/M metagenome (GOLD analysis project Ga0137403, IMG submission 122057) | Vadose zone soil fungal communities from Angelo Coast Range Reserve, California, USA - CZOMad2_1_16fungal (Hybrid Assembly) | ecosystem: Environmental > Terrestrial > Soil > Vadose zone...
TCTTCATCATCAAAACCGAAACCGAAATCTACCTCGCCTAGGTTTTGACTTATGTAGCTCCGTCCCTTTAGGGCGCATCTTTCTTTTCTCTTTCCCTCGCCCGTGATCTAATCCCCGCGTGGAACTTCATCTTCCGAAGACTGGCCTTGACCGATACAAAAGCGCATCTCAGCGTGCCAGGGTCAGCACGGAAGCATGGGGCGAAGTGAATTTGTACTGTCCCGCCTGCAATTCGCATCGTATTAGGTCACTGCCTACTGGTACCCACGCTGCCGATTTCACCTGTCCGTCTTGTGATTCTCGTTTCCAACTAAAGAGCAAATCCAGCATGTTGGGAAACCGCATCGTCGATGGCGCATACGCCGCAATGCAGCGAGCCATCAGTAGCGATGAAACTCCGAATCTTTTCCTACTCCACTACCAGCTACCACAATTGACCGTCCAAAACGTTTTGCTTGTTCCGCATTTCGCCTTCAGCCTCTCGCTTCTCGAAAAGCGCAAGCCCCTCTCGCCGACCGCGCGCCGCGCGGGTTGGGTCGGCTGCAATTTCCTGCTCGACCGCATTCCGCAAGACGCAAAAATCCTCGTCGTCGATTCCGGTAAAGCTGTTTCACCTGCAATCGTCAGGAAGGCTTACAAGAAAGTCCGCCCGCTCGAAAAACTGAATATCGAAAAGCGCGGCTGGACGCTCGACGTCCTAAACATAGTCCGCTCTCTGAAGAAAAATGAATTCGTACTTTCCGAAGTGTACGACCACGCAGACCAACTAGCAGAACTTCACCCGCAAAACCACCACATCCACGACAAAATCCGCCAACAACTCCAAGTCCTCAGAGACCTCGACCTCCTCGAATTCCTCGGCGGAGCTTCATCCCTAGCGGCCGCGAGGGGCTCCTATCGCTTAACATGAAGTGTTGTTTCCCTAACGTTGTTTTCGCGTTTCCCCAATTTCGATCTTCTTATTTTTCGGCCATTTGCGCTATTCTTCCGGTATCCTGAAGCCATGCAACACATCACCATCTCCCTTCCAGACGAACTCTTGGCGGCTCTCTCTATCCAGGGCCAGGACTTGTCTCGCGCCGCCGTCGAGGCGTTGGCGCTCGAAGCCTACCGCACCCGCAAGTTCTCCGCTGCGCAATTGCGCCGCCTGCTGGGCTTCCAGACACGCATGGAACTCGACGCCTTCCTCAAGGAGCGCGGCGTTGAGTTGGAATATAGCCTGGAAGATCTCGAACGCGACCGTGAGACCCATCGCCGTCTCGGCTTGTAGATGTCTCCCATAGTCGCCGATACAACCCCACTCAATTATCTTGTTTTGATTGAGGCCGCCGAGAATCTCCCTAATCGTCTTCCCCTTTTCCTCGGTGTCCTCTGTGTCTCTGTGGCAAAACTCTTTCGCTAACATTTCATCGTCTTGCGCTTCTTCACCACGCTTCGCAACTTAGCCCTTCGCCAGCGGCACCTTGCATCCCACCTGGTGCTTCGCTACGATGACTCAAATGGCTACCCACGACTTCAAGGTCTTCTTGGAACCAGATGAGGACTACGGCGGCTATACGGTGGTCTGCCCCTCGCTACCAGGTTGCTACTCTCAGGGGAAAACCGTCTCCGAAGCCCTCGCCAACATCCGCGAAGCAATCGACCTTTGCCTGGAAGACATGGAAAGCCGCGGCGAAGCCCTTCCTGATCTGGAAAATGTCCTGATTGGCAGCGTCGTCGTAACGCGATGACCCCGAAGATGCCTGTTATTTCGGGCGAAGAACTGATCCGGGCTCTCCGCAAATTTGGTTATGAGTCTGTACGCCAGAAGGGTAGCCACGTTCGACTCCGTCATCCTGACAATGCACAACGACAACCTGTTACGGTTCCTCTGCATGCCGAAATCGCGTTCGGTACCCTGCGTCGAATCCTGCGTGACGCGGCTATCACTGTTGAACAACTTCGCTCTGTAATCTAGTCTCGGCCTTTAACACTTCATCGTCCTGCGCTCGAACATTCGCCGCTCCAGTAGCTCTTTCGCTTCCTCTGTGCCTCTGTGGCAATCCCACTCTTTCAAATCGTCTCAACCCGCAGTTTCGGAAACGACGCCCGGTACATCCGCCCGTCTAGCGTCAACAGCTTGTATCCATTCACCAGCGCATGCGCGCCAATCAAAAAATCCGCAAGGATACGTCTCGGCCCGTTCGTTCCTTGTTTCCTTCTGCGCTCGGCGTACTTCTGATACGCATTCCCTGCCTCGCGGCAGACCTGTTCCTTCAACTCCCACTCAATCCTGATTCCCGTTTCTTCGCAAAATCGATCCAGAAACTCTTCGCTCCGGCCCGGCGCAGCCAAAAGCTCGGCGTAAACCAATCCGTTTATGACCAACTGTCCAGTCTCGGAAGCTTCTTCCAGAAGTTGCCTCGCGCTCCGATGGAGCGTGTCGTCCGCGTCCCACAATGCCACCAGAATATTGGAATCGATCGCAGTCGTCATTCGCCGCGCAACTCGCGCATCCACTTCAGGATCGCCTTCCGCCCCTTGCCAATTCCCGGGTTGCCAATCCCCGCATATTTCTCAAATACGCTTCCGTCCCGCACCGCCTTCACGCGCACGCCCTGAGCGTCTTCTTCAAATTCCAGCTTGTCTCCCGCACGAACTCCCAATCGCCGCCGGATTTCCCGCGGAATCGTCACCTGCCCTTTGCTCGTCACCTTCGCCTGTTTCTTCATCGCCCATTCTCCAATTCCTTACTTTATCACAATCCTCCTTACTTTTGCCTAACCCCTTCGGCCACAGGGCTCCAACCGCCTCCCAGTAGCCCTTTCGATTCCTCTGCGGCCTCTGTGCCTCTGTGGCAATCCAGTTCTTTCCGCATCCAACCCTACGCCGCATCTACTCCCACGGGATGCACCGGAGCCATAAGTCGTCTTCTACTCATTTTGATTGCCATGCCTAGAAGAACAATTCCGGCGACACGTGAAACCTCGCGCTCAATCGCGCAATCTGTTCCTTGTTCAGCTGCCGCTTCCCGTTCAGAACTTCCGAAACAATGCTCGGCGTTCCAAATACATCCGCCAGATCCTTTTGCCGCAAATCGTGCTGCTCCATCAAAAAGCGCACCACGTCCAATGGCTTTCCCTTGGGCAGCTTGTAGTGCTTCTCCTCGAAATCTTCCACGAGCAGCGTCAACAGCTCCGCTAATTCCTTCTCCGCTGCCGTCAATTTTGCGCTCCGCTTGTCCAGTTCGTAGAGAATCTCCGTATACGCTTCATTTTCCTTCTCTGTACGAATCACCTTGGGAGGAACCTTGCGCAGAAGCGCCTCATACTCCGGACTAATAGTCAGCGTGCTCACTTTTTCCACCCTCCCTTGCTATATTCCGCGTGCGTCAACACATACCGCAGAAAGACCCTTCCTGTCCGGTAGTTGATTTCTGTGATCAGCCGGTATGCGTTGCCCTTGATATTGAAAACCGTGAACTCTCCGACCGCGTCCGCCGTCGGCAATTCCCGACGCACTTCCATCAGATTTCTCCAAGCCGCCTTCTTCGCAATTCGATACCAGATATCAAGCGGCGCGCCGAGTTCGGCGTGCCTTTCGGAAGCTTCCAGCAGCTTCTTTCGGCTGATGACGTGCACTTGTACCCTGTCTCATTGAATTCGCAAAGTGCGAATTTGTCAATGGCCTTAGCATTTATCACCGGGCGCCATTCCAGCCCCCCGCAGGGGAAGTTCGCTTTTTCCTTGACGCCCCATACCTACTCGTGTATCATAACTCTTGTATATAGTCGCGCCTCCGACCCCTTTGTCGACCATCTCGTCGGCATTTTTCTTTTCTACCAGCCGAAAACAGCCAATATTATGTTAACTGATAACTCCTTTAGAATCAGCACTTACAAGACCTCCTGTAACTGCTGATTCTAAGCCACTTACAGAAAACCTAACTCCTTTAGATTCAATACTTACGAAAAACAGGGGGGAGGGGGTGGGGTTCAGTACTGGCTCGATTTTCCCGTAACCGACAGTTTCAGTCCAGCTTGCTCCGCGAGTCGTGTCGCGAGATGTATTGCCTGAGGTCGTCGGTTAATTGCTGGCCTACCATCATTTAGCGCCCGAGGTTTACTCACTAAACGTCCGCTCGTCACTCGCCGCAGCCTTCTGCGCTACACTATTTCTTGGCGCAAAAGATGACACTTCGCTCGCTCCAACTCGCAATGCCTCTCCTCGCCGCCGCCGCATTCGCCACCGGCTGCCACAGCACTCATGCCGATCCAAAGAAGTCGACGGCCTCAGCGGAGCCGAAGCAGGAAGAAGTCCACAACCTGATCCGTTTCGTCAAGAATCCCGACCCGGCTCCCGCACTCGGCATCAACGATCTCGACGGCAAGCCGATTTCTCTCGACGAGTTCAAGGGAAAAATCGTTTTGTTGAATTTCTGGGCGACTTGGTGCGGGCCTTGTCGCGCGGAAATTCCCGACCTAATCGACCTTCAGAAAAAATACAAAGATCAGTTGGCTATCCTCGCGCTTGCCACCGACGAAGACGATCCCGTTCTTGTGAAAAAATTCTCGCAAAAGGCCGGCATCAACTATCGTATCGGCATGTCTTCCGACGAGCTTCGCGTCAAATACGGCGGAATTCCTGCGCTCCCCACTTCGTTCGTAATTGACGCGCAGGGCCGCGTCGTGCAAAAACATATCGGCTTGAACGATCCGAGCATTTACGAGCTGGAAGTGCGCGCGCTGCTCGGTCTTCCGTTCGACGGCAAAGTCGATTATTTCGACGACACCGGTCAGGTCTTTTTGAAAAACGCGGAACGCGCCACCGAACTTCCAGGCGTCGATCTCTCCAAGCTGACGCCGGCGCAAAAGACAATTGCGCTTCGCCGCTTCAACGCGGAATCCTGCACCTGTGGCTGCAAAATGACGCTCGCGCAATGCCGCGTCAACGACACCGGCTGCAGCGTCAGCAAGGAAATGACCGCCAAAATCATCTCGGAACTTTCTCACGCACCCGCGAAAACCGCCGCGCCTGAGAAATGAATCCGAAAATAGTTTTCTTCATCCTGCTGATTCTTTCGGCGACGGGATTTATTTCTCCGCCCATCGCTCTCTGCGCGGGAATTATCTTCGGCCTCTCTCTTCTCCATCCTTACGCCGCTGACGCAAAAGCTCTCTCCAAATTTCTCCTCCAAGCATCGATCGTAGCGCTCGGCTTCGGCATGAATCTCCGCGAAGTTCTGAAAGCCGGCCGCAGCGGTTTTCTTTATACCGCCATCGGAATCACCTTCGCCATGCTCGCCGGCCTCGCCATCGGCAAACTCCTCTCAGTCCGCGGCACAACTTCATATCTGATTTCGACGGGTACGGCAATTTGCGGCGGCAGCGCCATCGCCGCCGTGGGCCCGGTTATTCACGCGTCCGAAGAAGAAATGGCTGTCTCTCTCGGGACTGTTTTTATTTTGAATTCGATTGCGCTTTTTATTTTCCCGGTGATTGGCCGCGCGCTGGGGCTTTCGCAATCGCAATTTGGTTTGTGGTCCGCGCTTGCGATTCACGATACGAGTTCGGTCGTCGGCGCCGCTTCGCGTTACGGAACAGAAGCGCTGATCATTGCGACGACGGTGAAACTGGCGCGCGCGCTGTGGATTGTTCCGCTCGTGTTTTTTACGGCTGTGGTGAAGCGCGGAAAATCGAAAATCGCGATTCCGTGGTTCATTTTGTTTTTCTTTTTCGCCGCCGTCATCAATACTTACGGTCCGCAGGACGCGGCGCTCTCACAGAAATTTTTCACGCTCGGCAAGCTGGGCCTTACCGCGACACTTTTTCTTATCGGCACGAGCATTTCGAAAAACACGCTCAAGGAAGTCGGCTGGCGCCCGCTTGCGCAAGGCGTTCTGCTCTGGCTTGCGGTCGGCTCGCTTTCTCTCTATTTCATTCGTATCGGCTGGATCTCCCTCTCCGGAACGTTTTGATTGCACCTCGCCTCGCGAACAGACTAAACTCCCGCATCCCTATTGGAGGTGCTTCATGAATCGCCGAGTCGGAATTTTGTTTGTCGGTCTAATTCTCGGAGGAATTTTCGTAGTCCTCGATGCGAAATCGCATCCCGCGCCGCAAGCCACGCGCAAAGCGATCAACCTGCCCGGTAAGACAATTGCCGCTCCATTCAGCGATGCCATTCTGTCGGGGAATACTCTCTACCTGGCTGGCCGAATCGGGCTCGACAAGGATGGAAAGGCGCCGGAGAAAATCGAGGACGAAATCAAGCTGCTGCTTGACAGTGAGAAAGACGTTCTGGCGCAAGCCGGCATGACGATGGACGATCTCGTTTATGTACAAATTTCCTGCACCGACCTGTCTCTCTTCGACAAGTTCAACCCCATCTACAAAACCTACTTCACGAAGGAGTTCCCGGCGCGCGAGTTTGTTGGCGCGGCGGCGATCTTGCGCGGCGGCCATTTCGAATTGCAGGCGATCGCGGTCAAGCACTAGGGCTTGCGGCACGAGGGCTTGACATTCGTCCGAAACAGAAGATTCTAGAGTTGAAAGTGGGAGAGCGGCTGCCGCTGGGGTAAAGAAGTGGACGCGTTCGTAGCCAGCGGCAACTGAAATGCCCATATAATGCCATTTAATTATGGCCAATAACCGACTATATGCCCATATATGGTCACACAGTATAGAACGTCTGTACCCTTCCAACTAGTTAACCTGATTTAATTCATCAACTTACAGATTACTCAAATTTTACCTGATTTGGAGCCCCTCATGCACTATTCCAGCATCAAAGCGAGTTCACCTATGTTGAGAATCACCACCGAAAAGAAGAAGGGCCGGACGGTACTAAATGTAGAGGGCCGTTTATCTGGTCCCCGCGTGCCAATGCTGGAACAGTGCTGGCGGGAGATGCGGGCCGATTCGCCGGACGAAAAGTTTCAAGTGAATCTGTGCGGCGTGAGGTTCATCGACGCAGCGGGAAAGATTTTGCTGAAGGCGATGTATAGCGAAGGCGCGCAATTGCTGGCGGAGGGCTGCTTGAATCAAGCGATTGTAAGTGAGATTACCGCAGAGCAGAAAGCGGGTGGAGCCGAGAAGCGCGGCAAAGGGCCAGGCCTTTTTTTCTATATTGCGTTCTTCAGTTTGGTGTTCGGAGCGAAGCCAGGATTCGCACAAACCACTGCCCAGCCCGGCGCGCTGAAGTTGACGCTCGAGCAGTCGGTAGCATTGGCGCTGAAGCAGAATACGACGGCGCAGATTGCGGTTTTGACTGCTGCCGAAGCGGAGCAGGACAAAAACATTTCGCGATCGAACCTGATTCCAAACGCGAGCCTGGAGGTTTCGGATTCGGCGCGGCGGCAGAACATCGAAACAGGATTCGGACAAAAGATTCCAGGAATTCCGGAGCATTCCGGGCCGTTTCAAGTTTTTAACGCTGGCGTGGCGGTGGGAACGCCGATTTTCGATTTGACACTGTGGCGGCGATATCAAGCGGCGAAGGAATTGGCGGGCGCGCAGAAATCGACGAGCGAGTCGACGCGCGAGCAAGTGATTTTGCTGGTTGTGTCGCAGTACATCGGGTCGCTGCGAGCGGAAGCGAACGTGACGGCTTCGAAGTCGCGGGTCGAACTAGCGCAAGCGCTCTACGACCAGGCGGCCGATTTACAGAAAGAAGGAGTGGGCACGGGAATTGACACGCTCCGCGCTAACGTGGAGCTGCAGAACGAAAAGCAGGCGCTGATTCAGGCGGAAAACGATCGCGACTCTTCGCTCTACATCTTGAGCCGGCTGTTGAATCTGGATCCGCGGCAGAAGGTCGAGCTTGCGGATTCGCTGAGCTTCTTCGACACGCCGCAGCCAGAGATGGATTCGAGTATCGATGCGGCGCTGGCGACTCGCGCGGAGTGGAAGTCGATCGACCAGCAAGTGAAAGCGGCGCAGCGGCAGAAGCAGGCGTCGCAGGCGGAACGGCTGCCGTCGCTGCGGTTTGACGGAAACTGGGCGTATCAGGGGTTGAGCTCGACGTCGGGAATTCCGGTCTATACATATGAGCTAGGCGTGAATATGCCGCTTTTTACGGGCGGACGAATTCATTCGGAGATTATAAAAGCGGACTTGCAGTTGCGAACGCTGGGAGAACAGAAAGCGGATCTGCGGAATTCGATTGCGCTGGATGTGAAGACGGCGTTGCTGAATCTGGAATCGGCGCGGTCTGAAGTGCAGGTGGCGAATTTGGGCGTGCAGCTGGCGAAAGAAGAAGTGGATCAGGCGCGGGACCGCTTTAAGGCGGGCGTGGCGAACAACATTGAAGTGATTCAAGCGCAGGATGCGCTGGCGCGCGCGAATGACAACCAGATCATCGCGCTCTACCGATTCAATCAGGCGCGTGCGGACTACGCGCGCGGAATCGGGCAGATGGAAAAAGTTTACGCGAAGTAAGAGAAGCACGCTGTCGAAGACGACCGTCGTTAACGAGGGACCGGGATGAGCATCGAGATCGAAGTCGGACTGGAAAACGCGACACGGGTAAAGCCGCGGACGGAGGAGCTTCGTTGGGACGAAGCGCCGGCAGCGCCGCAAGCGAATACGAAGCTGCGCAACCGACTGATTTTTGGCGGCGCGGCGGTTCTGGTACTGGTAGCGGGACTGTTTATTTATTACTTCAACCGCGAGAGCACGGACGACGCGCAAGTGGATGGGCACATCACGGCGGTGTCGGCGAAGGTTTACGGCCGCGTGGCGGAAGTTCTGGTGAATGACAACCAGCCGGTGAAGGCTGGGCAAGCACTTGTGAAACTGGACGCGCGGGATTATCAAGCGGCGTTGGATCAGGCGAAAGCGCAACTGGCGTTGGCGGAGAGCGAAGCGCAGTCGGCGGGAGTGGATATTCCGAAGACGCGGGAGAACGTGGCGAGCGGAACATCGAGCGCGGACGCGCAATTGAGTGGATCGCAAGCGGATTTGATGCGAGCGGAAGTGGCTTACGACCAGGCGAAGACTTCGGACCTGGCGTTCGCGCAAGCAAATATCGACAAGAGCCGAGCGAATGCGCAACTGGCGCAAGCGGATCTGGCGCGGTTCCGGCCGCTGATGGAAAAGGGAGAGATTTCGAAGCAGCAATTTGACGCGGCGCAGGCGAACGCGGATGCGACGGCAAGTGCGTTGAAAGCAGACGAGCAGAAATTCGCGCAGGCGCAACGCTATGTGGAAATTGCGAAAGCGCAACTGGAAGCGGCAAAAGCACGGGTGCAGCAAGCGCAGGCCGGCGTGGCGTCCGCGAAGGCCGATACGAAGCAGGTGGCGATGAAGCAGGCGGATGCGGCAGCAAAGATTGCGAAAGTGCAGCAAGCGCGGGCAGCGGTGGAAGCGGCGCAGTTGAATGTGGAATACGCGACGATTACGGCGCCGGTGGACGGCGTTGTGACGCACAAGCAGGTGGAAATCGGACAAGTAGTGCAGCAGGGACAGGGATTGTTGGTTGTCGTGCCGCTGCAAAACGTTTGGGTGACGGCGAATTTCAAAGAGACGCAGTTGAAGAAGATGAAGCCGGGACAAAAAGCGGAAGTAAAAGTGGATACGTACGGAAAAACGTTGAACGGGCATGTGGACTCGATTGCAGGGGCGACGGGCGCAGTGTTGAGCCTGCTGCCGCCGGAAAACGCGACGGGAAATTACGTGAAGGTTGTGCAACGGATTCCCGTGAAGATCGTGCTCGATCCGATTCAACAGGATGGCGCGGTGTTGCGGCCCGGGATGAACGTGGAAGCAACGGTTGTGACGAAGAATTAATGCGAAAAGCAGCGAGCGAAACGAGCGAAGACGGAAACGAACGTGAAGAACAGATTGCTTGCCAAATTGAAAATGCCGGACGGGTCGATCAACCCCTGGGTGATCGCCGTAACGGTGACGCTCGCAACGTTCATGGAAGTGCTGGACACATCGATTGCGAACGTGGCGCTGCCGCACATTTCGGGAAGCTTGTCGGCGGGAGCGGACGAATCGACGTGGGTGCTGACTTCTTATCTGGTGTCGAACGCGATTGTGCTGCCGCTTTCCGGATGGCTTTCAGGACTCGTGGGACGCAAGCGGTTTTACATGATTTGCGTGGCGCTGTTCACGGTGAGTTCGTTCCTGTGCGGATTGGCGCCGAGCCTGGGCGTGCTGGTGCTGTTCCGCATTATGCAGGGCGCGGGCGGCGGCGGTTTGCAACCGAGCGAGCAGGCGATTTTGAACGACACGTTTCCGCTGGAAAAGCGGGGGATGGCGTTCGCGGTGTACGGGGTCGCGGTGGTTGTGGCGCCGACGATTGGGCCATGGCTGGGCGGCTGGATTACGGACAATTTTTCGTGGAGATGGATTTTCTACATCAACATTCCGGTGGGAATAATTTCGCTGCTTTTGACGTCTGTACTGGTGAGCGACCCTCCCTACATGAAAAAGGCGAAAGTGAGCGAAGGGTTCCGCGTGGATTACATCGGAATCGGATTGATCAGCCTGGGGCTCGGCAGCATGCAGATTATTTTGGACAAAGGGCAGCGCGAGGATTGGCTGGCGAGCGGATTCATCCAGATTTTCGCGGTGCTGATGCTGGTGGGATTGATCGCGGCGATTTTCTGGGAGTTGCGGCAGGACCATCCGGTGGTGGATTTGCGGATGTTGAAGAACCGGAATTTCGCGATCGCGACGACGGCGATGTTTTTCCTGGGGTTCGTACTGTATTCGAGCACGGTGCTGATTCCGCAGATGCTGCAGCAGTTGCTGGGGTATTCGGCGGAAATGGCGGGGCTGGCGCTGTCGCCGGGCGGCGCGGTGATCTTGCTGATGATGCCGGTGGTGGGGCTTCTGGTGTCGAAAGTAGACACGAAATTTCTGATTTCGTTCGGATGCATCGTGTGCTCGATTTCGCTGTTCGTGATGGCGGGCTGGAATTTGCAGCTGGATTACCGGCACGCGGTGTATGGGCGAATGCTGCA
>Ga0137403_10009268_pt1 | contig 10950 bp, 12 predicted proteins | sample CZOMad2_1_16fung_FD_122057 | JGI IMG/M metagenome (GOLD analysis project Ga0137403, IMG submission 122057) | Vadose zone soil fungal communities from Angelo Coast Range Reserve, California, USA - CZOMad2_1_16fungal (Hybrid Assembly) | ecosystem: Environmental > Terrestrial > Soil > Vadose zone...
TGGCAGGAGCGCACGAAGTCACGCGTCACGGTGTAGACGAAGTCGGCGCGCTTGGTGTACATGTTGGTGAGAAAGTCGTGTACCATCTCCATCGTGATGTCGGGCCGGCGTGCGCAGAGCGCTGGACCCCAGCCCTTCATGTTATTCTGGTAGGAGAGGTCGGGCAGCTCCGGACGGAACCCGCTGGGCTGGGCCAGCACGGCCGCGACGATACGCTCAGGCGCCCGCTGCAACAGGTTCCAGATGAAGGGGCCGCCGATGCAGAAGCCCAGCACCATGAATTCGCCGATGCCCAGGTGATCCATCAGGCCGAGTTGGTCGTCGGCATATGCGTCCCAGGGCCGGTCGGTCTCGAACGGGCCGGTGGATTGTCCGGGGTTGGCGTTGCGCAAATCCGCCGCGATCACGCGGTACTCGCCCGTGAACTCCTTCATCGGGTTGAAGGGGTGGTTCGCGAGGCCCGCGACCGTCGAGTTCAGCCCGCCGCCGGGGATGATCATCAATGGGAAGCCGGAGCCGGCTTCTTCGTAGTGGATGCGGACGTTTCCTCTTTCATAAAACGGCATGGCAGTCTCCTCACAGGGGTGTGCACGAAGGCCGATGTCCAAGACGATATCTCAGCGCCAGCATACCATTGCTGGACACAAGTTGTCCATGGGACTGGCTCCCTGTGTTCCGTAGGCCAACCCGGATAAAAAGCACAGTACCGCTTTGCTCCTATGTGCGCCGATCTGGCGGCGCGCCTGCGTCGCATGTGACACAAGACAGCACGCGGCCGAGGGCTTTAGACCTGCCATCTGCCGTGATGACCCAAGGCCGGTGGCTCCATGGTGGATGATGCCGGACATGTTGGTTGTGGCCGCACTCGAGCTCAGCCACCCAGTGCTGCTCATCGTCCTGATGGAAGCCGACCATGCGGCGCTCCGTGGTGGTTTCCTTGCCACCTAACCCTATGATTGGCCTGCAAGCACATCAAAAAGTCTGATGGTTTCGACAACGATTGCGCCAACATCCTGTTTTAACAAATCCGTTTGATGCAAGCGGTTGCCGTGCACATCAGATCAATGCTGGCGCTCAGCCGCGCCTGGAAGCGTGAGCGCAGCGGACGCTGGAGGGCGTCGGGCTGCGGCGGTGTGTTCGGTGGCCGGTTTCGTCACAGTCCTCACGCTCGTGCATTGCTCGCCAGTGGCATCGCAAGAATCAACCGTGCGACCTCCTCAGGCTCATCCATTTGCACATAGTGCCGGGCCCCGGGCAACAGAAACAGCTCAGAGGTTGGAAAGAGTTGGTGAAAGCGCTGGGCCACACCTGTATTCAAGTACGGATCGGCCTCGCCGATAATGATCCGCACAGGCCGTGGAAACGCTCTCAGAGTGGGAAGCATCATTGAGCGCGAGCGTATGGTCGGCCGCAAGTCTTCATTCAACCGAAAGAACGCCGGACGGGTGCTTGGTATGGCCTCGAATTGCTGATACAGCAAGGGGATAAATTCCTCTCTGACCTCTGCATCTCGGAAGAATTTCTCGACTTGCCACAAAAACATGCGACGGAAGATCACATCACCGAACATCTGCGATACAGGCCGTGCGATACGTCTCACCAGAGGTGTTGAGAACAGCCGAATCGCCTCTGGGGCTCGGAGCGTCGGCATGTCACAGTCGTACGTGTTCAGCAACACGAGCCCTGCGACGCGCTCAGCCTGGGCCAGTGCCCAGTCGATCGCTGGCGGCCCGGAAGCGTCATGTGCGACCAGGACCACGCGCTCAAGCTGCAGGTGTTTGACCACGGCCGCCAACTCCAACCCTTGGCTCGTGGCGGTGTACGGATACCCGACCGGCGTATCGGACGCCCCCCATCCCAGAAAATCAAACGTGACGAGTCGTCGCGGGGGTGAGAGGTGGAGAACAAGTCGGTCATACAGGTGCACATTATCGGGGAAGCCATGCATCAGGAGGATCGTTGGTTCCTCACCCGAGTATTCTCGTGCGTAAATCCGATGTTGATGCAGCTGTACAAACTTCTCTTCATAGTTCATCACGTCACCAAGCACGGTGGCCACTAAACGCCGTGCCGGTCAGCGCCAACGGCTTGGTTGGGCAGCCGTGTGACCCACATCCCATCGGGGTTACGCTTCCAGTCGCTTGCTCATGGTGATCTCGAAATCAGTGCCCGTCGGATAGGGTCGTGACCCCAGCGCGCGGTAGCCCAAATTCTCGTAGAAGCGGAGGTTCGAGGGCAGACTGGCCCTGACACCGACGCGCGCCTCAGGGACTCCGAGGGCCTGGACGGCCTCTTCAAACGCTGCCATGAGGGCGACCGCGACCCCCCTCCTACGATGCGCTGGCAGCACCGCAATCCTCTCGGCGTAGGCATGGTCTGGAAAGAGGCGATAGCGCGCACTGCCCACGGCCACATCGCCGGCGAAGGCCAGGAAGGCGCCACCACCACGGATCACGGTCCGCACGTCGTCGATCGTCTCCGTCAGTGCCCCGCTCGGCGGGACGAGCTGGCCGCGATACTCCTCGAACGCCAGCTGCATCATCCGGTGCACCTCGCTGGCCTGCTCCACGCCCACCGGTCGAATGGTCATGGTCATCGCCTGCCCCTTGATCTGCGCGACGCCAGGTTTCAGCCGCCGCTGGGAGCGAGATCGACACAGAAGTGGACGCGGGAAGCGGTCGGCTGCACACCCTGGTTCGGCGTGGGAGTGATCGCGAGGGACGCCAGGGCCTCCCCCAGCCCCCACGGCTCGGGTGTCCCTTACACCGTTGGCCGAATGTTCTGGTTGCGCCGCCAGAAATTCGTCGGATCGTAGGTGTTTTTCAGGGCGACCAGTCGGTCGTAGTTCGTCCCGTAGACCTCCTGGACGCGGTCTTCGCCTTCGCTGAGGTAGTTCACGTACACACGTCCGGCCGTGAACGGCTGGAGCGCCTCCCACGACTCGCGCGCCCAGCGGATGTGTTGTTCGGACGCGGCCGGGTCCGTCCACACCGCCAGGATGAGCACGCTGTAGCGCGCAGTGCGGTGCGGAAACGCCGTGGCCTCGGGGGGCACCCGGCTGGCGGCGCCGTGGATGGGTTCAAGCTCGAGGAACGACGTGGGCGACGGCGCCGCTTGCCCGCACGCGAGCAAGGTCTCGATGGCCGCATCGTCCAGGGCGGGCACAAAGCTCGACTTCCAGTAGTTCCGTCGGCCGGGTGGGAGCACCCCATCGAGCATCGTCTGCACCGCACAGTACGTCATCGGGCGGACCAGGTCGGCCATCGGTCCCAGGCGGCGCAACGGTGCGATAGCCTGCTCGCCCTCGGCCACCGCCCCAACGTAGCAAGGAATCATGCCGACCGCGAGAGTGCCATCGGGAGCGGTCAGCACGCCGATATCGACCCTGAGGGCATCCGGCGACTCCGGCATATACTCCCGGTAGAAGCGGAACACCTCGGTGGCCTTCGCCATCGGATAGAATAGCAGGCCCGCAAGCACGGGACCGACGGGATGGAGGCGGTATGCAAACGACGTCACAATGCCGAAATTCCCGCCGCCCCCACGCAGGCCCCAGAACAGGTCCGGGTGCTCGGTGTGGCTCGCGGTCAGCAGCTGACCATCGGCGGTAACCACATCGGCAGAGAGCAGGTTGTCGCAGGCAAGGCCATAGAGGCCATTAAGCCAGCCCAGGCCGCCAGCCAGCGTGAGGCCGGCGATTCCCGTGGTCGAAAACAAGCCCCCGGTGGTGGCCAGCCCGAAGGCCTGCGTCTCGCGGTCAAAGTCGCGCCAGGTCAGCCCGGGCTCAGCATGCACCGTCCGCCCGGCGGGGTCCACGCGGATGCCCTGCATCGGCGACAGATCAAGCATCAGCCCTCCATCGCAGACAGCATTCCCGGCCACATTGTGCCCACCACCACGGACAGACACCAACAGGTGATGCGCGCGTGCAAACTGGACGCTGGCGATGACGTCGGCAGTGCCAGCGCAGCGCGCGATCAGTGCCGGCCGCCGGTCAATCATGGCATTGTGGAGTACGCGCGCGGTGTCGTAGCCGTCGTCGCCGGGGCAGAGGAGGACACCACGCAGGCTGGTCTTGAATCCCTGCACGGTGGCCTCGTCAAGGACTGTGTCTGAGCCTCTGGTGGTGGTAATGTGCAGGTCTGCCATGGGACCCTCCTGTTCGGTGGTGTTTGTAAGGGATTGGCATGGCGCCGAACGCCGAGCGTCAGCTGCGGCCGGAAGCGGGAGCGCAGCGAACGCTGGGGGCCGTCGGCTGCAGTGCGATGGCATGCTGGGTGCCCATCCTCCTCTCTTCAAGAGATTCGTCAGGGAACGATCAAGACCATTTGGGCCTCGTCCCTCCGCCAAGAGAGACCTCGATCCTCAGCCGTCGACTGGTTCGGGGGTGTTCCGTTCTGGGGGAGAACAGACCGTTTCAAACGTGGCTCGATGGGTGTCAATCAAACGCCGTTGTTCCGGCCAGAGCATGACCGGGAGGGCATCAAGGGGAAACCACCAGACCGCGGCATGGCGCGGGGTGTCGGTCGGAATCCCGTATTTCTGGTTCGTCGTATAGAGAAAATAGTGCGTCTGGACCCAATACTGTTTGTCGTAGCTCAGGCGCTCCCGCACGCCGAGTGGACCGATCAACTGCAGGTCGGAGAGGCCCACTTCTTCGAGAATTTCTCGTCGGGCCGCCGCTTCGATCGGTTCATCTGGTTCAACCCCGCCCTTTGGCAGGACAAATGGCGGGAGGTCTCCCTCTCGTGCCAGAGCGAGATACACGCACTGGTCGTCCTGGCGCAGCACCACACCGCCGGCAGTGATCCGTTCCTTGGCGGCTGGCAGTCGGCGATACCACGTCTCATCAATCACCAGGTGCTGAGTGTGCATCGACATAGACTCCTTCACACCCGCCGAGATCATGCGGGGCGTTAGCCGCGCCCGAAACCAAGAGCGAGGCACAGGCAGACGCTGGAGGCCGTCAGTTGCAGGGCCTCGTGAGATGGTGTGCTGGCGCAGTAAGGATCGGCGACGAACCAAGCGGGTACAGACGCATTCAAGCGACTTCTGGCGCCAGAGCTTCTCGTCCCCCTGCTACCGCACTCTTTCGACCTGAACACCCAGCCTCTGGGGCCACGGAAGCGCTCCTCCGTGCCTCTCCGCGTTCGTGGTGACCGGCTATGGTTTCGTGATGATGTCCACGCTGACGATCACAACCTTGCTCGTGCCCCGGTTCTCGCCCCAGTGGGTGACGTCACGCGATTCTGTGATGACCTCGCCAGAGGTGTACTCCCGCACGTCGCCGCCCTCCTGGCCCACCGTCAGTGTCCCTTCCAGGATGTAGCTGAACGCCGGCCGCGCCTGGTGGCTGTGCATCCCGACCACGTCCCCAGGCTCGAACACCACGTTCCGCAGCCGCAACCAATGGCCCGGCATCTCCGGGGCGAGGTCGATCGTGCTCAGCACCGTCGCATTCGTCTTTGGCGTCGACGTGGCATCCCCCTTCTCTCTTCTGTGCCTATCATGTGCACTGCCCCCGGCCTGAGGCGGCAGGGCGTCCTTCAGATGACACCACCACAACGTTGGAAACAGCCCTGACACGGCGCAGGTTCTCCGCGGTCCACTATTCGCATCCGTCGTTCCGCACGCATTGCCTCACACCGGTGCTCCGCCGCCGCCGGACGCTGGAGGCCATCGGCTGCATAGCCTTGTGGCGCCGCCCACAGTCTAGCGGCGTCTGGCGAAGCGATCGGTGGCCGCCAGGATGGCCTCGCGCATGCCGGGGTCCGTCGAGGCATGGCCCGCGCCCCTCACGATCACCAGTTCGCTCTGGAGCCACGCCTAGGCCAGTTCCCACGCCGTGACGAGGGGGCTCGCCAGGTCCAGGCGTCCATGGATCAGGATGCCGGGAATATGGGCGAGCGCACCCGCGTGGCGCAACAGCACGCCGTCTTCCAGCCAGGCGTGGTGGTGAAAATAATGGGTCACCAGGCATGCAAACGCGAGCTGAAACGCGGGGTGCAAGCGCCGGGGCTCCGGGGTGGCCTCTGGGTCCACCGACACCAAGGCGGACTCCCACGTGCACCACTCCCTGGCCGCCTGCATGTGAATGGTCGGATCGGGCTCCTGCAGCAGGCGGTGGTATGCCGCGACGAGGTCGCCATCGCGTTCCGCAGGTGGGACACCCGCGCGGAAGCGTGCCCACTCTGCTGGGAAGAGGGGTGCCACGCGGCGATAGAGCCAGTCGATCTTGGCTCTGCGGGTCGTGGTGACGCCGGCGAGGACGATTGCCGTGACGCGGTGCGGGTGTCGCTCGGCGTACCCGAGCCCCAGGGTCGAGCCCCACGACGTGCCAAACACTACCCATTGGTCCATCCCCAGGGACTGGCGCAGCCGCTCCATATCGGCCAGGAGATGGGCCGTCGTATTGACCGACAGATCGGTCTGCAGGTCACTGGCGTGGGGTGTACTCCGGCCACAGCCGCGCTGGTCGAACAGCACGATCCGGTAGGCGTGTGGATCGAAAGAGCGACGGACATCGGTCGAACACCCTGAGCCAGGGCCACCGTGGAGGACGACCGCGGGTTTGCCCTGCGGGTTGCCGCAGACCTCCCAATACACCTGATTCCCATCGCCAACATCCAGCAGGCCATGGTCGTACGGTTCGATGGCGGGGTAGCGCATGGTCATCTCCATTCGCTGACCAACAGGTCGCACGGTGGGTCACGCACGCAGGCCCACGGCCGGCCGGCCGGCGCGCTGAAAACGGGAGCGCAGCGGACGATCAAGGCCGTCAACTATAGGACACTGGCTCCTCTTGAGCCAGGCTCTGGAGTCTCTCAAGATAGTCTTTAGGGAACGCGTGCGTCTTCGCCACCTCCACGAGTCTGCGTGCATAGACCGGATTCCGACTGGCGCCGGTCACCTGCGGCAGGGTGTCACACCAGGCCGGCACCTGACGCGCATCCGCCAGGGTGACCACGACGGCTTCGGGACGGGACTCCCGCACACGGGGGTCGGCATACCGCGTACTAATGTCCTCGTGGGTCAACGCCGTCACGATGCCGTACGCCCTCGCCCCGGCCTTGCGAATCAACGTCGCACGCTCGCGAATGTCGAGGTCATAGCCGTCAAGACGTGCAACCTGTGGATTGTGCGGGGTAAGCCCTCGCTGCTGGAGCATGCCCATGTCCATGAAGAGGCCATAGAAAAAGATGTTGACATGTTCCGCTGTCACCGTTGGGCTCCGCTTCACCTGGCACACCCGGAGACCTCGACGAGGTCTCATGGGGACATCGAGCCCCGCTGATGTACCCTCCACGCCCATCAAACAGTCTGCTGGTTTGGCCAACAGTTGCGCCTACATGATCGCTGCTTCACACAATCGATTGCCATGCACATCGTATCAACGCCAGAGATGAGCTGCTGCCGGAAGCGGGAGCGCAGCGGACGCTGGAGGCCGTCGGCTCCATGCCATAGCTGAGATACTCACGAACGTTGTCGGAGGAGCGGCAAGCTCGGTGCCCCTACTCGCGTGGCGCACCGACAAGAGCCGGCAGCACGAACTGATCCAGGATGGCGAGCGGCAGCCGCCCCTGTCCTGGCTTGTCGTAGTTTCCAGCGGTGACCACCACCACCAATTCGAGCTCCGGCACAATAAAGAGTCGCTGTCCTCCGAGGCCGAAGCCCGCGACCCACGGCGTCTCCGCGTCACCGAAAGGCGAGCCTCCGAGCCACCACTGATACCCGTACCGCCGAAATTGGTTCGGCTGTGCCTGCGCTGTAGTGGCTTCTTGAAGCCAACGGCCTGGGATCACCTCCTGTTCGCCCCAGTGTCCCCGTTGCAGCACGAGCTGGCCAATCTTGGCCAGGTCACGCGGCCGCATGCGCAGCCCCGAGGCGGCCTTAGGCTCATCCTTGAGGTCGGTGATCCAGTCCACGTCCGTGATCCCCAATGGGGCGAAGAGGTATTCCTGGGCGAAATCGAGGAGTGGCTGACCGGTTCCCCGCGACACCAGCTTGGCGATGACGGCCGTCGCACCGCCGTTATAGTTCCAACGTTCGCCAGGGGCTGCGACCAGCGGTCGGTCCAAGACAAACCGATACCGGTCTGCCGCGGCTTCCATCTGCCGTTCCCCATTCCGCCGGTCGCTGTACGGGAGGTCTTCATTCCACTCGGTGCCCAGCGTCATGGTGAGGGCATGCTTCACGAGTATTCTCATGCGCGCCGGTTCGGTGCGGAGATCGGCGAACTCCGGGAAGGCGTCCAGCAAGGGACGGTCGACCGATCCCACCGTGCCTTGACCATGTGCGATACCGTACAGTAGGCTCACGATGCTCTTGGTGATGGACCGTAGATCGTGCAGGGTTCCCGGTCCGAATGTCACGTCGCCCACTGGTGATCCCCAATGCTCGTCGGGACCGCTGAAATACTGCTCAAACACCAGGCGTCCCCGCCGCACCACCACGACCCCATGCAAGTTGCGCAGCCTTCCATAGCGTACGGCGTCACCGATGGCACACAGCTGACGAGCTTCGAACCCAACTGACTCTGGTGTCGCGGTCACCCAACCATCAGGCAAGATCGCGGCACTCCCACAGCGTGCGGCGGACGGGGTCGACGCGTACGGGCTGAATTGGGCGATGCTCAACACCAAGCCGACCACGACGCCACAGGTCACGAATGCTTTGCCTGCTCGAACTGGGATCATGGTGGGTCCCCTGAGGATTTTGGCCACGTTCGAGGAACAGCGAAGCCTATGGATACATTCACATGTAACCTAACGCGTGATGATCTGGAAAATTCTCCACATAATCTCACTCACGACCCAACGCAGGCTGTCCATCGAACCTTCCATGAGAGCCCTTTATGCTGCCAATTGTCCGCATAGTACCACGACTCCTGCTTGTATACCTCAAGCGTTTTGGGTTCATCACCAGTGGTGGGTCAGCGCAGGAGGGCCGCTTCATAATGGATTGCTGGCGGTGATGGGGATAAGCTATTAGGAGCGACACCGCCTTGACCCAGAACTTGTGGCGTGACAGATAAGACGTGGAGCTGTCAGACACGGGGTGCGGTCGCCAGGCAGTCGGAAACGTCAACACCTCAACACCTCGTGTCAGCCGGTTCTCCCTCAAGGTGTCAGCCAGGAGATAGAGATTTCACAAGTGACAAACAGCGATTGGGCCAGCCCAGCTACCTGAGAGGAAGTGATGGCCCCGGAGTCGCGGCCGGTGAACATGCCACTACCGTGCGCTCGAAACTCGTGCAGGATTCAGACCCGAGTGACACAAACTCACCAAACTCACCCACGTCACCTGGCGAATCCTACCAAACCTCTGCAAACTCACCTGATGAAAGAGTAATGAGTTCAGATACTTATCACGTTCGTGGTGAGTTTGGTGAGTTTCATCCCACCGCTCCTGGTTCCCGGGAGGAAATATTGAGGGCACGGAAATGTCGTTGATCACGAGGGAGTGTGCACGAATGTTTCGAGGTATGATACCATCAACCCGCTCGCCAATGCCCACGGGGTCCGGGTGGCGGACGTCCTGCAGGCATTTATAGTGACCGCCTCTCAGTCGATGACGATGCCCCAGTCCATACACGAAAGCTCAGGTGGATAAAGCGACAACCTCGTCAGTCAAAGCGCTGGCTTCAGGTCGATCTCCCTCTTGCGAGGATGGAGATGTTGAACCGCACCTGGATTCATGCGCGGGATACCTATCGAGACAAAAACTCTGTGGTCGATAAGTGCATCCTTGACAAAGACTCCGCGTGCATTGCTCCCCATGCGGCCATGGTCTATCACGCGATCGACTGGACCATCAATGAGAGCATACAGACCGCTCGCCCTCGGCCCTGATGGCTTCCCCTCTTCTCGCCCGGTCCCCCAGGCCTTTGATGTTGACGTGAATAGTGGGGCCATAAGTGGCGAAGGAGGTGAGGAGCTCATACATAATGAGAGGGAGGACCAGTCGTGAGGAGGGGGTACGAGGCAGCTGGTGCAGCTTCATGGCAGGCGCGCCCGAGGTGAAGCCATTCCGCGACCGAAACGCGGCGGTCCTGGTGTGATTGCGCGAAGAACGCGCTGGCTTTGACCTCCAGAACGATGTGGCCGAGGACAATTTTCGCGGTGACGACGCCATGATCGATGGCGCCCCCTCTCTCATCATGCTGTCGCTCCGGGCTTCCATGTCTCTCCGTCTGAGGTGTGCCTCGCCACAGACGTCTCAGCTGCACCGACATCTGCTCTACGCTTGGGGAGAGCGACGCCGGCCGTGCCGCGACCTATGGAAGTTGCCGCACGGTGGCGCCATCGAAGACATCCGCGGGGTGGAAGGTGACCAGCATTCGGGAGAGTCGAAGAGGAAGATGTGGCGAGACGCGACAGCCACCAACGTACCCTACAGGAGAATCACCATCACACTCGACGGCCGCCGTCGAACGCGTTGAGCACGCGTACACGACGGGGCATGCCTGCCCAACCGCGCGCACGTGGCGGTGATTCGTGTCATGGGCCTTGTGAGGCGTGCGTCCACGTTACAAGCGGCTCGGCGGGACGCCTGCGGCCACACATTCCCGCTTGAGCTCCTGCAACAGGCGCTGCAGCTCCGTCGGCTGCCGGAGCGCCGCCTCGGGGATGCCCTCCCGCCGCAACGCCTCAAGGGTCGGTTTCCGGACGGCCATTCTCGGCAACCGCAGGGGTTCCACGCGCGGCGTCTCCCGGCTGAGCAACGGGCCGAGATCGTTTGCCGCCTGCACCCGGGCGCCCATATCGGGCAGGACGCCCCCCCGTTGGCAGAACCGCACCAGAATGGTCTTCAGGACGGAGGTGTGGTCGAACGTGAGGTGGGACGGCACGCCGGGTTCAACCCACGGGGACACCACCAGGGCGGGCACACGCACACCATACCGTTGGAACGTCGGCACGTCATCGGCGGCGACGCCGGGCGTCACATGAT
>Ga0137403_10009270_pt1 | contig 10949 bp, 10 predicted proteins | sample CZOMad2_1_16fung_FD_122057 | JGI IMG/M metagenome (GOLD analysis project Ga0137403, IMG submission 122057) | Vadose zone soil fungal communities from Angelo Coast Range Reserve, California, USA - CZOMad2_1_16fungal (Hybrid Assembly) | ecosystem: Environmental > Terrestrial > Soil > Vadose zone...
GTGCAGGACCCTCAGTCGGCGAGCGCCTCGATGAGCACGTCGGTGGCGCCGACGATCTCGTCGCGCAGCGGGTCGGGGGCCGGCCGCGCGAAGGTCGGCTTCTTCTTGCGCACGATCGCCTTCGGCGCCGCGCGCTCGCGCAGCAGCTCCTCGAGGCGATCCAGCAGATGGTCGCTCTTGGCCTTCGAGATGTCGAGCAGCGTGACGACCTTGCCGTCGAGGCTCGAGGGCCGCGGCGCCGTCTTGCGGGGCACGGCCACGGAGTCGGTGGGGTCGAGGTACTCGGTCATCGGATCCTCCTCATCACGAGGTTGCTGCCCTTCGAGAACGTCCAGCCGGGCACCACCGCCGAGAACCGGCCGGCGGTGCCGCCGGCGACCAGGATCTTGATGTGCTGCGGCGCGCGGAACTTCGGAATCGGCGTCGCGTCGTGCTCGGGGTCGGCGAACTTGCGCAGCACGTGCTCGGGCAGCCCGTCGCCGCCGTTCTTCCCCGGCACGAGCTCGTGGACCGGGCGCTGCAGCCGCTCGAACAGGAACCGCCGCGCGTCGGCCTTCGACCAGCCGTCACCGGCGACGACGGCGGCGTGCTCGGGCGAGAGCACGAGCAGCGTGTCGCCCCAGTGCGTCATCTTGTGGTGTTCGATCACCGCCATGCTGGCAGCCACGGTGGCGAGCAGGTCGGGCGCCGTGCGGCTGCGCTGGTCGTAGACGGTGATCGGCGCGTCGGCGGCGAGCAGCGCCACCGTGTCGTCGCCGGGCGCGAAGCCGTGCTCGACAGCCAGCGAGTCCCACGGGCTCGCCTCTTCGTGCTCGCCGATGCAGTACGTGTAGCGGCCCGGATGCGCGAACGTCGACATGCTCACGACGCCGGGCCGGGCGCCGCCGACGTTGACGCAGACGAGGCGCAGCGCGCGGCCGATGGTGGCGTTGGCGCGCCAGCCGGGGCCGAAGAGGCCGGCGCCGCAGTTGATGTCGAGCGCCCGGCGGATCGGCCCGTTCACGACGATGAGCGGCGCCGGCGCGTTGGTGGTCGCCGACACGCCGTGCAGGTCGAACGCCTCGTCGCACACCGCCTCGACGGCGGCCAGCACGACCGGCAGATATTCCGGACGGCAGCCCGCCATCACGGCGTTCACCGCGATCTTCTCGACGGTGGCGCGCCCGTAGTTGGGCGGGACGAGCGCGACGAGGTCATCGCCCGCCCGGCCGCTCGCCTCGACGGCGCGCTCGACGCGCTCGCGCGTCGGCGGCACCACGGGCAGCCCGTCGGTCACCCCGCGCTCGTACAGGGCCTCGATGGGGTCGGTTTCCAGTTGCGTCACCACCGTGAGGCTATCATGGCAGTGTGACGCGACGTCTCGCCGCCCTCGCGCTCGTCCTCGTCGTCGCCTCCGTCGCGCGCGCGGCCGAGCCGCCCCCGCCGGGGCTCGGCCACGACCATCCGCTCACGGGCCGGATCTGGGACGTCGCGCAGGGCCGCTTCGTGACGATGAACGCGCTGGCGGCGGCCGTGAGCGCGGCGCGCTTCGCGCTCCTCGGCGAGCGCCACGACCACCCCGAGCACCACGAGTTCCAGGCATGGCTGCTGCGCCGGATGCTCGAGAGCGGCCGCCGTCCCGCCGTCGCCTTCGAGATGCTCGACACCACGCAGGCCCCCGCGCTCGTGCGCCACCTCACCACCTCGCCGCGCGACGCCGCTGGCCTCGGCGACGCGGTGGGCTGGCGTACCTCCGGCTGGCCCGAGTGGCGCTTCTACCAGCCGATCGCCGAGACGGCGCTCGCCGCCGGACTGCCCCTCGTCGCCGCCAACCTGCCGGCCACGGTCGCGCGCGCGGTGGTGCGCGGCGACCTCGCGGCGCTCGATCCGGCGCTCGTGCGGCGTCACGCGCTGGACCGGCCGGCGCCCGCGCAGGCCGCGCTGGAGGACGAGATCCGCGCCGCGCACTGCGGCGCGCTGCCCGACACGCTCGTGCCGGGCATGGTGGTGGCGCAGCGCGCGCGCGACGCACACATGGCCGAGCGCCTCGTCGCCGGCCAGCGCGACGGCGCCGTGCTGATCGCGGGCGCCGGCCACGTGCGCGCCGATCACGGCGTGCCGCGCGCGCTGGCGGTGCTGGCGCCGGACGCCGGCGTGGCCAGCGTCGCGTTCCTGGAAGTCGCGGACGGCTGGACGGCGCCGGCGGACTACGTCGCGCGATTCGGCGCCACGCGGCTGCCGTTCGACTACGTGTGGTTCACCGCGCGCGCCGACAACGCGGATCACTGCGCGCGCCTGCGTGAGCGCCCACCCGCGCGCGGGACGGGCGACGGTTCTAGCCGGGTGGATTGATCCGCGCCGCGCGCGCGCGGATCCCGTTCGCCCGCTCGAGCAGGAGCGCGGCCTCGTTGGGCCGGCCGGCGCGCCGGAGCATCAGCGCCCAATCGTCCAGCGCCATCGCGACCGCCATGTGCTCGGCTCCGTACGACGTTTCGAGCGCGGCGACGCATCGGCGGAAGAGCGGCTCCGCCTCGTCGAAACGTCCCTGCTCGCGGTACACGACGGCCAGCGTCTGCAGGCTCGCCGCCGCCGCGGGGTGCCCCGACCCCAGCCGACGCTCGGCGACCTCGCGTGCCCGCGTGGCCACCGTCTCCGCCTCCTCGAGCCGCCGCTGGTCGACGAGCAGGGCGGCGACGTGGCTGAGCGAGACGGCCTGGCTGGGATGGCCGAGCCGCTCCCAGATCCCCGCCGCCTGGCGCAGCTCGGCCTCGGCGTCCGTGAGCTTGCCCTGGAGCCGGTGCGTGGTGCCGAGATTGTCGAGCGCCGTGGCCACGCGCGGGTGCTCGGGGCCGAGCGCGCGCTCCCAGATCTTCAGCGCGCGCACGAGCATCGGCTCGGCCTCGCCGTAGCGCCGCTGGGCGCGATAGTTCATCGCGAGGTTGTTGAGGCTCCAGGCGACGTCGATGTGGTCGGGGTCCAGATACTTCTCCCGGATCGACAGCGCGTGCTTGTAGAGCCCCTCGGCCTCCCGGACGAAGCCGCGGTCCTCGCGGACGGTGGCGAGGATGTTGACGATCGCGGCCGTCTCGGGGTCGTCGGGACCCCGCACCGCGTCGAAGATCGCGCGCGCGGCGCGGATCTGCGTTTCCGCTTCCGCGAAGCGGCCCTGCATCCGGTAGAGGAGGGCGAGGTTGCGCTGCGCGAGACCGACGCGCAGGTCGCCGGGCCCGAAGCGCAGGGCGACCCGCAGCCCGCGCTGGGTCAGCGTCTCGGCCTCCGCGTAGCGGCCTTCCTCGTAGGCCTGCCCCGCCTGGCCGAGCAGCGTCGCGAACTCGCGCTCGTCGAGCGACTGGCCGAGGGCGGCGACGGGCATCACGAGGATGGCAAAGAGCGCGGCGCGGGCGACGCGCGACATGGCCGCCATCTTACCAGCGCGTGCCGGCGGCGCCCTCACCTACAATGGGTCTGCATGAAGCCCGTCCGGATCTTCGCCGGCAGCGTCGGTCTGCGCGAGGCGGCGTCGATCGTGTTCGCGCTGGCCGCGCTCCTGCCGCTGCTGCTCGCCGTCCTCGCGCTCCATCGCACGGGCGCGCTCTGGACGTTCGAGGCGCAGATCACGGTGCTGCTCGCGGTCACGGTGGCCGTGCTCGGGTTCGTGGTGTTCCGCTCGATGGTCGACCGCGTGGCGCGGCTGGCGGGCGCGCTCACGGGGCCGGGCGAGCCCGGGCACACGACCGACGCCGCCACCATTCCGGGCCTGGGGCACGTGACGGAGATCGGCCAGATCGGCGACGCCTTCACGCGCATGCTCGACGACCTGCGCGGCTCCACCGAGCGGCTCGAGGACCTCGTGTTCAAGCTCGCCGCTCTCAACGAAGTGGTCGAGCTGGCGGCGCGGGTGCCGAACATGCAGCAGCTGCTCGCCCTCGTGCTCGAGCGGACGATGCGCACGGTGCGCGCGAGCATCGGCTCCATCATGCTGCTCGATCGCCACCGCGGCCTGCTGCGCGTCGTGGCCGCGCGCGGCGACACCGTGGACATGCGCGTCGGCGCCGAGGTGCCGCTGGGCGAGGGCATCGAGGGCAAGGTCGCGCAGGTCGGTGAGCTCGAGCTCGGCGACAACGGCGCCCTCATCTGCCTGCCCATGCGCGTGGAGGACCGCGTCATCGGCGTCATCAGCCTCGCCAAGGGCGCGACCTCGCTCGTGGATCCGCGCGCCTTCTCGCCGATGGACCTCCAGTTCCTCAGCACGCTCATCGCGCACGTCGCCTACGCCCTGGAGAACGCGCGTCTGCTCGAGGAGTCGCGGCTGAGCACCGAGCGGCTGCAGAACGTCGTCGAGGATCTGCGCACCGCGCAGACGCGGCTGGTCGAGGGCGAGACGGTGCGGGCGCTCGGCCAGATGGCCTCGGGCATGGCGCACCATCTCAACAACCTGCTCGCCGTCGTCTCCGGCCGCCTCCAGCTCCTGCTGATGCGCGTGCAGGACCCCGCGCTGCGCAAGCCGCTCGAGACGGCGGAGCGCGCCGTCGGCGACGCCGCGGAGGTCGTACGCCGCGTCCTCGGCTTCTCGGCCGCGCAGCCCGTGCCCGAGACCACCCGCGTGGACCTCAACGAGGTGGCCGCCGACGTGATCGAGCTGACGCGTCCGCGCTGGCAGGACACCGCCCAGCTGCGCAACGCGATGATCGACATCCGGTTCGAGCCGGGCGACGACGTCGTGGTGGCGGGCGCTCCCGCGCCGTTGCGCGAGATCCTCATGAACCTCGTGCTCAACTCCCTCGACGCGATGCCCGCGGGTGGCTGCCTCTCGGTCCGCACGTGGACCGAGGACGGCTGGGTCTACTGCTCGGTCGGCGACACGGGGGCCGGCATGAGCGCCGACACGCGCCAGCGGGCGCTCGAGCCGTTCTTCACCACCAAAGGCCCCAAGGGCGTGGGGCTCGGCCTCAGCGTCAGCCTCGGGATCGTCCAGCGCCACCGCGGCGAGATGGACATCCAGAGCACGGAGGGCCACGGCACCGTGGTGACGCTGCGCATCCCGCGGCCCGGCGTGACGCCGCCATCCGACACGATCCCGCTCACGCCCTCACCGGCCGCGCCGCTCAAGATCCTGGCCGTGGACGACGAGCCCACGGTCCTGGAGGCGCTCGCCGACACTCTCGCGGAGGACGGCCACACGGTGCTGAAGGCCGGCAGCGGGCGCGAGGCACTGGCGCTGCTCGACAGCGGCGAGCGCGTGGATCTGGTGATCACCGACCTCGGCATGCCGGGCATGACGGGCTGGGAGCTGGCGCGCGCGCTCCGCACGCGTCAGCCGGATCTCCCGGTCGGGCTGATCAGCGGCTGGACGAGCTCGGCAGACTTCAGCGCCGAGGAGGCGAGCCACGTCGCCTTCGTGGTCGCGAAGCCCTACACGATCGGCGCGCTGCGGACGGCCCTGGCCCCCTTCCGACCGAGACGCTGAACTGTACAGATGGGGGGCCCCGATATGGCCCCCCACCCCCCCCAACGCTCAGCGCGCCCCGGGAAACCCGTGGCGCGCCTCGATTACCGTTTGCAGACCCGGAAGTCGGCGTAGTCGCCGGAGGCGGACGACTTCGTCTCGTCGGAGTCCGTGAGGACGGCGATGCCCGCGGGCTTCGGCGGGTCCTTCACGTCGAAGTACTTCCGGTAGTCCTCGAGGACGTTCACCTTCTCCTGCCGCCACTCGCCGCGTCCCGCCGTACCGCTGCGCAGCACGCGAACCTGCGTGAGGCCGGAGTTGGACGTCAGGTGCGTGCCGACCGGGACCTTCTCGCTCCAGATGTACTTCACGGCCTTCGGCCCGGTGACGCGCGAGTGCGGCACGAGCATGTAAACGGCGAGCACGCTGTCGTTGCCGTCCGACTCCCGCTCGTCGGAGCCCTTGGGGAACTCGCGCGGCCGCCACGACCACGCGAGCACGGGATAGGCCGCGAGGTCCCAGCCCTGCACCTCGCGCGCGGCCTGGATGCCGAGCCCCTTGGAGACCGCGCGCAGGAAGCGCTTGCCGCCCTCCTCCTGGACCGCGTAGATGCTCTTGCCCTCATCCTTGCGCGGCTTCCAGTCGACGGGGAACGCGCCGACCTTCGCGCGGCGGAAGTCCTCGATCACCTTGCAGTCTTCGTCGGCGGGCATCACGGGCGGGGCGACGAGCATGATGGGCAGCGCGACGGCGAGGGCGAGCAGGACACCGATCACGAACTGGCGCATCACACTGTGCCAGTGCAACCGCGAGGCCATCAGCGGCCCCGGCGCCACCAGTGGTAGACGAGGTTGTCGACGACCTCGCCGAGCTGGCCGATCGTGCGGCACTCGCGCACGAGATCACACGCCGGCGCGTACATCGGCATCACGCTGTCGCCGATGCCCCAGCCCCACTGGCCCTCGGGGTTGAGCCAGATGATCCCCTTGACGCGCTCCCGGATGAGCCGCAGCGCCCACGCCTGCGGGTCGTTGTAGTTATTCCGCGCGTCACCGAGAACCAGGATCGTCGTCTTGCGGTCGAGCGACTCCAGCTCGGTGTTCGCGAAGCGGCTGAAGGCGAAGCCGAAGTCCGAGCGGCAGTGGTAGTCGACAGGCGCCGCCTTCAGTGCCCACTCGATGCCGCGCTCCACCGGGTACGTGGCGAAGGCCTGGGTAACCTCCGCGATCTCGGAGACGAACACGTACGAGCGCACGCGGCTGAAGCATTCCTGAAGGCTCCAGACGAGCTGCAACATGAACCGCGAGGCGTTGCGCACGGAGTCCGAGACGTCGCAGATGGTGATGAGCTTGGGCTTCTCGCGGTGGCGGCGCTTGAGGAAGACCTCCATGGGCACGCCGCCGTACGAGAGACTCTTGCGAATCGTGCGGCGCGTGTCGAGCCGCCCCTTCTGCTCCTGCCGCTGGCGCAGCGCGAGCGCGTCCTTGATCTTGCGCGCCAGCCGCGCCACGACGTTCTTCATCTGCGCGACCTCGTCGGGCGTCAGCGCGAAGAGCGGCTTGTCGGACAGCACCTCGCGCGTGAGCTTCTCGCCCTGGCGATAGGCGCGGCGCTCCAGCTCGCGCTCGACGTGCTGGCGGATCATCCGGTTGAAGGCCTCCAGCCGCAGCTCGAGGTAGTTGCGGATGCGCGCGAGCTGGCCGGGATCGAGGCCCCTGGCCTCCAGCATCCGCATGATCTTTTCGATGTCGCGCTCGATCGCGGACCAGTCGAACTTGTCCGAGATCTTCCGCGAGAAGTAGCCGACCTGGAGGAAGTACATCAGCCGCTCGAGGCCGGCGTTCTGGCCGCCCGCGCGGATGGCCATCTCCATCTCGCTCCCCTCGCCGCGCATCAACAGCTCGGTCAGATCATCGAGTTCAAGACCTTCTTCATCGACCAGTCGATCCAGCAGATCCTGGACTCGAGGATCCTGGGGGCCGAGGGCTTTCTGAAGCCCCTCGCCGAGGGCCTCGAGGTCGAGGAAGTAGAGGTTGAACAGACGGTCGAAGGTCGGCAGGTCGCGCGATTCCTTGACGAGGGTGGCGGCCAGCGTCGCCTTGAACGTCTCGCGGTCGGTCAGGCCGACCTCCGCGCTGGCCGCGAGCGCGTCGAGCGCTTCCGAGGGGGAGATGCGCAGCTCGGCCCGGCGCAGGTCGCCGACGAACTCCAGTATTCTCTCGTCCATCAGGGCGCCAGGACTTTGTCGAGCGCTCCCTTCACGCGCTCCAGATCCTTCTCGTACTTCACGAGCATCGTCAGCGTGGACTCGACCAGCGCCGGATCGAGCGCCTGGGCGTTGAGGATGACGAGCGAGCGCGCCCAGTCGAGCGACTCCGACACCGACGGCGGCTTGCGCAGCTCGAGCGTGCGGATCTTCTGCACGGCGGTCACCACCGCCGAGGCCAGCTTCGCGGGGATCTCGGGCACCTTGAGCCGGATGATCTCCAGCTCCTCGGCGGGCGCGGGGAAGTCGATGAAGAGGTGCAGGCAGCGCCGCTTGAGCCCGTCCGACAGCTCACGCGCGTTGTTCGACGTGAGCACGACGAGCGGAATGTGCTTGGCCTTCACCGTGCCGAGCTCCGGCACCGAGACCTGGAAGTCCGAGAGCACCTCGAGCAGGAACGCCTCGAACTCGGGCTCCGCCTTGTCGATCTCGTCGATGAGCAGCACCACCGGCGCGTCCGACTGGATCGCCGCCAGCAGCGGCCGCTGCGACAGGAAGCGATAGGAGAAGAACGCGTCGTCCTGGCCCGCGATGCGCGCGACGGCGTCGGGTAACGACGGCGCGTCGGCGATCAGCTCTCCGATCCTGTCTTTCAGGAGCTGCGTATAGAGCAACTGCTTCGCGTATTTCCATTCATAGAGCGCCTTGCCCTCGTCGAGCCCTTCGTAGCACTGCAGGCGGATGAGCGGGCGGCTCGTGATTTCGGCGAGCGTCTTGGCCAGCTCGGTCTTGCCCACGCCGGCGGGTCCCTCGATGAGGACGGGACGTCCCATGCGCTCCGACAGGTAGACGACGGTGGAGATCCGCCGGCTCGCGATGTACCGCGCGCTCTTGAAGCGCTGCTGGACGTCCTCGACCGAATCGAACATGGGGCTCCTCTTCCGCGAAATGTGTGATTGAACGCCCGTTCATTGTAGCAGCAGCCGCGACGGGGTCAGTGACGCGTGCCGCCGCCGCGGATCATCCGGTCCCGGATGTCGTCGGACGGCGCGGGCGCAGGCGTGGTGGCCGTGGGCGCGGGCGTGGTGACCGTGGGCGCCGGCGGCGTGGCCGTCGAGGGCACCGCGCGCGCGACGTCGGGCCAGGCCGCGGCGACGTCGGCCGCGAGCGCGCCGGCATCGACGTGCGCCTCCTCGGCGATCTCGCTCCAGCCGGTGCCCGTGCGCCGTGCGGCGACGACTTTCTCCAGCGGGTGGCCGCCGCGCGTGGCGAGCCGATGGGCGATGAACAGGTCGCCCCAGCCGAGCCGCGTGGCCGCGCGCGAGGCGCGCACCTCGGCCGGCGTGCGGGCGAGCGCCGCGGCCATCCGCTCCACCGTGGCCGTCTCGCCGCGCGGCGTGGCGGCGCCACGGTCCACCGCAGCCGCGAGCGCGTCGAGCCGGTCCTGCGCGTGGGCGGCGCCGGCGGCGAGGGCGACGACGAGTAGTGCGAGCCGGAGGACGTCGCGGGGCTGGGGCCCCGCCGTCCGAGGCGAGCCTGTGATGAGTGCGAGCAGCGTGCGCATGTCCGCCGAGTATGCCGCGCCCGCCGGCTGTGTACAATCGCCGCATGAGCGCCCCCGAGTCCGGCCGCTATCATCGCCTGCAGCTGATCCTCGGGCTGGCGAGGCTCGCGCTCGGCGCCGCCTTCCTCGCGGCCGTGCTGCTCGCGGGCGGCGGTCAGATCCTCGCCGAGCTCGCCGCGCGGGTCACCGCGAGCGCCGCGGGCCAGGTGGCGCTGGTGGCGGCAGCACTCGGCGCCGGCCACGCGCTGCTCGGCCTGCCATTCGCGTGGCTTTCGTCGTGGTCGCTGCCGCGACGCTACGGCCTCCTGCACCAGCCGTTGCCCGCGTGGCTCGCGGATCGCGCGAAGGCCGCCGCGCTCGGCGCCGCCATCGGGCTGGCGGGCGTCGAGGTCCTCTACGCGCTGCTGCGCGTGACGCCGCTCTGGTGGCTCGCGGCCGCCGCCCTCGCATTCGCCTTCGCTATCGCGCTCACCGCCGTGTTGCCGATCTGGATCCTGCCGATGTTCTTCCGCCTGACGCCGCTGGCCGACACGACGCTCCGAACGCGTCTGCTCGCACTCGCCGAGCGGGCCGGCGTGAGCGCGGTCGGCATCTGGATCGCCGATCAATCGCGCAAGAGCAGGACGGCCAACGCCGCCGTGGTCGGGCTCGGCCGCACGCGGCGCATCCTCCTCTACGACACGCTGGCCGCGGGCTTCCGCCCCGAGGAGATCGAGGCCGTGCTCGCCCACGAGCTGGGCCACCACGCCCACGGCGACCTGCGGCGCGGCCTGCTCGTGCAAGGCGTGCTGAGCGTCGTGACCTTCTGGGTCGCGAGTCACGCGCTGAGCGCCGGCGTCGGCCACTTCGGCTACGCGGCCGTCGCCGATCCCGCCGGCCTGCCGTGGCTGATGCTGGTGCTCGCCGCGCTCGGCCTCGTGCTCACGCCGCTCGTCAACGCGTTCTCGCGCTACGTCGAGCGCCAGGCCGACGACTTCGCGCTGGCGCTCACGCGCGACCCGGACGGCTTCATCGGCGCCATGGAGCGCCTGGCCGCGCTGAACCTCGCCGAGCGCCGGCCGCACCCGCTGAAGGAAGCGCTGCTGTTCTCGCATCCCGCGCTCGACCGCCGCATCGCCCGCGCCCGCGCCGTCGTGTGAGCGCCACCACCGAGGAGCGACTATGAGCCGCCGCGCCGACCTCCGCCGTCTCGTCGAAGCCAAGAACGGGCTCGTCGTGCCCGGCGCCTACGACGGCGTCTCCGCGCGCCTCGTCGAGCGCGCGGGCTTCCCCGCCGTCTACATGACGGGCTACGGCACCTCCGCCTCGCGCCTTGGCCTGCCCGATCTCGGCTACGCGGGCCTCGCCGAGATGGCCGACCACGCGCGCAACCTCGCGGCCGCCGTCGGAATACCGCTGATCGCCGACGCCGACACGGGCTACGGCAACGCGCTCAGCGTGCGGCGCACGGTGCAGGCGTACGAGGCGGCCGGCGTGGCCGCGCTGCACATCGAGGACCAGGTGGCGCCCAAGCGCTGCGGCCACCTCTCGGGCCATCAGGTGATCCCGCGCGGCGAGTTCGCCGGCAAGATCCGCGCGGCGGCCGACGCGCGCACGGATCGCGATCTGCTCGTCATCGCGCGCACCGACGCGATCTCCGCGATGGACTTCGACGAGGCGCTGCGGCGGGGCGAGGCGGCGGTCAAGGCCGGCGCCGACATCCTCTTCGTGGAGGCGCCGCGCGACGAAAAGCAGGTGGAGCGCGTGGCCCGCGC
>Ga0137403_10009271_pt1 | contig 10948 bp, 9 predicted proteins | sample CZOMad2_1_16fung_FD_122057 | JGI IMG/M metagenome (GOLD analysis project Ga0137403, IMG submission 122057) | Vadose zone soil fungal communities from Angelo Coast Range Reserve, California, USA - CZOMad2_1_16fungal (Hybrid Assembly) | ecosystem: Environmental > Terrestrial > Soil > Vadose zone...
CGGTTCAGCGGAAACAACAGCGACGACGCACCTCCGGAGGCAAAGAACGTCAGGCGATGGCTGATGTAATCAACCTCACCGCGTCCCATTCCGCCATGCGTGCTCATGCCGCCCGTCGTCTGAAAATTCCATCTGTCGCTGGCCTGATAGTTGACGCCGCCGGTCTGCATCCAGTCGTCCTGCCGGCCACTGGTGGGGTTGAGAAAGTCCGACGGCGAATTGATGTAACTGGTGGTGGCAAACAAATTCAGCTTTTTAGATTGCTTTCGTTGAAAAGAGAACCCGCCTATGTCGCGGGTGGAACCCAGCGTAAGAAAGTAAAAAGGAATCGTTGAGCCGCCAAAAAACATGTACTGATTGTCGCCGTGACGAACCGTCACGCCCGCGCCGCGCAACTCTACCGAATCCGAGTAGGTGAAGGGACTCAGATGGCGCTCGTAACCGTTGTCGGTAAGGCTCACCAGATTGTCGAGCAGGCTCACGTCAATGCCCGGGCTGCGATAGGCAATGCTTCCGTGGCGGATGTTAAAAGCATGGCCACCCTGAATGTTGTTGTCCTCCACCTGGGTCGCGACGGTGAATCGCCCCTGGCTCCCGGCCAGTTGTGTCCAGTTGAAGTCATTCACCACCGATGTCGTGGTCTGCCCGCCGGCATTCGCGATCTGCACGGCAGAGCCAAAGCTTCCCTGCGCCATCTCGTTCTGGCGGCGAAGCTGGGCCGGTGAAATTGTAACTTGCGGACGCTGAACAACCCGGATCCGGATACTGACCGGCTTGTCATGCAGGTAGCCCAGCACCACGGTCTCGCCGCGCGCCAGGCCGAAAATCTGAAGACCATCGCCTGCAATCTCTACCCGCGCAATCTCCTGATCGAGAACAATGATGTTGGTCAGGGCTGGAGTCGTGATCGTGCGTGACCACTGCCAATAAACTTCCACCAGAGAAGGTACACCGTTTCCATCGATCGATTGCGCCGCCGCGACGGGAGCAAGCGCGATCAACAAGAGCAGAGTGCTCAGTATTCCGATGATCGCCGCTTTGTGCCGTTGCAACTTCAAAATCTACCTACTCTGTTACGCTGAACGCGACTTGCTGCGTCTCAATATGGTCTTCACCGAATGTCACTGTCAGTACAGCGGTGTAACTGCCTGCCGGCAGTTTGCCGGCCCACTCCACGTGCATGGAATTCTTCTGTCCGGGAAGAAAGCGCTTTTCCTCGCTTTCGGCTTTGGCTACCAGCTTCCTGCTGGAATCCAGCACCGCTACGCGCGCGGCCGGGAACACATGCGTATTGCTGGCATTGAGGAGATCAAAATCCACGTTTAGGCCGTGCGTCTCCGCTGGCGGGGTCACTTTTATGTTGCTCAGTTCAATCTTGTATTCTTCAGTACTCGCCGCGCGCAGCAGCACCAGGCAGCCAATGCGCATGCTGGTGAAAACGCCTTTGCCATCGTTCTTGGGAAACGACAGCTGCGGCTTGGATTGCACAAACAGCACCGCGTAATAGCCGCCCTTTGCGTCGGAAGGCGGTGTCACAATGGCTTTCATCTTCTGCGTGCCATGCGGCCCGACTTCGAAGTGATCGGGGACAAACTGTATCCAATTGGCAGCCGAGCGTGGCGAGTTTCCGGGAGAGGAGAAGACTTTTTCGTTTTTCTCGTCGTACCAGAAATCGGTAATCTCCACATGCATATCTACGGCCGTGTCGCCGGAATTCACGGTAGAAAGATCAAACTGGAAAGGAACGCCCGGCTTGAATGTTTCCACCACCTGGGCCGGCGCCAACCCCAGCGACTGCGCACGGGCGTGTCCGGCGAACGCGGCCAGGCAGACCAGCCCGCACAGCAGGTAATACAGAATGTCGCGGCTTCGATTCATAGTCATCATGCTTATGGCACCGTCATCGTAAAAGTGAGTATGGCGGAATCGCTTCCTCTGAAGGACGTCGCGCCGTTGGCATTCGAGACAAACAATCCCAGAAACCGCGTGATCGAACTGCGGCTGGCGGCGGCGTTTGTGATTTGCGTTGCCGTACCGGCCGTGGTCCCGATGTTGTTATATGGACCGGCGCCGGCAGCGGCATCGCGCAATATCAGAATGGTTGGGTGGGCAAAGTTTGTGCTCACGAAAGTCCTGATCGTCGCAATGGTGGAAGTGAAGTCGGTAAAAGCAGGCTGCAGAACATACGGCGTGGAATAAACTACGCCGCCAGCCGCCGCAACCGTCGACAAACCGGGGCCCGGCCCAAATCCAAGGCCATTGACATTGCCAAAGTTCATGGAAAAATCAGCGCCAGGCGTGATGGTCAGTCCGCCAGCCGCAGTCGCCAGAGTGAGGCGAACAGCCGTCTGGACAGTCTCACCCACTGGTGTGTCGAGCCGTATCTCCGCCGTTGCGAAGTTCTTATTGTTCGTAGTGTCTGTCGCGGTAAGGGTGATGCGCGCTGCATCAATGCCTGTAAAAGCCGAGGCGCCGTTGTTGTCCGGAACAAAGATTGCCAGACCAGCAGTAACGGTCTGATCATTGATGCCCGGTGCAGCAACCACCGTTGTGGGCGCAGCGGAAAGCAGCGAAATCGCTGAGAAGTTACCGGCCGCATTGCAGCTAGAACTGCTGGGACAGCTCTCCATGATCAACGCGGCCGTGTGCGTGAAATTGGAGTTTACAAATGCCGTCACAGCTGCCAGATGGGGATTGGGCAGCCCGGTAACGGTTATTTGATAGTGGGTAAAGTATAGAGCCCCGTTGCTGAGGGGAATGACGGTGACTCCCGCCGATGGCGTGCCGATGCCCAAGGCATTCATGGTCCCGAATTGGCCGGAATGAGTAGTGCCTGCGCCGCTAAAGGTGATTCCACCGGGCGCCGCCGAGACAGTGAACGTCCCTTGCTGGGCTGCGGCTGGTTTGGTAAATGCCATGGAAACAATAACAAGAATAATGAGAGCTAAGAGCAGCCTTCCAAACGACGCGCCGCACACCTTCCCGCCGGACTTGACGACGGGGAGGTGTGTGCGTCGAACGTTTTCATGATGTCTTACTCTCATTATTCCTATTTACAGACAGGGCAACTGCAGCAACTCAAGAGAAGCTTCGCAGACTACTGGACTGTCAGAGTAAAGGTAACCGTGGCCGATTTCGCGCCTGTCACGCCGGCGCCGTTCGCTGGTGTCACCGCCACACCGATGAAGCGCGTCTGCGCTACACCGCTGGCCGCATTGGTCACGATGGTGTCAGGGGTTCCCGTGCTCACAGCCGTAAATGCAGCCGCATTAGCAGGAACGGTGTTGGAGTTCGCTGAATCACGCACGATGAAAATGTTGTTCGGCGCGGCGAAATCAGTGGTCACCTGAGCGGTAATGGTGTTGGTTGACACCGTCTGGCTGGTGAATACCGGGTTCAGATTGTAATCCGACCAGTAAATGGCATTCGTGGTTCCCGGAGTTGTCGGGGCAAACTTGTTGCAGTTTCCATTGTTGATGCCAAGAGCGTCAACCGTGCCGAAGCTCATGGTGTAATCCGGCGTGCCGCCTGTTGGCGTCACCGCGCAATGGGTCACTGCGGCCGTGCCGGTGCTGAGCGTCAATTGAACGGCGCTCTGGATGGTGGCCGAAATCTGCAAAGTCGGCGACACCGTGTTGGTGTTGGTCGCCGTTGTACTGGCGAATGCTGCTGTGGACAGAGCCATCATTCCCAGCGCAAAGATAGTAAAAAGTCTTTTCATGGTTAAGCTTCTCCTCGTCTTTCAGTCACCGGCCCGCTGCCACTCCAATCAATGGTCGTCGGCCCAACGTACTGTGGCCATTGTTAAGCGAATCCTCATAAGTGACAACGGTACTTCAGTAATTCGCACAGTACTGTCCATCGTTCTGCGTGCATTTTGAGAGGGTCTGGGCGCTGGGGGAAGTTGACACGATTGTACTTACAGTAAGAACCGCCGCAAGCGGGGATTCACCCTAGGTGCCCCGCTAGGCAATCGCCTACCCGCGCGAATTGTCGGCCCAATCGGCGGATGTGTCCGGTTCAGCCGGCCAAAACACGAACCTTGGCGTCCGCATCTAAGCTGGCAGGAAATTTGACGTACTTCCGGTGGAGAGAAAACGATGAAAAGACTCTTAGGTTGGTTATTGACGGGTTTCATGAGCATCGGAGTGTCCGGAATCGGAGTGGCCCAGAATTCCGGCGGCAGTTCCCTAGCAACGGCGCAGGTCGGCAGCGGTCCACAGCGCATGCAGGACAGAATCTCACGCGAGGTTTTTCACGAACTGGTAATACTGCCGCAGCTAACCATTTTTGACAATCTTCAATACAAAGTGGACGGCAGCAAAGTCACGTTGATGGGGCAGGTACAGGACGCGATCCTGAAAGACTCGGCGGAAAAAGTGGTAAAGAAGATTGAAGGCGTGGAAAGCGTGAACAATCAGATTGAGATCTTGCCACCTTCCCCTAACGATGATCGGATTCGCAGGCAAGTGGCGCGCGCGCTTTTTAATGACGAACGCCTCTTCCGTTATTCGATGGGTTCGGTTCCCCCGATCCACATCATTGTGAAGAACGGCCATGTCACCCTGGAAGGCGTAGTAAATTCTCAAGCGGATAAAGACGCAGCCACTGTTCGGGCGAATGGCGTCCCCGGAGTTTTCTCCGTGGAGAACCATCTGCAAGTGCAGAAATCCTGATTACGATTGGGCCGGAAAGTCCGCGGGAAGTGGGCGGAGGAGATTGCTCCTCCGTTTATTTACGCGCGATTTTTCCGGCTACCAGGCAGGTAGTGCCGCGACCATCATCGGCGGCGCGCAGGTTGTTCGTGTTATCAGAGCAATACGCCTTGCCGCGGCCTCCCACCGGCTCCGCGATAACGCGAAACATTCTTGCCGGGGGCCGCTCACATCCAGTGATGGTAAACCTGTAACCGTTGTACAGGCCGCCGGCAAATTCGGCATCCATAAACTTATACATACCTTCTTCGTCCATCCCTTTGCCGATATTCACCAGGTTTGAGAGATTGCAGGTGTAGCCCGCTCCGGGATGCATTTGGACGTAAAGGTTCTCCGCCATGCCGATCATCCGGACCGCTCGCAAGGGATTCATCTTCGGGCGTTCGTCAATCACCACGGCCGAGGTGGCGGCTGTCTCGTCGCTTGCTCCAGCGGCGGCGGCAAGCGCGGGCTCCCACCAGGATTTTTCCAGGATTCGGGGATCACCGATCGGCAGAGTTGCAGTCATGGTAACGGCGTTCAATCGCCAGACACCAGTCTGGCGTTTGAGTTTCACCACTAACTTGAGCCCCACCGGAATCTCACGCTCTACGCCGCTACGCACCAAGTGCAAGGAGAGGCCCATGGTATCTTCTTCCCCTCGCGGTTCCTCGCTATCGATCTCAACTTCATAGCGTTCATGTTCCTGGGGATTGTTGAAGGCAAACAGAATCGGCCCGATATCAAACGATTGCATTTTGCTGCTGCCGGGTGAGTTTGCACCAGCTAATAGCTGCAGCGGACTGGGTGCATTATCGGGCGAGCCTTTCATCATGTTCTGAAGTTTGCTCTGCATTTCCAGAGTCAAATGCTTCTTGAACGGAGCTTCGCCTCCAGACAGCATCTCAATCAATGCCTGGCGCGGCGACTGTTCATAAACGGCGCGTTGTCCCGCGGCGATGCCCGCGAAAACAAGCATAGAGCAGATCGCCAGCCGGAATCTGGGGTGGAACATTTGTGGACTCTCCAGGAACCTTGTTGGCGCAAGCTTAGTGCATTACCCCGCCATACACAACGCCAAACGACCACATACAAGTAACTTTGGGACAAAGCTGATCTGTGCTTCCGGCTACGCCTTGTGCGGAGGTGGCAGGCCCAGACGTGCCAGCTCTATCGGACGGCATATTTGCGTGACCTGCTTGAGAAAAGGCTTGCGAAACCTTACTTGACTCCGCTGCCGCCCTTCGATAGCGCCGTGACCGGCTTAGGCTCGGAGACATTCATGCGTGTGCCGCACACCGAGCAATAAACCCATCCCGCATGCTGCACCACTGAGGGAACTGTCCTGAACTTTCGCATACACTTGGGGCATTGGACGTCAACGATATGGACCAACTGGAGACCCTGATCTATAGATTTGAGATGTTGATAGCGTACCAACGTATTGACCTGCCTGACAATATTACATGCCTTTAATTTTCAAAATTAACTGATCTTTGTTATCGGGTAATGCGTTATCGGGTAACGCCATTGCTTGCTACGACTCGTGCTACGGCCAGCATGGCAATGGCCTGGGCGGAACTATCCCGCAGCTTCTGGGCGCGGGCCAACGCATTCAATGAGTCCACTTGCGCTGCCGCCTCGCTGATCTCCTGCACCACGGCTGCGGCATTCGCTTCCGGGGTGCGTGCATCCCACACCTCGTCAGCGGCGCTGAATGCCATGTCAAAATACTTGCCAGCCTGTTGTTTGTCTCCGCTCGTGCCGGAGGCAAAGCCGTTCGCAGCGGCCTCGCGCGCTCTCTGGGTCGCAGGAAGGCCGCGGAGCCGCTCCGTCTGGTCGGCGCCTTTGTTGCCCATTGCCGACAGAATGGAAACTCCCTCCGGCTCTGGACGCTGAATTTCACGCTGCTCGCCGGCATTTTGCACGGTGGCGTTGGCTACAAGATCTGACTCCAGGGCTTTCTGATAGCCTTCCGCGCCAATGGCCTGTTGCATGGCGCCGGTGGTGATGCGGATCGATAACGTCCGCAGCGGAGAGTCGTCAATCTTTCCCAACCAAGTGAGAAACTGCAAGCCTGTCTTGGCTGCAATGTCCTTCCCTACTGATCCGGACATTTGCATATACATCGCGGCAATATTTTCCGCTTCAGCGGCGTTTTCTTTCGGGTCCGGCAGAGCGTCAAACATTTTCGCAAAGTGCTGTTGTGACCATGCCGAACTTTGGCCTTGAGCCGCCATCACCGCCATAAGCGCCCGCGAAGCCACTACGCCCTTCCCTAATCCGCCATCCAGTTTGCGCGAGACCGCGTCCAGCGCCTGTTTGGGACAGCTGGTGACCGCACCAATGAGCGACTGTTCCGCGCGCAGCACAGCGCTATCCGGCAAATTTTCCACAAAGTTCAGGGCCGCCGTGCAATCCACCAGGCCGCTGGACATCATGGAGACGGCTGGCGTCTGCCCAATCCGTACCAATTCACTCTCGATCGTTGCCCCTTCATTCCAGAATCCTCGCGCCATCTTCTTGTCGATGGGCGAAACCACGTCAGCGGCGGTGGAAAGGACGCGCAGCCTGTCCTGCTGGTCCGGCTCCGGCAGCGCTACCGCCATCCGCACCGTATCAATCACAAACTTCTGCTCCCGCGTCAACTTGGCTGGGTTGGTGGGCGCGCTGGCCTTAGCTTTTGCCGGAAGTTTTGGGTTACCTTGCTGGGCCGTCCCAGTCAAAGACAGACCGAGGATGACGACAGCAGCCAGAAACTTTTGTGTGTTCTGCACTACTCTTAGTCTCCAGAATTTATTGTTTTCTCACCCGCCGGGTGAGGACTGTTCTGAGGGTAACCAAGCATCTTCTCTGCTTCAATCCCCTTGCGGGAATCAGTGCAAAATTCCCAGATCGGGACTAGAAAAGGATTAAGTATATTCACTTAACCCAAAAGACATGTCTGTAAAGGATAGTGCGGGAAGCCGAGCTAGCTGGCCGCAACGGCCTCCGCCGCCCGAAGTTCCGCCACAATTTCCGCCGCGGCCGTGCGCGCCAGATCGCCCTTATCTGGAGGAAATGAGATGGCCCCCACTCGAGCATGACCGCCACCGCCGTAGCGCTCGCAGATCTTGGCCAGGTTCACCATATTCTGCCGGTCAGTCCACGGATTCGACCCAACTGATACTTTCACGCGGAAGCTGCTGCTGCTCAGACCAACGCTGTACACCGAATCCGGATGCAGATAATAAGGAATGAACTTGTTGTAGCCTTCCAGGTCCTGATCGCTGATGTCGAAGTAGATGGTTCCCTGCCTGCACTCCGAGCGCTGGTGCAATATGTCAATCGATTTGCGATGCCGCTCCATCAGAGGCGGGACGACGGAAGCGACGAATGGCTCTTTCAGGACTTGCGCCAACGGCTCGCTCACCAGATAAGGAATCAGCCGGGGCAGAAAATCCGGATCATTCGTGGACTCAATCGCCATGGTCAGCTTCGTGGCAGGCTCGGCCATCTCTACGGCTTCCTGCGGACTTTTGAACTGGGCGCCATCAATAATGTCGGCCCAGCGCACCAGTTCTTCTACCGGACGCGGATCAAAGCCAAACTTCTGCTCCGCTATATGCGCCAGAAATTTGGTGCAGGACTTGTATTCAGGATCGAAGAATTTTCGACTCTTATCGCCGGTACGATAGTGCTCCGCGTCCTCTGGCGACAGAAACGCGCTTTGATGATGGTCAAACCACCAGGTAATGCGGGGAGAAGCGGAATACTTGAAGTCGACGATTGCGTTCTCGTCGCCGTCAAAATCGGCTTCATTGAAGAGCGCGCCCGCACGATGCACCAGCCCGGTGAACTGGAAGTCCACGTCAGAACGGATGCGTTCGCGGTAGAAGCGCGAAAACAGCGCTGCCGAAGCGGTCCCGTCAAAACATTTGCCGTGAAAAAAGACCCTGACCTTCAAAAGACCTTTCTCTGCTCTTCAATTTACGCGCTAGATAAAGCTACTAGAAATGACATTCCTGCGCAGGATTGTCAAGGAGCTACACTCCGGCCCGGGCTGAATGCCGCTGCTTCTTGCGAATAAATGCCGACGCGGAGACATCACTTTGCCCCGCAAGTGCCGGCTCAATCATTTGTAAATAGAAAGCTGCTCGGTCGGTTTCTGTAACTTAATGGTGAATTCCAGATTGGGTTGATCGATGCTAAAGTCTTCTCCGTATGTCCTGAATCCCGGGGCAATCACCTGAATGCGCACTTTGCCATAGGGAATGCCCGTCGCTTCCGCCTTACCGTCATCATGGGTTTTCAGTTCCATGCCCTCCTGCTTGGGCTTGCCATGGTTATCAATCAGATGAATAACCACTTCTGCATTTTTCACCGGTTTGCCGCTGGCGCTTCTGATCACCGTCATGTTTAAGGACGCGGTCTTTTGCTCCGGTACCGGAGGTTTCTTTCCGGCAAATGAAGCCGCCGAAAAAAGCATGGAAAGGAAGCAAACTAGCGCAAGACGCTGGATATTCATGGCTGCTGTTATTTTACAGCCAATCTGCCTTATGCAGGACACACATTGCGTCGGGCTGCCCACGGATGGGAAACAATGATCTTTCCAGGGCAGCCCGCAAGCGGGACAAAGCGACAATCGAAAAGCTGGACAAACCGGGTGGCTCTTAACCCGCTGGCACGGAATGGGAAGCCGTTCGCGGCTTCATCTGGACCATCACGGTGGCAACCAGCACGGCTACGATTCCTGCGATCTGCATGATCCGCAGCCTTTCATTCACAAAAAGCACCGCAAACAGGATGGCGAAGACCGGCTCCAGGCAACTGGTGATCACGGCCCGCGTGGGATCAAGGTATTTGAGTCCGCTTAAATAGAGCATGTAAGGAAACACCATGGAGAGACAGGCAAACACAACCAGGAATCCCCATTGCGGTCCGCTGAAATTCTGCGCTATCACCTTCCAGGGAGGGTTGATAACAGTCCACATCATTGCCGCCCCGAGCAGCATATAAAACATGACCGTGAACTGGTGATTTCGCGTGACCAGAGTCTGCGCGGCGACGTTATAGAAGGCATAGCCAAAAGATGCCAGCAGTGCCGCTAATACGGCAATAACGCTGAATTTTGTTCCTGTCTGAAACACGCCAATCGCCAACGCAGTTCCAGTCATGGCTACGAATGCCGCCGCGGTGCGCTGAAATGTGGGCCGTTCCCTGCCGCGCACCACCATATAAATCAATACCCACAGAGGCGCAATGTACTGAATGGTGATGGCCAATGAGACAGTCGATTTCTGCACGGCCAGGTAATAGAAAAAGTTGGAGCAGGCCACACCCAGCGTTCCTACCAGCGCGCAAAGCCATAGATCGGTGCGGCTGATCGAGAAGATGCGGCGGCCAAATCGCAATAAGAGGATGGGGCCAAAAACCAGGACAGCGAAGGTAGTGCGGGCCTGTGTGAGCACCATGGGAGAGATCAAAGCATGACCGGCAAAGAGGCTGCCGTTAAAAATTGCTTTGCCGACGGCAACAGCCGCGCCCCAGCAGAACGTGGCTGCGGCGATAAAAAAATAGCCCCGCCATGGATGTTGCCGCTCCGGCGCGGGGCTTATCGTCTGTTTGGCCGCGAACTCACTCTGCAAGCATTGCGTCCAGGCGCTCAGGATCGAAGCCGACCATGACCTTTTCTCCCACGATTATTGTTGGAGTTGAACGGCTGTTATAGGTGCGGACCAGCTCGAAAACCGCCTGCTGGTCACAACTTACGTCTTTGACTTGAAATTCAATACCTTTCTCCGAAAGGTAGGACTCAGCCCATGAGCACGGCGGTCAACCGGGCTGGCTGTAAACCACAACCTTCTTTTGCGACATGAAAAGAACTTCCCCCTTGTGTGGATTAGATTCTTTCTGCTACCGCAATGTTTCTTTTATTTGCTTGCCGGAGCAACCTGTTTCCGTACCGAAAAGATGCACTTCAGTAACGATTTTTGCCGTGCATTTCAGCATCGCAGAAACCCCGCAATACTTCTCTTCAGACAGCCTGACAGCGTCTTCCACCGACTTGCGAGAAACCTGGCCGGAAACCGTATAGATGAGTTTGATCGCAGTATAAACCGTGGGGGCTTCTGTGGCGCGAACCGCCTCAGCGCGAACATTTACACCAACAAACGGCTCGCGCTTTTTGCGCAGGATGCTGACAACGTCCGTGGCGGTGCAGGCACATAGGCCCATCAGGACCATTTCCATAGGGCCCGCAGCGGTGTTCCGCT
>Ga0137403_10009272_pt1 | contig 10948 bp, 7 predicted proteins | sample CZOMad2_1_16fung_FD_122057 | JGI IMG/M metagenome (GOLD analysis project Ga0137403, IMG submission 122057) | Vadose zone soil fungal communities from Angelo Coast Range Reserve, California, USA - CZOMad2_1_16fungal (Hybrid Assembly) | ecosystem: Environmental > Terrestrial > Soil > Vadose zone...
GACCCGGTCGGGACAGGCGCCGGACGCGGAGAATACCGAAGAAAAAGACGAAGAGAATATGCAGGACAAGATTATTGTGCGGTCGAATGGAACGGTTACTTACGTAGGGAAGGATATTGCTTACCAGCTTTGGAAATTTGGATTGCTGGGGAAGGATTTTCACTACGCGAAGTGGCCGGACGCACCGGCGGGAGAAGACGTGTGGGCGACGACCAGCGAGGCGGGCGATCCGCAGGCGCCGCATTTCGGAGATCCCGCGCAGAGGGTCTATAACGTGATCGATACACGGCAGGCATACGTGCAGGCCGTGGTAGCGCAGGGATTGCGAGGGTTGGGCCATGCGGAGGCGGCAGCGAATTCGATTCATTTTTCGTATGAAAGAGTGGTGCTGACGCCGCGCTGTGCGGCTGAACTTGGCTATGAACTGAATGAAGAAGACGCGAAGAAACCGTATGTGGAAGTGAGCGGGAGGAAGGGCAAGGGAGTAAAAGCAGACGATTTGATCACCAAGCTGGAAGAAGCCACGCTGGCGGAAGTGGCAAAGCGGCACGCGGATATGTCCGATGAGGAGAAAACCGCGACCGCACATAAAATTGCCATTGGCGCGCTGCGGTTTTTTCTACTGAAGTTTACGCGCAACACGATTATCGCGTTTGATTTTGAGGATGCGTTGAGTTTTGAGGGCGAGACCGGGCCGTATTGCCAGTATGCGGTGGTGCGGACTCGCGGGATCCGGCGCAAAGGGTTGGAGGCTGCGGAAACTGCGCCAGTGGCTCTCACCGCGGAGAGCGCGGCGAAATTCTTGGACGGCGCGGAGGGATTGGGATTGTGGGAGTTATTGTTGCAGACAGGGGCCCTGGATGCGTCGCTGGATGCGGTGATTGGAGCGCAGGAGCCGGCGTTCGCCGCGAAGTACGCGTTTCAGTTGGCGCAGGCGTTTAACAACTTCTATCACAGGCATCACATTTTGTCGGAAGCGGACGAGCAGAAGCGGGCATTTCTGCTGGCATTGACCGAATTGGTGGAGAAGCAACTGGTGCGGGCGCTGGAGTTGTTGGGGATCGAAGCCCCCGAGAAGATGTAGAGCGGGTATTTGCAGGGGCGCAGCACTGCCGCGCCCTAGTTACCGAGGTGCTAGCCGTTCGGTGCTTGATTGTTAGCTGCATTCTTGGCTTGTTCGATAGGCGAACGACGACTCTTTCTGGTTGAATTCTTGCCGAGACGGGGCGCAGCAGTGCTGCGCCCCTACCGGTCGGCGCTCCGCGCGTTGCGCCTGGATCTCTTGGGACGATTGTGCGGTCGTTTAAGGCGGCGGTTACGAAATGGGCGCGGGCCGAACTGAAATGGGAGGGCGAGGTTTGGCAGCGGAGTTATTTTGAGCGGTGTTGCGGGACGGGCAGGAGATTGCAGATGCGACTGCGTACATTTCGGAAAACCCGAAGAGATGGGAATGGGATCGGGAAAACCCTGACGCACGGACGGAAAACAACAAGTAAATGGCTGAAGCCTCGGTAACTGGGGCGCAGCAGTGCTGCGCCCCTACCCGGTCGGCGTCGACTCGACGCGTTAGTAGGACGTGACTAAGTGGACTAGGGTGCGGAGGCTTACGCCGGTGGGGCCTTTGGCTAGCCAGGGTTTGGGGTCGTCGTTCCAGGCGGTGCCGGCTATGTCCAGGTGGATCCACGGAGTGTCGCCGGCGAATTCGCGAATGAACCAGGCGCCGGTGATGGAGCCGCCGCCTTTGCCGCTGCCGATGTTCTGAAGGTCGGCGAAGCTGCCTTTGACAAATTCGCGGTATTCCTCGTCCATGGGCATTTGCCACATTTTTTCGCCGGCGGCTTTTGCGGAGGCCAGGAGTCTGTCGGTCCAGGATTGATCGGCACTGCCGAAGACCCCGACGTTGATGTTGGCTAGGGCCACAACGATGGCGCCGGTGAGCGTAGCGGAGTCGACGATGTGGGTGACGCCGAGTTGCTTGGCATAGGTGATGGCGTCGGCGAGGATTAGGCGGCCTTCGGCGTCGGTGTTCAAGACTTCGATGGTCTTGCCGGACATGGCGGTTTGAATGTCGCCGGGCTTTTGCGCTTTGCCGCCGGGCATATTTTCCGTGGACGGAACTACGCAGATGACCTTGACGTTAGGCTTGAGCGCTGCGAGCGCGCGCATCACTCCGAGCATGGTGGCGCCGCCGGCCATGTCGTACTTCATTTTTTCCATGCCGTCGGCGGGCTTGATCGAGATGCCGCCAGTATCGAAAGTGACGGCTTTGCCGACCAGGCCGATGACCGGGCTGCCAGGCTTGGCGCTGGACGGCGTGTAGGTGACGACGATTACACGCGGCGGCTCGCTGCTGCCTTGCGCTACGCTGAGCAGGGCGCCCATTTTCAGGCCGGCGATTTTGTGTTCATCGAGAATTTCGACGGCAAGACCGGCTTCGCGGGCCATGGCTTCGGCTTTTTCGGCGAGGATGCGCGGGGTGAGTTTGTTGGAAGGCTCGTTGACGAGATCGCGGGCGAAGTTTTGCGACTCAGCAATGATGCGGCCTTTGGCGATTCCTTTTTCGCCCGCCGATTTTTCACCTTCAGAATAGCCCGCGACAGAAATAGACTCGATGAACTTGTCGGTTTTCCTGTCGGTTTTGTATTTGTCGGTCTCGAAGTCGGCGGTGACCGCGCCTTCGACGATGGCTTGGGCGGATTCACCGGTGGCGTCATTTTCGCGGACCGCGAAAACAATCTTGTGAACGCCGCGCGATTTGAGATAGCGCAAGGCGGCGCCGGAAAGCTTGCGCAGCGTGGCGGAATTGAATTGGTCACGCTTCCCTGCCCCAACCAGGAGCAGACGCGTGGCTTTATGACCGGCGGGCGCGTGGACGAGCGTGAATTCGAGGCTCTTGCCGCTGAATTCACCGCTCTGCGCCAGTTTGCGCAGCAATCCGCCAGCGACTTGATCGATTTCCGCGAGGCGGCCTTGCACCGGGTCCGCGTCTTCAAAAACGTACGTGACGAGTGCTTCGGTATCGAGCGATGCGAACGGCTGGGTTACCAGATTGATCTGCATGGTGCGTTAACGCCTCCGGTTGCGATACATAGCTTCTTCCGTTTCGCGGCGAGCTTCCTTGTCGCGTTCGTCCTGGCGGCGGTCCCAATGCTTTTTGCCCTGCGCCAGAACGATTTCGACTTTGGCAATGCCGTTGCGGAAGTAAATTTTTGTGGGAATGACGGTTAAGCCTTTGGCTTCGGTACGAACAGCCAGTTTGTGAATTTCGTTTTTGTGAAGCAGCAACTTCCGCGAGCCCAGCGGTTCATGATTCCACGGGCCGCCGGGCATATATTGCGCGATGTGGGCGTTGACAAGCCAGGGGCCGTCGGACTTGAAGTCAACGTAGGCGTCCCGAATATTCGCCTTTCCTTCGCGCAAGGCTTTCACTTCGGTGCCGCGAAGCATCAGGCCAGCCTCAAAACGGTCCATCAGGTGATAGTTGTACGAGGCGGCGCGGTTCTGCGCGACGATGAGCTCGGCTGGCTTGTCGCTCTTCTTGCCGGGCTTGGCACCGGGCTTACGGGCGGGCTGATTCGCAGGTTTGGTCGGTGGCTTGGGCACAGCCTTCCATTCTATCCATCGAGGGTTTGCAAGTACAAACCTTCGACCTGATCCACGAACGCCTCGGTGATTGGGGCGCAGCGGTGCTGCGCCCCTACCGGGACGAGCATCGGCACACCGACTGCCTCCCTCTGTAAGTACAAACCGCCAAGCCCTTTTTACTTATTGGGGGTTTGTAAGTACAAACCCCCAAGCCCCCAGGGTAACAGCGATGTTAAATCTCAGTTTGCGCCTATTATTTATTGCAAGACAGCCAACCCCAGCTTGCTTGCCCGGCCTCTAAAGCGGGTGTTAGACTTGCCTTCGCATCAAAGTCGAGGCTGCGGAGAGTGCATGGGTCGTTGGGGGAATGTTTGTCTCGTGGTGGGGCTGGGGCTGCTGGCTGCGGGCTGCCCAAAGGGCCAAACCAACTATAATCAAGGGCGTAAGGCCGAAACGCTTGGGGATCTCGACGCCGCGCTGAACTATTACCAGCAAGCACTGAAGGGCGACCCCCAGAACGCGAATTTCCGCGCCAAGCTCGACCAGGTTCGGTTCGAGGCTGGCCAATCGCATGTGAAAAAGGGCGAGGAACTGCGCAAAAAAGGCGACTTACAGGGCGCGGCGAGCGAATTCCAAAGAGCGCAAACTGTCGATCCATCCAGTCCGATCGCCGAACAAGAACTGCGAAGAACGGCGGACATGATTGCGGAGAAAAATCGCGCTGACGAAGGCACTCCGGAACCCGTGGACGTTTCACCGACAGCCCTGGCCGCGATGCCTCCTGACATCAAGCCGTTGTCGCGCGCGCCAATCAATCTAAAGATGTCCAACGATTCCAAGCTGGTGTTCGACACTATCGGCAAGCTCGCAGGACTGACGGTGATTTACGATCCGGACTTCCCTGCCCGGCGGATCACAACCGAACTGACGAACGTGACGCTGGAGCAAGCGCTGAACATCGTGTGCCTGGAAAGCAAAGCGTTCTGGAAACCGGTTACCGAAAACATGATCTTCGTGATTCCGGACCAGCCGCAGAAACGCCGGGACTACGAAGAGCAAGTGGTCAAAACGTTCTACCTCTCGAATACCGTGCAGGCGCAGGATTTGACGGAGATCGTGACCGGGCTGCGGCAATTGCTGGATCTCAAACGCATCCAGCAGCTGAATTCGCAAAACGCCATCATCGTACGCGACACGCCGGACAAGCTGGCCATCGCGGAGAAGATGATCAAGGACATCGACAAAGCGAAGCCGGAAGTAGTGGTGCAGATCGAAGTCTTACAGGCGCGCACCGACCGGCTAAGAAATCTGGGTATTTTGCCCGGGCAAAACGCGGCGCTGTCATTCACGCCTCCGAGCACGTCGACGACTCCGGCATCCGGATCGGGCGGCAGCTCCAACGCCACCAGCACACTCTCACTGGACCAGTTGAAGCACCTGAGCAGCAAGGATTACAGCATTACATTGCCTGGAGCGACCGCCAACGCAGTGCTGACGGATACCTACACAAAAATCATTCAGAATCCCGAGATTCGCTCGATCGATGGACAACAGGCAAAGTTGCGTATCGGCGACAAAATCCCGATTGCTACAGGAAGTTTTTCGTCCGGAGTCGGAGTTGCCGGAGGCGTCGCAGGAATCAACCCACTGGTGAACACGCAGTTTCAATATCAGGACGTCGGCGTAAACGTGGACATGACGCCGCGCGTGCATCCGAATCACGAAGTCAGCCTGAAGCTGATGATTGAAGTTTCGTCAGTAACGGGGCAATCGACCATCGGTGGCATTCAGCAGCCGATCATCAGCCAGCGGAAGATCGAGCACGACATTCGCTTGAAAGAAGGCGAAGTCAACATTTTGGGTGGATTGTTCGATCGCACGGACACGCGGACGCTGAACGGCTGGCCTGGCTTGGCGAAAATTCCTCTGCTGCGCTACCTTTTCTCTTCAGACAACATTGATCATCAGGAAGACGAAGTGCTGATCGTGCTTATCCCGCACATCGTCCGTTTGCCGGAATGGACGAAAGCAAACCTGCGGCCCATCTATACCGGGTCGGAATCGAACATTCAGGTGAAGCACGAGGCCGAAGTTCGCGCACCGGTGCAGCAGGCACCGCCAACGCCGGCACCCACTGCGCAAGCGAATCCTGCTCCGGCTACCGCCGCGCCGGCGATGAATCCGCCCGCTGCGGCCGCCCCGGATCAAACCGGCCAGCCTGCGAAACTGCGATTCGAGCCGGCTTCCGTAGTATTGAAGGCCGGTCAGACGGCTACCGTTGCAGTCGCGGTCGACAATGTCACGGATTTGTATTCGATTCCGTTGCTGCTGCAATACAACCCAGCAGTAATCAGCATTGAGGAAGTGCAACACGCCGCAGGACAAGGCGGAAAAGGCGGCTTTCTCTCAGGTGGGACGCAGGAAATCGCCATCGTACAGCAGATCAACACGGAGCACGGTCAAGCCATCATTTCCGCAACGCGACAGCCGAATACTCCGGGCGTGAGCGGGAGCGGCACTTTGCTGGGCATAAAAATTAAGGCGATCGCGGCGGGCTCTTCCAACCTGACGATTGTGCAAGTGAACGCCAAAGACTCGCAGCAGCGGCCCATTCCGCTGGTGACCAGCGAGGCAACGGTTCAGGTCCAGCCGTAGTCGAACTAGAGAGAATTATGGCCGGCACCATTCGCAAGAGGAGAAGGCAGGGATCTTCGGAAACGGGCATGACGCTTCTGGAGTTGGTCATTGCCTGCTCGATCCTTTTGATTCTGTCCACCGCAGCGCTGCCTCTGGCCCGATTTAAGATTGTTCACACCAGGGAAGCGGAGCTGCACCGGCAATTGCGGGAAATGCGCGATGCCATCGACCGCTACAAAGACCTCGCGGACCGCAACTTGATTCGTGTGGAGGTTGGCAGCGAAGGATATCCGCCCGACTTGGACACCTTGGTGAAAGGCGTCAACATTGGCGGAGGGGCGGCCGATCGAAAGATACGATTTCTGCGAGCGATCCCCACGGACCCCATGACCAAGACGAAAGACTGGGGCCTGCGAGCGGTGCAAGACGACCCGGATTCGACCAGTTGGGGCGGGCGCAATGTGTTTGACGTGTACTCGAAGTCCACAGCCACGGCTTCCGACGGAACCAAGTACTCGGATTGGTAGCGAGGAGATTTCTTATGCGAAGGATCAAACAGCGGGACTCCGGATTCACCCTGATCGAACTGATGATCGTGATTAGCATTATCTTTATTCTGCTGGGCATGGCGTTGCCGCGCTACGAAAAATCCGTGCTGAAAGCCCGGGAAGCGACCCTGCGCCAGGATCTCAGCGTGCTGCGCCAAGCCATAGACAACTACACACTGGACAAGGAAGCCGCACCACAGTCCCTCGAGGATTTGCAGCAGGCCGGTTACTTGCGGGCCATCCCCATTGACCCCATGACACAAACGCGAGATTGGCAGACTAAGTTCGGAGATACGATATTGAGTCCGGACCAGGCAAGCGTCGGTATCGAGGATGTGCATTCCAACGCCGCTGGTGTCTCCCTCGAAGGCACGGCGTACAACACCTGGTAGGCGCCGTCAAGAGCAGCAACCGGGCTTGGGCGCTGAACTCGTTCCGATACAAGAAACGGAAAGGATCCGGCTGTCGCTCAGTAGAGCGGCAAGTCTATCGTGAGTTTTCTCCGCGTGCGCTGCAGCACCATCTCACACCTCGCAAGTGTCTCACGCCCGCTGCCTTCCGTATCGAAGAATTCCGTCTCCAGGATCTCCGTGGCTTGAGCGAGAACATCGACCAAGTCCGGCGAATCCTCGGTTGGTCGCCTACTTGCACTTTTCGGCGGATGTGCAGAACGGCCGTCGCCGCCGTGACGCCGGAATTCTGATTCAGCCGTTTTCATAGTGAGGTAGATACCGGCCAACTGTGTGAATGATCGCGCGCACGTGTCAGCCAGCGATTTCGATTCCGCGAGGAGATGCTTTCCTCGAGTTCGCAACGTCCAGGTCTTGTTTGCGAGCGCGTCGATTCTGAGCCGCTGCATCCTAAGACGGGCGGCGATCTCTGTTAGTCGGTTCGGGCCGGTCTGCTGCCGGACAGGTTTTGGCTGGGTCATACAACCTCCAGGCGTTCGAAACCGCGGCTTTATAGCGGCGAGGGTCGAGCCGGGAGCGCGGAAACGCAGACTGTTCCGATCGCCGCTTTGGCCGGTCACAGCTGTGACGATAGCACGGCGAAACGCTGGTGGCTCCCTCTCTTTTTGAAATGGCGGGAGGTGTTTTGCGGCGAAATTCGCCCCGCCGGTGGCTCTAAGTGGCTCACACCAAGGAGTCATTGTGACCGACTCGGTAAATAAACTAGAATCATAGCGCCGAGTCTCTGACGGCTGGCGATGACGGAATGGAAATGGTCGTCCCGTTATGCCCTAACAGTGGTGCGGTGCCGAAGAATGGACCACTCACCGGCAGAAAACTGCGGAAGAACCATGAAATCTAAAGCCATGGCCGGCAGCAATCGGCGGAGTGCCGCGAGGAAGCTCGACATGCCGGCGATAGAGATCGTGGAAGACATCACCATTGTTGCGATTGGAGCCTCCGCGGGCGGTATTGAGGCAATGTCCGAACTGATGAAACACTTACCGCCCGATACCGGGATGGCCTTTGTTCTGGTGCAGCATCTCGATCCGAAACATCACAGCATCCTCACGGAACTCCTCGCCAAGAAGACGAACATGAATGTGGCGGAGGCTTCGGAAGGGGTGCGCGCCGAGGCCAATCACGTTTACGTCATCCCGCCAAACACCACGATGTCCTTTTCGAACCACACCCTGCATCTCAGTCCGCGCGAGGAGTCGCGAACGGCGCACATGCCGGTGGATTACTTCATGCGTTCGCTGGCGGCCCAAAAAGGCAATCGGGCCATCGGCGTGATTTTGTCGGGCACCGGTTCGGACGGAACACTAGGGATGGCGGAAATCCAAGCCAACGGGGGTGTGACGTTTGCGCAGGATGAAGCGTCGGCCAAATATGACGGCATGCCACGCAGTGCGGTGATCGCCGGCTGGGTAGACTATGTGCTTCCTCCAAGCGGAATCGCCAAGGAACTTGCGCGAATCGCCCGCCATCCATACGTGGCGCAGGGAAGCTTATCCTGGACGCCGGAGGCCACTCCGACTCCCGGGATAGCCCTGGGCACAGTTTTCCAAATTCTACAAAGGACCACCGGAGTCGATTTCACACATTACCGCCAGACTACCATTCTGCGGCGCGTGCAACGCCGCATGGTGGTTCACAAAGTTGACTCGATCGAAGAGTACGTCAAATACGTTCTGAGCCATCCGGAAGAGGTCAAGGCGTTGTATCAGGACATGCTGATCAACGTCACCAGCTTCTTCCGCAATCCGCGCATGTTTGAGGCTCTGAAGACCACGATCTTCCCTGCCATTAGGAAAAACCTGGTCCCGGAACGCGGCATTCGGATTTGGACTCCCGGCTGTGCCTCTGGCGAGGAAACCTATTCGGTAGCGATCGCATTGCTCGAGTCCCTGGGCGACGGTGCTTCCCTGATTCCCATTCAGTTCTTCGGAACAGACATAAGCGAGACCAGCGTGGCCCGCGCTCGGAATGGTGTGTATCCGGAAAACATTCAAGGAGACGTGTCTCCAGAACGGCTGCGAAGATTCTTCACGAAGGTTGAGGATGGCTATAGAGTCAGCAAATCTATCCGCGATACCTGTATTTTTGCGCAGCACAACCTGCTGAGCGATCCTCCTTTTTCCCAAATGAATCTCATTTGCTGCAGGAATCTGCTGATTTATCTCGAGCCGGTCCTGCAGAGCAAGGTTATTTCCCTGTTCCACTACGCGCTGCGGCCCGACGGCTTTCTAGTACTGGGGACTTCCGAAGGTCTAGGCGCATCGACAAACCTCTTTGCGGCGGAAGACCGCGCTCATAAGATTTTCTCAAAGAAGATTGGAGCGGCGCGCCAGATGGTTGCTTTCGCGCTGCACTCCCAGTTAGAGCGCAAGGATACCGGCCCGGTCCGTGCGCCGATCAAGCAGGCGGATTCTTCCTGGAACTACGCGGAGGCGCAACGGGAATTCGATCGGCGGCTTCTGACCCAGTACGCTCCAGCGACGGTATTCGTTACCGAGGATATGGAAATCGTTCACACACGCGGGAATGTGAACCATTATCTGAAACTGGCTCCCGGCCGAGCCAGCTTGAACCTACTGAAGATGGTTCGCGCCGGACTGCTGGTTGAACTGCGAAACGCGATTGGCCGCGCGAAGAAAGAGAATGTCGCTGTCGGGAAGCACAACCTGCTGATCAAGAATGGAAACACAGATGGCGAAGGGCCAGCCACCGGGAACTCGACGCGATTGGTGAATTTCGACGTAGTTCCGGTGAGTCTAGGGAATCTGAAAGCGCTGTATTTCATGATCGTGTTCCGGGAGGCTCCGCCGGATCTCGGTCGCAAAGTGTTGCGCGGCCCCGCGGCGAGCGAAGAGACCCAAGCCACCGCGACACAGTTGGCTAAGCTCGAGCAGGAACTGGCCTCTACGAAAGAATATTTGCAGTCCGTTATCGAGACACAGGAAGCGACCAATGAGGAGCTGCAATCCGCCAATGAGGAAATCCTTTCGAGCAACGAGGAACTGCAGAGCACTAACGAGGAGATGGAAACGGCCAAGGAAGAACTGCAGTCAGCCAACGAGGAATTGACCACGGTCAACGACGAGCTGCGCAGCCGCAATTCCGAACTAACGCAGGTCAACAACGATCTGATCAATCTGCTGGCCAGCATCGATATCGCGGTAATCATGGTTGGCAGTGACTTCACGATCCGGCGCTATACTCCGAAAGCGCAGAAATTCCTGGGTTTGATCCCCGCGGACATCGGCCGTCCGCTGGCCAACATCAATCCCACTGTGGAGATCTCGGATCTGCAGACCATGGTGGAGCAAGTCATGTCGGACTTTCACGCTTTGGAAAGAGAACTTACGGATCGCAACGGAGTGCACTACCAGTTTAGAATCCTTCCCTATCGCACCATCGACAGCCGGTTTGACGGCGCTGTCATCACTATCGTCGACATCGCACCGGACAAATCAAAATCCAAGCCGAAGGCTTGACGTGGCGGCCGACCTTTGCGTTCGTGATCCAGATGTTTGTGGCGGACTCGAACGGAGGCAGGAGCCGCATGATTGCCGGGGATAGCCACAGCAAAGAAAAAAGGCCGCACGCCTTGTGTCCGGCCCTTAAATCCTCAATTGGTTGCGGGGGGCAGATTTGAACTGACGACCTTCGGGTTATGAGCCGGATAAAATACTAGCCCGTCTTTGCTTCTCAACGACTTACGTA
>Ga0137403_10009273_pt1 | contig 10948 bp, 9 predicted proteins | sample CZOMad2_1_16fung_FD_122057 | JGI IMG/M metagenome (GOLD analysis project Ga0137403, IMG submission 122057) | Vadose zone soil fungal communities from Angelo Coast Range Reserve, California, USA - CZOMad2_1_16fungal (Hybrid Assembly) | ecosystem: Environmental > Terrestrial > Soil > Vadose zone...
GGGGCTGGCGGGATTCGACGAAGGCGAAGTATGCCGTGAGTATGGCGAGGACAGAGAGGGCTGCGTCTTCCAGGATTTTCTTTGGGCCGATTGGTTCAGGAGTCGCGAAGCAGCCGCAATTGATGTTCATGTGCAGCAGATAGGCGCGCGTCACCACGATGAAGAAACCAAGCATGATGACAGAGAGCAGGGTCGCCCAAATCCGCAACCGCCAGCCGATCAGCAGCAGCAGCCCCAGGGCGATTTCGGTGGGGGGCAGAGTGTGTGCGACGAATTGGACTCCCCAAGGAGGCAGCAACTTGAAGGCTTCGACCTGGAAGGCGAAGTTGGCGATATTGGTCGACAACGAGAACTTCAAGAAAAAATAGGGCCAAAAGTGCGTGTTGGGGAGAAAGAGCTTCGAGTATCCGGCATAGATGAAGATGGGGCCGAGGATCAGGCGGCCGAGCCAGATCGCCGCGCGGCGAAAATTGAGGGGGCTTGATTGCATCATTACTGACTGGGTCATCGCTGAGTGATTCTAGATGGCTACTAAAAGCCACCGCTTCCCTTCCGGGGTCAGGTAAACCGAAAGCGGCCGCCACAACTACTTTTGGCTTAACAACTGATCCAGAAATTGTTTCAGGATTTCCCAGTTCATTACTCCGGCGTAAGGGAAGGTTTGGCCATTGCTGTGAAAAATCGTGGTGGGTGTCTGGTTCACACGATAGGTGTTGCCGAGAGCTTGGTCTTTGGCGATAGCAGCGTCGAGGCTTCCGGCTTTGACTAGACTGCGGACTTTTGTCATTTCCGAGCTTGAGAGTACGCTGGCTACCGTCCCGTCTACATCGCCGCTCTGCTCCCACTTTTCCTGATTCTGGAAGAGCACGTCTTCGACCGGCTCGAGCTTGCCGATCTGGGCGGCGGCGCGGGAGTATTGCGCAGCGACCTTGGAATGCGAGTGCATGGGTAACGGGAAGTCGCGATGAATCAGGTAAACCTTACCGGTGCTGACGTAATTGTCCATGAGCTGGCGGTTCGTGGACACATATAACGTCTTGCAAGCGGGGCACTGGAAATCGCTGAACACTTCCATGACCACTGGCGCGTTTTTTGAGCCGAGCGCTTCGTGCGGATCGAGGTCCGGAATCGAAGCCGCCGTTTGCGGCATCGAATGCGGTTGTGCGGCCGCGAGGGGTCGAATCGAGAAGCTGATGGCGACGGTTGTCAGCGCGACTGCACATGCAAGGGCGAGAATCCCAGTTCCCGATAACCTGGCTCGACGGTTCACGACAACCCTCCGACTCATGGATAGTTAGATGCCGACTTTGCCTACGACGCGGACGGCAGAGTAACACAGGACCAGCGCAGCTCGTGCAGCCTCGAGTTGGGCGGTTTATTCGGACGGTCACCCCCACCCCCGGTGTTTTTCGTATGAATGTGAATCTTAAGGGTTTGCGAGAAAAGCATTCTGTAAGCCGCTCATTCTAAAGGGTTGGTTCGCCGCTGCTGAGAGACAGACAAGCCTTGCGTCGGTTGAGATCCTTCGTCCTGGTCTGGGATGACACTCAGCCAAGTTCAGAAGACGGGGGAAAAAGCGGTACCTGAAATTCGCTTCAGGAGACGACTTCAGGGAGGGGAGACGAAACTGTAACTAGACTGATTATAGATAACAAGGAAAAAAAAGTCAAGAGAATTCTACGAGAGAGGATTTTATGCTTCGTAAGCTATTGAAAAATAAACGATTATATCTGCTATAAGACAACTTGACAACGACACACTCAAGCTGTATAGTGGGATTCGGTCCCAGGGTGCGGACGGCTTCGGACGCGGCCTGGACGTGGCGATTGGAAGAACCGAGTTTTGGAAAAACCGATCTAAAGATCGGCCACTACGGCCGCTGATATTCGTTAGGAGGAAGCGTAGTTATGAGCAAGATTATTGGAATTGACCTGGGAACCACCAACTCGGTTGTTGCCGTGATGCAGGGCGGAGAGCCAGTGGTGATCCCGAACCAGGAAGGCGCGCGGACGACGCCTTCAGTTGTAGCGATCACCAAGGGCGGCGAGCGGCTGGTAGGACAAGTAGCGAAGCGCCAGGCGGTGACCAACCCGGAAAACACGGTGTATTCGATCAAGCGATTCATGGGTCGCCGGTTCGACGAGGTGGGCGAAGAAATGAAGCGGGTGCCGTATCACGTGGTGAAGGGCAATCACGATGACGCGCGCGTCGAAGTGTCCGGCAAGGTGTATAGCCCGCCGGAGATTTCAGCGATGATTCTGGGCAAGTTGAAGTCGGCGGCGGAAGATTTTCTCGGCGAGAAAGTGCAGAAAGCCGTGATTACCGTGCCAGCTTATTTTAACGATGCGCAACGGCAGGCGACCAAGCAGGCAGGCGAGATTGCCGGCCTCGAGGTGGTGCGCATTATCAATGAGCCTACGGCGGCGGCTCTGGCTTACGGGCTCGACAAGAAGAGCGACGAAACGATTGCGGTATACGACTTGGGCGGCGGAACGTTCGACATTTCCGTGCTGGAGGTCGGCGCGGGAGTCGTGGAAGTGAAGTCCACCAACGGCGATACCCACCTGGGCGGCGACGACGTTGACCAACGGATCGTGGATTGGTTGATCGACGAGTTCAAGAAGGAAAACAACATTGATTTGAGCAAGGACCGCATGGCTTTGCAGCGGCTGAAGGAAGCGGCGGAAAAAGCCAAGATCGAGCTTTCGCAGATGATGGAAACGGACATCAATCTCCCGTTCATCACCGCAGGGGCGGCTGGTCCGATCCACATGCAGGTGAAGCTGACGCGGATGCGGCTTGAGCAGTTGATGGGCGATTTGTTGGAACGCTCGATGAAGCCGGTGAAGCAGGCTTTAGAAGACGCGAAGATGTCGCCGAATGACATCCAGGAAGTCGTACTGGTTGGCGGCTCGACGCGTATCCCGAAGGTGGTTTCGCTGGTGCGCAACTTCTTTGGCGGGAAAGAGCCTCACAAGGGCGTCAACCCCGACGAAGTGGTGGCGGTCGGCGCGGCAATTCAGGGCGCGGTGCTGGGCGGAGAAGTGAAGGACATCCTGCTGTTGGACGTGACACCACTTTCGCTGGGTGTCGAGACGCTGGGCGGCGTGATGACCGTGCAGATTCCGCGCAACACCACGATTCCTACACGCAAAGTCGAGACGTATTCGACGGCTTCGGACAACCAATCTGGCGTGGAAATTCACGTGATGCAGGGCGAGCGCAAGTTCGCGAAAGACAACCGCTCGCTGGGCACGTTTAAGCTCGACGGGATTCCACCAGCGCCTCGGGGCACGCCGCAGATCGAGGTGACGTTCGATATCGACGCGAACGGAATTCTCAACGTAAGTGCAAAGGATAAGGCCACCAACAAGGAGCAAAAGATCACCATTCAATCTTCTACCGGCTTGACCAAGGAAGAAGCCGAGAAGATGCGGGTGGAAGCTGAGTCGCACTCCGAAGATGATCGGCGCCGGATGGAAGAAGTCGAGGCGCGCAATCGCCTGGACGGGCTGGTTTATCAGGCCGAAAAGCTGGTCCGCGAGAACCGCGACAAGATCGCCGAAGCAGATGTGAAGGCGGCTGAAGAGTCTGTCGAAGATGCGAAGAAGGCGATGAATGACGGTGGGACGGCAAGGCTGCGGTCGGCTACCGAGAATGTGGAGCGTACTTTGCACAAGATCGCCGAGACGCTCTACAAGACGGGTCAACAGGCTGGCGCCGCGGGAGCAGGAGCCTCCGGGCCAGGAACTGGTTCGGCAGGGGCTGGACCCGGTGAAGACCAGCCTGGCGGCGGTGCCGGTGCCGACAAGAAACCGGATGACGTGATTGACGCTGAATACGTCGACGTCGATGAAACGAAGCGGCCGAACTAAGTTGCCGAGTTACGGCAATCGTTAACGTAGAGCCAATTGGGGCGCAGCAATGCTGCGCCCCTATAAGGTTTGGGAAGGTTTTTGCGCCGGCACGGCGCGCGCATCATGGCCACAACGACTAAACAGGATTTTTACGAACTCTTGGGGGTTTCGCGGAAGGCTAATGCCAAGGAGATTCGTTCGGCTTTTCGCAAGCTTGCGCGGAAGTATCATCCCGACTTGAACCCCGGCGATAAATCCTCAGAAGAGAAATTCAAGCAGCTGCAGGAAGCGTACGACGTTTTGTCGGATGCGAAGAAGCGGCAGATGTACGACCAGCACGGGTTTTACAGCGAAAATTATCAGGCGGGCGGCCCACCTCCGGGCGGCGACCCTGATGATGCTCGGGTGAATTTCGATTTTGGCGGGTTTGACTTCAATTCCGGCGCCGGAGCCCCAGGGGTTGGAGGAGGGTCTGGCGGTTCCAGTTTTCGCGATCTGTTCAGCCAGTTTTTCCGCGGCGGGCGCGGCGCGGAGATGGAAGTCGAGCACGAGCCCGGCGGCGACCTGGAATATCAGATCGAAATCGATTTCTGGGACGCGGTTCGCGGCGCGATAAAGAAAATCCCGATAACCCGGCTGGAGACCTGCGAGACCTGCCACGGCACCGGAGCGGTTGGTTCACCGCAGACGTGCACCGCGTGCGGCGGTACCGGGACGATTCAGCAAGCGGCGGGAAAGATGCGCTTCAATGTGCCTTGTACCCGCTGCGGTGGCACCGGCAAGTTGCGCACGGTCTGCAAAACGTGCGGCGGCGAAGGGCGCGTGCGGAGGATGGAAACCATCGACGTGCGCATTCCGGCGGGCGTGGCCAGCGGATCACGCGTTCGCGTACCCGGCAAAGGCAGTGCGGGAACCATGGGCGCGCCTGCGGGCGATCTGTACCTACGGGTTGAAGTGAAGCCGCATCCATTTTTCGAACGGCGGGGCAATGATTTGTGGGTAAAGGTTCCGGTCACGGTGAGCGAAGCGACTTTGGGGGCCAAGGTCGAAGTGCCTACGATCGACGGCCGGTCATTGATGCGAATTCCGCCGGGGACGAACAGCGGAAGCACGCTGCGGTTGCGCGAGAAGGGCGTGCCAAGCGCGCGGGACGGAGCGCGCGGCGATGAATATGTAGAGATTCAGGTAATCGTGCCGAAGCCCACGGACGAACGAGTACGAAACTTGATGAAGGAGCTCGAGAAAATCGAGCCAGAGAATCCGCGTCAGGATTTGTTCAGTAAGGCGACTGGGTAACCTGAATATGCCGTTGCGAGGAAAAAAACGGGCGAAGGCCGGTTATATGATCAGTGCCGTAGCGGAGCTCTATAAGCTGCATCCGCAAACGCTGCGGCTTTACGAACGGGTGGGCTTGCTGAAGCCTTCGCGGTCGCAAGGAAATACGCGGCTCTATACAGACGAGGACCTCGAGCGCTTGGACGTTATTCTGACCTTGGCGCGGGATATGGGTGTGAATCTGGCGGGCATCGAAATCATTTTGAACATGCGCGAGAAGATGGTGGAGATGGAACGGCAGATGACCGAGTTCGCGAACGTGGTGCAGCAGGAGTTGGCGCGTGTGGCATCGCTGCGTGGCGAGCCGGCGCCCCGAACGGCGATTGTGCGCGCGGTGCCGCTACGGACGGGTCGAAGTAACGTGCGAGAAGTGCTGTAAACAATGAAAGCCTTCTAGTTTCTTCCCCGGTTTCCGATTCAAGGCTCGCGATCGGTGCTTGCTGTCGACTGCGCGGGCTCGTATGCTGTCGGCGTTGGCGAGAGAGAGCGGTGGACGACTGAACTTGAAAGTTCAGCGTGGCTTGTCCGCGACTCACTGCCCATTCAGCATGGAATTATTGGGATATAAACCCCGCCCTCTCGAAGAGGGCGGCTACAGGTGCTTGGTCTCGGGGTTGGGAGCGAGTTTGCGATGGCGATAGAGAATTGCACGTTGTGTCGGGGGACGGGGTGGAAGATGGTGTCACGGGCGGATGGCGCGCCTGGTCGCATGGCCGTAGCTTGCGATTGCGGGATGGAGGAACGCGCGACTCGCGTTATGGAGCGGGCGCGAATTCCTAAGCGCTACGAGCATTGCGATTTTGAGAGTTATGTCACCGATCTTGCCGATGGCAAGACTTGGACGGCAGCGCATTCGCAATCGTTGAAGCAGGCCAAGATGCTGGCGCAGGGATTTGTGCGCGACTATCCGGGATCGGCAGAAAAAGGACTGTTGCTGATGGGTCCGTCGGGCGTGGGCAAGACACATCTGGGTGTTGCGGCGTTGAAAGAACTGATACGGCGGGGCCATGCCGGGCTCTTTTGCGATTATCGCGAGCTGTTGAAAGAGATTCAGGCGAGCTATAACCCGGCTAGCGAATCTACCGAGATGGGAATTCTCGAGCCGGTGCGGACGGCGGAAGTCTTGGTGATGGACGACCTTGGCGCGAGCAAGCCTTCGGCTTGGGTGCTGGACATTATTGGATTGGTGCTGAACGCGCGGTATAACGAGCGGCGGGTGACGATTCTGACCACGAATTATTTTGACGAGGTGCCGAACGTTGAGCCGGCGCCTCGGTTACCTGGAGGGCAGCGCGTGGCCGTGCGAGAGGATTCGCTTGGGGACCGGATCGGGGCGCGGATGAGGTCGCGGCTTTACGAAATGTGCCGAACTGTGGAAGTGTTTGCTCCCGATTTCCGCCGCGAGGTGCGGTCGGCTGGACGTGCTCACGCTTAATCGGTGGTAGAGCCGGCATCTTGCCGTTCTGGTGCAACTCGAGAGCCTGCTGGAAGCTGACGCTACCAGTTTTGCTTCAGCCTTAGATAGATTTGGGTCAACTACGTTCATTGACATGGGGTTGCGGCGACGCGTATCATTTTGAGCGTTGCAGCGTTTTGACGCCCGCAGCATCTTTGTCCTCGGTGAGCGCTTAACGGTCGTTTCCGTGGTGGACTCAATCGGTTGCTTGAACGTGACGGGTGCGCGGTCTTGTTTCGACCGTTGACCTCGTCTTGCTACGGCAGCTGACGGAAGGGTGACGGGTCTAAAGACCCGCCACTGCATTACGGAACGATTGACCTCCTTGCACAACCCGCATGGGAAATCGCAAGGATTTTCGCTGGTTTCACCCGTGGCTCGGCCTGGCCGGGTCGCCTAGACCAATGGATTGAAGTTATCTTCTGGAGGCCATCAACCATGTTTTCCGACCATGACAACCCGTCGACTGCGGCCGCCGCAGCACCCGCTCAGGATTCCGAAAAAGAAACACCCAAGACATCCAACGAAGCTCAGGCTGGGGCTACCGAGACTGAAGCCGCTGTGAACGCTGCGAAGGAAGTGGCTACCGCCGCTCCCGTAGCGCAAGCGGATGGCGACCCGCGTCCCGAGGAAGCAACTGCGCCTGCTGCTACGGCTGCCGGATCGCAAACTTCCAACGCGCACGCTGAAGCTGCGCCCGTCGACGCCGAAGCAGCGGCGGCGGCGGAAGAGGCGGCTGGCTCGGAAGAGATGAGCAAGCTGATCGAGCAGTACAGCGAGCCGCAGGAAGGCGCGGCCAACAACGAGATTATTGAAGTGAAGGTGGTGGCGTACACCGAGCACGGCGTGGTGGTGGACGTTGGCGGGAAGACCGAGGGGTTGATTCCGGCCGTGGAATTCTCCGAGACGGATATTCCGCGCCCGGAACCGAACGCGGTGATCGAAGTACAGCGTACCGGCGAGCACAAGGACGGGTACGCGATATTGTCGTACCAGAAGGTGCTGCGGCGGCGGACCTGGGAAAAGATTGAGGCGGCTTACAAGGCCAAGGAGACTGTTACAGGTAAAGTGGTTGACCGCATCAAGGGCGGGCTGGTTGTCGACATAGGCGCTCGGGCGTTTTTGCCGGGCTCGCAATATGATTTGCGGCCGGCGCAGAACCTCGACAACCTGATGAACACCGAAGTGCAGGTGCGCATCACCAAGCTGAACCGGCGGCGCGGGAACATCGTGGTTAGCCGAAGGGCGCTGCTGGAGGAAGAGCAGCACTCCAAGCGCGCACAATTGATGGATACGCTGGCTGAAGGGCAGACCGTGCACGGACACGTCAAGAACGTGACCGAATACGGGGCGTTCGTCGATCTCGGCGGCATTGACGGCTTGTTGCACCTCACCGATTTGAGCTGGGGGCGCGTGAAGCATCCCTCTGACATCGTCAAGCCGGATCAAGAGCTCGACGTCATCATTTTGAAGTTTGATAAAGAGAAGCAGCGGGTTTCGCTCGGATTGAAACAGTTGATGCCCGATCCTTGGGTGGGTGCGGCGGAGAAATACCCGGCGGGCGGCAAAGTGAAGGGCAAGATCGTCGGTGTCGTGGACTACGGCGTGTTCGTCGAGCTGGAGCAAGGGATTGAAGGGCTCGTGCACGTTTCGGAGATGAGCTGGAACAAGAAGGTCACGCATCCTTCGAAGATTGCCAAGGTCGGCGACGAAGTGGACGTGGTGGTGCTCGACATCAAGCCGAGCGACCGGCGCGTTTCTCTGGGGATCAAGCAGGCTTTGCCCGATCCATGGTTGCAGACGGCGGAGAAATATCCAGTCGGAACCGTCGTGACTGGCAAGGTGCGCAACATTGCTGAGTTTGGCGCGTTCATCGAGATCGAGGACGGCTTCGACGGCTTGGTGCACGTCGGCGACGTCAGCTGGACCGGCCGAGTGAAGAACCCGCACGAGGTGTTTAAGAAGGGCGAGCCGATCACAGCGAAGGTCCTGAAGATCGATCCGGAAAATCGGCGGGTATCTTTGGGCATCAAGCAGGTGAATGATATCTGGGGCGACTGGTTCAAGGATCACAAGGTGGGCCAGATCGTGAAGGGCAAGGTATCGCGTATCGCCACGTTCGGCGCGTTTGTGGAGCTGGGCGAAAACATCGAAGCGCTTTGCCACAACACCGAGATCGAAGAGCGGAAACGCCGCGACGACGGGCCTTCGCCGATGCATCGGACTTCCACCGGGCCGCTGAAGAGCGCAGGTCCGCTGGAGCCGGGCAAGGAATACGAATTCAAAATCATCAAGATCAGTCCGGAAACGCGGCGGATCGGCTTGAGCTATCGCGCCGCGGCAAAACAGATCGAGCGCCAGGAGATCCAGCAGTACCGCTCGACGACCAAATCATCTTCGACGGCCACCATCGGCGACGTGATGAAATCCAAACTTTCGGCGCGATAGGCGATTCCGGCCCCAGGGATTGGGCCGGGCTTGCCTGATAATTTCGTTTACCTCTGGGCCAATTTAGTGATAGGAAGAAGGTCAACTGGGCGACACTGCCCTCTGTAAATCGTTTCAGATCACGGAGCTGCGGCGATTTACCTGGTAGTGCGACAGTGGCAGTGCGACGAGGCAAGGGGACGATGACCAAGCAACCAACATTGACGAAAGCCGACCTCATTGAAGAGGTCCTGCGCGTAACCGAGCTCCCCAGGAAGGAGTCGGAGACTATCGTCGAGACGATTTTCGAGAGCATCATCCTGGCGTTGCAATCGGGCGACAAAATTGAGATTCGCGGATTCGGTAGTTTTCGCACCCGGCAGCGGCGCGGGCGCGTTGGGCGGAATCCCAAGACCGGCGCCAAGGTGGAAGTGCCGCCGAAGAAGATTCCATTTTTTAAGCCGAGTAAGGAATTGAAGGATTTCGTGAATACATCGAATGGGGCTTCGGCGGCTTAGCCGGACTGCCTGCGGGCCTATTTTCCTTCATTCGCGTCGGCTTTCGCTCCTCCCCACAACATACTTTTTGGAATGTCAAAGCCTGGCGGAAGCCTGTGTTTCGCGCTCGGCGTTTTACGTTATGCTTGGCCGGACATAATTTTTCGCACCTTTCAGCGAAAGGCACGCGGCTCGATGGATTACATCTGGACTCCCTGGCGCTACCAGTACATGAAAGAAGTGGAAGCCGGCCAGCAGCCGGAGTGCATTTTCTGCGACGCAGCGGCGCGCAAGGACGATTCCGAAACGCTGGTGGTGTATCGCGGCGCGAAAGTCTTCATTATTTTGAACCGCTTCCCTTACACCTCGGGGCACGTGATGATCGTGCCGTACGCACACGTTGGCGAACTGGGCGCTTGCGAGCCGGAAGCTTTGAACGAAATGATGAGGCTGGCGCAGCGGATGGAAGTGGTGTTTCGCGGCAGCTACAAACCGGACGGCATGAACCTCGGGATGAACCTGGGACGTGCGGGAGGTGCGGGAGTCGTTGGACACCTACACCTCCATTTGCTGCCGCGATGGTTTGGGGATTCCAACTTCATGACGGTCGTCGGGGAGTCGCGCGTCCTTCCGGAAGATTTGCAGACGACGTATCAGCGGATGCACGCGGCTCTGAGCGTGGGTAACTCGGGGGCGCCGCGGTGAACCTCGATCTCACCGAAGAACAAAAATTATTGCAAAAGAGTGTGCGGGAGTTTGCCGAGTCGGAAGTCAAGCCGCACGCGAAAGAGATCGACGAGACCGGGCGCTTTCCTCGCGACTTGTTTCAGAAGGCCGCGGAACTTGGGTTGACTGGCGTGGCACTGCCGGAGTCCGAAGGCGGCGCTGGGTTCGACCACATTGCTTATAGCATCGTGATTGAAGAAGTTTCGCGCTGCTGTGCGTCGACCGGAGTGATTCTCTCGGTCCAGAATTCGCTGTACTGTGATCCCATCCATCGGTTCGGCACTGTCGAACAAAAGCAAAGGTTCCTTCTCCCGTTCGCGCGCGGCGAAAAGATCGGATGCTACGCCCTCACCGAGCCACAGGCCGGCTCCAACGCTGCGGCGCTGCAAACCAAAGCGGTGAAGACGGACGACAAGTACGTCATCAATGGCACGAAAGCGTGGATCACCAATGGCGGCGCGGCGGACGCGGCAATCGTTTACGTGAACACCGACCCGCTGAAGGGCGAAAAAGGAATCACCGCTCTCGTCGTGGAAAAAGGCACGCCGGGTTTCAAGGTCGGCAAAGAAGAGAAAAAGCTTGGTATCAGCGGGACCGCATGCAGCGAGTTGATCTTCAACGGTTGCGAAGTGCCCGCGACCAACCGCATT
>Ga0137403_10009275_pt1 | contig 10946 bp, 8 predicted proteins | sample CZOMad2_1_16fung_FD_122057 | JGI IMG/M metagenome (GOLD analysis project Ga0137403, IMG submission 122057) | Vadose zone soil fungal communities from Angelo Coast Range Reserve, California, USA - CZOMad2_1_16fungal (Hybrid Assembly) | ecosystem: Environmental > Terrestrial > Soil > Vadose zone...
GACGAAGAGTTCGCGCGCATCGTGGCCGATCGGTCGATCACACTCGGGCGGGAAGCGCTCCTTGTCTAGGGCTGCGCTCTTCGTGGCGGGCAGCGCCGCCTTCGCCGCGGCGGTGTGGGCGGCCGTCGACCGCTCACACGACGGCCTGTCGCTGCTGCTGGTCGCATTCGCGCTGCTTGCAGCCGGCGTCGCCTGGCGCGAACGTGGGCCGGACTCTGCGAAGGAGTTGGCGTTGATCGCAACACTGGGCGCGTCCGCCGCCGCGGGGCGCGTCCTCTTTGCAGCCATTCCGGGCGTGCAGCCGGTGACCGTGATGACCGTGGCGGCGGGCGCAGCCCTAGGAGCACGTAGCGGCTTCGCGGTCGGGGCCTTGGCGGCGTTCGTCTCGAACTTCTTCCTCGGCCAGGGCACGTGGACTCCGTGGCAGATGCTCGGCTGGGGAGCTTGCGGTGTAGCCGGTGCCATGGCGCCGAGGCTGCTGCGACGCCGGGTAGCCCTTGCCGCGTTCTGCTTCGTCCTCGGGCTGGCGTTCAGCGCGTTCATGGACGTCTGGAACTGGCTCGCGTTCTACGACGAGCACACCTGGCAGACGTTCGTCGCCGTGCACGCGCGCGGCCTCCCGTTCGACCTCGCCCATGCGATCGGAAACGTCGTCATCGCGCTTGCCGCGGGCCCGGAGTTACGACGGCTGCTCGATCGGTACGGGAAACGTCTGCACACCGAGGTCGTGTGGGTCTAGCCGCTCTCCTGACCGCTGCGACGCTTGCGGTGACACCTGCGTCGTACGTAGCTTCCCATCAACAGGCCGACGGAGGCTTCGCAGAGGCCGGTTCGCGCTCGACACCGGGTCTCACAGCGTCGGCGATGCTCGGTCTTCGGTCGGCAGGACAGTCGAGCGGGGCGGCCTACGACTATCTCGTTGCAAATGAGCGTGAGTTGCACTCGGCGACCGACATCGAGCTTGCCCTGATCGCCGAAGCCGCGACGGGCCGCATCTCGGACACGCTGTACGCCCGCTTCGCCGCGCTCGGGCGCCCGGACGGCCGCATCGGCCCGGCGATCAACTCGACCGCCTGGGGAATCCTCGCCTACGCACAGGTCGGGCGCCCGGTCAAGCTGCGCGTGTCCTACCTGCTTCGCCATCAGCATCGGTCGGGAGGATGGGGCTGGATCGCGGGAGCTGCACCGGACTCCAACGACACCGCTGCGGTCATCCAGGCGCTCCGCACGCAGAGTGTCCAAGGGAGGCCGATCGCGCGAGGCGTCGCCTTCCTCCGACGCCTGCAGAACGCCGACGGAGGCTTCGAGCTCACAGCCGGGAGGGGGTCGGACGCACAGTCGACGGCCTGGGCGATTCAGGCTCTTATCGCCGCGCGTGTCAAAGCTCCGGCCGCGGCGTTTCGCTATCTCGCCGCGCTACGGCGCGGGGACGGCAGCTTTCGCTACTCGCGCAAGTACGCACCGACGCCGGTGTGGGTGACGTCGCAGGTGCTGCCCGCCCTGGCGCGGAAACCTTTCCCGCTGCGCTAGCATCGCGGGCGGCGCTCTGCGCCGTCCTATGAGGGCCTAGGCGAGACACACACCTTTTTCCGTCCGCCTTTCGAGGAGGTCCTCTCTTGCAACGCTCGAGCGGCACTCTCGCCGCAGCCAACATCACGAAGCACCACGCAGCGCAGCTCGTCCTGAGCGACGTCACGCTCGTCGTGGCGCCGCGCAGTCGTATCGGCCTCGTCGGACCGAACGGCGCGGGGAAGTCGACGCTACTGCGCATCCTCGGCGGGCTCGAAGAGCCTGACGCCGGAACGGTGCGGCGCCTGCCAGGTGAGCTCACTGTGGGCTACCTGCCTCAGGAGCGCGATGCCGATTCCGCCGAGCCGCTCGGGGCGTACCTCGCACGCCGCACCGGTGTCGCTGTGGCCGCGATCGAGATGGACGAGCTTGCGCGACGGCTCGACGAAGAGCCGAAGCTGGCCGAGCGTCACGCCGAAGCGCTCGAGCGGTTTCTGCTGCTCGGCGGCGGCGATCTCGACGCCCGCGCCCGGACGGTGTGTGCGGAGGTGGGTCTGAATGCGCCTCTTGCTACACCGCTCGGTGCGCTCTCGGGAGGCGAAGCCGCCCGTACCCAGCTGGCCGCCGTGCTGCTTGCACGTTTCGACGTCTTTCTACTCGACGAACCGACGAACGATCTCGACTTTGCGGGGCTCGACCGCCTGGAGAGGTTCGTCTTGAATCTCGCGGGATCGGTCGTCGTCGTGTCGCACGATCGCGACTTCCTCGACCGCACCGTCGAGCGCGTCGTCGAGCTCGACGAGTGGACGCATCGAGCGACCGAGTTCGCCGGAGGGTGGAGCGAGTACGAGCAGGCGCGCGCCCATGCCTTGCGCCGCCAGACGGAGGCCTACGGCGTCTACGAGGGCGAGAAGGCGCGCCTCGAGGAGCAGTTGCGCCGGATGCGGCAGTGGGAAGAGCGGGGATACGGGCAGGGTCGCAAGAAGAAGAAGACCAAGGACGTGAAGAAGTCGATCGGCGGCCGCATCGAGCGGCTCGGCGCAGTCGAGAAACCGTACGAGCCATGGGAGCTCCGGCTGGAGCTCACGCCCGAGAGTCGAAGCGGCGACGTCGTCGTTCGTCTCGAGGGCGCGGTGGTGGAGCGCGGCTCGTTCCGGCTCGGCCCACTCGACCTCGAGCTCTCCTGGGCCGACCGCCTTGCGATTGTCGGCCGGAACGGGAGCGGCAAGACGACGCTACTCGACACGATCCTGGGTCGGCTGCCGCTTGCGGCGGGGAGGCGCGCGGTCGGCCCGGGTGTCGTGCTCGGTGAGGTCGCCCAGCAGCGGAGCGAGCTCGCAGAAGGCCCGTTGCTGCCGGCATTCACGAAGGCCGCGGGCGTGAACGAGGAATCGGCCCGCACGCTGCTCGCGAAGTTCGGCCTCGGCGCCGATCACGTGCTGCGCGACGCGGGCTCGCTCTCGCCCGGCGAACGCACGCGTGCGTTGATCGCTCTTCTTGCCGCTCGCGGCGTGAACTGTCTCGTCCTCGACGAGCCCACGAACCATCTCGACGTTGCGGCGATCGAGGAGCTCGAGCGGGCGCTCGACGTTTATCCCGGGACGGTTCTGCTCGTGACACACGACCGGCGCTTCCTCGCCGGCTTTCGCGCTACGCGGACGCTGGACCTGTCACCCAGCCCGGCTCGATCCGGGTAAGACGGCCCTCGCTGACGAGGCGTTCGACCAGGTGGTCGTCGAACAGCCACCGCCAGCTGAACCATTTGCGAACGATCTCGGCCTCCGGCGCGACGACTGCGGCGCGGACCGCTGCGACGACGAGCTCCTCGATGTCGCCGTCCCCGCGCGGCTCGGGGTACGCCTGGTCGTAGCGAGCGAGCTCGCTCATGTGCGCGTGCCCGCCTTCGGGTAGCTGCAACCGTAGGCTGCGGCTGACGACCGCGCCGCACCGCTCGAGCGGCGCGCGCAACGATTTCAGTTCCCTGGGCGCGAGGCCCAGCTCGGTCTGCAGGTCGGTGAGCGTCGACGGGCCCGCTGCCGCCAGGTGAGTAAGCACTCGTGCCCACTCCGCTTCGCCCTCCATCCGCGCGAGCTCGGAGCGACAGATCCCGTCGACCAGGGCGAGGCTCCCGTCCGTGAGCAGGATCGACTTGCCGTTGTGGACCTTGAGCTCGTGGACATCAGGCCGCTCCGCGAGCTCGAAGTACCACGGGTACTTCGTCGCCGGCCACGAACCGAATCCTCGGCTGCCCGCGGCGTACGGTTCTTCGTGGCATGCCTCGAACAGGCTTGGCAGCGCCGAGTCCGGCGTTCGCGTAAGCATCCCGCGGTCCCTTAGGAAGGAGAGTGCTTCCTCCCGGGATTCGAGCGCCCGGTCCGGGGTAAGCCTGCACAGGTAGGCGCGCCGCTTCTGGAGCTCCTCCACGGCCGTATCTTCGCAGGGGGTTTCCGCGTTTTCCCTGCAGACATAGTGAATTCCATCGAAAGGAGACGCAATATGGGTATGGGAGTCAGCCTTCTTCTCGTCGCCGTCGGGGCGGTCCTGGTCTGGGCTGTCAACGCGACGGTGAGCGGGATCGAGATCCACACGATCGGTTGGATCCTTCTCGCCGTGGGCGCGATCGGCGCACTGCTGTCGCTGATCTTCTGGTCGAGCTGGGGCGGTTTCGGCGGCCCCGCCGACGGACGGCGCCGGACGGTCGTTCGCGAGGACTACTAGATCGAGCATCACCTTCGTTCAAGAGCCCCGCTTCGGCGGGGCTCTTCCTTTACGGCGTCCCCAGTCTGTTGAGCGGCCAGTAAGTCAGGACGACCTTGCCGATGATGTTCGCGCGCGGCACGAGTCCCCACACCCGTGAATCGCAAGAGTGCGCCCGGTTGTCTCCCTCCATGAGGTACATCTGCGCCGGAATGCGCCGCAGCTTGCCGAGCGGGGGGATGTCGCGGAGCGTTTTCGTATCGCCGTCGCGGCGTGACGGCGCGACGTAAGGCTCGGCGAGGCGGCGCCCGTCGATGTGGGTCACGCCGTTTCGCTCCGACCAGGCCTCGCCGGGCAGGCCGATGATCCGCTTCACGAAGATGCCGCCGGTGCATGCGCGCCGCGCCGCGTCCGGCGCGTGGAAGACGACGATGTCGCCTCTCCTCGGAGAGTGGAAGTGGTAGATGAACCGATTGGCCAGCACTCGATCCGAGCTGCCGGCCTCACAGTACGGCTCGGGTCGTGCGCAGTGGAGCGTCGGCTCCATGGAGGGGGAGGGGATTCGATACGGATTGACGACCCAGGCCTTGACGGCGAGAACGATCAGCACCGCTCCGACGATCGTGGCCGCCCAGTCGATCACGGTCCGCAACCCGTGCGGCAGGTTCGGGAAGAGCCGTTCGATCGGGCCGCGCAACGCGGCGCTACGCGACGGCCGGCGTGAGCTCGCGCCCGATCAGGGCGACCGTCTCCAGATCGTCGTGCGCGAGGTGCTGCAGCATGACGCGTTCGTAGCCGATCTTCTCGATCTGCTTGAGACGTTCGACCGCCTCAGCGATCGTCCCGACCGGGCCGTGCTCGCGGTTGCGCTCGAGCACCTCTTGTGGATCACGCCCGAAGCGCGCGCCGATCCGTCGCGCCGACGCCAGCACTTCCCGCTCGTCGCGGCCGATGACGCAGGGCGCCATCAGCGAGTAGCGGAGGGTGGAGGGATCACGGCCGCCGCGCTCGCAGGCTTCGTCGAGCAGCTGCTTACGTTCGCGCACTTCGGCGAGCGTGCCGAACAGGGCGTTGTACTCGTCGGCGAATCGGACCGCAGGCCCGGCGGTGCCGGGTTTGGCGCTGCCGCCGACGAGGATCGGGAGGTCGGGACGGCGGAGGCCGGGGGCGTCCTCGAGGCGGTAGTAGGTGCCGTCGAAGTCGACGCGATCCTCGTGGAGGAGATCGTGCACGGTCTCGAGCTGTTCTCCGAGCCGTGCGACACGCTCGCGGACGGTTCCGAACTCGAAGCCGTACGCGGCGTGCTCGCGCTCCTGCCAACCGGCACCCATTCCAAGGGTCACGCGTCCGCCCGAGATCTCGTCCGCAGTCGCCGCGGAGCGCGCGAGCACGGACGGATGTCGGAACGTCGCGGGAGAGACGAGCGTGCCGAGCTCCAGCTTCGTTGTGCGTGCGGCCAGCCCGGCGATCGTCGCCCACGCGTCCAGGACGCGACGGTTCTCGTCGAACCACGAGATGTAGTGGTCCGAGCGGAAGAGCGCCTCGACGCCGTGTTCCTCGCAGGCCGACGCGAGCGCGACCCAATCCTCCCAGGTCACACCCTCCTGCCCCTCGATCATGAGCGCGAGTCGCACGAAGCAGAAGCCTATGCATGTCCGCATCCGTCGCGTGTGGAAGAAAAGTCACATTCTCGGCCCGATCTCCATGTCCGATCAAGCCGGTTGGCCAGCGTCTCGGCGGGACCTGTCGGGGACAGTCCCCGGCGTGGCTCGAGTCGGCATGAGCGGACGAGCCAGGTCTCGGCTGCCCCAACAGGGCCCCGCTAGCATCGACCCATGGCCGTCGCCTCGCCGGAGCAGTACCTCGCGGACCTCAACCCCGCTCAGCGGGAGGCCGTGCTCACGACGGAGGGGCCGCTGCTCGTCATTGCCGGGGCGGGCTCGGGGAAGACCCGCGTCCTCACCTATCGCGTCGCCCACCTGATCAACGCGGTCGGCGCGAAGCCGAACGAGATCCTCGCCATCACCTTCACGAACAAGGCGGCCGGCGAGATGCGCGAACGCCTGCAACGGCTGCTCGGGCGCAGCGGCCAGGGGCTCTGGATCCTCACCTTCCACGCCGCGTGCGGCCGCATTCTGCGGCGCGAGGCGCAACGGCTCGGCTATCGCTCGAACTTCACGATCTACGACCAGGCCGATCAGATCCGGCTGGTGAAGCAATGCCTGGAGGAGCTGGAGCGCGACCCGAAGCGGTTCACCCCGCGCGGCATCCACAACCAGATCTCGCACGCGAAGAATCGGCTGATCTCACCGGACGAGTACGCGAACCAGGTGCAGTCCTTCTACGACCAGACGGTCGCGGACGTCTACCAGCTGTACCAGCGACGCCTCTTCGCTTCGAACGCCGTCGACTTCGACGATCTGCTGATGCTCACCGTCGACGTACTGGAACGCTTCCCGGACGTGCGCGAGAAGTGGCAGCAGGCGTTTCGCTACATCCTCGTCGACGAGTACCAGGACACGAACCACGCGCAGTACCGGTTGTTGCAGCTGCTCGCGGAGAAGCATCACAACGTCTGCGCCGTCGGCGATCCTGATCAATGCGTGGTTGCGGGAACTCTCATCACGATGGCGGATGGCACGAAGAAGCCGATCGAGGACGTTCGCGTGGGTGATCAGGTTCTGTCCTGTTACGGAAGCGGAAGGTTCGGGCCCGCGCAAGTCAGGCGTCGGCACCGCTCCTCGAGAAGAACAGGCGTCGCGATCACGACCGATAGCGGACGACGGATCGTCTCGACGCCAGAGCATACCCATTTCGCTGGCTTCAAATCTGGCAAGACGCCACAGCGGCACATGACGTATCTCATGTGGAAGCGCGGATGCGGGTTCCGGATCGGCACGTCGCAGACGTACACGAATGGACAGCCCCGCTCGGTGGCAGGACCCGCGTTCCGGATGAACGGAGAGCACGCGGATGCGACCTGGATCATCGGCCTCCATCCGACAGAAGCCCGGGCGCGTGCATCAGAAACCCTCCTTTCCCTGAAGTATCAGCTGCCTACACTGCCGTTCGTTGCGCGTCCGTATAAGGGCCACGAAGGCCGGAGTCTCGTTGCGGACCAAGGACTGATCGATCAGGTTTTCGCAGGACTCGACACCGAGGCTGCTGGACGCCAACTCCTGCGCGAACAGGGGCTCAGCTTCGACTACCCCCACTTTAGTGCGGCCACTACGACAAGGGGCAGGCGGGTGCGTAGAAGACTCACGGTGACGCTCTGTGGAGATCCCCGCGACGGTCGCACGCTTCACCGGCTCGCGCTCTTCGGTTACGACGAGGAAGGCCGCCGTGCTCTGGAGAAGACTGGCCTTTCGATCCGCCCGGCCTACAAGGGCTCGACCGGTTGGCGCGTCGAAGCGTCCCATTCTGATTTTCAGAGCTTGATCGAGACGGTGGAGCGAATTGAAGATGCGGTCGATGTTTCCGTCAGATTTACAGCCCGGCTGGCTGCACGTAGCGGACTGCCTGGCAAGGACAGCAATTCGCTGCCCTTTATGCCGGCGTCGGCTGTCCGGCCTGGGATGCTAATGGTGAACGAGACAGGCGAGTTTGAGGTCGTAGAGGATGTCGACCCCGTTGAGCTCGAAGCGGCTGTGTACGACATCGACGTCGACCAGACCCACAACTTCATCGCCAATGGTCTCGTCACCCACAACTCGATCTATGGGTTCCGCGGAGCCGACATCAATAACATCCTTGACTTCGAGCGCGACTTCCCGGGCACGCGCACGATCGCGCTGGAGCAGAACTACCGCTCGACGAACTCGATCCTCGAGGCGGCGAACGCGGTCATCACCAACAACAGGGAGCGCAAGCCGAAGGAGCTCTGGTCCGAGCTCGGCGACGGCGAGCCCGTGCGCGTGCTGGAGGTGGAGGACGAGCACGCCGAGGCACGGTTCGTCGCGGCCGGAATCGCGGGGCTCGTCGAGCAGGGCTTTTCCGGGGACGAGGTCGCGATCTTCTACCGGACGAACGCGCAGTCGCGGGTGCTCGAGGACGTCCTCGTGCGCCAAGGTGTCGCGTACCAGGTGATCGGCGGCCCGCGCTTCTACGAGCGCGCCGAGATCAAGGACGCGATCGCGTATCTGCAGGCGATCGACAACCCCTACGACGCCGTCTCGCTGCAGCGGATTGCGAACAGGCCGCGACGCGGCATCGGCGACTCCAGCCTCGCGCGTCTCCAGACGTGGGCCGACGCGCAGGGACGCTCGCTGTGGGAGGCGATGGAGTTCGCGGAGGAGGCGGGAGTCGGCGCCGCTCCGCTCAGAGCCGTGCAGGGTTTCCGGACGCTGATGCAGTCACTGCAGTCGGGTGCCCTCGAGTTCCCCGTCTCGGAGCTGCTCGAGCGTACGCTCGAGCGCAGTGGCTATCTCGAAGCGCTGGAGGCCGAGCGCACGATCGAAGCACTGGGAAGACTCGAGAACCTGCAGGAGCTCGTCGGCGTCGCGCGCGAGTACCAGGAGACGGCGGAGGAGCCGTCGCTGTCGCACTTCCTGCAGGAGATCTCGCTCTTCTCCGATCAGGATTCGATCCGCGGCGAAGAGAGCCTCGTCACGCTGATGACCCTCCACAACGCGAAGGGCCTGGAATTTCGTGCCGTCTACCTGATCGGGATGGAGGAGGGAATCTTCCCGCACAGCAGGTCGATCGAGGAGCAGGGCATCGAAGAAGAACGCCGGCTCGCGTATGTCGGCATGACGCGCGCACGCGAGCAGCTGACGCTCACGCACGCGTCGTCGCGGTCGCTCTGGGGCTCGCGGGGCTACAACCTCCCGTCGCGCTTCCTCGACGAGCTGCCGAGCTCGATCGAACGCGAACGGCTGCGGCCGGCATCCTGGTCGTCGTACGGCGCGCAAGGGATCGCGCCGCGCGAGGACGTGCCTTCGCTCTCGACGGGGGACTCAGTTCGCCATGGCACGCTTGGTGAGGGTGTCGTGACGCAGATCGAGGCCGGCGGTGTCGTCACCGTTCGCTTTGCAGACGGAAGCGAACGCCGACTGATGCTCGACTATGCGCCCCTCGAACGCATTCCGTAGGGTCCACACGTGTCAATAGAGATCCGGAAGCCGTCGGAGGACGAGCTGCGCACGGCAATGAAGGCCGTCGAGGCCGCGTTCGGCGAAGAGCTGAAGGAAGAGGACCTCGACCGGCACCAGAAGGCGATGTCTCGCGATCGCTTCCTGGTGGCCTACGACGGCGCAGTCCCCGTCGGCACGACCGCGTCCCTGGCGTTCGAGCTCACAGTGCCGGGTGGAGAGCTCGCCGCGGGCGGTGTCACCTGGGTGGGCGTTCTCCCGAGCCACCGGCGTCGCGGGATCCTCACGCAGATGATCAAGCGCCAGCTCCAGGATCTGCGCGAGCGCGGCGAGCCGCTGGCGATCCTCTGGGCTTCGGAGGCGGCGATCTACGGCAGGTTCGGCTACGGAATCTCGGCGCCCACGGTGCAACTCGACGCGGACCGCTCGCGGTTCTCGCTTCGCGACGATCCCGGGCCGCGCGGTGCCGTGCGCCTGATCGACGGGGAAGAAGCCGCCAAAGTGCTGCCGCCCATCTACGACGCCGTTCGCCGCCAGGTGCCCGGCTTCACAAGTCGGAGCGTGCTCCTCTGGGAGCTGTACCGCCTTGCCGATCCCGAGCACTGGCGCCGCGGGGCCGGGCCGAAGTTCTATGCCGTGCTCGAGTTCGAAGGCGAACCCGTCGGCTACGCCCTCTATCGCATCAAGCTCGACTGGGAGGAGGGATTCGCGAAGAGTCAGGTGCGGGTGTTGGAGACGTGCGCAACGTCTGCCGCCGCCGAGCGGGAGCTCTGGCGATTCCTGTTCGGGATCGACCTCGTCGTGCGCATCCAGGGACGGCACGACCCGGGATCGCCGCTCTTCCTGATGGTCGTCGACCCGCGGAGCCTCATGCTCCGCGTGACCGAAGGCCTCTGGCTTCGAATCGTCGATCTCGGTGCCGCTCTGACCGGCCGCACGTACGCAGCTGACGACTCGGTGGTCGTGGAGGTGCGTGACGAGCTGTGTCCCTGGAACGCAGGCAGATGGAGGATCGGCGACGGGGCCGGGCGGACCGACGACGACGCAGAGCTCCAGGTGGACATCGCCGACCTGGCATCGGCGTATCTCGGTGCGTTCGACTTCGGGCTTCAACGTGTGCCGTGCTTCGCAATAGCTGGCGATTTCGGCCATCGGTGCCACCCAGACGAGCCCTTCCTTTCGCTGGCCGTCGATATACCGCATGATCTGAAACAGCTCGGTCTCGGCGACGGGGAGAGGATCGGATGGATGGAACCAAAGGTGAAAAGCCGCGCCGCGGGCCACCGCCTTGGCCAGGAATATCTTGACCTTGTCTAGATAGTCATAGTGCCTGGGCGCCCGCAGATTCATGCTCTCGTAGAACTTGTATACGCCAGAGGGCATCCGCTCGGGGTAGGACAGCCTGATCCGCCGGTCTCGATGCCGGACCGCGACGATCGACGATTCGGCGAGGAGCTCGTGATACTGGTGTCCCATTCGATTGAACGGATACACCAGTGATTTCGGAGCCACACCGAATCGTTGCATCGCACGAACGCTCTCGGCGAGTTCCCGGCGTACAAGAATCGGGTCCGAGCAGTCGGCCGAGAAATCTATGTGGCTGAACGAGTGGGTGCCGATCTCGTGGGGTACGGGGCTGTCCAGGAT
>Ga0137403_10009278_pt1 | contig 10943 bp, 10 predicted proteins | sample CZOMad2_1_16fung_FD_122057 | JGI IMG/M metagenome (GOLD analysis project Ga0137403, IMG submission 122057) | Vadose zone soil fungal communities from Angelo Coast Range Reserve, California, USA - CZOMad2_1_16fungal (Hybrid Assembly) | ecosystem: Environmental > Terrestrial > Soil > Vadose zone...
GGACGAGCCGCGCGCGGAGCATAATTCTGTCGCGTTGTCATCCTGAGCGCATCCGACAAGGATGAGCGAAGGATCTCAACCTAGGACTTTTCCCAAGCGGCCCAATGGGCTGACCATGGATGGGTTGAGATCCTTCGGCGAACCTCATCGGTTCGCCTCAGGATGACAAGCGATTGCTTGGACTCTGGACTACGATGGCGGACGGAACGGCAAAACGGATGATGCAACAAAGGCAGCCGGAGCGGATTGTGTCCGGGCAGGCGTTTGACGAAGACGCGCGCATTGATGTGAGCGTGCGGCCCAAGCGTCTGGACGAATACATCGGGCAGAAACGCGTAAAAGAAAATATCCAGATCGCCATCGAAGCCGCGCGAAGCCGTGACGAAGCGCTGGATCACGTGCTGCTTTACGGCCCGCCGGGTCTTGGAAAGACCACACTGGCGCAAATCATCGCCAACGAATTGAACGTTCCGATCAAGACCAGCGCGGGCCCATTGCTGGAACGCAAAGGAGACCTGACGGCGATATTGACCTCGCTCGAAAAAAAAGAAGTTTTCTTTCTCGACGAAATTCACCGTTTGCAGCCGGCCGTCGAAGAAGTCCTCTATCCCGCTATGGAAGATTTTCGCGTCGACCTGATTATCGGCCAGGGTCCAGGTGCGCGGATTCATCCTTTCCAGTTGGGGCATTTCACGTTGATCGGGGCGACGACTCGCGCGGGATTGATTACCGCTCCGCTGCGCTCGCGTTTTGGCATCGTGCACCGGCTGGATTTTTATGAGCCGGCGGATTTGCTGATCATTATTCACCGCTCGGCGAAAATCCTGAGTATCCAGATGGACGAGGGTGGCGCGGAAGAAATCGCGGGCCGTTGCCGCGGCACGCCGCGCATCGCGAACCGGCTGTTGCGCCGCGCGCGGGATTTTGCCGAAGTGCGCGCCGCAGGACGCATTACCCGCGCCGTCGCGCAAGAAGCATTGCAAATGCTGGGCGTCGACGCTCAGGGGCTCGACGAAGTGGACCGCAACCTGATGATCGCGCTCCTCGACAAGTATGCCGGCGGCCCGGTCGGCCTCGGCACACTGGCCGCCGCGCTCTCCGAAGAAGAAGACGCCATCGAGGAGATTTACGAGCCGTACTTGATGCAGATCGGCATGATCGATCGCACCCCGCGCGGCCGCGTTGCGACGCCACGCGCTTATCAATATTTCGAGAGGGAACTGCCGCGCCGCCAGCCGCGCCTGTTCTAGCGGGCTTAGGCTGACTTAAATGCTTAGCAGCTCTGCCTTCGTCATTTCGAGCCTCCCTGCGCACGCAGGCTCGGCGAGGAATCTCTCTTGACTCAGACACCCGTCTATCTCTCGCTGGGTTCGAATCTAGGCGATCGTGCCGCGAACCTCAAAGCGGCTATCGCCGCGCTGCCCTCGGCAAGCCTTCATGTGCGTAGAGTTTCGTCCTTCTACGAAACCGAGCCTGTCGATTACCTCGACCAACCCTGGTTCCTCAATTGCGTTGTCGAAGGTGAAACCGATTCGCGGCCCATCGAGCTCTTGCAGGCCCTCCGCGCCATCGAGTCCCACCTCGGCAGCAAGAAAGTCTTCGCCAAAGGCCCCCGCCTTCTCGACATTGATATCCTTCTCTTCGGCGACCTATCGCTCGACACTCCCGAATTGCAAATTCCGCATCCCCGCATGTTCGAACGCAAATTCGTTCTCGCGCCTCTCGCCGAAATCGCGCCGCAACTCCAGCATCCATCCTGGCCGGCAACCGTGAACGACCTGCTCGCGCGAAGCACCGATACCAGCATCGTGCGGCTTATTTCGTAGCTGGCGCCGTCGAAAACTTAAACTCTTCACTCGCCATTTTGCGATAAGTATCCGTTTTCCTTGCGTCCTCCAGCCGTCTATCTAACATTCGAATAATCGGGTCGGTTGATGCGTTTCCGCAGTCATCCTTTGCGGAATCACAGAGTGAGCGCTTGAGAAGTTTTTCTCGGGCCAAGCCACATGTGCGCGGTGCGGCTACCAGATTGCCGACGCTCGCTTCTGCTTGAAGAATTCGCGAGCAGTCATACACCAGAGCGAGAGGCGAGGATGCACCGTTATCTTGAAAGGACTCCACGTCGCTTACTGCATCTTTTGCCACCGTCTCAAGCAACGCACTCTCTTACTTTGGCGCGGGATATTCGCCGACGCCATCGTGCCGCCAAATGCGTGGCAGTCCTTCATTGCGATTCGACGGCCACAATGTGACCAGCAAGTCTCCATCTGCGTTTTTCCGATAAGACGCCAACGAAGTCTGCCAGTCTCGGCCAAGGATTAGTTGCTCGCCATCGACTCGAAAAAAAATGATATCTCCCAGGCCGCTGCTCTGGCGGGTGGAAACCAGCGCCCACGTCTTGCCGTGAATCGATATCACATCGGCGGAAAGCACGGACCAAACTGGCTCAATATCTTGGAGTCGTCGCAGCAATCCTTCGGCACGCCACGGCTGGAGTCCTTCGTCCAGCCCCGGAGAGCAACTGTAATCGCATCCACATATGTTGGAGGATCGCCCATATAAAAGCGCGGCACTAGGGTCAGCCGGATGAACAAGTCCGGTTTGTCAGGCAGCACGAGCTCCCGATATTCCCAGTAGAGCGGCGGGACCGGAGGATCTTGTGCTTTTGCGAATTTTCCTGCGCAGGGAAGCATCAAGGCCAGCAAGACCGCTGAAGTGTACCGACACACCCGAAGAGGCATAGATCTTCTCCCTTTTTTTAGACACCTGTTGCCAGAAGCCAGTGCCGTGTCAAAGCGAAAGTGCCTGAGTCTTGCGTTTCAATTCGTGCGGTGAATCAGGAGCCGGTGCAGCGTCATCACTTTCGGTTCTAGCGCATCCAGTTCAATCTGTGACAACCGCCCTTCGTTGATTTCCCGCCAACGGTACACACCCGGCTCCGTCTCTTCATGGATACGTCCGTTCAAGCGCCGCAGAAATTGTCCTGCGTCTTCTCGCGCTGCAACTTCGCGATACCCTGGCCTGGTCAGCGCTTCCACCACATAGCTGCGCAACAATTTCTTCCAATACTGCCGGAACAAATCGTCCGAGGCGAAAATGTCGCTCCATGCGACTTCACCTCCGTAAGCCACGACCACGCCGACCACGTGTTCGCCCTTTAGTCCGGAAGTCTGCCGCGCGAATTTTCGTTGCAACTCGTCCACATACGTCTCCACGGAACTGCGCACTTCTCGCGACTCATAAATTTTCTGGTAAGACTGGGTCGGAGCCTCGTTTTCGACGGTGCGCGTGATCATCGGAGCCGCCAGTTTTGCAGGTGCGGCCGGCGGTGCCGCCGCGGCATTTCCGCCGCCACTTCCAACTCCCATCGGTGCCCCGGCAGATACTTCCGCCGTCGTACCGCTTCGCACCGCGCTCCATACGCGATTCTGATCCTGTTGCACGGCCGCCTGTTCCCGCACGCTTGGATGAACGATGGTCTTCGCATCCGTAAAATTTGCACCGGACGACCATCTCCCATGCTCCACACAAAACACATCCAGCGGCAGCGGATCTGATCCTGCCGGCACCAGCCTGTCTTTGCCGATAATGCGGTCCTGCTTCCCTCCGCTTACCAATTCACCTGCCAACAGCAACAGCGGCCGTTTGCTGCGGTTAATCAGCACCAATTGGTTCACCGACGCGCCATTCGAATACGCGGGCCGAATCCCACCATCGCGGTTTCGAACCATTCCCTCTGTACCCTGCTCGCGCACTTGTACTTCGCCGCTTGCCAGCCCGTCGTCCAGCGTCAAAAACCAGCTGGTGTCCGTCGAATTCGCATTGACCACTGGGAAAATACTCAAATTTTCGTATGTGACCGGTTCCAACAGTCGCCATCCGCCGTCCGCTTTTCCCGGCTCCAGTGCTGCCGTCCCGCCATAGACAAAGCCCAGCGCTCCCAGGAAAGACAATCCCAACAATTCGCCGACCAAACCGCCCAGTAAATTACGATCCATGAAAGACCTCCTGTGCTTGCGCGTCAGCCGGCAATTGGGCCGGCCGTGGCGCGCCACACAGGTGGAACGCTGCCGCCGCAAAATCTTGCGGCGCTAAGCAATATATTTAATGAAAGGAAGCTACCGGTTGGGATCGCCCAGGTTGGTGCGCAGCTTTGTCCGCTTGTTACGCGAATTTTCTGACTCTTGTTTCTCGTACTCGGCGATCTCTTCTTCCGAATACGAATACGAATCCCGCGAAGCAAACATCGAAGTGGTCCGGCTGGCTTCCCGCTTCTTCTTTCGCAGCCCGCCAAACTCGTACCGTACTTGCCGCAGCGGCGCCGCAATCGCGTTCACTTCGACCAGAAGATCGCTTACTTTTTCCAGAAAGTCATGCAGGTGATACGGCCGGACCACATACGGCAGCCGCGCCTTTTCCAGTGTGCCGACAAACTGGCTTCCCGCCATTTCCGGCACAAGAAACAATCCTCGGACTCGCCCGCCTTCTTCCGGCGGCACGCTCGCCAATTCCCGCAGCGTCAAATAACCCGGCGAGTCCAGTCCTAGCAATGCAATGTTTGCAATCACCAGCGACCATTCGCCGGTTTTCAATTCGTTGAGCAGTAATTTCGACTCGCCAACAATCCGTACCCGCCAACCTTCTGAATCCAGCACCTGCCGCAGCGCCGTCGCGCTGGGACCTTCCTGGTCCAGCACCAGAATATTCACGGGTTTCGGTTCTACGGGGAGAGGGGACGCCATACTACAAGTGTAGTTCTGGCGCCTTGCGGCAACCGCAGCTCGCTGCGCGCGGCACCCAAAGCGCCACCTGTACCAAAGGGCTACTACCGAGGTTGCTGCTTCGGTCCGCTCGTCTGGCCCTCCACCATTTTCAGCAGAATATCCGCCTTCGTCGGATTGCCCCGCGTAATCACTCGGTACGCAGTCGTGTTCATGAACATCAATTGCTCGTTCACAGTGATGTGCGCGCTCAACGCGTACATGCGCTTCGGATCGATTTTAGCTGCGTCATAATGCAGTTCGAACGGCAGCGGGACTTGATGCCCCGCGAATGTGAATTTCTGCTCCGCGATGATTTTCACTGGCGCATCAGCCCCATCGGTAGCGGATGACACGTCCTGCAGTTGCATGGTCAGCACCGCATTCTCCGGCATCGCGATTCGCTCGCGGTAAGCCACCGTCCCGCTAACAACTCCTGCACTGGCTGCGTCAGCCGGCCTATCCAATTTGCAATTTTCCGCGAGTCGCACCGGCTGGCTTCCCTTCGCCTCCTTTTCCAAAAATCCTTCGTCGCCTTTGCTCCACCACGCCATTGCGCCATCCGAATATTTTGTACCCGATGCCGCTTCCACCTGTTTCATCGCGTACGACTTCCCCTCAAAAGACGCCTTGCCCTCAAAAACAACTTGTGCATTTCGCTCCCGCAAATACACAGTCACTTTTCTGCCATCATCGCAGTTGTAGGAGAACTTTCTCATCATCGGCATGCGATGCGATTTTGGAGCTGCCGTTGCAGGCGGCATCTCCTGCGCCTCTGTCGTTAGCGACAACCAGCATGCCCCCACAAACACCGCAGCGCACATCGCGTTTCGCGTCCACATGGTCAAACTCCAATTTCACTACTCTCCGACAACCAAATCGCTCCCCGCGCGCACCCTCTTGTAGCCTGACCCATCCCAGAAAACCCTGCAAATCACTGGCGCTTTCTCGCGATTCGTGAAGAAAATCTGAATCGCGTCGCGCGACCATTCCGCATCCTGTGCAAACACGTTCGCCGGCGTCACGTCCACTCGCCGTTTTGATTTCAACTCATACAAAAACGCCGCTCCGCCCATCCCGGTGTGCGCATCGGTCGGCATCCCCGCTTTCGGGTGCGAAACATATGCCGTCACCATCAACAAATCCGGATTCGCCGGATTCGCGCGAATGGTGTCCGAACTCATCACTTCATACGCATCCCCATACACCTCGCGAATTGCCGTTGAGGTCGGCGGGCTCTCTGTTCGCAAGAAATAGAGTTTCGTGTCGTCAGATGCCAGCACTGTGTGCGTGTCTGTCCATCCATGCAACGCCCACACCCCGCTCGTACTCAGCTGCAAAGCCTTATCCGGCGCACCTGCAGGCATCGTCCACACCGTCCAGTCCGGTCCGCTGGATCTCATGAACGCGATTCGCGAATCGTCCGGCGACCAGAGCGCCCGCTGTACCAATCCCCGCATCAACTCGGTGTTCTTTCCGCTCACCGCGTCGTACATCATGATCGTCCGATCCTTGCCTTGTTCATCGTGTGTGAAGAGCAGTCGCTTGCCGTCGTGTGAAAGTGACAGTTGGTATCCCGCGGGGGCCACAAGTTTTGCAACACCGCCACGCACCAGCACCACTTTCCCCGTCGCATCGATAAATGCCATAGCCAGCGGCGCTTTGAATCCCGTAATCGGCGACGGCACCACTTTCTTTTTCTCCGGATCCTCGTCATCCAGATTTTTCTGCTTGAACTCCGGAAATTCTTCCGCAGCTATTTTCGCGCAGCCGTTCAGAATCCCGATCTGTGCGTGTGTCACCACTGCTCGAAACGAGTACTTGGCTTCCGCCGTTCCTTCCGTGCACGCTTCGCGCGACAACCGCACCGTCACGTCCGCGCCCGTTCCCATGTCCTTCGCACGATAATTCCAGGCCGTCCCCGACTCATCCGCAGCGATTTCTCCTGGCTCCAGCGTGATTGGCGGATAGCCCGCACGCTCCAACCGCTCCGCCCCCTTCATCCCAATGCGCACGCTCCATTGCGGTTCCACACCCGACGCGATCAGCAAAATCGGAAAGTGTTTCGATTGCGGCGCCGTTGGCGCAGGAGCAGCCTGAGGAACTCCCGGCTTTTTTGCGCCTCCGCCAGTAGCCGGAGCTTGGCCCGCCGGTTTCGTCGGAGCCTGTCCCAGCACGGGGATCGCAATGGCTAACGGCACCATCCAAACCCAGCGCAATCGTCGAACTTTCTCGCGGAACATGTTGGCCTCAGGTCGCTGGCAGTCGCCAGACGAGGGATTACAGCAGATGCCCTCAGCGAACGCAATACGGCCCATCTGGAGTGCGACAGCCTGCTTGCCGCAGGCAAGCCCAGCTTCGTTCATTGCGCCGTGCAGACGAACAAAATACGAAAACACTTGACAGGGCGAAAGAAAAGCGAAATACTCAACTCGCATCGAGGTGGGCTATGTCTCCAGTTCTTTCCTCGTCTAAATCGGCGGGCTTTCCTATCCGCCGCCGCGCTCCATTCTCCTCAGCTTCACTCTTTCCTGTTTGCCCTGATCATAGCCCTAACACACGGACCAGCGAGCGTGCCCCGCTCCACGGTCCGGGCAGCATCGCTCCGGATACTCTTAACAGTGGCGGCCCGGATTGCCTTCCGTCCGCCATTCCTGCCTCTCGCGGCGACTCTCTCCGCAACGCGCAGGATTTCCGGAAGGATGCTGTTCTTGCTGTACCAGGCGCTGCACGCAGCACCACAGCGCCGCTGGTCGGCATCGCCCGCCTCGCTTCTATTTCTCCGGCTGCCCCCACGCGCCGCACCTCGGGCGAACGCCCCGAATATTTTCTCCTCCCGGTGAAATCCATTCTCAACAAATGCGAATCCGGCCGCGTGCCCTTTGACTGGACCATCAATCCCTATCGCGGCTGCGAATTTGCCTGTAAATACTGCTACGCCCGTTATACCCACGAATTTATGGAACTGGACGGTCTGGCCTTCGAAAAAAAGATCTTCGTCAAAAAAGACGCCGCAGTTCTGCTGACCCGCGAGATTGCCACCAAGTATTCCTTCGCTGCCGGGCAAGAAGGCGCCCCTGAACACATCTGCATCGGCACCGCGACCGATCCCTATCAGCCTGCCGAAAAAGAATACGGCGTCACCCGCGCTTGCCTGGAGGAGCTCGCTCGCCACCACGGTCTCAGCGTTTCCATCATCACCAAATCCAATCTCGTCACTCGCGATATAGACGTCTTGCAGGAAATCGCCAAACACTCCCGCGTGTACGTGGACATAACCATTACTACGCTGCGTCCCAGGCTCGCCCGCCTTCTCGAACCGCGCGCTCCACGTCCCGACCTCCGCCTTGTCGCCATCAAAAAACTCAGCGAAGCCGGCATCGCCGTAGGAGCTCTGGCCTCGCCCTTGATTCCCGGCATCACCGACAGTGAGGGCGAACTCGAAGCCCTGGCCCAAGCCGCAAAGGAAGCTGGCGCCCAATGGATTGCTTCTGGCGTCCTTTTCCTCATGCCCTCATCCGCCAAACAATTCCTGCCATTCCTGAAAGAAAAATTCCCCCGGCTCACTCGCCAGTATGATTCCTGGTACTCGCGCAACGCCTACGCTCCGGAACCCTACCGCCAAAAAGTCGCGGCCCGGGTAGCCCGCATCAAATCCCACCTGGGTTTCTCGTTCCGCCCCTGGGACCAACTCCGCCAGCCTGTGGTCCCGTCGCCTCAGCTATCTCTAGCCCTCTAGTAACTTTTCGCCTTGCACAATGATTCTAAGGAACGATAATCCGAGGCTCTTCCGGTTTCGGCTGCTGCGCTTGTGGGAATTGTCCGCGCAAGAACCCAATAAATCTTCGCGAACGTGGTCTCCCATTCGATCGCAAGGTTCCCATCCGGTAGAGAAATACCGCAACATGGAACACACTCGAATCTTTCACTGCGCCGGAATTGCCTTTTTCAATCGCTTCTTTTTTGATTTCATCCAGAAACTTCGTCAGCGCCAGATACAAATCCCGCTGCACCGGAATTTCCGGCATTTTTTCGTACAACAAACCGCTTTGCAATGTCTTGTACGTTCCGGCGAGCGCCGCAACCGCTGCGAGCACATCCAGATCCGTCGCGGTCGGTTGGCCGCTCGCGAACTTCGCAATCTGGAACGCCAGCAAGCTCATCAGCTGCTGCTGCGAATGCAAAGTATGCTGCGGCAATCGTTCTTCGATGAACGGCGTGTCCGCAGGCAGTGCGCGCTTGTGTTCATCTTCATAGCGGTGCGCCGCAATCAGGTACGTACAATCGGCCGGGCAACTGATGGTGACTTCGCGCTCCGTTCCGCAGCACACCGGGCAAATCTGCTCGCCCTTCGCCGGACAAAAGCGCGTAGCTTTGCGCTTCCCGCAAATCGGACAGATCACAATTTTCTCCCCTGAATGTTCTCCGCGGAATATTTGCAGCGACTCGGCAGCATACTCCGCGCCCGAACGAAACACAAAAACACGCATTGGTTCATGCAGCGCGGACTTTATGTCCGCGTCTTTTTTAAAGTTTTTCATTATGGGCGCGACGTGCTATGCGAAAACGCTCTACGCCATGATGACTTTGTTCTGGAATCGCCGCGCGGCAATCACCAGCAGAATGGTTCCCATGGTGAAAAGGGCCAGAGCATCCGGCCACAAATGCACAATTGTGGCGCCGCGCAGGATCACGCCGCGCGTGATGTCGATAAAATATCGCGCCGGAACGAAGTAGCTCAGCGCATAGAAAAACTTGGGCATGGTTTCCAGCGGGAAAATGTAGCCGGAGAAAAAGATGCTCGGCAGAATGGTCAGAAACGCCAGCTGCATGGCTTCCGATTGCGAATTGGCTTTGCTGGAAATTAGAATTCCCAACGATAACGAAACAAAAATATAGGGGAGGGAAAGGAACGCCAGCAAGATTACATTGCCGTGTATCGGCACGCGAAACGCGAAGCGCATGAAAGTCAGGATCATGCACAATTCAAAAAAGCCGATTCCGAGATAAGGCAACAGTTTGCCGAGCAGCAATCCCATCGGCCGCACCGGCGTCACGAAGAGCTGTTCCAAGGTGCCGCGCTCTTTTTCGCGCACGATCGAAAACGCCGTCAGGAACGTGGTCACATTCAGCAGCAGAATCGCCGTAAGCCCGGGGAGAAAAAAATTCGGCGAGCGCGAATCCGGATTGAATAAAAGCTTCGGTCGCATGTCCACAGCAAGAGTTTCGCTGTTGACCAGCGCGCGCCGCAGCGATTCGTCCAGACCGATCGCCGTGGTCACGTTGATTGCTTGCCCGGCCACCGACGAATCCGATCCGTCAATCAGCACCAGAACCTGCGCGCTCATCTTGTGCAGCAATTTATCGGAATAGTCGACAGGAATCTTGATGCCCACGTGCGCCTTTCCCGCGATGATCATGTTGTTCATCTCCTGATCGCTGTTCACGTAGCGGATTACGTGAAAGGTGTCGGAGTTTTTCAGGCGGTCCAGAAGTTCGCGACTTTCTTGCCGGCCGTCGGCATTGAACACGACCGTATTAATCTGCCGGATGTTGGTATCGATCCCGAAACCCAGCAACAGCATTTGCAGCAAGGGAATGATCAGCGAGAAAAACAGCGTGCCAAAATCGCGGCGAACGTGCAGCGTTTCTTTGTAAAAAACGGCGCGGAATCCGCGGAACATGTCACGCACGGTTGGCCTCGGTCTCTTTCGCGCCGTTAGCCTGGTTTTTGTAGGTCAGCTCCACGAAAACATCTTCCAGGCTGGGCGCCAGCGGACGAATCTCCGCAACGACGATGCCTTGTTTTTGCAATTGCTCGCGCAAATCATTGAGATCGAAATGTTCTTCGATCAGCGCATGAATTGATTGGCCAAAAATGGTGGCGCTGCGGATGCCGGGAATTTGCCGCGCAATTTTCAGTGCGCGGGTTACTTCCGGTGTTGTGATTTCCACGCGAATCGTTCCCGCCGGCGTCACGTCGGGAAGTTCGCGCAGGGAATTTGGCGTGCCGTCGGCGATCAGTTTTCCGAAATAAATATACGCAACGTGACTGCAGCGCTCCGCTTCGTCCATGTAATGCGTGGTTACAAAAAAAGTGATGCCATGTCCGGAAAGATCAAACAACAGGTCCCACAATTGCCGCCGTGCTACCGGATCGATTCCGGCCGTAGGCTCATCGAG